>Ga0073899_10005966_pt1 | contig 10543 bp, 10 predicted proteins | sample KloWWTmetaKNB5Ph_FD_88975 | JGI IMG/M metagenome (GOLD analysis project Ga0073899, IMG submission 88975) | Active sludge microbial communities from Klosterneuburg, Austria, studying microevolution and ecology of nitrifiers - Klosterneuburg... | ecosystem: Engineered > WWTP > Aerobic digester >...
CCTGCCCAAGAAATTTCAAGGCCCACGGTGCGCAACGCCCTCGCCGAGCGTATCAATGACTTGGACTAACTTAATGGCATTGCCCTGAGCCCCTGCGTCTTCCCGCTGTTGCCTCTGGTGCTGGGCGGGGCGCTGCAGGGCCACAAGTTGGCGCCGGTAGCCCTGGGCCTGGGCATGGCGACCTCGTTTGCGCTGATCGGCATGGCGGTGGGCGCCGCCGGCCCGGCGCTGGGGTTGGACGGCGACCTGGTGCGTCTGGCCGGCGCCTGGCTGCTGATCGGTTTTGCGCTGGTGATGCTGATCCCGGCCTGGAGCGAGCGCTTCACGACCTGGATGCTGCCGATCGCCAGCAGCGCCAACGCGGCCTCGTCGAGGCTGTCGGGTGGCTCGCTGGGCAGCGCGCTGCTGCTGGGCGGTGTGCTCGGGCTGGTGTGGAGCCCCTGCTCGGGGCCGCTGCTGGCCTCGGCGCTCACGCTGGTGGCCAGTGAAGGTGGCGTGCTGCGCGGCGGCGTGGTGCTGGGCCTGTTCGGCCTGGGCGCGGCGATCCCGCTGGTGGCGGTGGCCTATGCCTCTCGCTCCGGGTTCAACCGGGCCCGCGGCTGGGTGCTGGGCCGCATCGACGGCATCAAGAAGGGCTTTGCCGTGGTGCTCGGCCTGATGGGCCTGGCGATCCTGACCGGCGGTGACAAGTGGCTGGAGGCGCGGGTCAACAACCTGCTGCCCGATGCCTGGCTGAACCTGGCGGTGGGCATCTGACATGAAACCCCCACGCTCACTTCGTTCGCTGCCCCCCGAGGGGGCTGTCAATATCTTCGGAACGGCCGGGCGGTACTGACGTGCCCGCCAACCCCGGCGGGCCCGGCTCAATGGGCGAGGAACACCATGAAGCGGCCGCGCGCGTCGGTCCAGGGCTGCACCCGCGCCCAGCCGGCATCGTGCAGCAGGGCGGCAAAACCCTCCGGCGTCCATTTGTAGGAGTTTTCGGTGTGGATGCGCTCGCTGGCTGCAAAGCGCCGTTCGCCGCCCGGCCAGCGCACCGTCAGGGCCTGGCGCGCTTCGAGGTGCATCTCGATGCGCGCCTGCTCCTCGTCGTAGAGCGCGACGTGGCGCCATTCGCGCGGGTTGAAGTCGGTGCCGGCGAGCCGGTTCAGGTGGCGCAGCAGGTTCAGGTTGAAGGCCGCGGTGACGCCCAGCGGGTCGTCGTAGGCGGCCTCCAGCTCGGCGGTGGACTTGACCCGGTCCACCCCGATCAGCAGCGCGCCCTCAGGCGCCAGCGCGCGGGCCTCGCGCAGCAGGTGCAGCGCGTCGCCCGGCGCGAAGTTGCCGATGCTCGAACCGGGGTAGAACAGCAGCGCGGCCGGGTCGGCCAGCGATGCTGGCAGGCTCAGGTGGGCCGAAAAATCGAGCCCCACGCCCGCCATTTCGATGCCCGGGTGTTCCTGCTGCAGGCGCTGCAGGGACTCGGCCAGGTAGTCCACCGAGATGTCGAGCGCCACGTAGCGGCGCGGCTGCAGGTGGGCGAACAGGGCCGCGGCCTTGGCACAGTTGCCCGCGCCGAGGTCCACCAGCGTGGGGGCGCTGCCGCAGGCGGCGCGGGCGGCTTGCGCCATCGCCGGGCCGTGGGCAGCGAAGATCGCGCCCTCGGTGCGGCAGAGGTCGTACTCGTCGAGCGCCGTGATGGCATCGAACAGCCGCGAGCCGAGGGTGTCGTAGAAGAACTTCGGCGACACCCGGGCAACGGGCTGCTGCAGGCCGGCCAGGGCCTCCGCGGCGAGTTGCCGCACATCGATCTGATGGGTCTGGAGCAGGGTGGGGGAGCGCATCGCTGGGGTGTCGGGCTGGTGGGCACGTGGGGGCACGAGGCCGCGTCCGTGCAGCATGCCACGGCTTGAGGTCCAATCCGGGCTCCTGAACCTGTCCCTGACCTGTTGAACGGAGCTTGCCGCCATGTTGAGTCTGTCCCCCTCCCGCACCTTCAAGTCGCTGCTGACCTGTGCCCTGCTGGCCTTTGGCGCCATAGGACACGCGCAGCAGGTGTTCCGCGTCACCGCGATTCCCGACGAGTCGCCCACCGAACTGGCACGCAAGGCGGCGCCGCTGGTGAAGTACCTGGAGGGCAAGCTGGGCGTGAAGGTGGAGTTCACACCCGTCACCGACTACGCTGCCTCGGTGGAGGCGCTGGTCAACAAGAAGGTGGACATGGCCTGGTTCGGCGGCTTCACCTTCGTGCAGGCCAACGTGCGCTCGGGCGGCAAGGTGATCCCGCTGGTGCAGCGTGAGGAGGACGAGAAGTTCCGCTCGGTGTTCATCACCACCGATGCATCGGTCAAGGCACTGACCGACCTGAAGGGCAAGGACGTGAGCTTCGGCTCGCAGAGCAGCACCTCCGGGCACCTGATGCCGCGCAGCTTCCTGCTGCAGGCCGGCGTCGATCCGGACAAGGCCTTCCGCCGCGTGGCCTACAGCGGCGCGCACGACGCCACCATCGCCGCGGTGGCCGCGGGCAAGGTGCAGGCTGGGGCGCTGAACGTTTCGGTGTGGGACAAGTTCGTCGCCGACAAGAAGGTCGACACCAGCAAGGTGCGCGTGTTCTACACCACCCCCACCTACTACGACTACAACTGGACCGTGCATGCCGACATGCCGGCTGCGCTGCGCGAGAAGATCAGCGCCGCCTTCCTGGCCCTGAGCAAGGACACGGCCGAGGGCCGTGAAATCCTCGAACTGCAGCGCGCCACGCGCTTCGTGCCCACCAAGGTGGACAACTACAAGGGCATCGAGGCCGCGGCGCGCAGCGGCGGCCTGCTCTGAGCGAGCGGCGATGCGCATCGAGGCCCAGGGACTGAGCGCGCGTCACCCGGCTGCGCGCAGCGGGGCAGCGGCGGCGCTGGCGCCGCTGGACCTGCACATCGGCGCGGGTGAGCAGGTGGTGGTGATCGGCCCCTCCGGCGCCGGCAAGACCACCCTGCTGCAGGCGCTGGCCTGTGCGCTGCCGCCCAGTGCAGGTCGCCTGCAGCTGAACGGTCAGGATCCCTGGTCGCTGCCCCGATCGGCCCTGCAGCGCCTGCGCGGGCGGCTGTTCCTGGCGCCGCAGACGCCGCCGCTGCCGCCACGCCAGCGGGTGGTCACCGCGGTGCTGGCCGGGCGGCTGCCGGCCATGGGGCTGGCGGCCAGCCTGGCCTCGCTGTTCTACCCACGCGACATCCCGGCCGCGCACGAGGCGCTGGAGCGCTTCGACCTGGCCGACAAACTCTTCGAGCGGGTCGACCGGCTCTCCGGCGGGGAACGCCAGCGTGTGGGCCTGGCCCGTGCGCTGGTGGCACCGGCCACGCTGTGGCTGATCGACGAGCCGCTGTCGGCGCTGGACCCCACCCGGGCCCGGCAGGCGCTGGCCGCGCTCACCGACGAGGCCCGCCAGCGCGGCATCACCCTGGTGGCCACGCTGCACCAGGTGGACCTGGCGCTGGCCGCCTTTCCCCGGGTGATCGGCCTGCGCGACGGCGCGCTGGCCTTCGACCTGCCGGCCGCGCAGGTCAGCCCGGGGCACCTGGCACGCCTGTACGACCAGCACGAGGACGAACTGCGCGCCGCTCCGGCCACTGCGGTCGACCCGCCGCCGGCTCCGCCCGCCCCCGTCGTGATGCACTGCCGATGAGCACCCCCGCCCTGCCGGCCCCCGACCCGCGCCTGCGCGACCCGGCGCTGTGGTCGCGCCTGGCCTGGGCCAGCGCCGCGCTGGTGCTGCTGTGGCCACTGGCCGTGGCCTGCGAGTTCCGCCCCTGGGTGCTGCTGGAGGCGGACAACCTGCGCGTGAGCGGGCAGTTCCTGGCCAGCTTCCTGCCGCCGGCGCTGGGGGCGGAGTTCCTCTGGCTGGTGGCGCGGGAGACCTGGCGCACGGTGGCCATTGCCACCGCCGGCATCACGCTGGGGCTGCTGATCGCCGTGCCGGCCACGCTGCTGTCGGCGCGGGCGCTGTCGGTCTCGGCCCTCGGCGGGCGCATGGCGGCGCTGCCCTTCGTGCTGCGCCAGGCGCTGCGCTGGGCGCTGATCGTGCTGCGCTCGGTGCCCGAGCTGGTCTGGGCGCTGGTGTTCGTGCGGGTGGTGGGCCTGGGGCCGACCGCCGGGGTGCTGGCCATTGCACTGACCTACGGCGGCATGCTCGGCAAGGTCTACGGCGACATCCTCGACAGCGGCGACCCGCACGCCACCGAGACGTTGCTGCGCAACGGCAGCGGCCGCCTGCAGGCCTTTGCCTACGGGCTGCTGCCGCAGAACGCGGCGGAACTGACCTCGTACACCATCTACCGCTGGGAGTGCGCGATCCGCTCCTCCGTGGTGCTGGGTTTCGTTGGCGCGGGCGGGCTGGGCCAGCAGCTCGACAGCTCGATGAAGATGTTCGCCGGCGGTGAGGTGGCCACCATGCTGGCGGTGTTCGTCGCCCTGGTTGCGCTGGCCGACCGCACCAGCAGCGGCCTGCGCCGTGCACTGGGCTGAACTGAACTGAACCTGTGCACGAGCCGATGATGCGACCCGCACGCGCTGCCAACCCCCCCTACAAGCTGCCGCCGCCGCTGTTTGACGCCCGCTGCCGGGCCTGCTGGTTCGTGGCCGGGCTGATCGCGCTGGTGGTGGCGAGCTTCTGGAGCCTGGACCTGCAGATCGCGCAGTTCTTCTCCGCCGAGTCGGCGGCCTCGATGGGGCGCTTCGTCGGCGAGTTCTTCCCGCCCGACCTGTCGGCGCCCTTCGTGCACAAGGTGGCTGCGGGCGCGGTGGAGACGCTGGCCATGTCGGCGCTGGGCACGCTGCTGGCGGCGGTGGGCGGGCTCGCGCTGGCTGTGCCCGCCAGTCGCCTGCACGGCACCGACGGCGCCCCGGCCCGCGCGGCGACACGGCTGCTGCTCAACGCGCTGCGCTCCATCCCCGAGCTGGTGTGGGCCGCGCTGCTGCTGATCTCGGCCGGCCTGGGGCCGCTGGCGGGCACGCTGGCGCTGGCGCTGCACACCACCGGCGTGCTGGGCCGGCTGTTTGCCGAGGCGTTGGAGAACGCCCCGCCCGGCCCCGGCGCCGCGCTGCGGGCGCAGGGCCTGGGCGCGCTGCGCGTGCTGGCCTATGCGACGCTGCCGCAGGTGCTGCCTCAACTGGTCAGCTACACGCTCTACCGCTGGGAGAACAACATCCGCGCCGCGGCGGTGCTGGGCGTGGTCGGTGCCGGGGGGCTGGGGCAGTTGCTGGCCTTCCACATGGGCTTGTTCCACATGCCGAAGACCGCCACCATCCTGGCTGCGATGCTGCTGCTGGTGGCGCTGGTGGATGCCGCCAGCTACGCCAGCCGGCGCTGGTTGATGCGCTGATGGCATCGAACCCCCGGCATCCAGACCCCCTGCCTCCCCAGCGAAGCGCCCTGTCATGCCCCACCGCCCCCGCATCGCCACCCTGTTCTGCCACGACTGGGACGCACTCGGCTGCGACCGCCTGCGCGAGCGCTTCCGCTTTGACCACGCGGGCTTCGACCTGTTCTCCTTCCCGAGCAATGCGCGCCTGGTCGGCTTCGACCTGGCGCGTTTTGCCGACGCCCAGGCCGCTCGGGGTCGGCGGCGCGGCTGGGTCGGGGTGGTGTCGCACCACGAGCAGTTCGGTGCGCTGGCCGCGGCGCTGGTGGCCGAGCGGCTGGGGCTGCCGGGCACCCGGCCCGAGGCCATCCTGGCTGCGCAGCACAAGCTGCACGCGCGCCGCGTGCTGGCCGAGGTCGCGCCCGAGGCGGCATTGCCCGCCCAGGAGCTGCCCTGCGCCTATGGCGACGACGTGCCGCCGGGGCTCGACTACCCGGCCTACGTCAAGCCGGTCAAGGCGGCGTTCTCGGTGCTGGCGCGGCGGGTGGACTCGCGTGCCGAGCTGCAGGCCCACACCCGCTTCGGGCGGCGCGAGCTCTGGGTGATCCGCCGCCTGGTGGCGCCCTTCGAGCGGGTCTGCCGCGCCCGCCTGCCGCAGGCCGGCACGGCCCACCGCCTGATGCTGGAGCAGCCGGTGCCGCTGGACACGCCGCAGTACAACCTGGACGGCTGGGTCTGGCAGGGCCGTGCCCACGCGCTGGGCGTGGTGGACGCGGTGATGGTGCCGGGCACCCAGGCCTTCATGCGCTGGGACCACCCCAGCCGGCTCCCGCCCGCGGTGCAGGCGCGCGCGCTGGACGTGGCGCAGCGCTTCCTGGCGGCCATCGGCTTCCACCAGGGCCTGTTCAACATGGAGTTCTTCCATGACCCGGTGACCGACCGCCTGAGCGTGATCGAGTTCAACCCGCGGCTGGCCTCGCAGTTCGGCGACCTCTACCGGCGTGTGCAGGGGCGCGATCCGCATGCGATGGGCCTGGCGATGGCCATGGGCCAGGACCCGGCCGACCTGCCGCGCAGCGAGCCGACCGGCGGCGCGGCGGCCAGCCTGGTCTACCGCAGCCTCAGGCCGGACTGGCAGCCGCCGATGCCGGATGCCCGGCAGCGTGCCGCGCTGCAGCGAGCCTTTCCGGATGCGCTGCTGTTCACCTTCCCGAAGTCCGGCCACGCGTTGGAGCGCGACTTCAAGTGGCTGGGCAGCCACCGCTACGGCATCGTGCACCTGGCGGGGCGCGATGCCGACGACCTGCGCGAGCGTGCCGAGCAGGCCAGCGCGCTGCTGGGCTGGCCGGTGCCCTACGCCGAGCCATCGGTGTTGGGCCCGGCAGCCGCCACGCACCCTGGGCACACAGGGTCAGCACGGCGCCCAGCCGGGCAGGGGGCCTTTCCGGTTGGCGTGCCACTGCGCTGACGGGCCAAAAGAGCACCCCCAAGGGCCGGGCGACGCCCGTCCCGGCCCCCCCGCGGGGGCGCAAGAAAACGTGGGGCGGCCCTGCGTTTTCTTGAGAGACCGCCGCCTCAGCGGCTCGATTCGGATGCGGCCGCGGCCGGCGCGCCGAACAGCAGCGCATTGGGATGGCGGCGCAGCATCTGCGCCAGGTCGCGCACCGCCTGGGCCGCCTGGCTCAGCTCGGCCAGGCTGCGCTGCAGATCGGCCGGCAGGACCGATTCGTCGCCCACCGCACGGCGCAGTGAAGCGGCGCTGCGGGCCACTTCGTCGGCGGCCTGCTGCAGCGAGCGCGGCAGTGCGGCGTCCGGTGCCAGGGTGGCCTGCACCTGCGAGGCTGCGGCGCCCACGCGCTCGCCGGCCTGTGCCCACGGGGCGCTGAGCTGCCGGCTGCCGGCCTCCACCGCCGAGGCGGCACGGCGCGTGTCCGCCAGCGTTGCCTGGGCCGCCTCGGCCAGCGGGCCGCTGCGCTGCTGCAGGCTGTGTGCCAGGCGGTTCAGGCTGGCCGCAGCCTGGCCCAGCTCGGCCAGGCTGCGCTCCAGCTGCGGTGCGCTGCTGCTCAGCGCACGCACGGCCGCCGCGGCCGCGGTGGCCTCCTGGACCAGCCGGGCCAGGTCGAGCTGCGCCAGGCGGTCCTGCAGTGATGGCTCTGGCGCCACGCCGGGGATCTCGACCCGGCCATCACCACGCGCCAGGGCGATGGTGGCCGGTGGTGGCTGGGCACCCGGCTGCGCGGCCGGCAGGTCGAGCTCGATGTAGCGCTGGCCAGTCAGCAGGCTCTGGGTGACCAGCCGGGCATGCAGCCCACGCTGCACCAGCACCGCCACGGTGCCGGACGCCGCCTGCGCTGGGGCCGGGCTGCCGAGCAGCCGGTCCAGCTGGGCGCCGTCCAGCTCGGCCTGCACCGGCAGGCGCAGGCCGCCGCCCGGCCCGTCGTGTGCGAGACCGATGTCGGTCACACTGCCCACCTGCAGGCCGCGGAATCGCACCGATGCGCCGACGCTCAGCCCGTAGAGCGAGCCGTCGAAGTGCATCACCACCGGGTCGCTGCGCGCAAACAGGCGCAACCCGAACACCGCCACCACCGCGGCGACCAGCAACGCCAGCCCGACCAGCGTGAACAGCCCCAGGCGCCAGGCGCGTACGCGGCGGTCGTTCATGCGCAACGCCCCCGGCGCAGGAACTCGCGTACGCGCGCTGGGCCCTGCGCCAGCAGCGCGGCGGGGGTGTCGAGGGCGGTCATGGTCTGCTCCTGCTCGTCGAGGAAAAGGGCGCGGTCGGCCACGGCGAACACGCTGTCGATGTCGTGGGTCACCATCACCACCGTGCGGCCAAGGTCGTCGCGCAGGTGGCCGATCAGCTCGTCCAGCCGGGTGGCATTGACCGGATCGAGCCCGGAGGAGGGCTCGTCCAGGTACAGCAGCGGCGGGTCCAGTGCCAGCGCCCGGGCGATGGCGGCGCGCTTGCGCATGCCCCCGGACAGCGCGGCCGGCGCCAGGTCGAAACCCTCGGCCAGCCCCACCAGTGCCAGCTGGTGGCGGGCACGCTGCTCGCGTTCGGTGGCGCTCAGGCGGGTGAACAGGCGCATTGGCAACATCAGGTTCTCGCCCACGCTCATGGCGCTCCACAGGGCGCCGGCCTGGAACATCATCCCGAACCGGCGGCGCAGGGCGTCGTGCGTGGCCTCGTCGCAGTGGTGCATGTCGTGCGCACCGTAGAGCACCCGCCCGGCCAGCGGCTGCTGCAGGCCGATCAGGTGGCGCAGCAACGTGCTCTTGCCGCAGCCGCTGGCGCCGATGATGGCCAGCACCTCACCGCGCTGAACCTCGAAGTCCAGCCCTCGCTGCACCATCCGCCCCTCGTGCCCGACCGCCAGGCCCTCGGCGCGCAGCAGCGGCTGGGTGTCGTCCCCGGTGCCCATCGTCAGTAGCCGAGTGACGTGAAGAACACCGTGGTCGCACACGCAGCAGCGACGATCCACACGAGCGCCTTGACCACCGCGCGGGTGGTCGCCTCGCCCACCGCCTGGGCATCACGCCCGGCGTGCAGGCCTTCGCGGCAACCAGCCAGTGCCACCAGGGCGGCGTAGAGCAGGCCCTTGAACTGGCCGATCCACAGGTGCGTCCAGGTCAGCGCGGCCAGGCTCTGGTGCAGGTATTCGACCGCCGGCACGCCGAAGGCGCCCACCGCGGCCGGCAGCCCGGCCAACACGCCCACCAGGGCACCGAAGCCGACCAGCAGCGGCGCCACCAGCAGCAGCGCGAGCAGCCGCGGCAGCACCAGGTGGTCCACCGGATCGACGCCGAGCACGCGCAGGGCGTCGATCTCCTCGTGCGCCTGCATGCTGCCCAGTTCGGCGGCAAAGGCAGCACCCAGCCGCCCGGCCAGGATCACGCCCGTCATCAGCCCGCCCAGTTCACGCACCATGCCCACGGTCACCACGTCGGCGATGTAGGCCTGTGCACCGATGCGGTCCAGCTGCGCCCCGCCCATGTAGGCCAGCATCAGCCCGACCAGGAAGGAGGTCAGCAGCACGATCGGCAGCGCCCGCGGCCCGGTCCGGTCCAGCTGCTCAAGCAGGTCGCCCCGCTGCAGCCGGCTGCGTCCGCGCAGCAGCCGGCCAAGCGCGAGCAGCACCTCACCGAAGAAAATGAGGGTGGTCTGCGCCGACGAGGGGCGGCTGAGCCGGGGGGAGAGATCGGTCACGGACGCGATGATGCCTGGGGATGCGGCTGCGCGCGCCCGCACCGGGCGCGCCGCACAGGTTCCAGGACCATCCGGCAGGCCCCACCTCGTCGGGTTGCCGCTGTCGGCCCCCAGGGGTGAAGGCTGAACGCGCTCAGCCCTCGATCCGCTTCTGCGTCTTCGCGTCGAACAGGTGCACGTCCTCGGTGCCCCAGGTCAGGTGCACGGTGTCGCCCACCACGGGGTGGAACTTGCCGGGGGCGCGCACGACGACGTGGCCGATGGCGCTGTCGAGCGTCACGTAGGTCTCGGGGCCGGTGGGCTCGACCATCGTGATGTGGGCGGCCAGGCCCTGGTCGGCCAGGCTGAGCGCCTCGGGGCGCAGGCCGTAGTTCACCTCGGCGCCGTTGGCCAGGCCGGTGGCGGCCAGCGCCTCGCGTTGCGTGCCCGACAGCGGCAGCTCGACGCCGTGGGCGGTGAGGCCGCCAGCGGCCACCTTGGCGGCCACCAGGTTCATGGCCGGCGAGCCGATGAACTCGGCGACGAACTGGGTGGCGGGCCGGCTGTAGATGTCGTGCGGGCTGCCAAACTGCTGCAGGATGCCGTCCTTCATCACCGCGATGTGGTCGCCCAGCGTCATCGCCTCGACCTGGTCGTGGGTGACGTAGACGGTGGTGGTGCGCGTGGCCTGGTGCAGGCGCTTGGTCTCGGCGCGCATCTCCACGCGCAGCTTGGCGTCGAGGTTGGACAGCGGCTCGTCGAACAGGAACAGCGCCGGGTCGCGCGCCAGGGCGCGGCCCATCGCGACGCGTTGGCGCTGGCCGCCGGACAGGGCCCCGGGCTTGCGGTCGAGCAGGTGCTCGATCTGCAGCATCTTGGCCACGCGGGCCACGGCGGCGTCGCGCTCGGGCTTGGGCACCTTGCGCATCTCCAGGCCGAAGGCGATGTTCTGCGCCACGTTCATGTTCGGGTAGAGCGCGTAGCTCTGGAACACCATGGCGATGTCGCGGTCCTTGGGCAGCGC
>Ga0073899_10005968_pt1 | contig 10540 bp, 8 predicted proteins | sample KloWWTmetaKNB5Ph_FD_88975 | JGI IMG/M metagenome (GOLD analysis project Ga0073899, IMG submission 88975) | Active sludge microbial communities from Klosterneuburg, Austria, studying microevolution and ecology of nitrifiers - Klosterneuburg... | ecosystem: Engineered > WWTP > Aerobic digester >...
GGGCCTTCTCGATCTCGTCGAGCAGCAGCACGCAGTGCGGATGCTTGGTGATCGCTTCGGTCAGCAGGCCGCCCTGGTCGAAACCGACGTAACCCGGGGGCGCGCCGATCAGCCGCGACACCGTGTGCCGTTCCATGTACTCGGACATGTCGAAGCGCACGAGTTCGACGCCGAGCGTCAGCGCGAGCTGCCGCGTCACTTCCGTCTTGCCGACGCCCGTCGGCCCGGCGAACAGGAACGAACCCACCGGCTTGCGCTGGTCGCCGAGGCCCGAGCGCGCCATCTTGATCGAAGACGACAGCGTGTCGATCGCCTTGTCCTGGCCGTAGATCACCAGCTTCAGGTTGCGCTCGAGGTTCTTCAGCACGTCGCGGTCGTTGCTCGACACGGTCTTCGGCGGGATGCGCGCGATGCGCGCGACGACGTCCTCGATCTGTTCGACCGTCACGAATTCGGCGCGCTGGTCGGCCGGCTTCAGCCGCTGTCGTGCGCCCGCCTCGTCGATCACGTCAATCGCCTTGTCGGGCAGGTGCCGGTCGTTGATGTGGCGGGCAGAAAGCTCCGCCGCCGCCTTCAGGGCCTCGTCGGCGTACTTGACGCCGTGGTGCTCCTCGAAACGCGCGCGCAGGCCATGCAGGATCTCGATGGTTTCCGCGACCGTGGGCTCGACCACGTCGATCTTCTGGAAGCGGCGCGTCAGCGCGTGATCTTTCTCGAAGATGCCGCGGTACTCCTGATACGTGGTCGAACCGATGCAGCGCAGCTCGCCGTTCGCCAGCGCAGGCTTGATCAGGTTGGACGCGTCCATCACGCCACCCGAGGCGGCGCCCGCGCCGATCACGGTGTGGATCTCGTCGATGAACAGGATCGCGCCCGGCTGCTTCCTGATCTCGGCGAGCACGCCCTTCAGGCGCTTCTCGAAATCGCCGCGGTACTTGGTGCCGGCGATGAGCGAGCCCAGGTCGAGCGAGTAGACGGTGCTGCCCGCCAGCACGTCAGGCACCTTGCCCTCGACGATCATGCGCGCCAGCCCTTCCACCAGCGCGGTCTTGCCCACGCCCGCCTCGCCCACGTACAGCGGATTGTTCTTGCGGCGGCGGCAGAGGATTTCGACGGTGCGCTCGATTTCGAGCGCGCGGCCGATCAGCGGATCGATGCGGCCTTCCTGCGCGAGCTGGTTCAGGTTGGTCGCGTACTTCTCGAGCGCCGAGGCGCCTTCCGCGTCGCGCTCCGATTCGGTCTGCGCCGGCGCTTCCTCGGCCGGGCGCGGCGCATCCTCGGACTTCGACAGCCCGTGGGAGATGAAATTGACGACGTCGAGGCGCGAGATCTCCTGCAACCCGAGCAGGTAGGCCGCGTGCGAGTGCTTTTCACTGAAGATCGCGACCAGCACGTTGGCGACCGCGACTTCCTTCTTGCCGCTGGACTGGACGTGGAACACGGCCCGCTGCAGCACGCGCTGGAAACCAAGCGTAGGTTGCACCTCGCGGTCGTCGTCCTGCTTCAGGCGCGGGGTAGTCTGGTCGACGAAATCCTTGAGTTCGTTGCGCAGGCGCGTGGCGTCGGCGCCGCAGGCACGCAGGATTTCACGGACCTTGGGCGTGTCGATGATCGCCAGCAGCAGGTGCTCGACCGTCATGAATTCATGCCTGGCTTCCCGGGCGCCCTGGAAGGCCTCGTTCAGGCAGATCTCGAGTTCGCTGCTCAACACGGGTTCAGGCCTCTTCCATGGTGCAGAGTAACGGGTGCTGGTGCTGCCGGGCGTAGGTGGTGACCTGCGCGACCTTGGTTTCCGCGATTTCGAACGTGTATGCGCCGCATACTCCCTTGCCCCTGGTGTGGACCTCCAGCATCACCCGCGTGGCCGTGGTGCGGTCCAACCCGAAAATGTGTTCGAGCACGTCCACCACGAATTCCATCGGGGTGAAGTCGTCGTTCAGGAGCACGACCTGGTAGAGGGGGGGCCGCCTGGTCTGCGGCCGGGCCTCCTCCACGATCAGACCATGGCCCTGCTGTGTATGTTCCTCGCTCATCGCCCGCCTGCAGCAACCGAACCACCTATATAGGGCCACCCCCCCTCCCTGACAAGCAGCGGGGCTGACTTCGTGAGGTCGCTACCAGACTGCCGAAAACGAGAGGTGGTCATCCGTCTGGCACGCAACTGCCTTGAGAGCCTGTCGTCCAAGTCCGTATGATGCCGTATCCCGTGGAACGGCCTTGCCGGACGGCCACTTACCAGAGACCTGATGCAACTGCCCCTGAGCGTGAATGAGCGTTTTGGCCGGATCGCCTCGGTCGCCCAGGGCGCCCGGGCCGATGGGTGGCAGAAGCTCCTGCCGCTGGCGGTTTCCGCCTTGCTGGTCGTCCTGCTCGCCTGGCAGCTGGTGCAGCTTACATGGACCCTGCTCGGGGCCCGCAGCGGCGTTGCACCCACGACGAATGCTGCCGCCGTCATCGCGCCGCCCCCGGCCCGTACCGTGGACGTGGGCGCGATCGTCAACGCGCACCTGTTCGGCGAAGCCAATGCTCCCACCGCGGGCTCGACCGACCCGAATGCCGTGGCCGCCTCGCAGATGCCGCTGGTGCTGGTCGGCACGATTGCCAACACCGATCCCACGCTCGGGTACGCCATTATCGGCGAGAACGCGACATCGGCGAAGGTATACGCGGTCGGCAAGACGATTACGGGCGGCACCAAGCTCCATTCGGTGTTCCCGGACCGGGCAATACTCGACCGGGGTGGCAGGCTCGAGGCCCTGATGCTGCCCAAGAAGTTCCAGGGCGGCGGCATGTCCGCCGGGACGCAGGCCAGCGCCGGCCAGGCCGACCCGATGCTCGGCGACCGGCTGCGGCAGCTGGCGACGTCCAACCCGGCGGCCATTACGGACATCCTGCGTCCGCAGCCCGTCTTTGCGAACGGCCAGCAGCGCGGTTACCGGATCTACCCGGGCCGCAATCGCAGCCAGTTCAACCGGCTCGGACTGCTGCCCGGCGACCTCGTTACGGCCATCAACGGCACGCCGCTCGACGACGCCTCGCGCGGCATGGACATCCTGCAGACCATGAACACCGCCTCGGCAGTCACCATGACCGTCGAACGCAATGGCGAAACGGTCCAGGTCAACGTGAACAATGCCCAGATCGCCGCCGACGCGGCGGCGGCGGCGGCCCTGCCGGAGGCGATTCCGGTCAATGAAGTGCCGGACAAGTCCGGCAGTTCGGCGGAGTGACGATGACGCACAAGCTGTTCCAACGATCCACGCGGCTGGCCGCCATCGGCCTCGCGCTGTTGCTGACGGTGGGAACCGTCCCCACGCCTGCCGCGGCGCAGGCGCAAGGCTCGATCACGCCCAACTACAAGGACGCCGATCTCTCGCAGATCATCGAGGCGGTCAGTGCCGTGACCGGCAAGAACTTCATCGTCGATCCGCGCGTCAAGGCGCAGGTGACGATGCTGTCGTCCACGCCGATGACGCCGAACGCGTTCTACGAGGCGTTCCTCTCGATCCTGCAGGTGCACGGCTTCGTCGCGGTGCCCTCGGGCGACACGATCAAGATCATCCCCGACGCCAACGCGCGGCAGGTGCCGGCCAACGACCTGCCCGGTCGCGTCAGCGCGACGTCCGACGAGATCGTCACGCAGGTGGTCGCGGTCAAGAACGTGAGCGCAGCGCAACTGGTGCCGATCCTGCGCCCGCTGATCCCGCAGTACGGCCACCTTGCGGCCTACCCGGCCTCCAACATGCTGATCATCTCGGACCGCGCGTCGAACGTGAACCGGATCGTGCGCATCATCCAGCGCATCGACCAGCAGGGTGACGAGGCGGTGGACGTCGTCCAGCTGCAGCACGCAGGCGCGGCGGAGGTCGTGCGCATCATCAACAGCCTGTACACGGGCGTCGGGGCCGCGGCCGAAGGCGCCGGCATGCCGCAGGTCAAGATCATCGCCGACGAGCGCACCAACAGCGTGCTGATCAGCGGCGAAGCGTCGCAGCGCCTGCGCCTGAAGACGCTGGTCGCACACCTCGACACGCCGCTGCAGTCGGGCGGCGACACGCAGGTGCGTTACCTCAAGTATGCCGATGCCGAGAAGCTCTCGCAGAAGCTGCGCGAACAGATCCAGGGCATTGCCGCCGCGGCGATGCCGGCGGGTGCGGCAGGAGGTGGCGCGGCCGCGCCGACCCTGTCCAGCAGCGGCGGCGACAAGAGCGTCGCCATCTGGGCCGAGCCGCAGACGAATGCGCTGGTCGTCACGGCGCCGCCGAAGGTCATGCGCTCGATCATGGCCATCGTCGATCGCCTCGACATCCGCCGCGCGCAGGTGCTGGTGGAAGCGATCCTCGTCGAAATGTCGGCCGACAAGGCGATGGACCTCGGCGTGAACTGGTTGATTGCCGAAACCGACTCCAACGGCAACTCGCTGCCGGCGGGAGGCTTCGTCCAGCCCGTGGACGGCACCGGCATCGGCCAGATCATCCAGGGCGTGCTGAAACCCGAGGCCATCGCCGGCCTGCCGAGCGGCCTGACGATGGGCCTCGGCCAGATCGTCACGGGCGGCACCAGCTGGGCGGCGCTGATCCGCGCGGTCGGCGGCATGGGTAACACGAACATCATCGCGACGCCGTCGATCGTCACGCTCGACAACGAGGAAGCCGAGATCAAGATCGCGCAGGAAGTGCCGTTCGTCACCGGCCAGTACACGAACCAGGGCGTGAGCGGAACCGGCGGAGTCGTCAACCCGTTCCAGACCATCCAGCGCGAGGAAGTCGGCAACATCCTCAAGATCACGCCGCAGATCAACGAAGGCAGCTCCGTGCTGCTCAAGATCGCGCAGGAGGCCTCGAGCATCGCGGCGAGTTCGCAGCAGGTCAGCAGCAACGACCTGATCACGAACAAGCGCACGATCACGACCAACGTCATGGTCGAGGATGGCGGCATCATCGTGCTCGGCGGCCTCATTTCCGACGAAGTGCGCGAGAGCAAGTCGCAGGTGCCGTTCCTGGGCTCGATCCCGCTCATCGGCGAGCTGTTCAAGACGCGCAGCGTCGACAAGGTGAAGACCAACCTGATGGTGTTCATCCGTCCGCGCATCCTGCGCGACGGCACCGATGCCGCCATCGAGAGCAACGCCAAGTACAACTACATCCGCAAGCAGCAGGTCGATCGCAACGACGGTCGCGTGCCGCTGATGCCGGGCGAGCGCCAGCCGACGCTGCCGCCGCTCGAACAGCTGGTGCCGCCGGAGCTGTTGAATCCTGCCCGCCAGGCCGTCGCGCCCACCGCCACCCCGGCTGAACGCATGCAAGGTTCGAGTTCGGGCACGTCCGCAAGCGATCCGACCACGGGCATGACCGAACCGGTGGCGCCAACCGCACCGTTCGGCGTGCCCTCGACCGCACCACTGCCCCCACCGCAACCGCCTCCCGGAACCAATCCGTGAGCACTACGGCCACCGACGAAGCGATCCTGGCTGCGGCTGGCAGGGTCACCGATCCCGTCCGCCCGCTGCCGTTCGCTTTCGCCAAGCGTCATGGCGTGATGGTCCGCGACCTTGCGGAGGACAGCGCCGACGTGGTCGTGCGCGACGGTGCCTCGCCGCTCGCGCTGGCCGAAGTGCGGCGGCACCTGCGCCGGCCGCTCAAACTCGAACGCGTCAACGTCGAGCGCTTCGACCTGCTGCTGCGCGAAGCCTACGAGGCCGGGTCAGGCACGACGATGGACGCGATGGGCGGGCTCGACGAGGAAACCGACCTCGCCAACCTCGCCCAGGACATCCCCGAACAGTCCGACCTGCTCGAGAGCGAGGATGAGGCCCCGGTCATCCGCCTGATCAACGCGCTGCTCACGCAGGCGGTGAAGGAGAACGCATCCGACATCCACGTCGAACCGTTCGAGAACCGGCTCGTGGTCCGCTTCCGCATCGACGGCGTGCTGCGGGAAGTGCTGCAGACCAAGCGTGCGGTCGCGCCGCTGATCGTCTCGCGCATCAAGGTCATGTCGCGGCTCGACATCGCTGAAAAGCGCCTGCCGCAGGATGGCCGCATCTCGCTGCGCATCGCCGGTCGCGCGGTGGACGTCCGTGTCTCGACCATTCCCGCGGGACATGGCGAGCGCGTCGTGCTGCGCCTGCTCGACAAGCAGGCCGGGCGACTCGACCTCAACTCGCTCGGCATGGACACCATCACCCAGAACCACATCGACGAGCTGATCCACAAGCCGAACGGCATCCTGCTGGTCACCGGCCCCACCGGCTCGGGCAAGACCACCACGCTGTACGCCGCGCTCGACCGCATCAACGACCGCACGCGCAACATCATGACGGTCGAGGACCCGATCGAGTATTACATCGACGGCATCGGCCAGACGCAGGTCAACACCCGCGTCGAGATGACGTTTGCGCGCGGCCTGCGTGCCATCCTGCGCCAGGACCCGGACGTCGTGATGGTCGGTGAAATCCGCGACCTCGAGACCGCGCAGATCGCGGTGCAGTCGAGCTTGACCGGCCATCTCGTGCTGTCGACGCTGCACACGAACACTGCCGTCGGCGCCGTCACGCGACTGCGTGACATGGGCATCGAGCCGTTCCTGCTGGCCTCGTCCATCGTCGGCGTGCTGGCGCAGCGCCTCGTGCGCGTGCTGAACCCGGCGACGCGCGAAGCGTATACCGCCGGCGAGTACGAGCGCCGCCTGCTGAACCTGCCGGACGACGCGCCCTCGCCCACGCTGTACCGCCCGAATCCGCGCGACCCCAGCGGCGGTTACCGCGGCCGCACCGGCATCTACGAACTTGTGATCGTCGACGAACACCTGCGCGCGATGATCCACGACGGCGCCTCGGAAATCGAACTCGAGCGCTATGCCCGCATGCGAACGCCCGGCATCCGCGACGACGGACGCGCCAAGGTGCTCGCCGGCGTGACCACGATCGAGGAAGTCCTCAAAGTCACGCGCGAGGACTGACGGCGCACCATGGCGGCTTTCCTCTACGTTGCGGTCGACGCGGGTGGCCGGGAGCGCAAGGGCGTTCTCGAAGGCGACACCGCGCGCCAGGTGCGGCAGTTGCTGCGCGAGCAGGCGCTGTTGCCGGTCTCGGTCACCGAGGTGGTCGGCGAGCAGAAGCAGGCCGCCGCCGCAGGCGGTGGTACTGCCCGCCGGTTCGCGTTCAGGTTTCAGCGCGGGTTGAGCGCAGCGGACCTGTCCCTGGTCACGCGCCAGCTGGCGACACTGGTCAAGTCCTCGCTGCCGCTCGAGGAAGCGCTGCTCGCTGTCTCGCAGCAGACGGACAAGCCGAAGGTACGCAACACGCTGCTTGGCGTGCGCTCGAAGGTCATGGAGGGTTACACCCTCGCCGACAGCCTCGGTGAATTTCCGAACAGTTTCCCGGAACTCTACCGCGCGACCGTCGCGGCCAGCGAGCAATCGGGCCACCTCGATGCAGTCCTCGAACGGCTCGCCGATTACACGGAGAATCGCGAGGAGCTGCGCAGCCGCACGCTGGGTGCCCTGCTCTACCCGGTGATGCTGTTCGTGGTGTGCGTCGCGATCGTGTTCTTCCTGCTGGTCGCGGTCGTGCCGAAGGTCGTTGAGGTCTTCCGCAACAGCGAGGCTGAACTGCCGCTGCTGACGCAGGCGCTGATCGCGGGCAGCGACTTCCTGCGCGCCTACGGGCTGTTCCTGATCACCGGCATCGGCCTGGGCCTGTGGCTGTTCTCGCGCTGGCTGCGCGTCGAGTCCAACCGCCGTCACTGGCACGAGCTGCTGCTGCGCCTGCCGCTGATCGGCAAGATCGTGCGCGGCTCGAACACGGCGCGGTTTGCACGCACGCTGAGCACGCTCACCGCCAGCACCGTGCCGGTGCTCGAGGCGCTGCGCATTTCAGGCGAGGTCGTCACCAACCTGCCCATGAAGGCGGCGGTGGCGGATGCTGCGATCCGCGTGCGCGAAGGCGCACCCATCGGCAAGTCGCTTGGCCAGAGCCGGCTGTTTCCGCCGATGATGATCCACCTGATCTCGAGCGGCGAGTCGAGCGGCGAACTCGACACACTGCTCGAGCGTGCGGCGCATCACCAGGAGCGCGAGCTCGACTCGCTGCTGCAGGCGCTGGTCGGCCTGCTCGGTCCGCTGATGATCCTGGTGATGGGCGGGCTCGTGCTCGTCATCGTGCTCGCGATGCTGTTGCCGATCTTCGAGCTGAACCAGCTGGTCAAGTAACTCCTGCCTCTCGCGCGTCAGTGCTGACGGCACGAGTTGGTGCCAACGGCTCGCGGTTGCGGCAGGTCCGGCCTTTCTCCGCGCTCCGAAGTCTCCCGCGCATCGCAAACGAACAAGTTCGTTTGCGGCGAACCTTGCTCGAGCGGGAGCGAAGCGATGGCGTCAGCGCAGTAGCGACTCGGCCGCAGTGCCGCTGCGCTCCTGCGCTCGAGCGGCGGCGTCCGACACGGAGCGCGGAGAAAGGCCGGACCTGCCGCACCCGTGAGCCGCAACGCTGCAGTGACGCGCGCAGGTGAGTGCGAGGCGCGGGGTTCCTGATACGGCGTGGTGTTGGCAACGGACGCCAACCCGAGCGCTGCGAGCCAGTTCCGGTCTTCCTGTGCGCCCCGTGTCGAGCGCCGCAGCTCGAGCGATGGTGTGAGGCGGCCACACCCCATCCGACCAGCCGCTGGCACCATCGCCGAACACCCGCTCGAGCAAGGTTCGCCGTGAATCGTGCGGTTCCTCCGCGCGATTCACGATGCGCGCGAAACCCGGGGGGCGCAGGAACACCGGAGCTGGCTCGACGCGCGACACAGGCGATGTATCAGGCAGCCGCTTCCGCCTTCAGTCGCGCGGCTTCTTCGTACCCGAGGTACTTCTCGATCCACGCGCGCGACAGGTACAGCAGCGGGCTCAGGCCCACCGCCGCGACCATCTTGTAGCAGTAGTTCACGGTGCCGACCGCGAGGAACAACGAGATCGGCCACTGCTGCGGCCCGAGCACGAACGCGATGTAGAGCACGACAAAGCTGTCAATCAGCTGCGAGACGGCGGTCGATGCCGTCGCGCGCAACCAGATCCAGCGTTCGCCGGTTGCCTTGCGGATGCAGTGGAAGATGTTGACGTCGATCACCTGGCCGACGAAGAACGCGGCGATCGAACCGCCGATCGTCCACAGGCCCTGGCCGAAGACGTTGTCGTAGGCGGCCTGCATGTCCGGCACACCGCGCTCCGCGTTGACCGTGATCCAGAAGTCGGCGGGCGCCAGGTGAATGGACGCGTACGCGAACAGGAAGCCGTACGAGATCATCCCGATGGCAGCGTACGAGACCATGCGCACGCCGCGGCGGCCGAAGTATTCGTTGATGACGTCCGTGAGGATGAAGACGATCGGCCAGATCAGCACGCCGGCCGTGAAGTTGAGCGACCCGGTCTGGCCGAACAGGTTCCAGCCGAACGGCGGCAGGCCAAGCGTCTTTTCCAGCGCAAAGATCTTGACGCCGACGAATTCGGCGACGACGGCGTTGCCGACGAAGAATGCGGTCAGCAGGACAAAGAGCCGCGTCGAACGCGACCCGAGCAAGGACACCGTCATCGACGGATTCCCTCCAGCGCTGCTGGAATCTGTGTGTCAGCGGCGAGCTTACACTGGCGGGCGCGCCTCGCCAGCGCGAAGCGGCCGTTGCTTACTCGACTTCGTTCAGGCGCAGGCGCAGCTTCTCGAGTACGCCCGCTTCCCAGCCGAAGTCCTCTGCCTCCGCCGGCAGCGCGGGCATTTCCTCGACTCGCACGGCGATGCGGCTCAACGTCACGGACTCCCGGTCCACGGCAATGCGCTCGTCGTTCGGCTCAGGCATGCGGTTCATGATCCAGGCTCCCCAGCAAGGCCGTCAGGATGCCTGGCAATTGCGCAGACGGCTGTGAGGCCAGTCACGAACCCGTGGCAGGCAGGGAGCCTATGACAACTCGTCGTCCGCCAGGCCTCCCCGGCCTTTCACGATCCGCATCAGGTCGCGCCTTTCGCGCTTGTCGGGGCGCCCGCTGGATACGGGCCCGGACAGCCGGTTGAGTTCGCGGACGTGAGCCCGGCCAGCCTCGCTTTCCGCCGTTTCGCGGTAGTGCCGGCACGCCTCGGCCGCGGGCCCACGCCGCGCGGGGATCGACACGACGTCGACGACGAACCGCTCGCGTTCCCGCGTGATCTGCAGCCGGTCGCCCGGCCTCACCACGCGCGATGCCTTGACGCGATCGCCGTCCACCTGCACGTGCCCGCCGTCGACGGCCTCCTGCGCGAGGCTGCGCGTCTTGAAAAACCGGGTGCACCAGAGCCATTTGTCGACTCGAAGCGAACCGCCCGAGCCGCCGCGGCCGCCGGGGCTGTCCTGTCCATCGTCGTCGCCGTGCCGGCGCGACGGATCGCTTTTGCGGGGTGCCACGGCGCGATTATAAGGCTATGATTTTGTTCCCGGGAACAAAATCATAGTTATGTGCCCACCCCCGTTATGTGGCTGGCATCGGCCATGGGCTTGATTTCGACCGAGTAAGTCGGCGACCGGGGCACATAACC
>Ga0073899_10005969_pt1 | contig 10540 bp, 12 predicted proteins | sample KloWWTmetaKNB5Ph_FD_88975 | JGI IMG/M metagenome (GOLD analysis project Ga0073899, IMG submission 88975) | Active sludge microbial communities from Klosterneuburg, Austria, studying microevolution and ecology of nitrifiers - Klosterneuburg... | ecosystem: Engineered > WWTP > Aerobic digester >...
AGGTAATGAAACGCTTCGCTTACGAACAATTGCCCGCCTGGCTGCTGATTGGCGTCTTTGGGCTGATCGTTATCCATGCGCCATTTACGGTCGCTATCGGCACGCTGTGGCCAGATATCGCGACACCTATCAAGGCCTGGAAAGAAGTGTTGATCGGCTTGGCCGGAGTACTCGTCGCGATACGGATGACACAGCGCGGCCACTGGCAGATGCTGCGGTATGATTATCTTGGCTGGGCGATACTGGCGTATTGGGGGCTGCATATCGGGTCTATTGCCTGGAGTGACGCAAGTTGGCAATCGGTCGCAGCCGGGCTACTGATCGACCTGCGCTATCTTGTGTTTGCGGCCTGTATTTACCACTTCGTCTTGATGTATCCCAAATACATCCCACGGTTTATCAAAGTCAGTGTGGTCGGCGCCGCTATCGTCGTCGGATTTGCGGCTTTACAGCTAGTATTGCCAGCGGACGCTCTCAAATACATCGGCTATAGCGACTCGACAATCGCCCCATACCTCACCGTCGATAAAAATCCCGACTATGTACGCCTCAACAGCACGCTCAGGGGGCCAAATCCGCTTGGTGCGTATGCCGTGATCGTCGTTGCAGCTGCCGCCAGTTTCATCGGGAGCAAGCAGTACAAATTTGGCTCTACGAGGCTAAAAACCTATGGAATTTCGCTGCTCGGGCTTGGTTCGCTTGCGCTATGGATGAGCTATTCGCGGAGCGCGCTCGTGGCAGGCATGGTTGCTGTGGCGCTCGTGTTATTCGTGCGATATAGCGGTCGACTTTCCGCTAAGGTCTGGGCAGTCATCGTAGCTGCTGTGCTCGCGGTCGGGGCCATGGGGTACCTAATCCGAGATACAACGTTCGTGCAAAATGTCGTACTGCATGACAACCCGACCACTGGCGCAGCGGTAGACTCAAATGAAGACCACGCGAGCTCACTCCAGGAGGGGCTCATGCGAGCACTTGATCAGCCATTTGGCGCAGGTGTTGGCATGACAGGTTCAGCGTCGCTGTATGGCAACGATGGACTCATCATCGAAAACCAATACCTGATGATCGCGCACGAAGTGGGCTGGCTCGGGTTGGCGCTGTTTACGATCATCTATCTGACATTTTTGCGTCGCATCTGGCACTATCGAGCTGACTGGCTGGCGCTCGGCATCTGGGCGAGCGGCATCGGACTGGGATTGATTGGATTATTGCTACCGGTATGGGCAGACGACACAGTCGCGCTCGTCTGGTGGGGACTGGCGGCGCTTGTAATGGCACGAGGAGAGCTACATGAGTCAACGACCGACAAAAAAGCAAAAAGAACTACTTAGTTTTATCGATGGATTCATAAAAGGTAACGGCTACGGGCCAAGTTATCGTGAAATCATGCGCGCACTCGACTACAAATCTGTTTCGACCGTCGCGACACATATCAACGGATTGATCGCACGTGGTTGGTTGGTAAAAAAGGATAATTCTGCCCGTACACTTGAAGTGGTGATGCCTGGTGACACGCTCGTCGTGGCAAAGCCAAGCACAGGTAAACAAACGGCCGAGCAGGAACTGCGCACCAAGCTCGATGAGCTACTCGGCACTGACAACGACGAAAATGCGGCAGACATCGAGACATTGCGCCGCACACTAGTGTTACTCGGCTACGATACGAGCGATTCATCGCATCTTGTATAATAGGGTGTAGATGCAGCGAATTCGTGAGAGATTAGGCCAGGTAACAAACTGGAAACAACTCTCGCTCCGAGCGCTCGGGGGGATAGTTGTATTACTGCTACTCTTTCAGATCTTTTATCCGGGCAACCGCTTGCTGCCACTTGCAAGCATCGATGGCATGAACCTCGGCTGGCAGACAAAAGCCGACGCTACCGCAAAACTTAATGCCGCTTACGATGCTCACCCGGTGTCAATCTACATGGGACCAGGCGACAAGCCACTTGTCACACCAACACTCGGTACGGCAAAACTAGATGTCGACAACACCGAGCGTATCAACGACCAGTCATACGCATGGTATGCGAGGCTCATCCCGACATCTATACTTTGGGCGCATATTGGTCGCTCAGAAGTCCCCAAGCCGGCACTTGCCGAGGGCCATGAGAAGTATGTCGACACAAAACTCATGAGTGAGTGCAAAAAAGCACCGACAAATGCCACGCTCAAGGCGAAAGAGGGCAAACTTGTGCTGGTAAAAGCAATTCCTGGTGGCGAATGCAAAAAAGAAGAAGTCGAAAAAACCCTGAAGAGTGTCCAGCCTGTTCTCGATAAGCCGACAGAGATTCGCGTCGCTCTGAAAGTCTTGCCGCCTGTTATCGACGATGCCGACGCGACCACAAAGCAAAAAGATGTCGAATCTATCATCGGCGACAACCTTGCAATCGTCGCGGGCGGTGAAGTGGTGAACGTTCCGGCTGCCGAGGTGAACGGTTGGCTCGACTTTGCCGAAGCCGAGGGCGAGCTCCTCGCTAGCGTCAATCAAGAGCGGTCAAACGCCTATATATCGAAATCAATTGCGCCAAAGGTCACCGTCGCACCGGGCGTTTCACGCATCACGACGCGAGACTTCACCGAGATCTCACGAGTCAACGGCTCAAACGGACAGGCGCTCAATATGCCTGCGACGCTCGCATCTATCGGCGCCTATATAAATGGCGGGGCAGAGAAACCGAGCGCTATCGTGACGGCAGTACCACCTCGCGAAGAATACACCCGCACCTACAGCCCGACCGACGCCGGCCTGTCGGCACTGCTTGCGAATTACGCAAAGGATCATCCGGGAACATTTGGCATATCGCTGATAGAACTTTCAGGCAAGGGCCGCCGCGCGAGCTACAACGGCGACAAGCAATTCGTCACGGCCAGCACCTACAAGCTATTTGTTGCCTACAGTGTATTGAAGCGTATCGACAATGGCCAAATGAGCTGGGACGCCGAGAGTACGTGCTTCAACAAGATGATTAGCCTCAGCGATAACACCTGCGCCGAGGCCTATCTCAGCCGTATCGGCCTGACGACAATCACCAAAGAGATAAATGCGCTTGGCCTCAAGAACTCGAACTTCACAAAAGTTGGCGGTCCATACACGACAGCAAACGACCTGACGCTGCTGCTCGGCATGATCGAGTCAGGCCAGAACTTCTCGCCGTCAAATCGCCTGCGACTTATCAACGCTATGCAGGGAAATATTTACCGACAGGGTATCCCGGCCGGCGCAAACGGTACGGTCGCCGACAAGGTCGGGTTCCTCGACAAGTTGTTGCATGACGCCGCTATCGTCTACAGTCCAAACGGCACATACGTGCTGGCTGTTATGACTGATGGTTCTAGTTGGTCGACCATCGCTGACCTCGCCCGCCAAATCGACACCCTCCGCGCCCAGTAATAGCTTGATAGTTACCGCAGGGTGCTATACCATGTAGGCATGAGTGATAAACGGACCTATGCAGACCGTAGGGAGTATCTGATAGCAGCAGTGGCGAAACGTCGACGAGTGCTCAAGCAAAAGGCCGTCGAGTATAAGGGCGGCCGCTGTGTCTGTTGTGGGTATGACAAGCATGTCGGAGCCCTCGATTTTCACCACCTCGACCCGGCTCTCAAGGATTTTAGTATCGGAGCAAAGGGCTATACGCGCTCGTGGGAAAAAATTCAGGCTGAACTAGATAAATGCATCCTCGTCTGCGCTAACTGCCATCGTGAGATCGAGCTCGGTGTCAGAGTATTTACACCTTAGCGAATCTACGGTACAATATCGTTTGTATCTACGGGCCGTACGGGCTCATAAGCGCACCTTCTAAATTGTATTCCGGCATAGCTCAGTGGTAGAGCGGATCGCTGTCAAAAGGCAGCACGTACGAGTAATTGTACGTTGCAAACGGGGTGAATTGCGGGAAGCCTACGTCACGTATGTGATATGGTAATCCGCAGCCAAGCCGAGGTTGGGTTAAGAGACTTCGGAAGGTTCAGAGACTAGTATGTGAGCCCAACAATAATCATACGTTAGCGCCCCGCATCCTCTATACGAGGATGATGAGATAGTCCACACTTGTACGAAAGTATAGGGTTATGTGTAACGATTAGGTCGCTGGTTCGAGCCCAGCTGCCGGAGCCAAGCATAGGCACTATGATGAAAATCATGGTGTTTTTGTTTAGCTTCAATACTCTCTATTGACAATTATACTTTACTTTGATAAAGTATTACTATGATTAAAGAAGAGTCGTCAGTGTGGAATAATGATCTCACTCAGCAGCTTGCTACTGTGTTGAGTTCTATTGATGATATCGATTCGATGCAGAATTTTTTACGCGATGTAATGACAAAAAAAGAAATTACCGAAATAGGCGCCCGTCTTGAAGCTGCTCAAATGCTACGTAAGGGCGCGAAGTACACCGAAATTGTTACCGCAACAAAACTGAGTTCACGAACGGTAGCACGTATTAGTGACTGGTTACAAAATGGTACTGGTGGTTACGACACTGCGCTAGAAATTGCAAGCACGCATCATGCCCATCTTCCGCCAGCTCGTGTCTAAGTAATCTCTTTTAATAAAATTTCGCTAGCACGACGCTGGCGTTTTTAAATTAAATTTTATTATAACTAAGGATTTGACTACTATGGAAAAAATAAACGCAGTCATCTTTGACATGGACGGAACACTCTATCAATTTCCAAATGGTACAACATTTTCTAGCTCACCACTCGGTGAAGCGGTAAAAGAAAACGTCACCTCGTTTATTGCAGAGGAGTTTAAGCTACAAGATGATGAAGCTCGGCTAAAATATAGAGAACTTCAGATGCAGTACGATGGCGAGATGAGCCTTGGGCTAGAGCAGGAATTTAGCATTGATCGCATGAGTTTTTTTGAAGAAACATGGGGTATTGACCCAGAAAATGTCATTGTTCCTGAGCCAAACTTAAAGGACGAGTTGGCGCAACTGAGTATACGTTGCGCACTGCTGACATCTGCTCCCCGCGTGTGGGCAACCAGAGTACTTGGGTATATCGATGTCATCAATATTTTTGATGACCTAATATTCACGGGCGAACCAGATATCCGAAAACCTAATCCGGAGGCGTTCCGTGCCATCGCAAAAATACTAGGATTAGATGCAAACCAGATTGTATCAATCGGTGATCAAGAATATTCTGACATCATACCGGCAAAGGAGGTTGGCATGCGAACGGTTCGAATCGGCAAGAATGTGCAGACTGATGCTGATTTTATCGCCCCTAACGTGAGAAGCGCATTAGCAATATTGCGCCAGGAAGGCTTACTCGTATGAAAATAATTATCGACACAGACCCCGGCTGCGACGATATGCTAGCAATAGTATTGATGGCTAGCGCACCTCTTGTTGATATCCTTGCCGTTACGACAGTCGCAGGAAACGTACCAATTCAAAAAACAACCAATAATGCACGTCACATTTTAGACTTTATTGGTAAGGGCGACGTACCTGTTTATTCGGGATACGCCCAGCCGTTACGGCGTGAAGTAAGCTACGCAAGTATTCACGGTACATCTGGCCTTGGAGATGTGGTCGTTGCGGATCAGGTAATACTCGATGGAACTGCTGTCGATCAAATTATTCGACTTGTGCAAGAAAACCCTGGTGAGGCGACGCTTCTTATGTTGGGGCCGCAAACAAACATTGCAAAAGCACTACAAAAAGCTCCGGAAATTATGAAGCTTACGAAAGCTTTTGTGATGATGGGCGGTGCATTTAATGTGCCTGGCAATCATAACGGTGCCGAGTTTAATATGGGATTCGATCCCGATGCCTCGTCAATTGTATCTCGATTTCCCGTTCCAAAAACGTATATTCCTCTTGATTTGTGTAATACGATTCAAGTACCACTGGGTGAATTTAATAGGATCGAAGACAAGAGAATTCGCACTATGATTACCACTGCTGTCGCGCCATATATCGAGAATATTCAAAAGAACGAGTTGCCAACCAAAGGTGCACTTATGTATGACGTGCTGGCGGCCTACTATTTATTGCGACCCAATCTTTTCACTGTCAGAACCAGTTCAATTTTAGTTGACGAGTCGAGGGGCGCTACGACAGAGTGTTTAGGCGAAGAGATGGTTACGATTGCCGTAGAAGTACCAGAAAATAGTTTTGTTAATGACTTTATTGGGAGTATTAATCAACGAGAGATTGCTAATTAACTATCAAGCCGTCGGGTGCTATTGGTCTCAGATCTTGCTTAATTGCGGTTATAACTTCCTCTATCGTTGTGAGCCAAGAAAAAACGTGGAGATGATCAAACCTTCACGTTTTTTCTTTGTCTCGGCATATGGCGCGAAAATAGGGAACTACTCGACCGCCTCCACCTGCCGGAGCCGATAAACTTGTGGTTAAAATACCTCAGTTAATTCTGAGGTATTTTTGGTATGATTATTGTATGAATAAGCAGGTTCATGCCGTTGGCATTATATTTGAAGATGAAACGGGTGAAGTACTTGTGCTCAAGCGACACGAGAATAGTCCAGAGGCAAATACCTGGGGGCTAGTCGGCGGTAATATTGATCCAGGTGAGGATCAGCTACAGGCGGCAATTCGTGAGTCGGAAGAGGAGATTGGTCACGCCATGCCTCATGAGAAATTACAATTTATACGAAGATACGTATGGGAACGAGACGAGGCGACCATCACGTTCGAAGTCTACAAATACAGCGTCGCAAAGCACGAGATTGACATAGTATTACAAGAGGACGAGGCCACTGATTATACTTGGCAGTTACCGAAGAAACTCTACGAAAGGCAAGACTTGATGGCCGGGCTATATCCAATACTGAAAGATTCATACAACCTGTAATCGATAACTGAAATTAAGATACACTTATAAATGCTATGAACGTCAGGCAAATAGAAAATCAGCCAGAAGTTATTGCTGCAACCAAAGTGCTCATCGGACTTGAGTCGAGGGGTATCAAGGAGGCTGCTATTGCCGCTGGCTGGACACGTACTTTGATCACGGGGGGTGATACGAGCGATATCGATGTGTCATACGTCGGAGGCGTACATTATGAAGATGCTCAAAAGATATTTGCAGAAGTACTCGACGAAGTAAATCCTCCCAACCGAGAGATGTGGGACGTTGAGGGTATTTGGAATGCTCAAATTGCCTATGGTGTGGAGCATACCGTCGATAATTTTTTGCTATATTATCTCAATAGTATCGATACAGTTTATTTGGCCTCTGACGGCAAGCTGCACGATCCAACTGGATTTGGTTTTAAAGATGCTGAGACAAAAACGTTACGCATCAACGATTATGACTTGGAAGGCAGGCAAACGACTCCAGCTGAAGAGGTAAATGTTTGTCTCGAAAATTGCCGCAGACTCGCTAAATTCGGCTGGACTCCCACTACGAGGACAGTCGAAAGAATTACTAAAGGTGTGACTCGTTGGTCAGAATTGCAAGATGAAGAAAAAGACTATTTTGTTACTAAGCTCGGCAAGAAATATCCTCGCGAGCAACGTATTGCAGCCAAAGAAGTTTACGATACGTATGGCTGGGGCTTTATATTTGATTTATAGTTAGTTTTTCTATTGTGCTTTAAGTATAGTTGCGAAGCGCGTCCACTAGCGGGAGCCAAGAAGCTTATGGTTAGAATACCTCAATAAATTTCGGTGTATTTTGCTTATGTTTGCAATTTCTTGATTACACTTCAAAATATGTATACATGACAGAAAGGACACCCGCCGAATCAAAGAAAGAAATTCCACTTGATGCGCGGGTGAGTTTTGTGGATCATGCTGCATCGATCGCTTCATGGAAAAATGTAAAAAAAATTGCAGAGGAAATAGGCACTAATGACCAATGGGTATATCGTGCTGTCAAAGAATTTGGCATAAGACCAGAAGTCCATCGAATCGACGGCTTGGATGTTTCAGTGTATCCACCATGGACCTCGGGCGTGCTCAGTGAAGAACTGCGATGGCGTGACAATTTCCGCGAGTTGCCATCAGAACTATCCGTGAGTGATATGGCTGAAATACTTGGCAGATCTCGCAGATGGACACAATATACGCTAGAAGAAATTGGTGCGACTCCAATTCCTGATTTGCCATTGCCGCGATACGGCAAAGCAATACTACAAGATCTTCGTCACATATGTATGGCCGTCCCTTTGGACCAAGGTTGGTACAACCTTACTGAATTAGTAGAGCTAGTTGGCGCAGACTATAGATGGATTACTTCTCGACTAATTCGCGAAGGCGAAGAGTCTACGTTGCGACGGTCGTCTCGGACAGGAAGAGTTTATGATTACTACCCTCCTCACGCATTGCGCCTATTGCTGATAGAAAAGCAGAAGAGGCCAAAACCCGCGGGGGACTGGCTGACGGAAAGAGGGATAGCTACAGCTATAGGCAGGAGCAAAAAGTGGGTTAGTGCTCGTATCGAAAGTTTTCGTGAATACGCCGAGCCTCTCCAGGACGACAATGGGGTTACTCGCATTCATTATCCTCCCGAAGTTCTAAATGCGTTGAAAGATGAGTCTGAGAGGAGCACGGTACGTCGCTTAAGTAATGCGGCTCAGCGGCTGTCAGTTACTCAGATAGAATCTGAAAATGATACTTGATACATCGAATAAAAAATTCATTTGCAATTCGTTTTTTGATTAAATAGTTACGGCTGCCAAGTGCGTCCACCAGCGGGAGCCAAACATAAGCACTATGATGAAAATCATGGTGTTTTTGTTTTATATGAACAACTAGTACAATGTAATGAATATGAGTGAGTTTGACCCAACCCTTAGCCAAGTTTCTGCAATTCAAACAGCTTTTGATAGTGATAATTTTTCTGGAGCCGACACGCCAGAAGGCAAACGCCGGCACATTTTGTTACACCTAGGTAAACTGATAGGTAAGTTTTCGGGTGCTGAAGAGCAAGTAGATCACGGCGCTACTGATACTTCCATTATACGAACAGATGTAATTCCTGATTTGGTGGTTTTTGCTGCTCAGCTTGCAGAGCTTGAAGGCATTAATCTTGCAGAGGCTTATAGAACTAGACTTGAATTTGTAGCAGAACGAAATGGTACGGGCGTCGAAAGCGCATCTGCCGCAATTGAACGTGGATTAGAATAATTAAACCGAGCAACAGAAAAGTTGCTAAGTACGTCCACTGGCGGGAGCCAAGAAAAAACGTGGAGATGATCAAACCTTCACGTTTTTTGTTTGTCTCGACATATCGCGCGAGGATCACATCTAGTGCTTATCCTGATATGATATACGTGTGAATATTGAGCTACTTCCACTAGACCAGGCAGTGAAAAGTTTCAACTTTTTTGTTGCGATCGGGCTACTTGGCTTTTATTTAATCGTAGAAGCTCTAGACTCTTCCTTAACATTTTCGCTTGTTCAGCATAAGTCTTTGAGGTCTGCGGCTGTTACGTTTATTTTGTACTTTAAGCTAGCGGTAGAAATAGTGGCAATCATCTCAAATTATCTGTATATACTTCCAGTTGCAATCGGAGCAGCCCTCGGCTCATATCTAAGTGTCGAGTACGAGAAAAAGAAAAGACCATTAGACCGGTAGCTCGTGGCTATGAAGCTAAGCACTATGATGAAAGCCATGGTGTTTTTGTTTGGTATAGTAAACTTATGCCAACTCAGCCATTCTCACTCGCTATACTGTATTGGTTCTATAAAGAACCTGAAGTAACCAAAAATCATCTTGAGTTAATTCGCAAGCACAATCCGGGTCGAAAGATTTACGGACTGTTTGGCGGTAATATCGAAGAAGCAGATCGGTACCGAGAACTCCTCAATGACGAGCTTGACGATTTCTGGACTTATCCTGGTACCTACGGTGTAGATACGCGAACAAAGTGGATACATGGTGATCTTTTGTTGCTGGATTGGTACGAGAAGCGTGGACGCAATTTAGAATGGGACAGTATCGCCATCACGCAGTGGGATATGCTGGTATTGGATGATATTACCAACATCACACGAGGCCTGCAGAAAGACCAAGTGTTCTTTTCCGGCTATCGGGACCTGGATTCTTCTGTGGAAAATCGATGGTCGTGGACAAAACCCGACAGCGAGCACAGGCAGGATTATGAAAACTTTCGTGAGTTTGTTGTAGGGCAACACGATTACGAACTCCCCCTAAAATGCTGCCTGTTCATCTACGAGGTACTTACTCGACCATTTTTCGACGGCTATCTTTCTTTAAAGGACAAGAAACTCGGCATGCTTGAATATAAAGACCCTACCTTAGCGCATATATTGGGACTAAGTATTTATCAACATGATGTTGGGGTATATTGGAAGGATACGAGACAGGATGTGCTTACGTCGCCCCTCAATGCTATGTCGGTACCGATTGAGAAAGACTATGTCGAGGCTGAGCTTGCAAAGGCAGACGGATGGCGTCTATTCCACCCTTATGAACACAGCTGGTCGGAATCAGTGACTAAGCAATAGTTGCGGAGTACGTCCACTAGCGGGAGCCAAGAAAAAACGTGGAGATGATCAAACCTTCACGTTTTTTGTTTGTCTCGACATA
>Ga0073899_10005970_pt1 | contig 10538 bp, 10 predicted proteins | sample KloWWTmetaKNB5Ph_FD_88975 | JGI IMG/M metagenome (GOLD analysis project Ga0073899, IMG submission 88975) | Active sludge microbial communities from Klosterneuburg, Austria, studying microevolution and ecology of nitrifiers - Klosterneuburg... | ecosystem: Engineered > WWTP > Aerobic digester >...
ACCGTCGGATCGGTCTGCAGCATCATGCCCACGCGCAGCCGGTTACTGAAGACTGCGGCAATCTGCGGTCGGTCGGCTTCCCTGCCGGTTTCCTTTTCGACAATGCTGGCCAGAATCAGTGCCTGTTCCGGCGTCTGCAAGGGGCTGTCGGCTGATCGGTGTTGCCAGGCTGCCTGCAGATGGCGGTCCATCGTGCGCATGGCCAGTGCCAGCAACTTGAGATCGCTCGAACCTTTGGCATAACTGTAGGTGTCCGGAAAAAAGCGCCCTTCCGGATGCTGGCCAGACCGGCCGAGCCGTTCCATGATGGCCTGGTCCGTCAATCCGGCTGTTTCATGGCGCAGCTGCGGCGCGGTGGCCAGTGCTTCGCGCAATTGGCGAAAGGTCCAGCCTTCGACCAATGTCATCGCCCGCAGGGACTCCTCGCCCAGCACCAGCTTGCGCAGCAGGCCGCGCGGCGTCGTGCCACGCTCGATCTCGTAGCTGCCGGCCCGGATCTGCCGCGCGTCGCCGGACAGGCGAAACCAGGCGTACAGCAGCTGCCAAGAGGTATCGACACCGGCGCGCACCACCACCTGCGCCACGCCTTGCGCGCTGGTCCGAGGGTCGATCGATACGTCCACCGAATCCGTGGCCATTGGCAGCGGCTGGTTCAGCCACCAGGCCGCGGCCCCCCCTAGCACGGACGCCAGCAAGACGAGAAGCAGCAAAAAACGTCGCACAAGCCTGTCGTCCGTAAGTGTTTGATAGAAGCCCCAGACCCGTCGCTATGCGTCTGGCCCCGCAGGGAGTGCGAGAAAACCGGCGCCTGGCCGGTGCTTTCTCACGAGCCGATGATAATTGACGCCATGAACACCCTACCCGATGCCATGGCCTTGTTGACCGAGTTGGGCGTGATCCGCGTGGAAGGCGCTGATGCAGCGACTTTTCTGCATGGCCAGCTGACCCAGGATTTCGCGCTGCTGGGCCTGTCCGAGGCCCGGCTGGCCGCTTTTTGTTCGGCCAAAGGTCGGATGCAGGCCAGTTTCATCGGTTTCAAGCGAACGCACGATGAAATCCTGCTGGTCTGCAACCGGGACCTGCTGCCTGCGGTGCTCAAGCGCATGTCGATGTTTGTGCTCAGGGCCAAGGCGCGCCTGTCCGACGCCAGTGCCGATTGGCGCATCTGCGGCCTGGCCGGATCGGCCGCATTGCCATTCATCAGCGCGCAAGCGCAGCCCTGGGCGCGGCAGGACCATGGCGCTGCCACGGTGATAACCTTGTATCCGGCCCATGGCGTGGTGCGGGTCCTGTGGATTGCGCCCGCCGCAGAACCGCTGCCGGTGGCCGACAGCATGACAGCCGAACGCTGGGCGCTTGGTGATATCGAGGCCGGCATCGCCATGGTCAGCGCACCCGTGGTCGAGGCATTCGTGCCGCAGATGCTCAATTACGAGTCGGTCGGTGGTGTGAACTTCAAAAAGGGCTGTTATCCAGGCCAGGAAGTCGTGGCACGCAGCCAGTTCCGCGGCGTGCTCAAGCGTCGCGCGATGCTGGCGCATTGTGAACAGCCAATGGTCACCGGGCAGGAAATCTTCCAGATGGCCGATGCCGAGCAGCCCTGTGCCACCGTGGTCCAGGCAGCGCCCCATCCGGCCGGCGGCTGGGAGGCCATTGTGTCGGGTCAGGTGGCGGCGCTGGAATCGGGCGACCTGCGCCTGGGTTCGGCCGATGGCGCAGCGCTGATGGTTCGCCCGATGCCCTACCCGCTGCTGGCCGACATCTGAACCGATCGCCTGCCGCGATCGGGCCGTTCGCGCCTGCCGCCGGATTTACAGGCGCTCCAGTTGCCGCGCCATGTCGACATGCAGTATGCCGGCCTGCGCATACGGCTCGCCCATCGGCATGAAGCCCAGCCGGGCATAGAAACCCTCGGCGCTGCATTGCGATTGCAGCACCACCCGGGTGTCGCCGCGCTCGGCCGCGAGTTGCATCAACACCTGCATCACCTGGCGCCCGAAACCGGTAGAACGCATGCTGCGGGTGACCGCCACGCGCGTTATGCGGGCCAGTGCCGGCCCCTCCTGCACCAGCCTGCCTGTAGCCAGGGCGTGGCCGAGGTGGTTGCATACCAAGGCGTGCACCGCGCCTTCGTCGGCCGCATCATGGTCCAGTCCGTGTGCGATGCCCAGTTCATCGACAAACACCTGCTGGCGCAATGCCCGTGCCCGCGCACCCATCTCTTCCCAGCCACCCACCCGCACGTCCATCGGCGACACACCGGCCTCATAGGACTGCAGCAATTTTCGCAGTGCGTCCGGGACCGGTTTTGATTTCTGGGTCGCCGGATCGGCGAACACGTACACCAACTCCCCTGTCACCAGCAGCACTTCGTTGCGGAAGATGCCGGCGCGAAAAACCATCGACGAAGTGCCAATGCGGGCGCACTGAATCCCGATATCGAGCAGGTCGTCGAGTCGCGCCGACCCGTGGTACTCCAGTGTGGACTTTTTCACATACAGATCTCCGCCCAGTGTCTGTGGGATCAATTCGTACGGAATGGCCAGCGCCCGCCAGTACTCCGTGAAGGCGGTATCGATGTACATCAGATAGTGCGGATTGAAGACGATGCGTTGCAGGTCCACCTCGGCCCAGCGCACACGCAATCGGTGGATCAGACGGAAATCTTGTCTGGAAAAATCGGTCATGGCTCGTTCTTGATACATTCGAAGATTGATCCTACACCGGTAAAAAGTTATGGCACTGATCTACTACGTGACCCAAATCCAGTTTGACTTTGGCGCGTTGTCGCTGCTGCGCCAGGAGTGCGAACGCATCGGCATCAGCCGTCCCCTGATCGTGACGGACCAGGGAATCAAGGCTGCCGGACTGTTGCGCAAGGCGCTCGACATGTTGCCCAACATGGATGCGGCTGTCTACGACGAGACGCCGTCCAACCCCAACGAAGCCGCCGTGCGGGCAGCAACCAACGTATTCCACGACAAGCACTGTGACGGCCTGATAGCGCTGGGCGGTGGTTCTGCCATCGACTGCGCCAAAGGCGTGGCGATTGCGGCGCGCCACGATGGCGCGCTCAAGACCTACGCCACCATTGAAGGTGGCTCGGCACGCATCACGGAGCGTTGCGTTCCGCTGATTGCGGTGCCAACCACCAGCGGCACTGGCAGCGAGGTCGCGCGTGGCGCGATCCTGATCCTGGACGATGGACGCAAGCTCGGTTTCCACTCCTGGCATCTGGTGCCGCGCGCCGCCATCTGCGACCCGGAACTTACCCTGGGCCTGGGGCCGCGCATGACCGCAGCCACCGGCATGGATGCGATCGCCCATTGCATGGAGACCTTCATGGCTCCGGCTTTCAACCCGCCGGCCGACGGCATCGCGCTCGACGGGCTGGAGCGCGCCTGGGCGCATATCGAACGCGCCACCCGCGACGGCAGCGACCGCGATGCGCGGCTGAACATGATGAGTGCATCGATGCAGGGGGCGATGGCGTTCCAGAAAGGCCTTGGCTGCGTACATTCGCTCAGCCACAGCCTGGGCGGCATCGATCCCGGTTTGCACCACGGCACACTCAACGCGGTATTTCTGCCGGCCGTGATCGCGTTCAACACCAGCGCCGAGTCGATCCAGAAGGAAAAGCGCCTCGAACGCATGGCCAGGGCCATGGGCCTGGCCTCGCCAGGCGACATCGGACCCGCCATCAAGGACATGGGCCAGCGCCTGGGCCTGCCAACCGGTCTGGCCTCGATGGGGGTTCAGGAAAGCCAGTACGAGGCCATCATCGATGGCGCCATGGCCGACCATTGCCACAAGACCAATCCCCGGCTCGCCACCCGCGAGGATTACCGCACGATGCTGCTGCAGTCGATGTAGCCACCGGCCCGACGGAGCCGTCCAGGTGGGAGACGGTGTTCCGGCGCCGGGGTCAGCGCGGTGTGTCGGCCAGCCGCCAGTGCGCCCGGTGCCGGCCGGCTGCCACGATCCGCGCATTGAGACGGTCATTTGCGTCGACCCTGGCCAGGGCCTGGCGGCGATCAAGGCCCCGGTTGGCCATATGGCGCAGCGTGATGCGCTCCATGGCCAGATCGAGTGGCACATCCAGGAACCAGCACTCGTCGAGCTGTGCCGACAAGTCCCAGCCATCATCGCGGTGCAGCAGATACAGGCCCTCGACCAGCACCAGTTGCACCGATGCTGCAATCCCGATCGCATCGGCCACGGGGTCTCCCACACCGTGGGCAAAGCCCGGCCATGCGACGCTGGCCACGGCCACGGCCGCGCCAGCACCAGCGGCGGGCAAAACCATCGCACGAATCTGCTGCAAGCGCCGCGCCAGCGCCAGCGGATCGAAGGTCCAGGGTGCGCCGCGGCGTGCCAACGCGGCCGCCGGATCGGCAAAAGCGGCAAGCTGGGCACGTGTCAGGTGAAAGCCGTCCATGCCCGCGACCATGGCGGCGCCGGTTCCAAGACGCTGGTTGAGTGCATCGACCAGCTCCTGCGCCCGGGTGCTCTTGCCCGCGCCGGGGAAACCTGCCAGGCCAACGACCAGGCGGCCCGCGCCTTGGGTCCTTGCCATCGCGATCCGGCGTTGCAAGTGTCCCACCGGGTCCTCGAGCAAAGGAATTTCAGCGGCGCAGCAATCTTCAGATACAGAAGGGTTCACCGCCAGAGGACCGTCAAGACCTGCGCAACCGTCAGTCGGTGGCCTGCGGTGCACGCGCACGCACCGGCATTTCGGCGGCGATGTGGGCCAGCCCCCGTGCCTTGGCCAGTGTGACCTGTCGCTGCCGTTCGGCCAATGCTGCCTTCTTCGCGTCGTCCCGGCTCTCGTGACAGGCGGCGCAGGACACACCTTCCTGGTACAGCGGGGACAACTTGTCCTGCTCGCCCAACGGGCGTCGGCAGGACCGGCACAGACTGAGGCCCCCGGGTTCGAGCCCATGGCCAACCGACACCCGCTCGTCGAACACGAAACACTGCCCTTGCCACAAGCTGTCCGCGGGCGCCACGGTTTCCAGGTATTTCAGGATGCCGCCCTGCAGGTGGTAGACCTCGTCGAAACCGCGCGAGCGCAACAAGGCGGTGGATTTCTCGCAGCGGATGCCGCCCGTACAGAACATCGCCACCCGCGGCTTGCGCCCGCCAGTCGTGTCGAGCATGCGACCCGGCCCGGTATGTTCCTCCAGCCAGGCCGGCAGTTCAGAGAAACTGTGTGTCCTGGGATCATGGGCCCCGGCAAAGCTGCCGATGGACACTTCGTAGTCGTTGCGCGCATCGATGACGACCACGTCCGGCTCGCTGATCAGCGCATTCCAGTCCTCGGGTTTCACATAGGTGCCTGCCATGCGCGCCGGATTGAGCCCCTCGACATGCATGCTGACAATCTCGGACTTGAGCCGCACCTTCATGCGGTGGAACGGCGCATCAATGGCCCATGACTCCTTGTGCTCCAGATCCGAGAACCGGGAATCGCTGCGCAGCCAGGCCAATACCGCGCCCACATCGGCCGGCGCGCCTGCAATCGTGCCGTTGATCCCCTCGCTGGCCAGCAACAAGGTGCCCTTGACCCCGTGCTGGCGGCAAAGATCCAGCAAAGGTGCCTGCAGTTCGGCGAAGTCAGGCAGTTCGACAAATTTATAGAGGGCAGCGGTCAGGAAACGCGGCATGGGGACGGACCGGCAAACGGTATCAACAGGGAATACCGGTATTGTCGCCGCTGCGCAGGTCACCACACGCACGCGACAGGTCCATTTTCATCCACCAAGTATCGTGCTGCGCATTGCGGTGCAATTCAACCGGGGAGCGACCCGCAGGTGTCACAAGGGCGTGATGTAACGCATGTCCGGCGCCCGCAACCAGTGCGCGAACTCGTCGGCCAGCTGCTTGCTGGCGCTGGCGGCGGTGGTCCAGGCCTTGACGCGACCGGCAAGGTCGCGGCCAAAGTGCATGAAGTCATTGCGGTCCGGCAGCTTGCCGTTGGGCAGCGCCTGCACCCACTGCGGATCGGGCGCCAGCAGCAGCAGATTGTCCAGAAAACGGGTCGGTTTGTGGCGCCAGCGCAAGCCCTTGTCGAGCCAGCCGGGCACCACGGCACGCTGGAAATGCGGATACAGCACCAGCGGCGGGCGCCCCGGATTCAGCAGCGGCGCGCCCGCGTAATTGAGGTGCAGGTGGTAGTCGGTGATGCCGCCGTCCCAGTACGCCCCCGCTGGCGCCCCCGGAATATGCTGCACCGCACGCAGCATGAATGGAATCGAACAGCTCGCCTGCAGTGCCGGATGGAAATTGGCTTCGCTCAAGCGCACCTGCCGGGTCCTGTAGTCGCTGCAGTCGAACGGCAAGGCCGCGCCAGCAGTCGAAAACACCACCCGCTCCAGCCAGGCCCCCATCGCCTTGCGGTGCACGCTGTTGGTCAGGAACGCGCCCAGATACCCCAGTGGCGTGCGCAATCGATGTTCGCGACCGAGCAGATGGCGCCCGCGTGCGGTGACCACATGCAGCCGGTAGCGCGGATGCGACAGCACCTGGGCAGCACGCGGGCCATAAAAGGCGTGCAGATTGCGGCCGAAGGTTTCGCTGACCATCTCCGGTGTCGGACGTGCCTGCCCGGGGGACAGCGCATAGTCCTGGTGGATGTAGTCGTGTTCCAGTTGCTCGAATCGGGCGACGGATTCGTCCAGACAGGCAGTTGCCATGCGCCAGGCCCCGATCGAGGCTCCTACCAGGTCCACCGCTTGATCGCTCTGGGGCAACCACTGGCCAAACAGAAATCGGTCGAGCGGGCCCAGTATCAGGCCCTTGGGGCCACCCGCGGCGCCGGCGATCGTGCCGATGTCGGCACTCTGCAGTCCTTCGCGGGCAATCCGCGCCATCGCCGCCGGACCCGCATACAGGCGCAATGCGCGCATCGCCAGCACCCGGTTTCAGGCCGCGCGCTGGCCGTTCCAGTCGATCGGATCCTGCTGCAACACCATGTCGATGTCCAGTGACAGCACCTCACCGACCGGGCCCGGAAAACTCACCGCCATCTCACGCTGGTTCAGGCCGGCCATCTTGGCGCGGGCACGCCAGGCCGCAAGGTGAATCACACCGGCGAGCGGCTCGTAGGCATCGTTCAGGAACGGTGCGTCCTGATGCGCGATCGCGTCAACGATGGCCTCGGGAAATGCCCATTGGCGCGCCAGCCCGGCGCCGACCTGGGTGTAGTCGTAATCGAACTGGCGCCGCTCGGCGCGGGCTCGGCGCGGGTCCATGGCGGGCACCAGCACGTCAAGCGCCGCCATGGGTTCGGGCATGGCCATGCGCATGGCCAGTTCGCCGACGAGATGGATCAGGCCTGCGGTAAATGCGGCCTGCTGGTTCTGGCGCACGACACCGGCCAGTGAACGGGAGACCTTTGCCACATCCAGGCAGTAGTCCCAGTACTGTTGCTGGCGAATGCCCGGTACCGCCTTGAGCGATGCCTTGGCGGCCGCCGCCTGGGCCATGGCACGCACATGGCCCAGTCCCACGACCGCCAGCGACTCCGGCACGCTGCGCAGCTGACCGGACAACTGGAACGAGGCGGAATTGGAGACTTGCAGCAGGCGCACAGTCAAGGCCGGATCGGTGCTGATCAGCTGCGAAATCTTCTTCAGATCGGGCTGTTCGCGCTCGAGTTCGCTGAGCAGCAATGCCACCACCCTGGGAATACTGGGCAGAACAAATTCGGACGCCAACAACGCGTGCAACAACATGGGGCAAGGGCCCAGAGGGCAAACCAACGAAGTCCCGATTATCGTTTGCGCGCAGCGCAAGTCCGGCACGTCGGCCCGCCAGCGGCTGTTTCCCGGCCCTGCGGCGCGCGATGTCAGCCCCAGTCAGGGCTTCAATCTGGAAAATGCCGATGCCATCGCAGTGGCTGCCACGGGTTGCTGCGGTGGCCGGAAATTGCTGCGCGCCGGCTCGCGGCCGCCGCCCGCGCCCTTGCCCATCGCATCGCGCCGCGCCGGCCCGGCGCTTGCGCTGGCAGGCTTCATCGTCAGCGCGATCCGCTTGCGCGCCAGGTCCACCTCGAGCACCCGCACCTTGACGATGGCGCCGGTCTTGACGATTTCGCGGGCATCGGTGATGAAGCGGTCACTGAGCTGGCTGACATGGATCAAACCGTCCTGGTGCACGCCAAGATCGACAAAAGCGCCGAATGCCGCGACGTTGCTCACGGTGCCCTCCAGCACCATGCCTTCGCGAAGATCGCCGATGTCCTGCACGCCATCGTTGAGTTTCGCGGCACGGAAATCCGGGCGCGGGTCGCGCCCCGGTTTTTCCAGTTCCAGCAGAATGTCCTTGACCGTCATCACGCCGAAATCTGCATCGGCAAACATCTCCGGCCGCAATCCTGCCAGCGTTGCGCCGCGCCCCATCAGTTCACCGATCGGCAGTGCAGCCCTGGCCAGAATCTTCTCGACCAGCGGATAGGTTTCCGGATGCACCCCGGTCATGTCCAGCGGGTTGTCGCCACCACGGATACGCAGGAATCCGGCACTTTGCTCGAACGTCTTGGCGCCCAGGCCGGTCACCTGCAGCAATTGCTGGCGACTGCGAAAGCTGCCATTGGCATCGCGCCAGCGCACCACCGATGCCGCCACCCCCGGCGAGAGCCCCGACACCCGGCGCAGCAGCGGCGCACTGGCGGTGTTGAGATCGACGCCGACCGCATTGACGCAGTCCTCGACCACTGCGTCCAGGCAACGTGCCAGTTCGCCCTGGTTCACGTCATGCTGGTACTGGCCGACACCGATCGATTTCGGATCGATCTTGACCAGTTCGGCCAACGGGTCCTGCAGCCGTCGTGCAATGCTGGCGGCCCCGCGCAGGCTGACGTCGACGTCGGGCATTTCCTGTGACGCAAATTCGCTGGCCGAATACACCGACGCGCCGGCTTCACTGACCACCACCTTTTCGGGAATCTGCAACCTGTCGTCCTGCTGCGCCACTTGCGCGGCGCGCGTGAGCTGACCGATCAGGTCTGCCGCCAGCTTGTCGGTCTCCCGGCTGGCCGTGCCATTGCCGATCGCGATCAGGCTGACGCCATGGCGCAGGCACAACTGGCGCAGGATGTGCAAGGAGCCGTCCCAGTCCTTGCGCGGTTCGTGCGGGTATACGGTGGCGGTCTCGACCAGCTTGCCATTGCGGTCCACCACCGCGACCTTGACACCGGTACGGATGCCCGGATCAAGACCCAGTACCACACGTGGGCCGGCCGGCGCTGCCAGCAGCAGGTCACGCAGGTTGTCGGCAAACACCTTGATTGCCGTCGCTTCAGCCGCTTCGCGCAGCCGCGCGAAAAGATCGCGTTCGGTCGACAGGCTGAGCTTGACCCGCCAGGTCCAGCCGACACACCTGGCCAGGAAATCATCGGCACCACGGCCTTGGTGACGCCAGCCCGCGAACTGGGCGATCCCGCCTCGGCCAAGGGGTTGGCACTGGTCGACCCGGTCGTTGGCGCGGATGCCGCCTGCGGCAGGGCCAGTTGCACGTCGAGAACCTCCTGGGCGCGTCCCCGAAATACCGCCAGCGCGCGGTGGGAAGGAACCTTGGCGATGGGCTCCTGATAGTCGAAATAGTCGCGGAACTTCGCAATGTCGGCATGGTTTTCGTCCTTGCCGCTGCGCAGGCTGCTTTTGAGTTCCCCGTTGTCCCACAACCAGGCGCGCAGGCTTTGCACCAGCACGCTCTGCTCGGCCCAGCGTTCGCTCAGAATGTCACGAACACCGTCGAGCACCAGTTGCACGGTGGAGAAATCCGGTTGCTTGTCGGCGCCTTCGGCCAGCGCCACGGTCGGGATCACGAAGGCCTGGGCCTGCGCGATCGGAATCAGCGTCGGATCGGCGAGCAACCGGTCGGCCAGCGGCTCGAGTCCGGCTTCCCGTGCCATCTCGCCCTTGGTGCGGCGCTTTTGCTTGAATGGCAGATAGAGGTCTTCGAGCTCCTGCTTGGTCAGCGCACCGGCCAGCGCCTGGCGCAATGCCGGCGTCAGCTTGCCTTGCTCGTTGATGGCCCCAAGGATGACCTCGCGCCGATCGTGCAACTCGCGCAAATAGGTCAGCCGGCTGTCGAGCGCGCGCAATGCCACGTCATCCAGGCCGCCAGTGGCTTCCTTGCGGTAACGTGCCACGAACGGGACCGTTGCGCCACCATCGAGCAAGTCCACGGCGGCCTGCACCTGCGCTTCGCGTACACCGAGCTCCTGGGCAATGGTTTGGACTATCGAGAACATGGTTGCGTTTTCTCCCCGGTAAGTTAGCTGCCCTCGGACCGACCAAACGACCATCAGCATGAGGCGGCGAGTGTGCCATAGCCGCCACACCGGCTCGTTCGTATTGGCGCTGGAGGTTTTCACCATGGTCCACGGCAAAACCCGCTTCGCACGCACGGTCGTGTCGGCACTGGCTTTGGTCGGTGTCGCCGCATCCGGCATGGCTCTAGCCGACCGGATTGCCGCACCGGTACATACCCAACGCCATCGCCAACGCCAGGTTCGCACCGCCTGAACGCCG
>Ga0073899_10005971_pt1 | contig 10535 bp, 8 predicted proteins | sample KloWWTmetaKNB5Ph_FD_88975 | JGI IMG/M metagenome (GOLD analysis project Ga0073899, IMG submission 88975) | Active sludge microbial communities from Klosterneuburg, Austria, studying microevolution and ecology of nitrifiers - Klosterneuburg... | ecosystem: Engineered > WWTP > Aerobic digester >...
CGTCCCCGACTTGGCGACAACATCTGGGTGCGGCTGCTCGACCTGCCCACGGCGCTGGCGGGCCGGCGCTACGCGGCCGGGATCGACGTGGTGCTCGACGTCACCGACGCGCTCGTGCCCGCCAATGCGGGCACCTGGCGGCTGCGCGCCGAGCCCTTCTCGGGGGGCGTCGAGGTGAGCCGTACCGACGCGCCGGCCGACGTGAGCCTCGACGTCCGGGAACTGGGAGCGCTGTACCTGGGCGGTGGCTCGGCGCCCGGGCTCGCCGCCGCCGGTCTGGTGGACGGCCCGGCCGAGGCCCTCGGACGGCTCCACGCCGCCTTCGCCTGGCCGCTCGCCCCGGCGACCAGCTGGATCTTCTAGGGTCGCGTTCCTCACCACCCGCGGCTCGCGAGGGCCGCGACGTTACCCGCAAGTGCGCGACGCTGCCGTTGCTGCGGTAGCGTCGCGCACTTCTGTGTAGCGTCGTGGAGCCCGGGGGGGTTTCGGCGCCAGCCCGGCTCGGCGCCCTGCTTCGCTACACGTTGTTCACGCCGCTACCCGAGTTCGGGTAGCGGCGTGAACAACGTGTAGCGAGGGGGCCTGGGCGACACCAGTCCTGCGCCGCGGCAGCTCGGCTCAGTCCTGGCTGGGCGTGGTCTTGGAGATCAGCATCAGGAACTCGCGGTTGCTCTGGGTCTTGCGCATCCGGTTGAGCAGCATCTCCAGGGCCGACTGCGGCTCCTGGCCCGAGAGCACCCGGCGGAGCTTCCAGATGATCGCGAGCTCCTCGCGGCCGAGCAGCATCTCCTCGCGCCGGGTGCCGGAGGCGACCGGGTCGATGGCCGGGAAGATCCGCTTGTCTGCGAGGTCGCGGCGCAGCCGCAGCTCCATGTTGCCGGTGCCCTTGAACTCCTCGAAGATCACCTCGTCCATCTTGGAGCCGGTCTCGATCAGCGCCGTGGCCAGGATGGTGAGCGATCCCCCGTCCTCGATGTTGCGCGCGGCGCCGAAGAACTTCTTCGGCGGGTAGAGCGCCGCGGAGTCCACACCGCCGGAGAGGATCCGGCCCGACGCCGGGGCCGCGAGGTTGTACGCGCGGCCGAGCCGGGTGATGCCATCGAGCAGGACCACCACGTCCATGCCCATCTCGACCAGCCGCTTCGCCCGCTCGATCGCGAGCTCGGCGATGGTGGTGTGGTCGTCGGCGGGACGGTCGAAGGTGGAGGCGATCACCTCTCCGCTGGTCGTGCGCTGGAAGTCGGTGACCTCCTCGGGACGTTCGTCGACGAGCACGATCATCAGGTGCACCTCGGGGTGGTTCACCGTGATCGCGTTCGCGATCGCCTGCATCACCAGCGTCTTGCCGGCCTTCGGCGGCGACACGATCAGCCCGCGCTGGCCCTTGCCGACCGGGGAGACCAGGTCGATGATCCGGCCGGTCATGTTCAGCGGGGTGGTCTCCAGCTTGAACCGCTCCTGCGGGTACAGCGGGGTGAGCTTGGCGAACTCGGGCCGGTCCTTCGCCTTCTCGGGTGCGTCGGCGTTGATCGTGTCGATCCGCACCAGCGGGTTGAACTTCTCGCGCCGCTCGCCGTCCCGAGGTTGCTTGATCGCGCCCGTGACGATGTCACCCTTGCGCAGGCCGTACCGCCGCACCATCGAGAGCGACACGTAGGCGTCGTTGGAGCCGGGCAGGTAGCCCGTGGTGCGGACGAACGCGTAGTTGTCGAGCACGTCGAGGATGCCGGAGATCTCCACCACCACGTCGTCCTCGCCGACCACCGGCTCGGCCTCCATGCGCTCCAGGCCGAAGCCCCCGCCCCGGTTGTTGGCGCCGCCGCTGCCGGGACGCCGGCTCTGGCCCTGCCCCTGGCCCTGCCGGTCGCGGTTGCGACGCCGGCGGCCGCGGCGGCCCGAGCCGAAGTCGTCCTCGGCGCTGTCGCGCTGCGGCTGGGACTGCACCCGGGGAGGCTCCGCCTGTGCCGGGGCCGACGGTTCCCCGGCGTCTGCCGTGCTGTCGTTGCGACGGCGCCGGTTGCGTCCGCCCCCCTCGGCGCGCAGCGCGTCCAGTCGGGAGGCGACGTCATCGCCGCCGCGGTTGTCGCTGTCGGTCAGCGCCGCCTGGGACGGGTCCGCCGCCGCCACACCGGCGGTCGACTCGGTACGCGGGGTCGATTCGGCGCCCTGGGCGGGCTCGGTGCGCGGCGTCCGTCCGCGCCGCCGCTGACCGCCGGTCTCGCCGTCCGCGGTGCGGTCGGTCCGTCCCTGGGCCGCCTCGGCCGGCGGGGCGGCCTGCTCCTGCGACGGCGCCGCGTCGGACTGGGGCCGGTTCTTCTCCGTCCGGGCGGAACGGCTTCCCTCGGCGCGGGCCGGACGGGAACCGCCACCGGACTGGGCGGTGGTGATCGCTTCGACCAGCGCGCCCTTGCGCAGGCCGGAGGCGCCCTTGATGCCAAGGGAGGATGCGAGGTGCTTGAGCTCCGGCAGCAGCATCTTGTCGATGCCGCCGGCGCGGGGGGCCGACGTCGCGTTGATCGTGTCGGTCACAAGAGATCCTTTTAGCAGCCCTGTCCGCGTGGGATCACAACGGAAGTGGGGCGAGGTGTGACGTGGCCAGATCTGGGGGACCCGTTGGGTCCTGCTTCGGTGGAGACTGCCCGCCACGCCCGATCTGTGGGGCGTTCCGCTGCAAAGCGTCGCACACAGGCTAGCACCGCGGCGGTAGCCACGCTCAATCCAGGTCGGCGAACGCCCGCTCGAAAGCCTGCTGCAACTCCTCGTACCCCCGGGTGACGGGGAACTGGGGGAATTCCGCGACCACCCTGGGCGGCGGGCTGACCAGGATGCCGGCGTCGGCCTCGGCCAGCATCGCGGTGTCGTTGTAGGAGTCGCCCGCCGCCACCACCCGGTAGTGCAGCTGGTGGAACGCCTTGACCGCGGCCCGCTTGGAGTCGGGCTCGCGCAGGGTGTAGCCCACCACGCGGTCGCCCTCGACCTCCAGGCGGTGGCACAGCAGCAGCGGGAACCCCAGCTGCGCCATCAGGGGCATGGCGAATTCGTAGAAGGTGTCGGACAGGATCGCCACCTGCGCGCGAGCACGCAGCCAGCCGAGGAAGTCGGCCGCACCGGGCAGCGGCCCCATGCCGGCGATCACCGCCTGGATCTGCGACAGCCCGATGCCGTGCTCGTCAAGAACCCGCAACCGGTGGCCCATCAGCTCGTCGTAGTCGGCGATGTCCCGCGTGGTGAGCCGCAGGTCGGGGATCCCGGTGCGCTCGGCCACGTTGATCCAGATCTCGGGGACGAGCACGCCCTCCAGGTCGAGGCAGGCCAGGTGCATCAGGCGCCCTCCACCCGCATCACGGTGATCCCGGGCTGGACCTCCGGCATCGCGGCGAGGCTCGCCAGGGTCGCGTCGAGCTGGTCGGCCCTCGCCTGGTGCGTCATCACCCCGAGCCTGGCCTGGTCGGCGACCGCCACTCCGTCCTGCCGGACGGCCTGCAGCGAGATGCCCGCGGTGGCGAACGCGGTCGCCACCTTGGCGAGCACGCCCGGTTCGTCCTGCACCCGCAGCGACACGTAGTAGCGGGAGACGACCTGGCCGTGGGGGGTGATCGGGCGCGCGGAGTAGGTGGACTCCCCCGGCCCCACCGTTCCCCGGACGCGGTTGCGGGCGGCGGTCACGACGTCGCCCATGACGGCGGAGGCGGTGGGCTGGCCGCCGGCGCCGGGACCCATGAACATCAGCCGGCCGGCGTAGCGGGATTCGATGAACACCGCGTTGTAGGCGCCCGGGATCGAGGCGAGCGGGTGGTCCAGCGGCACCATCGTCGGATGCACGCCGATCGCGATCGAGCCGTCGGGGCTGAGCGCGCAGTTGGCGAGCAGCTTGATCACACACCCCATTTCGGAGGCGGCCGCGATGTCGGCCGGGGTGACCCCGGTGATGCCCTCGCGGTCGACGTCGGAGATCCTGACCCGGGTGTGGAAGGCCAGCGAGGCGAGGATCGCGGCTTTGGCTGCGGCGTCGTAGCCCTCCACGTCCGCGGTCGGATCGGCCTCGGCGTAGCCGAGCGCCTGCGCCTCGGCGAGCACCTCGGCGAACGCCGCCCCGGCGGTGTGCATCTTGTCGAGGATGAAGTTCGTGGTGCCGTTGACGATGCCCTTGACCGCGGTCACCTCGTCGCCGACCAGCGACTCCCGCAGCGGCCGGATGATCGGGATCGCCCCGGCCACCGCCGCCTCGTAGTACACGTCGACGCCGGAGGACTCGGCGGCGCTGTAGATCGAGCCCCCGTCGGAGGCCAGCAGCGCCTTGTTCGCGGTGATCACCGACGCGCCGGAGGCGATCGCGGCCAGGATCAGCGAGCGGGCCGGCTCGATGCCGCCCAGCAGTTCGATCACCAGATCGACCTCGGGACGGCGGACGAGCGCGTCCGCGTCAGCGGTGAACAGCGCGGGGTCGATCCCGGGCCGGGGTTTGGTCAGGTCGCGCACGGCGATCCCGACCAGCTCGAGCGGACGGCCGATGCGGGCTCGCAGGTCGTCGGCGTGAGCCAGCAGCAGCCGGGCCACCTGGGAGCCCACCACGCCGCAGCCGAGCAGCGCGACCTTCACCGGAGTTGTCGTCATGCTTCCTTCGTCTCGCTCGCACCGGCGTCCAGCGCCAGCAGGTCGTCCAGGGTCTCGCGGCGGACCAACGTGGTGACCCGGCCGTCCCGTACCGCGACGACGGGAGGCCGCGGAGTGTGATTGTAGTTGTTGGCCATCGACCTGCTGTACGCCCCGGAGGCCGGGACGGCGAGCAGGTCCCCCGGTGCGACGTCGGTGGGCAGGAACTCGTCCCGCACCAGGATGTCCCCGCCCTCGCAGTGGACGCCGACCACCCGGGAGACCACGGGCTCGGCCGCGGACGTGCGCGAGGCGAGCGCGGCGGAGTACTCCGCCGCGTACAGGGCCGGACGGATGTTGTCGCTCATGCCGCCGTCCACCGACACGTAACGACGGGACAGGCCGCCGCCGACCTCGACGGACTTCACCGTGCCCACCCGGTACACCGCCAACCCCGCCGGGCCGACGATCGCACGTCCGGGCTCGATGGAGACCGCGGGGACGTCCAGGCCGAAGCCGCGACACTCGTGGTCGACGATCTCGCGCAGGCCGGCGGCGAGCACCTCCGGGCCCGCCGGGTCGTCCTCCTTGGTGTAGGCGATGCCGAAGCCGCCGCCGAGGTCGAGTTCTCCCAGGGCCGTGCCGGTGGCCTCCTTGAACTGCGCCATCAGCTTGAGGGTGCGCCGGGCGGCAACCTCGAAGCCGTTGGTGTCGAAGATCTGCGAGCCGATGTGGGAGTGGATCCCGACCAGGTTCAGCCGGGGGCTGTGGTAGCAGCGCACCAGGGCGACCAGCGCCTGTCCGCCCGAGATCGAGAAGCCGAACTTCTGGTCCTCGTGCGCGGTCGCGATGTACTCGTGGGTGTGGGCCTCGACCCCGGTGGTCACGCGCACCATGACCTGGGCGGTGGTGTCGAGTTCGGCGCAGAGGCGCTCCAGCCGTCCGATCTCGTCGGCGGAGTCGATGATGATCCGCCCCACCCCGCTCGCCAGGCCGAGCCGGAGTTCGGCCTCGCTCTTGTTGTTGCCGTGCATCCCGAGCCGGGCGGGGTCGAAGCCGGCGCGCAGCGCCACGGTGAGTTCGCCGAGCGAGCAGACGTCGAGGGAGAGATCCTCCTCGGCCACCCAGCGCGCGATCGTGGTGCACAGGAACGACTTGCCGGCGTAGTAGACCGTCCAGCCGGCGAACGCCTGCCGCCACGCCCGGGCGCGGGCGCGGAAGTCCTCCTCGTCGATCACGTAGGCGGGAGTGCCGACCTGCTCGGCGAGATCGGTCAGCTTCAGCCCGGCGACGCTGATCACGCCGTCGTCGTCGCGGGTGACGTTCTCGCTCCACAGCGCGGGGGTGAGGACGTTGACATCGACGGGGCGGGTCAGCCAGACCGGTGCCGGCGAGGATGCGTCGGCGTGGATCGAGCCCGCGACGTGCATGTGGGTCATGGCCCGTACTGTGCCAGAAACTGCGTCCCGGGCTCCTGTGGAGGGGCTGGCGTGGGCAGGGATCCCGGAGCTCACCGGGTGGTCACCGCGACGGTGACCGTCCCTCCGGCGGTCGCGAGCCGGAGCGCGAGCGGGTCGGGCGCGGGCCCGGCGGCCGAGCTGACCTCGACGCTGCCGCAGGCGGCGCCCAGGCAGTCGGCGGTGAAACGGACGCCCCACAACGTGAAGAACTGGCCCAGCGTGACCTCGCGGGCACCGGCACCCTCCAGCCAGACCGTGCCGGAGGCGTCGTGGGTGTGGGCCGGGCCCTGCAGCGCCCGGGGCAGGTCGAGCCCGATGTTGGGCACGAGCGGCACGGTCTGGCCGTCGATGCTGACGCTGAGGGTCAGCACCTGCTGGTCGGTGGTGTCGTCCAGCCGGGAGGACGGCACCCCGGCCGCCTCGAAGTAGGAGATCCCGTCGCGGGGCGCCGGCCACGGCGGCGGGGTCTGCCGCAGTTCCGCTGGCGCCGGGGCAGCCTTCGGCACACAGGCCGTCAGGACGAGCGCCAGCAGCACCAGGAGCAGCCGACGCGGTGGGGACACGGCAGCAGAATAGGCCCCCGGAATGTTTGCTAGAGTTGCCGAGGCCCGGTTCGCCGGGCACGGCCCCCGTAGCTCAGGGGATAGAGCACCGCCCTCCGGAGGCGGGAGCGCGCGTTCGAATCGCGCCGGGGGCGCCGGGTACCGGTCCTGGTCATCGCACGATGACCAGGACCGTTTCCGTTCCGGTCCCCTGCGGTTCAGCCGGGCAGGCTCAGCAGCAGGACGAGGGCCGCCACGGCCACTCCGACGACGCCGACCATCGCCACCAGTACCCGACGCGCCGAACGGCGCCGCCGGCGGGCGGCGGCACGGGAGGCGGTGTCACCGTCGAAGGCGGGGCCGGGATCAATCGGCGGCTCGGCGGGCATCCCGACGGGCACGTGCGTCACCAGCCGTGGCCGGACGCCCCCCGGGGCGACCGGGGCGATCAGGGTGGGGTCGAGTTGCGGCACGACGTCGCCGGAGGTGACCACGCCGGGCGCCACGCGGCCCCCCAGCACGGTCGACTCCTCGACCTCGGCCCGCCGGCTGCCCAGTCTGGTCGCCGCGTCGAGTTCCGTCCGGCGGCTGCCGAGGATCGTCGCCTCGTCCACCCCGGCGTGTCGGAGGCCGATCCGGGTCGCTTCGTCGACTTCGGCGTGACGGGTTCCCAGCCGGGTCGCCTCGTCGAGCTCGGCGTGCCGGCTGCCGAGGACCGTGGCGTCCTCGATCTCGGCGAGCCGGCTGCCGAGCACGGTGAGTTCCTCAGGCAGGTCGTGGGGCTCAGTCACGTCCGGTCCTCCGCCGGCCGGTGAGGGTCGTCTCCTCCGGCAGGTCATCCTGCGGTCGGACGCCGGCCGGTTCGAGCCAACCCTCGATCACGTCCAGGACCACCACCGTGACGTTGTCGCGGCCGCCCGCCACGAGTGCGCGCTCGACGAGTTCGTCCGCGGCAGCCTGGGGCTGCCCGCCCCGGCACAGCACGTCGGTGATCCGGTCGTCCCCCACCTCGGTGGTCAACCCGTCCGAACAGACCAGCAGGCGGTCGCCCGTGACCACGGGCACCGTCAGGTAATCCACCCCGGGGTTTCCCGTCGCCTCCAGGTCGGCCCCGACTGCGCGGGTGATCACGTTCCGGCCGACATACGACGCAGCCTGTTCGGGGAGCAGTTCGCCCGCGTCCACCAGTTCCTGGACGACCGAATGGTCGAGCGTGAGCTGGGCGAGCGTGCCTTCGTGCAGCCGGTACACCCGGGAGTCCCCGACGTTGAACACCAGCCAGCGGGGCCGTCCGTGCTCCACCACGAGGGCGATCCCGGTGACGGTGCTGCCCGCGCCGCGGGCGCCACCCAGTTCGGAGACCTCCCGGTGGGCCGCGCCGATGGCCGCGGCCACGTCGGCTCGACGAAGCGGCCGCTGCCCGGCGAGCGGCTCGAAGGCCCGGATCACCGCGGCGCTCGCCCGGGCGCCGTGCTCGTGGCCGCCCATGCCGTCGGCCACCACCACGAGGTGCTGGCTGGCCAGCGCCGCGTCCTCGTTCACCTGTCGACGCCGTCCGGGGTCGGAGCGGGCACCCACGAGCGCCCGGATACCGGCCGCAATCTGCTCGCTCACACGCCGGTCCCCTCCCGCACCAGCCTCAACTCGGCGTCGCCGAGGAAGAAGTGCAGGGTCAGCTCGCGCGGGCCGGAGTCACCCAGCCCACGCTCGGTGCCGTCGGGGTCGACCAGCGTGACGCCGTTGGTCGAGCCGAGGTCGGTGACGCGCCACACCCCGCCGGAGAGCTCCAGCCGCGCATGCTGCTTGGAGATCGTCCGGGTGGTGTCGGGCACCGCCAGCAGCTGGACGCCCGGCTCGGCCGGGTTCGGGGACGGGTTGCGCCCCACCACCACGGTCTCGCCGGTCAGCGCCAGCTTCGCGCCGTCGCTGGTCACCAGGTACCAGCGCGGCCGGGAACGGACGGCCAGCATGGTCTGCTCGAGGGCCTCGGGGTCGTCATCATCGGCGACCCGGGGCAGCGGGGACGGGGTGTCCGAGGCGACCGGAGGCGCCCACGGGTCTGCGGCCTCGGCGAAGCCCGGCACCCGATCGATCGGCACGGGTGGCGCGACCGGAGTCTCCGCGGGCGCTGGCGCGGGCGCCGGGGTCGCCGCGGCTGACCACGCAGGCGCAACGGGGGTGCCGGTCTCGGGAGCCGCCCACGCCGGAGCAGGCGGGACCGGAGGTTCCACAACGGCCGGGACGGGTGCCGGCTCAGCCGCCCACGCCGGAGCAACCGGAACCGCGGGCTCCGGAACAACCGGGACGGGCGCTGGCTCAGCCGCCCAGGGGGTAGCCGAGGCTTCGGGAGTGGCCCAGGCAGGGGCAGGCGCTGCCGGGGCGGGCACGACCTCGGCCCAGGCGGGCACAGGCGGCACCGACGTCTCAGGAGTAATCCAGGCGGGCGGGGCCGGGACGGCCGACGCGCTCGGGGCCACGACCTCCGGGACGGGCAACTCCCACGGTTTTGGCCGGATCCGGGTCGGTGAGTCCTCCTCCCCGTCGTAGCCGGACCGGCTCGTCGAGGCCTCGGTAACGGGAGCCGCCGGCTCGAAGGCTTGGGCCTGCCACGGTTGGGCGGTCCACGAGTCCACCGGCTGGGCCGCCCAGGTCGAGGCGGCGGGCTGGGAGCCCTGATTCCCCTGCCACTCCGGACTCCCCTGCCACTCCTGGCCACCCTGCCACGCGGGCCCCTGCTGCTGCCAGGGCGCCGTCGGCTGGGGCCCGGGGTAGCCGTAGCCCGCCGGATCGGGCTGCGGAGGAACCCCGGGCACCCCGTAGGCCGGGTCGTGACCGCTCGCCTCCTGGCCGGGCTGGGTGCCGTAGCCACCGGTCGCGTAACCCCCCGCGCCGTAGCCGGCACCGTACCCTGCCCCGTAGCCCGGCTGGGCACCGGCGGGCTGCGGCAACCCGCGCCAGGTCGCCTGCCCCCAGCCGATGATGCTCGCCCAGATCGGGATCGAGAGCACGGCGACCACCGTCATGCCGCCCCCGAGACCGAAGCCCTGGTTGATCCGGTGAGCGCAGATGATGAGCAGCACCGCGAGCGCCAGCGAACCGAGCACGGGGATCAGCACCACCAGCACGAGCATCGGAGAGTAGCCGCCGATCCGCAGCACGACAGCGGTGTTCAGGATCGGCACCCACGCCTGCCAGGGCTCCTCGCCCACCTTGCGGAACACCGCGGCCAGCGCCAGGGAGGACCAGACGTAGAAGCCGAGACTGAGGACGACAGCGAAGACGACGCCCAGCATCGCTGCCTGGGTGGTGGTCTCGGCGGGAATGAGCATCACAGTGTTCATCGCGGGTCTGCGCCGGAGCGGCGCGGCCTCCTTTCTGCACGGGCCTCGGTGCGGCGGTACCGCAGGAACGACGCCAGGGACACCTTGGCACGCCAGCGGCGCCACCAGGACAGGTCGGCCCGCAACGCTCGCCGTTCGACGTCGACGGACTGCCAGAACCCCGCGGCCTCCGCCTCGGACGGCTGCCGTCCGGAGAAGACCGCGTAGTCCGCCGCCGTGGCGAGCGCAACCGCGCCGTCGCCCAGGTCGACGGCGATCTCGGTGCGCGTCCGGTGCGCCGGGACTGGGATGCCGTGGTCGATCGCGGTGTCGAGGAACTCCTCCCACCCTCCGGCGACGCGCGCCGCGGCCGTACCGGCCACCCTGCGGGAGCGACGGCGCAGTGCCTTGGCGCCGAGCACCACCAGGAACGGTCCGGCCAGGATGCCCGCGGAACTCAGCCCGATGCCGCCGGCCCGGAGCCCCTGCCACAGCCACTCCAGGCCGGGGCCGCGGTCGGGCTCGGGCTGGGACTCGTTCGTGCCCTCGGTGCCCGTCGGGTCGGGCGGGGCGATCTCCCTCGCCTGGTCCGGGCGGACGGTGGTCGGGTTCTCCGGGTC
>Ga0073899_10005972_pt1 | contig 10534 bp, 8 predicted proteins | sample KloWWTmetaKNB5Ph_FD_88975 | JGI IMG/M metagenome (GOLD analysis project Ga0073899, IMG submission 88975) | Active sludge microbial communities from Klosterneuburg, Austria, studying microevolution and ecology of nitrifiers - Klosterneuburg... | ecosystem: Engineered > WWTP > Aerobic digester >...
CGCGGGTGCAGTTCGCACGTCACCTTGAACGCCATGCTGACCTCGTGCTTGGCCGTAATGTCTATCAGGAAGCCAAATGGCGGATCGATGAGGAAAAGGCCGAAGGCTATCGGCACGTTATCGCAACCGCTTCCTACCGATTATATGTCGACGCAATTGCTTCACGGCTTGGTTTTGAAGATGTTATCGCCACTGAATTGGCGACCAGCGACAGCGGTCATGTGCTCGCGCGGATTGACGGTCATAATTGCTACGATACTGCCAAGCTTGATCGGATCAAGGCATGGATGGCGGCGGAGGGTCTGGAGCGGGGTCAATGCCATATCCGGGCCTATTCTGACCATGTTTCCGATGCGCCGCTGCTGAACTTTGCCGATGAAGCCTTCGCCACCAACCCGCACCCGCCGCTGGAACGGCTGGCGCGGGAGAAAGGGTGGCAGATATTGGATTGGCGCGATGGCGATCCTCAGACCTGATCAAGGGCCTGTTTGAAATCAGCGATCAGGTCGTCCGGATCTTCGATGCCGATTGAGATGCGTACCAGATTGTTGGTGATACCAAGGGTCTTTTTACGTTCTTCGGGAACCGAAAGATGGGTCATCGCCGCCGGGTGGCTAGCAAGCGTTTCGGTGCCGCCCAGGCTGACTGCAAGCTTGGCAATTTTGAGAGCATCGAGGAAGCGGAAGCTTTCCTTTTCCCCACCCTTGATGAAGACCGAAAAAGTCGAACCAGCGCCAGTGCAGTGGCGGTTGTAGATATCCTGCTGCGCTTTGTCTTCTATCATGCCCAGATAACCGAGGCCGACAACCTTCGGATGGGTTTTCAGGAAAGCGCAGACTTTCGCTGCATTCTCTCCGGCGCGTGTCATGCGCAGCTCAAGCGTTTCGAGGCTGCGGAGTAGCATCCATGAAGTGTTGGGATCGCAGATTGTGCCGATCGTGTTCCGCATCGGTCGGATTGCGTCGATCAGCGCTTGATCGCCGCACACGCCGCCTGCGACCAGATCCGAATGGCCGCCGGCATATTTGGTGAGGCTATAGACGACCAATTCGGCACCCTGCTTGATCGGTTGTTGCCACAGGGGCCCAAGGAAGGTGTTGTCGATCGCGATGGCAGGTTTCTGATCGCCGGTGAAAGCGGCGTCGCGCGCGGCGCGAACGGCCTCGACATCGACTAGTGCATTGGTCGGGTTGGCCGGGCTTTCGAGATAGACGAGCGCGACTTTGCCGCCCTTTTTCTTTGCCATCTTATGCGCGCTGGCGAGGATCTTGTCGATTTCATTGCGGCTGGCACCAGCAGGAAAATCAACAAAGGAAACACCAAAGCGCGACAGGATGCGGGCAATCAGCGTTTCGGTAGCCGCATAAAGCGGGCCCGAATGGACGATCACGTCATTCTGGCTGACCAGCGCGAGCAGCAAGGTGGCGATCGCCGACATGCCGCTCGAGAAGACCAGCGCATCGTCCGCGCCGTCCCAGACCGCCAGACGGTCTTCGAGAATTTCCTGATTGGGCCCGTTAAAGCGCGAATAGACAAGGCCATCCGCGGGTCCTTTGCGCTTTCCCGTGATATGCTCGAAGAAGCGTTTACCGGCTGCTGCATTCTCGAATGCAAAGGTTGAGGTGAGGAAGATTGGCGGCTTGAGCGCGCCTTCCGAAAGCACGGGATCGTAGCCATGCCCCATCATCAGCGTTGAAGGTTTGAGGGTGCGTCCGCCGATTTTCTTGATCGGCGATTTGCCCTTGCGACGGGGCGGGGTGTCATCGGTCATGCGTCAATCTCCTTGAGCGCAAGCCTATAGCAATATTCGTTTCAATTGAAACTAAATTGCGCGTCTTTAGTGGAAAGTCGCGACGAACCAGACAATGCCGACGATCAACGGAACCCCGAACAGATCGATCAGCACCCCGGCGCGCAGCATGCGGGGAAGGGCCACATGCCCGGTTGCCCACGCTATTGCATTGGGGCCCGTGCCGGAGGGCATCATGAAGCCCCAGCTTGCGGCGATGGAGGCGCACATGGCGAGCAACCAGGGATCGGCACCGGTTGCAGCGACCAGACCGGCAATCACCGGCATCACGCCGCTGGCGGTGGCGACATTGCTGGCAAATTCTGTAATCAGGATAACCAGCGCGGTGACTGCAGCCGCGATAATCAGCGGGTGAACGCCCGCCAGCGGTTTCAGCGCTTCGCCCAGCCAGTCGGCCAGTCCGGATTCCCCGATTCCGGCTGCCAGCGCGAGGCCCCCGCCAAACATCATGATCACACCCCAGGGCGCACGGTCGGCTTCTTTCCAGTTGAGCAGCGGACGACCGCTGCCGTCTGGAATAAGGAACAGAAGCAGCGAACAGGCAATGGCTATCGTCCCATCGGTGACCGACCCTTTAGGAAGCAACGCTTCGAGCTGCGGTTGTGCCAGCCAGAGCATGATCGCCAACAGAATGATCGGCAGCAGGCGTTTCTCTGCGCCAGTCCAAGGCCCTTGGGCACCGATGGCATTACGTGCCGCCTTCGGATCGAAGGCTGTCGCGTCGATCCTTTGCACCTTTGCCAGAATCAGCGCAGTAACAGGAACTGCGACCAGCAGGATCGGCACGCCGAAAGACATCCAGTCAGCAAAGCTGATGTTCATTCCAACCTGTTTTTCGATAAGACCAACAGCAATCGGGTTGGTTGGCGACCCTACCAATGTCCCAAGGCCGCCGAGCGAAGCAGAAAAGGCAACGCCCAGCACCAGCGCACCCGCCATCCCGTCGGTTTCGTCGTCGGCTATCCCTCCTGCACCAAGCACTGCGAGCGCTATAGGCATCATGATCAGCGAGGTTGAAGTGTTGGAAATCCACATCGAGATAAACGCGGTCGCCGCCATAAAAGCCAGCAGTAATCCAAAGCGGCTTTGACCGGCAAAACCCAATATCCAGAGAGCTATTCGCCGGTGCATCCCTGTTCGCTCAATGGTGAGGGCAAGGAAGGCCCCACCCAATATCAGGAACAATATTGGCGAATAATATTCCTTGGCGACTTCCCCAGCGCTTAAAATGCCCATCAAGGGCAGAGCGAGGAAGGGGAGCAAGGCCGTTACCGTCAGGGGGAAAGCCTCGGTCATCCACCAGATCGCCATCAGCAGGGTAAGGGCTGCGACATGCCAGGCAGGCGCGCCCATTGACGCAGGCGGACCCATCAGCAGCATCAGCAGGAAAATGGCGATCCCGCCCCACAAGCCCCAACTCTTCGTTGTCACACTAGCTCCGCAATCCGATCAGTGAAATTTCGCGCCCATAACCCGGTTCTCCCATATGGCAGCTTCGGCGATAGCTGAAAAAGCGATCGGGCTGTGAATAGGTGTCTTCGCCGAGGCATTCGACCTTTGTTACGCCTGCAGCCGCAAGTCTTGCCGCGACATAGCCTTCGATGTCGAACTGCCAATGGCCGGGCTTGCCGCTGGCAAAGAAGCGCTCATTCTCGTCGGCTTCTTCGACAAAGCGGCGGTAGAAACCATCGTCGACCTCATAGCTTTTTTGCGCGATGCAGGGGCCAATGGCGCAAGCAATGCGACCGCGATCTGCACCCAAGGCTTCCATGGCCGTCAGCGTGTTGTCAGTGACACCTGAAATCGCGCCTTTCCATCCGGCATGCGCCGCGCCGATAATGCCTGCTTCATTGTCGGCAAAAAGCACGGGGACGCAGTCAGCCGTCAATATGCCAAGCAGAAGGCCCGGCCGATCTGTGACCATTGCATCGGCTTGCGGGCGCGCATCCAAGGAAACCGCTTCGCTTACGGAAACGACAACGGGCGAATGGATTTGGTGGACGGTGACCATTTCGGCGGCGGGTAATATGGCATCAGCGGCACGCCGGCGATTTTCGACCACGGCTTCACGATCATCATCCGATCCCAGCCCGACATTCAAGCCTGCATGGATGCCCTGTGAAACACCACCGCGTCGCCCCAGAAAGCCATGCGGAATGTCGCCCAGCAGGCTGCTGCGCAAAACTTCGATAGTGTCCTTTTGTTCCCTCTCCATGCTGTCCTATTCGCAGCGTCGCTCCTGCTTGGCAACATGCTTGACGATGCGTCCGCAAGAAGAGACAGACGGCTTATGACGGGCAAGATGCTGATTTTCGGAATGGGTTATACGGCGAGCCGCTTGGCGCAGCGTTTGCGTGGCGAAGGCTGGCAGGTGGCTGGTACCAGTCGGATGGCTTCTGTAGGCGCAATCGCCTTCGACGATGACGCCGCCGTGCTAGAGGCGCTGTCCGAAGCAACCCATATTTTGTCGTCGGTTCCGCCGTTGCGCGAAGGCGGCGATCCCGTGCTCGACCATTATGGGGCAGCCATCGCCGCAGCGCCCGCCAAATGGGTTGGGTATCTCTCCTCAACGGGCGTTTATGGCGACACGCAAGGCGCATGGGTCGATGAAAGCGCATCGGTCGGGTCTGGCAGGCGTAGCGCGCGCGCTGCCGCCGATCTCGATTGGCAACGGCTTCGAAGCGATGTACGCATTTTCCGGCTACCCGGCATCTACGGACCCGGGCGTTCCGCGCTGGCAAGGGTGCGCGAAGGCAAGGCGCATCGTATCGATTTGCCCGACCAGATATTCAGCCGCGTTCATGTCGATGATATCGTATCTGGCGTGGTGGCGAGCTTCGCCAGGCCACCCGGCGTTTACAATCTGGCGGACGATTATCCGTGCAGCCAGAATGTTGTCATCGAGTTTGCAAGCCTGCTTTTGGGCACTGCGCCGCCGCTTATGCAGACCCTTGAACAGGCACAGCTTTCGCCCATGGCCGCAGCCTTTTATGCCGAAAACAGGCGAATTTCGAACCAAAAGGCCAAAAGAGTGCTAGGGTGGAAGCCGCAATATCCAGATTATAAACAAGGCCTTACTGCACTGTTCCACAGTTTTGGGCAAAAAGTCGATTGACGGCGACTCCCGCTTAGGACAGCCTCTTCCAAAATCCGGCGTAGAACCGGCAATATATTCGCAGGAGAGTGCTATTGGCAACTGCCGCTATTGAAGACGTGTCGCGTCCCTCGCTGTTTCTCGCATTGACCGAGTTGCCCCGCGCAATGGCTGAATTGGGTTCGATGCCTTGGGCAAGCCCCATCCTGATGCAAGCCCCCAAGGGCGATGGCCATCCGGTGCTGTTGCTACCCGGTTTCATGGCCACCGAATTTTCGATGCGGCCATTGCAGGCCTATCTCGATAAATTGGGGTATAATGTCTTCCATTGGGAGTTGGGCCGCAATCTGGGCCCGCGCGCCATTGGCCATAATGGCGAGCATCTGATTGCGCGCCTCGAACAGATTTACGCCGAAACCGGGCGCAAGGTCACGCTCGTCGGCTGGTCATTGGGCGGAACGCTTTCGCGCCAGCTCTCGCGGCGTCGTCCGGATATGGTGCGGCAGGTTATCTCGCTCGGTTCGCCGATTGTCGGCAGTCCCAAATCGACCAACGCGTGGCGTGCCTATCAGTTGCTGACTGGCCATAATATCGAGGATCCCGATGTGCAGGCGCAGCTGGCGGAAAGCCATGAAGTGCCGCCGGTGCCCTCCACCGCGATTTTCTCGCGACAGGATGGTGTGGTTGCATGGCAAAACAGCCGCGAACCCAAGGCGCCGCAGACTGACAATATCGAGGTCAAAGGCAGTCATTGCGGCCTCGGGGTCAACCCGACGGTGCTATGGGCGATTGCCGACCGGCTGGCTTTGCCCGAGGGCGAATGGAAGCCATTCGAGCGTGGCGGGCTCAAGAGCTTAATCTACCCTTCGTCAGGGCACTGATTTCCACGCCTTAAGGCGAATGTGGCTCGGGCTAACGCCCGGGCCTTTTCACTTTTTGGTCTTGGATTTTGCTTTGGCTGCTGGTTTTGCAGCTTTCGCTGCAGGCTTTTTTACCGCTGTTCTCTTTGGCGCAGCTTTGGCTTTTACCGGCTTCGTCGTCGCCTTTTGGGATGGCTCAGGTTCGGCTTTGGCCGCCGGCTTTGCCGGTGCTTCCGCTTTAGGCCTGGCGTTGAGCAGTTCCTCATAGGCCTCCTTCAACGCTGCGGCATAATTGGCCGGATCGGGGATCATTTCGCGGTCGCTGGTAAAGGAAATCGCGATATCCGGACCATAGCTGTAGATCGCATTGATCATGCCCATGCCGTCGAAAATCGGGCCAGTGCCCATCATCCGGACCATCTTGGCACCAGCAAAGTATAACGGGACACGCGGACCGGGCACATTGGTGGCGACCACATTGAACACCGGCGAGTGCAGGTTCGAAACGCCGAGCCGCGAATAGAGCCGCGCGCCTAGTCCAGCGAGGCCGGATGGGATGAACTGGCTATATTCGGTCAGCGTTCGTGCCCCAACCGCATTGGTCATTGCCTTGGAATTGAGCGCTTCCTTGCGGACGAAGGCTAGCCGTTCCATCGGGTCTTCGATATGTGTGCCGAGCTGCACCAACATCGCCGATACCAGATTGCCCAGCGCCTCCTTTTCGCCTTCTGCCCGCACCGAAATCGGGGCCATGGCGGTCAGGCTGTCCTTGGGCAGGGCTTTGCGCTGCTGCAGATATTTGCGGAGGCCGCCGCCGATGATAGTCAGGATCACATCGTTGACGGTCGCGCCTTCAATCCGGTCTTTGATCGATCTTATCCCTGCCAGTGGCAAAACGGTACTGTCCCAAACGCGGTGCGGGCTGACTTTGCCGTTGAGGATGGTCTGAGGCGCCATTTTCGCGCCCTTCAGCGATACGTCGCCGCCCGCCACTTCGCGGATTAGCCGCGCAGCGCCGGGTACCGTCTGCGCCATCGTCTTGGCAAAGCGGACGGGCTGGGTGACTGAATTCATCCATGTGCGCATCAGCATTTCGGTGACGGCAGGCTCGTTTTCGCCCTTCCATTTCGGTTTGGCAGAACGGTCGACGGGAACCGGTTCGATGTCATGCACGGCGGCGGACAATTCAACCCCCGACATGCCGTCAATCGCCGCATGGTGCACTTTGGCGACCAACGCGAAGCAGCCCTTGGGCAGGCCTTCGATGTTGTCGAGGCCCTCGACAATGTTGAACTCCCATAGGGGCTTGGAAAGATCCATACCGCGCGCGTGCAATCGGGCGACCTGGATGCACAATTGCCGCCAGTCGCCGGGGTGGGGCAGGGCGATGTGGCGGACATGATATTCGAGGTCGAAATTGGGGTCGTCGATCGAGTAAGGATGGTCGAGATCGAAGGGAACGCGGACGAGTTTCTGACGGAAACTGCGCGCCTTATCCAAGCGGCTCTCGACGTGGGCCAATATGTCCTTGAATCGGACGAAACCTCCCGGTGCTGTTGACGGATCATATATCCCCACCGACCCGATGTGCATCGGCGTGTTGGGCGTATCGAGATAGACGAAACTCGCGTCCTGCCCACTTAACTGTTCCATGATGTTCTCCTCTCCCAAGAGGAGACTAACGCCGCTTTTGTCGCTTGGCGAGTCTAACGCGAACGCATCGCCACAACAAGGCCCAGCGTTGCCAATACCGCACCTCCAGCGGCCAGTGCCGACCAGTCATAGCCTTCGAACAAGGTTGAAAGCAGCATGGCGACAACGGGGATGAGCACGCTGGTATAGGCAGCCTTACCGGGGCCAATCTTGCGGATCAGGTCGAAATAGAGCGGGAAGGTGACCACCGATCCGATGATGCCCAGATAGAGCACCCCGCCCAGATAGCCTGCGCGCATCTCGATAACCGGCGGGCCGTGGTTGATGAACGACCATGCGGCATTGCCCAGCGCGCCCCACAGCATAGACCAGGCGAGGATTGTCGTTGTCGGATAGCGGCTGACCGAGGGTGCCACCTGCATGACATTGGAAACCGACGCGCAAAGCACGCCTACCAACGTCAATGCGGTGCCCAGAAGCACTTCATGCCCGCCGACTGGTGCAGCACGATATTCCTGTGCCATCAGCAAGGCGACACCGGCAGTAGCGATGATGGAACCGATGATGAAGTTCCGGCTGAATTCGCGGCCCAGCCACCATTTTCCGAGCAAGGCATTGGGTATGATCAGTAGCGCGAAGATGACGGCGACCAAGCCAGAAGTGATGTGATGTTCTGCCGCATAGACAAAGTTGAAGTTGAGCGCGAACTGCATGAGGCCAAGTAACAAGGTCCATTTGAGGCCGGTGCCGTCGATGCGCAGCGATTGGCGCGTGACGGCCGACAATAGGAACATGCCCGCCGCAGCCACGGCAAAACGGTAACACACCGACCAGCTTGCGGGCACAGTGCCCAGCTGGTCGCGGATCACAAGCCATGTCGACCCCCAGATCAACGATACGATCAGGAAGGGGATCGCTATGCGCGGGTTGAGCAAGCCGGGCTCAGCGGCTGCGGCAGTGGATGGGGGCTGATTCACAGTGCCGCTATGGCTTTGGCGAGCGGCTGGACATCCTCTTCACGGTGGTGCCAACTGGTGACGAGACGCGCGGCACCTTCGCCCCAATCATAAAAGTCGAAGCCTTGCTTGCGCAGCGATGCAGCTTCTGACGCAGACAGGCGTATGAATATTTCATTGGCTTCAACCGGATGGAGGAGCCTTTCGGGTGCAGCCCCAGCGATGATTTGTCCCGCGGCATTTGCTGCCTTGGCGTTGTCGAGCCACAAATCAGCATCCAGAAACGCAAGCAGCTGCGCTGCCAGAAACCGCCCCTTTGAGAGCAAATGGCCCGCACGTTTGCGGCGATAGCGCGCTGCATCGGCAAGCGCCGGATCGAAATAGACCAAGGCTTCCGCATTCATTCCGCCATTTTTGGCAAAGCCAAAGCTGAGGACGTCAACACCCGCGCGCCATGTCACATCGGCTGGACAGCAGCCAAGCGTTGCGACCGCATTGCCAAAGCGCGCGCCGTCCATGTGCAGGGCTAGCTTTCGCTCACGACATAAGCCGCCAAGCGCATTCACTTCGGTGGGCTGGTAAACCAGCCCATATTCTGTCGCATTGGTGATTGAAACCGCCGCTGCCTGCACCTGATGTACGTCGGGCCGGATGGTCGACAGAAGGTCGCTGACGGTTTTCGGTGCAATCTTAGCGCCTTCGCCGTCCACCAGCATCAGTTTTGCGCCTCCGGTATAAAATCCCGGCGCACCGCATTCATCGACCTCGATATGCGCTTCGCTGTGGCAAATGACGCCTTGATGTGGCTGCACCAGCGATGCGAGTGCAAGGCAGTTGGCGGCCGTACCGGTTGAAACCCACAACACGGCCACATCGCGTTCGAACAGTTCGGAGAAAGCCGCGTCCAGTTTTTGGCTCAAGGCATCACCATCATAGGCGGTGTCGACGGTGTTTGCGTCGGCAATGGCCTGCATGATCTTGGGATGCACCGGGGCAGCATTGTCGGAAAAGAAGCGCATCGCGATGCCCAACGGCAAAAGGCACTTTGCGTCAAGGGGCTGATTGCCTTGTCAGCCCTTAAATAGCCGCTGCCGCAGGCTTTGCCCTCCAAAAGAAACGACTTCGCTCCCACCATGCCCTAGCGATGTCGCCAAACGATCCAATCGTCGCTCGACCGAACCGCTGCGAAGACGTGCAAAATCGCCGTTCAGGGTAAGCTGTAGCTTGCCGGCATCGGTTTCAAATCGGCTTTCGGTCAAAGCTGCGCCAGATCCGCCATCGAGCCGTAATGCGAGCCGGATTGCGAGTCCCCACTGCATTGCTTTCATCAGTTCCCTATGCTCGGCAAGCTGCAACAAAATAGTCGGCCAGCTGTTTTTTTGGCCATGAGCCGCCATCAGTGCAGCGGCCAAAATGGCTCTTTCGTGCGGTCCGATACTTGGCCAGCTGCCATCGAGAGCAAAGTTCAAAGAATGGGTGGCACGATATTCCGGGCTGACCTGCCATGCGCTGTCAGCCAGCAGGCAGGCACATTGGCGCAGCCGTTCCATTTCTGGCGAGTCAGTCGTAAACAGAGGTGCAATCCAATCGGCCAATGCGTCTCCATGATAGGAAAATCGGGACAGCCGCTTACCTTCGAAACGGACGGCAGCAATAAGCGGGTCTTCGCGCTGCTCGGCTTTCTTGAGCTTGCCGAATAACAGACCTTCACGAATGCCCGATATACTGGTCAGGAAATGGGAGGGTTGGAACAGCCGCGCTATGCCAGCAAGTAAAGAGGTGGCATCGGGTAACGCAGCCATTCGTCCGCTGGGTACCACCTTGGTTTCTGCGACGACTGTCGCGTTGCGCGTAAGTTCAAGCAGGTCGGCAGGTGCCTCGCTTGGCAGGCGATAGTTGGACAAAACGGTCAATGGAAATTCGGTAACAAACATGTGCAGTCGGGCCAGTGATCGCCATGACCCGCCTATGAGGTAAAAAGGAAGGCCAGGTTCGATCAAAAACTTATCGCCACCATTTGCGCTAGTGAGATGCTGCTGAATTTGCTGCGCGACCTGCTTGGCCGAAATGTTTCGGTATTCACCGATTCGCAAAGTTCCGAGCGGCAGCGATACACTTTCTTTGAGTTGGCCATTTTTAATGCGGACCAGTTCAAGACTAC
>Ga0073899_10005975_pt1 | contig 10532 bp, 12 predicted proteins | sample KloWWTmetaKNB5Ph_FD_88975 | JGI IMG/M metagenome (GOLD analysis project Ga0073899, IMG submission 88975) | Active sludge microbial communities from Klosterneuburg, Austria, studying microevolution and ecology of nitrifiers - Klosterneuburg... | ecosystem: Engineered > WWTP > Aerobic digester >...
AACGTGCACTCGATCAACTCGACGGCCATCGTCGTACGGGCTGCGTCGCCGGTCGCTCTTGCCCCGAGTGCTGATGGTCACCACTCCCTGGTGGGGCTGCGCACCCTCGTGGTGGAAGACGGGCCCACCATTACCCATGGTGGCATGCCGTTCGGGGCCGGCACCGTCGCCGCTCACCACGCCGGGGCCATCGAATTCGTCGACCCCCGGCCGGTGGCAGTGGGCAGCCTGGCCGATACATATCTCAAGTACCCACACATCGGGCCGGTATTGCCGGCGATGGGGTACGGCGACCAACAGGTGGCCGACCTTGAGGGGACCATTCGTGCTTCGGGCTGTGAAGTGGTGGTCAACGGCAGCCCATTTCGGCTTTCGCGACTGCTGAACCCGGGCGTACCGATCCGCGACGTCACCTACGAGCTCGCCGAGGTCGGTCATCCTGATCTCTGCGACGTTCTCGCCCCGTGGATCGAACGTTGGCGGAGGGTCCGGTGACACCTCACCGTCCACTCCTGGTCGTCGCTATTGGCGGCAACGCCCTGCTTCACCGTGGTCAGCCTCCCGAAATCGCCATCCAGCGCACGAACGTTCGAGATGCCGCAAGGGCACTGGCGGAACTGGCCGCCGACCACCGTCTGGTGATCACCCACGGCAACGGACCTCAGGTGGGTCTGTTGGCCCGCCAGAGTGAGGCACTGGCAGGCGTTGCTCCGGTGCCTTTCGACGTGCTGGCGGCCGAGAGCGAGGGTCTGATCGGCTACTTGCTCGCCGAGGAACTGGGGCGTCACCTCGGACCGGGCACGGTCGTCGTGGTGCTCACCCGGGTGGTCGTCGACGCCAGGGATCCTGGCTTCGACACCCCGACCAAACCGATCGGCTCGATGCTCGAAGAGGCGGAGGCCCACCGGTTGGCGGCTGAACACGGCTGGGCGATCGCCCTCGACGGCCAGGGCTGGCGTCGGGTCGTGGCTTCGCCTCAGCCTCTCGAGATCGTCGAAAGGGGGGCGATCGAACTCCTCGCCGGCGCCGGCCATGTCGTGGTGTGCGCCGGCGGGGGAGGCATCCCGGTTGCGGCCGACAGGGACGGCCGACTTCGTGGCGTTGAGGCGGTCATCGACAAGGATCTAACCAGCGCCCTCTTGGCCGAGTTGCTAGGTGCCGACGAGCTGTTGATCCTCACCGATGTCGATGCCATCTTCGAAGGTTGGGGCACCGACGGGGCGATACCCATCCGCCGGACAGATACGACCACCCTCCGGGCCGGGGGCTGGGCCGCCGGCTCGATGGGCCCCAAGGTGGAGGCCGCCTGTCGGTTCGCCGAGAACACCGGGCGCCCTGCCCGAATCGGGTCGCTGGCCCACGCCGGTGCCGTGGTGGCGGGGGAGGCCGGAACGCTGGTGGACTCGCCTACCCGGCTCAGCAGCCGCTTACCGCCTTGACGAATGGGTAGGGGTTAACCGCCGCGCCACCCCCGGGGTGGATCTCGAAGTGGAGGTGGGGGATCGATGCATTACCTGTGGCACCGACGTAGCCGATGACGTCGCCGGCGTTGACAGCGCTGCCTTCGACGATCCCATCGGCGAACCCGCTGAGGTGGGCGTAGAAGAAGTAGGTGCCGTCGGGCGCTGTCAACCACAGGGCATTTCCGGCGAGTGAGCCGCTGGAGTCTGCTCGCTTACGGGTGATCGTTCCGGTCTGGACTGCGAAGAGGGCAGTTCCACTGGAAGCGAGGATATCCACGCCCTGATGGGTACGGCCCCCCGAGCGCACCGCACCCCAGGTATCGCTGAACCGGCAGGTGTTCGCCACGGGGAAGACTGCGAGGGAGACAGAGCCGTCGGTCCCGCTCGTCGGTGTGGCCGCTGGCGTGGAGGCGGCGGAGGTGAGGGCGGTGGCTGTGGCCTGGTCGTAGATGCCGGTCGCCGGCAGGCCGACGCTCTGTTGGAAACGTTGGAGCGCTGAAGCCGTCGCCGCCCCGAAGATCCCGTCGGCGCCTCCGTTGGGACGGAATCCGACCTTGATCAACTGCTCTTGCAGGGCCTTGACGGCATCGCCCCTTGCTCCGCGCTGGAGCACAGGCGATGACGCTGATGGGGTCGCCGGCGGAGCGGCAAAACTGATGGATGAGGCGGCATTGGTGAGGATGGCCGCTGTCGCGGCATCGACCTGGCCGGTGGCGTTGAGGCCCTTCGCCGTCTGGAACGCCTTCACGGCTGTCTCGGTGGCCGCGCCGTAGATGCCGTCGGCACCGCCCCTGAGGGAAATACCGACCTTGATCAGCTGCTGCTGCACCAGGGTGACGGCATCGCTGCGGGCGCCGCGGGCGAGCAGGGGAGTGGCCGGGAGCAACCCCAGTGCCGTCGCTGTCGCAACATCGACAGCCCCACTGGGAGTGAGCCCTTTGCGACTCTGAAATTCGGTCACTGCCGCCGCGGTACCCCGCCCGTAGATACCGTCGACACCGCCGGCGACGTTGATGCCCATGTTCACCAGGAGCTGCTGAAGCAGGACCACAGTCGGTGAGCGGTCACCGCGCTGGGCGATGATGCCCGACGTATCGGCCCTGGCCACACCCAATTGAGGGCCGCCGATGGGGGCGCCGAGGATCAGCGTCGTTGTTATGGCGATGATTGGCGCAAGGCGACGCGCGCGATGGAGCAACTCGCTCTCCTTCGTCCGGGCCCGCTGAGTCGTCAACATACTTCTTCATATCGGCAAGATCCAGGCACCCCTTGAGTGCTGGGCGGGCCATCACCGCTGTCCTATGGGGAGCGTCCTCAGAAGAGGTTGGTGATCAGGTCCGTGCGGTCGATGTTGCCGATATGGGTGACGTACTCGTCCTGCAGCTTGTAGAGCACCACCAGGACCACGATCACGGTGCGGTGGCGAACGAACCAGACGGCAGTGCGCTCCTCGCCCTTCAAGAAGAACCAGGCTGTCGCATAGACGAGAAAGAGCGGCTCGAGGAAGTTGGCGAACACGAACAGCCACCACTCCGCACCGGTAACGAGGAAGAGAACCTGGCCGACGCTACGAAAGGCGAAGAGGGCGTAGATCCAGTGGCGGATCGACCACCGGAACCGCCTCGCCGCTGCAGCCATGCCGAGGTAAGTGGCCCAGTCGGCGATCTTGTCGATCGGTTGGTAGCTGGCGTCATCCATTCCCAAGGGAACGAGGAGATCACCGTCGATCGTGTCGAGGACGAAGTTGATCCACCCGAAGATGAAGGGAAAGAACGGGATCCCCACCGGCACCAGGAACTTCATGGCGAGGATGACCACTATGGCAACAGCCTTCACGGCCTGAGCGTAGTGGGGCACCCCACACACCAACTCGACCCTTCCCTACTTGAACTGACATAACGACGATTATGGGCGTTGCCTCAAATCTCACGCGGAGGGCTTAGCTCGCGATCGGCCAGAGGACGGGCGGCTTCAAGGAGGAGCTGGAGAATCCCGGCGAGCTCCCTCGCCGACGGTGCGCTGCCTGCGCCAGCCAGGTCTCGTTCGGCATCGATCACTGCGCAGGCCAGGACATACAGATCGTCGTGAAGCGAGTCGAGCTCCTCCCTGGCAATGATCAGCTCGTCCTCACTCAACTCGAGCTCGACTGCCCTCTGTTGGCTTACCCAATGCCCCTGGCGGCACGCCTGAGAGCAGAACTGGCGCGGGCGGCCGATCTTGTTGGCGACAAGTACCCTCCGGCACCACTTGCACCGCCCGGTCCCCTCGGTCGCCGACTGTTTCGTCATGACGAAAGTATGGCTCCACTGTGGGGCCAGTCGGTGGACGGTTCAGCGGTCGGTCAGGGAGCCATCTGCCCTCCAGGCCGATTCTGCACGGTCGAGTCTGTCGGTGGCCTCCGCGCGAAGACGGTCCGCCACCCCAGCCACCAACAGGTTCGCCAGCGAAAGGGTGCCGACGTGACTGTCGAAGGGGCCTCCCCCGCCGGCCACGACGGTGAAGGTGCGATCGGCGAGCGCGGCCAAAGGAGAAAGGAGACTGTCGGTCACGGCCAGACCCCACAGGCCGGCCTCACGTCCGCGGCGGGTCGCCTCGATGACCCACCGGTCGTAGCGGCGAACGTCGATTGTGAGCAGAACGTCGCCCGGGCGGGCAAGGGCCAGCGTGCGTTTGACCGCCACTTCGTTGCCCTCGACCAGCACCACCCCATCGCGCAGGGAGTGCAGATTACCGACCAGTTGGCGGGCCACACCGAGGGATGCGTCACCCGAAAGCACCAGGACTCCGGCCGACAGATCCGCGATGTGGCTGACCGCGTCGGCGAGAGCCTCGGGGTCGAGAGCGCCAAGGGTGGCCGACACGTTGTCGATCTCGAGCTGGAGGTGCTGCCCGATGGAGTCCGTGGCCGCGGGCTCGCGAATCCTCTCCGCGGCCGGTCGTAGCTGGCGGGCAAGGGCGGTCTGCACCGACGACTGAAGCCCGGTGAAACCGTCGAAGCCGAGCTTGGTGGCCAGACGGACCACGGTGGCGGCCCCGGAGGAAGCCGCGTCGGCGAGCTCGGCCACGGTGCCGAAGGCAACGACCTGGGGGTGCTCGAGAATCACTTCGGCCACGCGCCGTTCTGCTGGCGTGAGCGATGCCCCCGCCCGACCGATGCGCTCCTTGACTTCCACCGCGCCGAGCGTACCGCTTCCACTCTCGGCGATGGGCGCCGACCAGGCAGAATGGGACAATGCCGTCGCGCTCCCCCATGCCGCCCCCGCCCTCGCGGGCCTTTGCCAGCGACAACGCCGCCGGCGCACACCCGGCCGTGATCCAGGCGGTGGTCGATGCCAACCGGGGCCATGCCCTCGCCTATGGCGCCGACGCCTGGACCGACGAGGCCTTGGCGCGCTTTCGCGACCTCTTCGGCCCGGCCGCCGAGACCTTCCTGGTTTGGGGCGGCACCGGAGCAAACGTCATGGCACTGGGCACGATGGCCAAACCGGCCGACTGCGTCGTGTGCACCGAGTGGGCCCACATCGCCGTCGACGAGGGTGGAGCACCGGAGAGGACGGTGGGAGCCAAGCTGCTGACCCTCCCCTCCCCCACCGCCAAGCTGGCACCGGAGCAGCTCGACTCCCTGGCCCACCTGCAGGGGAACCAGCACCACGCCCAACCAGGTGTCGTGTCGATCACTCAAAGCACGGAACTGGGCACCGTCTACACCGCCGACGAGGTCGCGGCCCTCTGCGACACCGCTCACCGACTTGGCATGCTCGTCCACCTCGACGGGGCACGCATAGCCAACGCCACAGCAGCGTTGGGAGGCACCGTCTCTGCCCTGAGGTCGTTCACCGTCGATGCCGGCGTCGACGTGATGAGCTTCGGGGGCACCAAGGCCGGTCTGCTCGGAGGCGAGGCCGTCGTCTACCTCAATCCTCTCCTGGCCCAGCGCGCAAAGTATGTGCGCAAGATGACCACCCAATTGCCGTCGAAGATGCGCTTCGTCGCTGCCCAGTTCAACGCCCTGCTGCACGACGACCTGTGGTTGCGCCTGGCATCCAACGCCAACTCGATGTGTCGGCGCCTCTATGACCAAAGCTGCGATATCGATGCTCTGCAGCATCTCGCCGTACCCGAGGTGAACAGCACCTTCGTGACCCTCCCTGCGTCGTGCATCGAGCCCTTGCGTGAGTGGTGCTTCTTCTGGGACTGGGATGTGGCCCTCGGCCAGGTGAGGTGGATGACGGCCTGGGACACCACCGCCGAGGACGTCGACCTCTTCGTAGCCGGGGTGAGGCACATCCTGACCTGAATCGGCAAAGGTTTCTCGACAGAGCCCCCACCGGTGCGCTATCTTGCAACTACTTGCTCACAGCAAGTAGTTGCAAGAGTTCATGTTGTCTGACGAATCTTGGGGGTTCCATGACAGGCGTCGATGTGGTGACGCATCGGATTTACACCGACGACCAGTGGATGGCGTCTGCTGCGTGTAAGGGGCTCACCCACCTCTTCTTTCCCCCTCCGGCCGAACGGCCTCAAGCGCGCGACCGCCGCGAGGCCCAGGCAAAGGGGGTGTGTGAGTCGTGTAGCGCCAATCCATCGTGTCGCCAGTATGCGCGTACCAACCATGAGTACGGCCTGTGGGGCGGCGAGAGCGAAGATGAGCGGCACGCCGCAGGATTCCGCTTGATTGCGCCCATCGGGGTGCGGGCCCGCAACGCCGGCTGACGGAGCCGTTCGCTTAGCCAGCTTGCCCGGTGACCCTCGGGCACCGTGGCCTACCATGCGACTGTGCCCGAGTCGCTGAACCACCGCACTTCGATCTCTGCGGCGTGGGCTGCGTACGGCGATGAGCGCTCGATCGTCAGCGTCGACGAGGTGAGCGCCAACGTTTCCACCAACCGCGTCTACCGCCTCCACCTCGACGATGGCTCAACCCTTGTCGGCAAGGTGTCGAGCTACGGCTCCTACTTCCTCTTCTACGAGGACCACGACCGCCTCAGCCGATGCGCCAAACTCCTTCACGGCACCCGCTTCCATGGGATGCTCGCCGACATCTGGCGCAAGGACGGTCGCCTGTTCACCTGGTACGACCAGCACATGTGGGCAGTTTTCTACGACGACGTTCCGCGGCGTGACTCCCTGCCCCGCATCCTTTCGCAGCAGCAGGTACGCAACCTCGGCCGCGAGATTGCCGAGTTCCACCTCGCCTGCGCCGACATCGCACCCCTCATCCCCGCAGGTTCGAAGACGATCAAGAGCGATGCCATCCATCTCCTCGACCTCCTCGAGAGCCCTTTTGCGCCGCGCAACTTCGACCTCCCGCCTGAGGCCATCGGGGTCCTGTGGAAGCACACCCATCGCTTCCTCGAAAGGCTGATCGAGTTCGGCTACGACGAATGGCCGAAGATCCCCGTACTGATCGACTGGAACTTGGGGAACTTCTCGGTGGCCACCGCCGAAGACGGTTCCTTCCGCCTGTTCAGCCGCTGGGACTACGACTGGTTTCGCATCGAACCGAGGCTCCTCGACTTCTACTTCTTGTCGCGTGTCTCGTCCAAGACCGGTGACCGCACCCGATTCACCTACGGCCCCCACACCCTCGTCGAGCCCTCCTTCCTCGAACTGCTGAGGGCCTACCGAGAAGTGTTCCCGATGTCAGATGAGGAAGTGATGTTCCTGCCGGAGGTATACCGCTTCTTCATCCTCAACTATGTGGTCCGCGAAGGTGCCCGCTTTTTCCGCGCCGACCTGTGCACCCAGTTCCGTCGCGACTCGGTGCGCACCTATCTGCCGGCACTCGACCTCCTCGACGCCAGTCCGCTGCACACGACGGCACCGTGACACGATGACGGGCATGGACTACGAACAGATCACCGTCGCCCAGCAAGGCGCGATCAAGGTCATCACCTTGAACCGCCCTGATCGGCTCAATGCCTGGACACCGCGCATGGCCGAGGAGCAGTGCGACGCCATCATCGCCGCCAACGAAGACCCTGCCACAGGGGCGATCCTGATGACCGGCACGGGTAGGGGCTTTTGTGCCGGCGCCGACATGGAGGACACCTTCCAGACGCGCCTCGGCGGCCAAGACCCCGGCCACGACACAGCCGGCGGCCAAGGTGGGATGCCCAAGGGCCTCGACTGGGTCGCCCTGCTGAGGGAGAGCAAGCCGATCGTGATTGCCGTCAACGGTGCCGCCGTGGGCGTCGGCGTCACGATGTGCCTGCCAGCCGACCAGATCATCGCCTCGACGGCAGCCAAGTTCGGCATGGGCTTCATCAAGATGGGGCTCGTTCCCGAACTTGCCAGCACCCGCCTGCTCGGTGCCCGCGTGGGCTTCGGTCGGGCGAGTGACCTGTTCCTCAGCGGCCGGCTGATCAGTGGCACCGAAGCCCACGAGATCGGCCTTGCCGACCAGCTGGCCTCACCCGAGGACCTCCTCCCACGAGCCATGGCCGTTGCCAATTCCTACGCCGCGAACGCCGACCTCCAGCTCCGGATGACCAAGCAGCTGATCACCGCCAACATGGTGGAGCAGGATTACGGGATCGTCCAGGGCCGCGAGATGAGGTTGCTCGAGGAGTGCTGGACCAGTGCCGAGCACAAGGAGGCAGTGGCCGCCTTCCTGGAGAAGCGACCGCCCGTGTTCCGCCCCCAAGCACCGACGAGCCAACGGGCCGAGTGACCTCGGCGGGTCGACAGGGAGCTTTCATGTTCGATGTGTGCGTCGTAGGCAGCGCCAACCTCGACCTGGTTGCCGAAGTCGATCGGCTCCCGGGCCCAGGTGAGACAGTTCCAGGTCACTCCTACGCCGAGTACCCGGGGGGAAAGGGTCTCAACCAGGCGGTGGCGGCAGCGCGCTCGGGTGCATCCACATCCTTCGTCGGATGTGTCGGCCGCGATGCCGCCTCCGCGGTTGTGCTCGATGTGATGGCCGGCGATGGGATCGACACCAGTCGGGTGGCCACGGTCGACGAACCCACTGGTCGGGCGCTCATCGGGGTGGCGGCGAGTGGGGAGAACTCGATCATCGTCGTCGCCGGTGCCAACCGCCTGGTCGAAGCCGGCGACATACCCCCCGCTCGGGTCGTGCTGACCCAGCTTGAGGTCCCGCTCGCCGCCGTGCAGGTCGCTCTTGCAGCTGGTCGGGCGATGGGTGCGATCACGGTGCTCAACCCCGCTCCGGCGCGGCCCCTGCCGGAGTCGCTTCTCGCTCTGTGCGACATCGTGGTACCCAACGAGTACGAAGCGGAGCTGATGGGGGGCGCGGCCCACCTCCTGGCGCTGGGCGCCAGCGCAGTGGTGGTGACCCTGGGCAAGAGGGGCGCCGACCTGCACACCACCGAGGGCGTGGTGCACATCGATCCCTTTGCGGTCACCCCTGTGGACACCACCGCGGCGGGCGACTCCTTCTCCGGATCACTGTGCGCCCGCCTGGCCGCTGGTGATCCATTGGGCACCGCCTTGAGATTCGCCGCCGCGGCCGGGGCGCTGTGCACCACCCGACGCGGCGCCGTCCCCTCGATCCCCCATCGCGCCGAGATCGATCGACTGCTCAGCGCAGGGTGACCTCTGCCCAGCCGTCTTGGATGTCGGTGGCCACGACCTGAAGCGGTTCCAAGGCGTCGAGTACGTGCTGGTGGGCATCCTCGAGCACCCCGCTGATCACAAGCGCGCCTCCGGGGGCGAGCACCCGGCGCAGATCAGGGGCGAGCGCCACCAGGGTGGGGGCGAGGATGTTGGCCACCACGACCTGGAAGTTGCCGGCGATCTCGGCCAGCGGGGTCGTGCTGACCTCCACCGCCACATCGTTGGCGGCCGCGTTGGCCAAGGTGACGGGCACGGCGGCGGGCGCGATGTCGATGGCTGTTGCTGAACCGGCCCCGAACTTCATCGCGGCGATAGCCAGCACCCCTGATCCACAACCGACGTCGAGCACCCGGTCGCCGGGTGTCAGCTCGCGGCGCAGTGCCCTCAAGGACAGCATCGTCGTCGGGTGATCGCCCATACCGAAGGTGACGCCTGGGTCGATCTTCAACACCGTCACTCCTGTTGGAGGGTCGAATTCGATCCACCTCGGCTGCACCACCAGGTCACTGTCGACCCAGATCGGTTCGGCGAACTCGCGCCAGGTCTCCGACACGGCTTCATCGACGTCTTCCAGCCTCCACGGCCACCTAGTGGGCAGGCCGATGTCGTCGTAGCCTATTTCGTCGCCGAGGGAGGTCCACAGCTCGATCGTGCCGTGGGGGCCGACGCGCTCCTCTATTGCCACGACCCCAAGTGCCCACAGGGCATCGCTCGCCATTTCCACCTCGTCGGCGGTGACCGTGATGACCAGGGCGCGCATCAGCCCACCCGACGCAGGTTGGCGGCGTAGTTGGCGGCCCGCCTCACATAGGAGTCGACACCGTGCTGGATGTCGTCTTGGCGGGCGCGTTCCGGCTTGATCACGGCCGGGGTACCCACGGCCAGAGCGCGCGACGGCACCTCGGTGTCGTTGAGCACGACGGCGTTAGCCGCGACGATCGCTCCCGATCTGACGACGACCCTATGTAGCACGATGCTTCCACTACCTATGAGGCAACCGGACTCGATGGTGCATCCCTCGAGGTGCACCATGTGCCCGACCACGCAGTCGTCGCCGAGAACCGTCGGCTGGTGGGGGGTCGTGTGCACGACGCAGTTGTCCTGGATGGACGTGCGGACTCCGATCTCGATGTGACCATCATCGCCTCTCACCACAGCCCCCGGCCAGACACTGCTCTGGGCTCCGATGCGCACATCGCCGATGATGACCGCGTCGGGATGGATGTAGGCGTCGGGGTGGATGGACGGGATGAGGTCGCCAAGCGCGTAGATGGGCACGCTGGAAGGGTACCGACTGGGGTGCCGGGGCTGCCCACGGTGGAGCGAACTGGCCTCTACCCGGTACCGTGGTGCCCTATGTCCCGCAGGATCGAAATCGAGCTCACCAGCGCGCGCACGGACGGCACGTGGACGTGGCGGGCGGCAGGTGCCCAGAAGCCCAAGGGCGTACTCGACGGCAGCATCCTGCCTTCCGGTGCCGCGGTGGGGGCT
>Ga0073899_10005981_pt1 | contig 10529 bp, 8 predicted proteins | sample KloWWTmetaKNB5Ph_FD_88975 | JGI IMG/M metagenome (GOLD analysis project Ga0073899, IMG submission 88975) | Active sludge microbial communities from Klosterneuburg, Austria, studying microevolution and ecology of nitrifiers - Klosterneuburg... | ecosystem: Engineered > WWTP > Aerobic digester >...
CAATCTTTGATGCACTGGAAACGGTCAAGTCGAAGATGAAGTTTGTGTTGACCCGTCACGAGCAGGGAGCGACGCACATGGCAGACGGTTATGCCCGTGCCACCGGCAAGCCTGCCGTGGTTCTGGTGACGTCGGGCCCCGGAGCCGGTAACACCATCACCGGGATCATGACGGCACAGATGGATTCCGTTCCGATGATCATCGTGACAGGGCAGCAGGTGACCTGGATGCTGGGCAAGGACGCTTTTCAGGAAGCCGATATTTTCGGAATCACGATTCCGATCGTGAAGCACAACTATCTCGTTCGTGAGACCAACGATCTTCCCCGAATTGCCCGCGAAGCGTATCACATTGCGACTACGGGTCGCCCCGGACCGGTTCTCATCGACGTGCCCAAGAATATCAGCCAGTCTCCCTTCACCGGCGATCTGCAAGGCGAGATTGATCTTCCCGGCTACAAACCCGAAAAGGGATTTGATATCGACGGGGGGGCGATTGATGAAGCCGCACGTCTTATTAATCTCGCGAAAAAGCCCGTTATCCTCGCCGGACACGGAGCTATGATTTCCGGGGCGGAGCGCGAGTTGATGGAGCTTGCCTGCAAGCTGGACTGCCCTGTGACCTCGACACTGCTCGGCAAGGGAGTTTTCCCCGAGTCCCATGCGCTCTCTCTCGGTATGCTCGGTATGCACGGAACGGCCTATGCGAACAAGGCAATCTGTGAATGCGACCTCATCCTGAACATCGGGTCCCGTTTTGATGATCGTATCATCGGTCAGGCGGACAAGTTCGGTGCCCAGGCAAAGATCATTCACATCGATCTCGATATCGCCGAAATGGGCAAGATGATCGTCGCTGATGTTGAAGTGTTGGGAGATGCCAAGACGGCGTTGAAGCAACTGCTTCCACTCGTGGAAAAGGCCAGGCGCCCCGAATGGAATGAGCATCTTAACGGATATAAGAAAAAGTATCCGCTCGCCTACAAAAAGCAGGGAGGACTCCGCATGCAGCAGGTTCTCGACGAGATCCACGATCTTACCGGAGGCAATGCGATTATTTCCACCGATGTGGGGCAGCACCAGATGTGGGCGGCACAGTTCTATACGAACGATGCCTCCTTCAAGTGGATCAGTTCAGGTGGAGCCGGGACGATGGGCTTCGGGTTCCCCGCGGCGATTGGTGCACAGTTTGCCTGTCCCGATGAAACCGTGATCTCAGTTTCCGGTGACGGCGGATTCCAGATGACCCTTTGTGAGCTGGCTACGGCGGTGATTCACAAGCTCCCTATCAAGATCCTCGTGCTGAACAATCATTACCTCGGCATGGTGCGTCAGTGGCAGGAACTCTTCTTCGACAACCGTGAGAGCGGAGTGGACCTCATCGGTAACCCCGACTTCGTGAAGCTTGCCGAAGCCTACGGATGTAAAGGTATCAACATCAAGCGGCCTGCCGACGTGCGGAAAAAACTCAAGGAGGCACTGGATTACAATGACGGCCCCGTCCTCATCAATGCGGAGTGCATTAAGACAGATAACGTGTTTCCGATGATCCCTGCTGGTGCGGCGTTGGAGGATATGCTTACCGAACCACCAAAATACAAGCTGGAGAAGCCTGTCGGATCGACTTGATCTTCTTGCAGAGCGAGATTTGGAGCGGTTTAGCGGGTAGCCATTTTCCCGTTTAGCTTCTCCGGACTCCGCTTCCGGATAATCCAACTCTATCAAGTCATTGGCCCCGGTCTTATTTTAAGTTCATCAATAAAATCCCGTTTTTCCACCAAGCTAAATTGCTATACAGCTAAAAGCTAACCACCTATTCCTCCCATGGCCCGAATCATTACCACCTCCGACAAAAAGCCCAAGCCGCGCCCCGACATCGTGGGTGGCCACACCTTGAGCATGTTTGTGAACAACCAGCCCGGTGTTCTCATGCGGATTTGTCAGATCTTCGCCCGCCGCGCATACAATATCGATTCGCTCGTTGTTTCTCAGGGGCGTGACCCGCGGTTCTCCCGGCTCACCCTTGGCATCAGCGGTGATCCGGCCGGGTTGACGCAAATTATTCTTCAGTGTGATAAGCTCATCGATGTGATCCACTGCTTCGAGCATACCCCGGAAGATGCGGTTGTTCGCGAATTGGCCTTGATCAAAGTCAAAGCTGAAAACGCAGAGCGCCGTACCGAGATTCTGCAGATTGTGGAGCATTTCGGCGGTAAGACGGTCGATTTTGCCGAGACCTCGATGATCATCCGGATCGAAGGAGCCAGTGACAAGGTCGATGCGTCGATACGCCTGCTGAATAACTACGATATCCTCGAGACGGTGCGCACTGGCAAGGTCGTGATGGCTCGCGGTGATCTCGTGACTTGAGCGAGTGCGTTTGTGCGCCGTAGGCGACTACGACAACAACGGTCTTCCGACGGATACAGGGTCACATCCGTGTCCTGCCGCTCCATCCTCCATCGGCAGGTGAACAGCCAGTCTTTTAGAGTTACTTTTTGAGCCACTGGATGCTGCGTTCCAGTTCATTCTTTTGGTAGGCGACTTCGGCGTCCTTTTTGTCGGGTCCGTCGGGCACCTTGAAGGAGGGGATTGATTTTCCTTTTTTGGTGAAGTCTACCCAACCCTTGAAGGCGTCCGTGTCGCGGTAGTCGGGAAAAGGTTTCCAGAATTCGTCCTTTTTCCAGCTCATCGGCTTGGCGAAGCCGGAAATGGTCTCGACCTGCAGCGGAACGCCGGGGGCGAGTTCGGCAAACCGCTTCGAATAGGCAGCAAAATCGACGAGTCCCTCACCAATGGCGGTCCACTGGATGACCGCTCCATTTTCATCCTCCCAGGCCATGGTATCGCGCACGCTGGAGCAATTGGTGTAGGGGCCGAGGATTTCGAGGTGGGCGAGTGGTTCCTCCATGGCCCAGACCGCATTACCGGGATCGATGTTGGCTCCGACGTAGCTTCGACCCGCTGCTTCGATGAGCCCCTTGAGTTCGTGTGACTGCATGTCGCCGGCATGGTTCTCGATCGAGATCTTGATTCCCTCATTTTCCGCGCGGGATTGATTAGCTTTGATTACTTTGATAGTCTCTTCGATGTGCTTCTGGATGCCGCCATCACTGCTCCGGTCCTTCTGGTTACCGAGGTAGCAGCGGGCCACCGGAGAGCCGAGTTTTTTCGCAGCCTTAATCGTGAGGGCGAGAGTCTCCTCAGGGGTTCCGTAGGTGGGTTTCCACGTGTTGGATGTCGGGCAAACACTGCTGGTGCCGACGTAAAGTTTGAGCCCCGCCTTTTCGGCCCGGTCTTTGAGTGCCTGTAAATAAGTGTCTTCAAAGGATTCAAAGACGCCGAGTTCGGAGATGAAGCAGGTGTCCAGCTTCAAAGAGGCGGCGTAATCGATCATTTGCGCGGCCTTCCAACCAGTGGCTCTCACCGAAAAATGATCCATGCCAATCATGAGATTCGGAATCGCTGCCCGAAGTCTGGCGGTGGAAATGGAAGCAGCGGCGAATGCGGCAGTTTGGCAAAAATGGCGGCGGTTCATAGGGGAGGCAGAGAGGATGAGAAGTTACGGTGTGAGAGGAATCAGATTCTAAACCGGAGTCAGAACCAATTATTCGTAAGGCTGTTGAGGGCCGATACCCGTCGGTATCTTAACGAAATCAGCGGTTCAATCAAGGGCCGCATCGGCGTTATGTTCTGCGCTGCCTTAGTGGAGAGGGTGCTCGATAGACCCCGATGCGGTCGGGTTCGGTGGATTGTCCACAGGTAGACTTTAAGGGCCTTTGACTCTACCCATGCCGAGCGCGGTCCTTAGAAGCCCGTGCCTTTGGTCAGGGTCTTTACCCGCACGAGGTGCATGTCGGCGGTAATATAGAGCGTGCTGCCGTCATCTCCCCAGGCGCAGTTCGCCGTGGCCTGGCCGGTGAGGATGGTGCCGAGGTGTTTACCCTCTTTTGAGAGGACGATCACACCACCGGGACCGGTGGTCCATACATTGCCTTGCTGATCGACCTTGAGCCCGTCGCAGCCGCCTTTACGTCCGGTGGATTTCAGGGGCTGCGCATCGAAGAAAACGCGGGCATTTTCCGCGCTGCCGTCGCTGTTCAGATCGTAGGCCATCACCCGTGTCGCGGCCGGATCAGACACGGCGACAAAGAGCGTCTCCTCGTCGGGGCTGAGGGCGATGCCGTTGGGGAAGGTGAGGTCCTTAACGATCATCGTCAGGGTGCCGTCCTTTTTCAGGTGATAGACGCCGTTCTCCGCTATCTCGCGGGAGGTTTTGTCTTTCAAGCCATAGGGCGGGTCGGTAAAGAAGATATCGCCGCTCTTCGCGATGGCGAGATCGTTCGGGCTATTCAGCAAATGATCGCCGTAGCGACCTGCGAGGGTGGTAAATTTGCCGTCGCTTTCAAGCCGTGCGACACGCCGGTCGCCATGCTGACAGAGGATGAGATTGCCTTGAGCGTCGATCGCGAGACCATTGGATCCCTGGCCTCCGACGGGCGTTGTCGCGCCGCTCGGTTTGAGGAAGATGGAGGCATTTTTCTGGCCTTCTTTCCAGAGGTAGGCCGTGTTTTCCGGTACATCGGAAAAGACGATGCCACCCTTGTACCAGACGGGACCTTCCGACCAGTTGAAGCCGGAGGCAAGCGCTTCGATCTCAACGGACGGAGCGATCAGTTGGTCGAGAGCCGGATCGAGCCGCTCAATTGAGCCGTCGAAGGGCGGCACGGGATCTGCGGCAGAGGTGATGGAGTATAGGGCGAGCAAGAACGGGAGGACTGGCAGATGCTTCATTGAGGACAAAGGGTTGCCTCAATTATGACCCCGCCTCGCGTCGAACACAAGAGGCGAGACCGAAGAAAACCGGGATGTCATAATCGGATGGTTGGAGAATCCAACGCGACGCTACTCGTAAACGGCACTTGGCGTTTGTGCGGATGCCTCGTAGCGTTGCATAAATTTTTAGCCCCATAGAGCGTATGAGTTTCTCGAGGATTTTTACATCCACCGCCCCGCTTGCATTGCTGGTATGGTATAGCTCCCCTGTTGCCGCCCGCGCGGAGACGATGCGTGATCTCATCGAGGCCTATCAGGCTGACTCGGATCTGCTCTCGCGGCATTGGTCGGTCTCGGGTGACTCGGATGCCGAACTCGCACGCGAGATGGAACTGCTACGTGACTGGCAGGGACGGCTGAAAGCGGTGGACTTTGAGAAGCTGCCAACCGACCAGCGCGTCGAATATGTTCTCCTCCGAAATAAATTGGACTTCTCGCTCATCGGTCTCTCAAATCGGCAAACCGAGCGTCAGGAACTGTCGCCGTGGCTGCCGGTCCGCGACACGATCGATCAGCTGGCGGATTCCCGCGTGAGAGGGGAACCTGTCGTGCCAGAGAACGCAGGCGGTATGGTGGCTCCCCTGGCGGTAAAGATCACGAAACTGCAGGAGCTATTGAAAGCCGCGACCGAGTCGGCAAAGCTGGCGGGTAAGGCTGCGCCATCGCAGTCGGCAGTGGCGGCACCGGCGGCGCAAGGACCAAAGGCAGCGATATCTCCGCCTATGCTGCCTACAGCGGTTGCGAACCCAGCGGCTTCCGGAGACGTGGCAAAGAGCGATGCGAAAGAAGTGAAGTTGCCGACCCCGTATCAGGCTTTACGCAGCGCTGAGGCAGTGAGTGCCCTGTCGAATTCTCTAAAGGGGTGGTTTGAAAACTACAATGGATTTACGCCTGAGTTCGGGTGGTGGGTACGTCAGCCTTACGACGAGACCAACAAGGCTCTTGAGAGCTACGGCAAGTTTTTGCGCGAGGAACTGGCGGGCATCAAAGGCAAGGACGAGGACCCGCTGCTCGGCAAAACCATAGGCGAGGAGGCATTGAAGCGGCAGCTCAGTCACGAATTTATTCCCTACCAACCGCAGGAACTTATCACCCTGGCCGAGCGCGAATTTGCCTGGTGCGAGAAGCAGATGAAGATCGCCGCGCAGGAGATGCAACTGGGTGACGACTGGAAAAAGGCGCTGGAGCGTGCCAAGACGAGTCATGTAAAGCCGGGCGGGCAGGAGGCGATGGTGCGGGAAGAGGGCCTCATCGCGATTGATTTTGTGAAATCGCATCAGCTCGTGACGATCCCGCCGGATTGCGAGGAGTGGTGGGGCACGCGAATGCTATCAACCGACGAGCAGAAACAGAATCCCTACGCGGCATACAGTGGGCACGACATGCTGATTGCCTATGCGAACGAGACGATGAAGCACGCGGACAAACTGATGTCGATGCGCGGTAACAGCCGCCCCTTCATGCACAACGTGGTACCGCATGAACTGATCCCCGGGCATCATTTGCAGAACTTCATGGCGGCGCGGAACAAGCCGTACCGGCGCCTTTTCAGCACGCCATTTTTTGTGGAAGGCTGGGCGCTATACTGGGAGATGCGTCTGTGGGACCTTGGCTATCACGACACTCCCGAAGAAAAGGTCGGTGCTCTCTTCTGGCGGATGCACCGGTGTGCGCGTATTATTGTCACCCTGAAGTTTCATCTCGCGCAGATGAAACCGGATGAGATGGTGAAATTCCTCATCGATCGCGTTGGGCACGAGAAATTCGGCGCGACCAGCGAGGTGCGGCGTTTCATCAAGGGAAATTACTCGCCGCTCTACCAGTGCGGCTATATGCTTGGCGGATTGCAACTCATGGCGCTTCACAAGGAGGTCGTCGGAAGTGGAAAGATGACCGAGAGGCAGTTTCACGATGCGTTACTAAAGCTCGGGCCCGTTCCGGTGGAACTGCTCCGTGCGAATCTTCTTGATCTGCCGTTGATGCCTGATTACAAAACACAGTGGAAATTTGATGGCGGGCTCTGATGGGGCTGTGCCGGTCGAAAATACTTTTTTCTGTAAAAATGACTAAGTGCCTGCCACGAATCACCCTTGCGGTCCTCCTCTGGGCGCTGCAGTACCCCGTGACGCCAGGCTTTGCGGCCCCTCCTCTTGAACTGCCGGTCTTTCCAGCCAACGCTCTTATCGAAGGGTTGGACGAGCAGATTTTCCCTCTCGGATGGGCGAAGGACGGAGAGCGGCTGGCGGTTCTGCTCGCCAAGCCGAACGAGGCATCCGATGAGCGAACCTGGAAGGTGCAAGTTATTGATCTGGTGAGCGAGACCCTTGTTCTCGATGAGGAGATTTTGCACGTCGATCAGGGTGGAATTGAGGGGTTCTGGTTGGCGAACGAAAACCGAGTGATGGAGTTGATCAAGCCTCACCAGGTTGTTCCTGATGAGTTTCATCTTCATCCGTTTCCCGCGCTCTTGGGTCGATTGCGAAGCGATTCCTATGAAGTGTCGCTGACCCGCGAGTATGGAAAGGAACCGAATATAGGATATCAAGGTATCAGAAACCTTGACGTGTCATTGCTGAATTCTGAAAAGGAGACCAAGTCGATTTTCAAAAAATCGTGGAATGAGTGGCTCCCTCTGGCCTCCGGTGTCGTCGGTTATCTTCCGAATCCTCAGGGGAGCAGGATTGCTGTGATCATTGCTATCACGTGGCGAGGATATGAGTCTGCTCCGCATGTTAGGTCCTTCTTTATCGTCGGGGCCGGAGTTGCGGAAAATTTTTGAGCTTCTCTTTGGGGGGGGCGGCGACTCAACACCGTGCGGAGAACGGGATTGCGTCGTCGTAGAAAACAGTGAATTATCTGCTGATATTCACCCGAACATTTCATTCGCCCGACTCCATGAAGTTCAGCCCGTTCGTTTTACTTACTTTTGCTTTTTCTCTTCTAAGCTTGAACGCTCAGGACGCCACCGACCGCACTCTAGTTGGGGACGAACGGGCTGGCGCGATCACCAAAGACACCTCGCGTGCTGATCTCGATGAGATCTATGGCAGGCGAAACGTGATCGATGCCACGCTGCCCGGACCCGAGGGCACCGAATTTGAGGGCACGATCATTTTCCCTGACAATGATGCGGAAAAGATCGAGGTCATCTGGACCTCTGAAGAAAAGACCCGCCCGGAGTTTGTCCGTGTTGGAGGGGATCAGACTTCCTGGCATACTGACGCGGGTCTCACTTTGGGAATGTCGCTTAAAGAAGTGCATGAGCTGAACGGCAAGGACTTCACGATCCTGGGCTTCGATTGGGACTACGGTGGTTTTGTGTCGAGTTTTAACGGTGGAGGACTCGATGGTGGGCCTTCCATTCGTTTTGCGACGAAAGAGGGGGATGATACCAGTAATGTCGCAGGCGATACCGAATTTCTCTCCAGTCTGCCCGCCCTGCAGCGGCTGAATCCAACCGTGTCAGAAATCACGGTCATGCTCTCCCGCCCGGTCGATGAGAATGCCCCGGGTGAGGTCGAAGGCTTGACCGAAACCAAGACGAGCACCTCTCCGCTTGAGGTCGGCGAGGAGGTGCCTGCCTTTGTTCAAAGGATGATCGAGAGCAACGAGGAGTTGAGCGTGCGATACGAAGGCCTCATTGCGAAGAGAGCCGAGGCTGCCGGCGGACGTTTTCAGGCGGGAGAATGGAAGGCGATCGAATGGCTCGTGCCGAATCTTTCCAGTTCGTTCCGGGATGGGAAGGGGGAGCGTGATGGAGAATCGATCTACCTCGTGCAGCAGCAATTACAGGAGGGATTCCGTGGCGGCTATTCCGTGAATGACAACATCGTCGTCCGGGTCCGCGCCGTCTTTCACGAGGATCACGGCTACAATGAGAAGAAGGATGAGTATTTCCTCACAAAAAGTACCCTGACTCTGACTTTCGAGGGATTCGTGACAGTTAAGGTGACGACTGAGTGAGGCAGACGTTCATTGACCTGGATTTCGTCGAATGTGCGGAGGCTCCGTGAGGGGCTAGGACTCCGGCGGCCCTCCGGCGGCCCGTCCAGGTGCTCGCATTTCCCGGGTGGGCCCGAGATAAACTTGATGACCTGCTTTTGCATACGGAGTTCGTCATATGGGCAGGGACGTTCAATTTCTGTAATGCGCTTTCTTTTATGGCGCTGGATTGGAAAGAGGAACAGCCGTTCGAATCGCCGCCAACTTCCCCATCTCACCCGCACTCAACGCCCGATCAAACACCGCCACCCCACCAATCCATCCGGTGAATCCGACGCCCCGGGAGCTGTGGATGACGCGGCCGATGGTGAAGGGACCGCCGCTGCCGTCGTTGGCGGGCGTGTAAAGCGAGTCATGGGAGAACCACCAGGGATTCAGCCGCACGTCAGCGAGGTCGCGAGCGGTGGTGGTCCAGGTGCGGTCGGCAGCTTTGTGCCGGGTGACTTTCACGCGGGTGTAGCGGAACTCCTGCAACTCCACTCTTTCGTCGGGCGTCTCGCTGAGCACTTCCACGGAGACGGGTTTGTCCTCTGGCGGATTGTAAAACTGGTCGGCCGGGAAGTTCGGGTCTTCACCGGGTTGCCGACCAGACTCGCGATGCAGGTGGCCTTGCACCCAGGCGTTGTGGATGACCGGAATGGCCTTCTCCACGTTCTCCTGCCATCGACCGGTGTCCTGGCCATTGAGCCAGCCGGTGAGTTCGCGGGTTTCGTGATGGTAGGTCATGGCGAAACATTGCCATGAGGCATCGAGCACTTCGGCGGGCGAATCCGCAGGCACCGTGGGCGAGACGCCGCCGGAGTTGGATTTGTGCATCGCGTAGATGTGGCCAAAAGATTTCGCGCCGTTCTCCGAGACATGTCCGCAGGCTGAGCCCTCTTTGTTCAATCCGGCAAAGAGCGCGTATTGCCGCTGACCGCGAGCAACGACCTTCGCCGCGCCACCGTGATTCAAATCGGTGCCTTCATGCCAGATGCCCGCGAGCGCGTGATTACCGCTCTCGCGAATGGCCCACACCACAACGCTCACCGACTTGCCCGCGCCCTTGATGTCGATGGGGGAATCATGCAGTCGCTCGCGCGGCACGAAGAGAAACGGGCGAAACGTCTTGTCCTCCTCCTTGCGAATTCGAATCGCCTGACCAAACGGTCCGTGACCGAGCAGCGGAAAATCCGCGTAAGTCGCCTCGCGTCCTTCGCCCCAGTAGGCCTTAATGTAGTTCCCGGCATCTAGCGCGAGGTCATTCGTCGCACCCTGCGGCACATGGGCGGTGAAACGATGCTCGCCATTGGGCTCGCGTTTCACAAAATCCCAGAAAGCAACGCAACCGGGGGTATTCATTACTGTGGCGATGCGGTCTGTCGTATCATTGGCAGAGAGGAGGCTGGTGAGTGACACGGTGAGGAGGGGGATGAGAAGTTTCATTTGGAATAATCGGCGGCAAGGAACGATTTCCGGAGGGTCGATGGGGCAGCGTGCAGGGGAGTAGTTGTTTTTCGAAAACAATCATATTCCATTGCCGCAACTCTGCAATCGATGCCCCTGGTGTTTCCCGGGATTCGCTCCCTTTCCATTCGCGGAATGTATTCAATCAATGATTCGGCATGCGATCTTAACGGAATCTTAATGCCTTTGGAGCGGGTGTTGATTGTATGATGGTTCAAGAACGGTGAAGCTTGCGAAAATAATCTG
>Ga0073899_10005982_pt1 | contig 10528 bp, 6 predicted proteins | sample KloWWTmetaKNB5Ph_FD_88975 | JGI IMG/M metagenome (GOLD analysis project Ga0073899, IMG submission 88975) | Active sludge microbial communities from Klosterneuburg, Austria, studying microevolution and ecology of nitrifiers - Klosterneuburg... | ecosystem: Engineered > WWTP > Aerobic digester >...
CATGGCGGCCATCTTCTCGTTGATCGGCTTCGTGTTCTACAAGCTGAACTGCGAGGCCGCGCCGCTGCTGCTGGGCTTCATCCTCGGGCCGATGATGGAGGAGAACCTGCGGCGCGCGCTGCTGCTGTCGCGCGGCGACTGGACGACGTTCGCGACGCGGCCGCTGTCGGCCGGCCTGCTGATCGCCGCGGCGCTGATGATCGTCGTCGTGATGCTGCCGTCGATCAAGAAGAAGCGCGAGGAGGCGTTCCAGGAAGCGGACTGAAGGACGCATGCCGTGCCGAGGAGCCGCCTGCGGGCGGCTCTTTCGTTGGCGGCGCGCACAATGGATCGACGATGAGCACCACCGCATTCGATTTCGACTGGACCCCGCGCCACCCGACGCCGCGCCTGCCGGTGTTCGGCCGCAACGTCGTCGCGACCTCGCATCCGCTGGCGGCGCAGGCCGGGCTGAAGATGCTGATGACGGGCGGCAACGCTGTCGATGCGGCGATCGCCGCCGCCGCCGCGATGACGATCGCCGAGCCGGTCAGCAACGGCCTCGGCTCCGATGCCTTCTGCATCCTGTGGGACGGCACGCGGCTGCACGGCCTCAACGCTTCGGGGCGCGCGCCGGCGGCGTGGGCGCCCGCCTGGTTCGCCGCGAAGTACGGCGCCGGCGCGAAGGCGCCGCCGCAGCGCGGCTGGGACAGCGTCACCGTGCCGGGCGCCGTCGCCGGCTGGGCCGCACTGAGCGAGCGCTTCGGCAAGCTGCCGTTCGGCGATCTGCTGCAGCCGGCGATCGAGATCGCCGAGCGCGGCTATGCCGTGCCGATCGTCGTGCAGCAGAAGTGGGCCGCGGCCGCGGCGCTGGCCGAGCTGAACACGCAGCCCGGGTTCGCGCAGGCGTTCCTGCCGCACGGTCGGGCGCCGTGCGTCGGCGAGTTGTTCCGCTTCGCCGACGCGGCGCGCACGCTGCGCCGGATCGCCGAGACGAAGGGCGAGGCGTATTACCGCGGCGATGTCGCCGAAGCGATCGCGCGCCATGCGCACGAACACGGCGCGGCGCTGACGGCGGCCGATCTCGCGGCCTATGCGCCCGAGTGGGTCGAGACGATCGGCACAGACTACCGCGGCCACGTGCTGCACGAGATCCCGCCGAACGGGCAGGGCATCGCGGCGCTGATCGCGCTGGGCATCCTGCGCCGCTTCGACCTGGGCACGCTGCCGGCCGATTCCGTCGCGTCGCAGCACCTGCAGATCGAAGCGATGAAGCTCGCCTTCGCCGACGTCCATCGCTACGTGGCCGAGCCGGCGAGCATGGAAGTCACTCCGGCGCAGATGCTGGACGACGCCTATCTCGCCGAGCGCGCCAAGCTCATCGATCCGCAGCGCGCGCAGGACTTCGGCGCCGGCAACCCCGCGAAAGGCGGCACGATCTACCTCACCGCCGCTGACGAGCGCGGCATGATGGTCAGCTTCATCCAGAGCAACTACATGGGCTTCGGCTCGGGCGTCGTCGTGCCGGGCTGGGGCGTCTCGCTGCACAACCGCGGCCACGGCTTCTCGCTCGACGCGGCGAGCCCGAACGTCGTCGCGCCGGGCAAGCGGCCGTTCCACACCATCATCCCGGCCTTCCTGACGCAGGACGGCCGGCCGCGGATGAGCTTCGGCGTGATGGGCGCCAACATGCAGCCGCAGGGCCACGTGCAGACGCTGGTGCGCATGCTCGACCACCGCCACTCGCCGCAGGCCGCTTGCGACGCGCCGCGCTGGCGCTACAACGCCGGGCTGTCGATCAACGTCGAGGCGGCGATGGACCCGCGCACCGTCGAAGGCCTGGCGGCGCTCGGCCACCGCATCGACGTGATCGAAGACAGCTACCAGGACTTCGGCGCCGGCCAGTTTATCTGGCGCCTCGGCGACCCGGCCGTCGAGGGCTACGTCGCGGCGAGCGATCCGCGCCGCGACGGGCTGGCCGCGGCGTGGTGAGTGACGGCACCCCGCTCGCCGGGTACGGCGAGCGACCCGCCGAGCGGGTCGGGCCTTGCTTGGGGCGGCCCGGCGCGGCGGCCCGTAGGCCGCGTCAGATCGAGCGGCGCGGCTTGCGCCGCCGTTCCGTGACGGGATAGGGCACGAGCTGCCGGATCAACGCCGTGCCCTCGGCGAGCAGGAAGTCCTTGAACGCCTGCGCCACCGGCGGCAGGCGCTTGTTGCGCCGGTGCACGACGTACCAGTGCAGCATCGACGGGAAGCCGTGCACGTCGAGCACGGCCAGCGTGCCGGCGCGCAGTTCGGCGCTGACGGTGTGCGCCGACAGGAAGCTGATGCCCATGCCGGCCATCACGGCCTGCTTGATCGTCTCGGTGCTCTTGATCTCCATCGCCGTCTTGAGGTGGCGGAACTGCGCGCCGAAGCTTTCTTCCATCGACGCCAGCGTGTCGGAGCCTTTCTCGCGCACGACGAAGGGCTCGCGCATCAGCACCTTGAGCGCGATCGCGCGCTGGCCGACCAGCGGATGCCCCGGCGCAGCGACGATGACGTATGGGTGCGGCGCGAACACCTCGGCTACCGTCGTCGCGTCGACCGGCGGCCGCACCATGATCGCCAGATCGGTCAGGTTGTCGTGCAGCTGCGCGAGCAGCTCCTTGCGGTTGTGCACCGAGAGGTTGAGCGTGACGCCGCGATGGCGGCGCGCGAACTCGACAAGCAGGCGCGGGAAGAAATAGTCGCCCGCGCTGATCACGGCGACGTTGAGCTTGCCGCCGGGGATGCCCTTGAACTGCGTCATCGCCTCGTCGGCGTCGCGGAACTGCTGGATGATCAGCCGGCTGTGGTGCAGCAACTCGGCCCCCGCCGGTGTGAGGTAGATCTTCTTGCCGAGCTGCTCGAAGAGGGGCAGGCCGACGTGCTGCTGCAGCGTCTTGACCTGCGTCGACACCGCGGGCTGCGTCAGGTGCAGCTCCTCGGCGGCGCGCGAATAGCTCGACAGGCGGGCCACCGTCTCGAAAATCTTGAGCTGGCGCAAGGTCGCGTTTCTCATCGCGGAGCGATCTTTTCGTGTTCCGGAAACATAAACGAAACTGAATGGATTGGATCAAAACCTTTCACTGTGATTTAATTTTGCCCGCACTTATCGTCGAGTCAAGCCGGGTTGGGCGATCCGGCGACATCGCAACAGAGCGACAACCACCTGAACGACGACGACACCATGGCACTCTGGATCCGCTACCAACACGCCGGCAGCACCGGCTTCGGCACGCTCGACGGCGAGACGGTGCACGAGCACCGCGGCGACGTGTTCGACGACGCAGTGCCGACCGGCCGCACGCTGGCGCTCGCCGACGTGCGCCTGCTGATGCCGGTGCAGCCGGGCAAGGTGATCGCGTTGTGGAACAACTTCAAGTCGCTCGGCGACAAGCTCGGACTCGCCGCGCCGCCCGAACCCCTGTACTTCATCAAGTCGCCCAATGCCTACCTGAACCCGGGCGAGACGATCCGCAAGCCGGCCTCGGTCGAGAAGATCGTGTTCGAGGGCGAACTCGGCATCGTGATCGGCCGCCGCTGCAAGGAGGTGGACGAGGCCGAAGCTGCGCGCTGCATCTTCGGCTACACCTGCGCCAACGACGTGACGGCCGCCGACGTGCTCAACCGCGACGCCTCTTTCGCGCAGTGGACGCGCGCCAAGGGCTACGACACGTTCTGCCCGATCGGCCCCGCCGTCGCGACGGGGCTCGACCCGGCGACGCTCGTCGTGCGCACCAAGCTCGACGGCCAGACGCGCCAGGACTATCCGGCCTCCGACATGCGCTTCACGGTGCCGCAACTCGTGAGCCGACTGTCGCACGACATGACGCTCGAGCCGGGCGACGTCGTGCTGATCGGCACCTCGATCGGCGTCGGCTCGATGAAGCCGGGCAGCACGGTCGAGGTCGAGATCGTCGGCATCGGCAAGCTGGTCAACCGGGTCGACTGATTCCTCTTCTTTTTTTGTTGTCTTGAAGTACAGGGAGTTCGCAGCATGAAGATCGCAATCATCGGAGCCGGCGCCATCGGCGGCTATGTCGGTGCCAAGCTCGCGCTCGCCGGCGAGGAGGTCACGTTCCTCGTGCGCGGCGCCAACCTCGACGCCATCCGCCGCAACGGCGTGCGCCTGATCATGGCCGACGGCAGCGAGCTGGTGGCGCGCGACGTGCGCGCCACCAACGACTATGCCGAGGCCGGCGTTCAGGACGTCGTCATCCTGGCGATGAAGGCGCACCAGGTCGACGCCGTCGTCGGCTCGCTGCCGGCGCTGATCGGCCCCGAGACGGTGATCGTGACGATGCAGAACGGCATCCCGTTCTGGTACTTCCATCAGCACGGCGGCGCGCTCGCGGGCAGCGTGGTGCACAGCGTCGACCCCGAGGGCGCGCTGCTGGCGGGGATCCCGGTCGACCGCGTGATCGGCTGCGTCGTCTACCCGGCGTCGGAGCTGGTGGCGCCGGGCGTCGTGCGTCACGTCGAGGGCGACCGCTTCCCGATCGGCGAGCTCGATGGCTCGACGAGCGAGCGCGTGCAGCGCGTCTCTGCGTGCTTCACGCACGCCGGCTTCAAGTCGCCGGTGCTCGCCGACATCCGCGCCGAGATGTGGCTCAAGCTGTGGGGCAACCTGACTTTCAACCCGATCAGCAGCCTGGCGCACGCGACGCTGGTCGACATCTGCCAATACCCGCTGACGCGCGAGCTGGCCGCCGACATGATGCGCGAGGCGCAGGCCGTCGCCAACAAGCTGGGCATCGAGTTCCGCGTCCCGCTGGAAAAGCGCATCGCCGGCGCCGAGAAGGTGGGCAAGCACAAGACGTCGATGCTGCAGGACATCGAGGCGGGCCGCGCCCCCGAGATCGATGCGCTGGTCGGGTCGGTGGTGGAACTCGGCCGCCTGACCGACACGCCGACGCCGCACATCGACACCGTCTATGCGCTGGTCAAGCTGCTGTCGCGCACGATGAGCGAGGAGCGCGGACAGGTGCGGATGACGGCGCTGGCGTAGCGTTCGTTGCTCTTCGCAGAGCCCGTTGCCGGAGCAGTACGCCCGGTGGTCTCGGCCCGCGCTGATGGGCTGAGGGCCGATCGACCCAGTCAATCCGTCAACGCTGGCGCCAACTCGAACGCCTTGCCGCCGCCGTAGCTGCCCTGCGCCGGCGTCGCGCCGCCCGGCGTGACGCGGATCGCGCAGTACTTGAACTCGGGGATCTTGGCGAACGGATCGAGCGCCGCGTTGGTGAGCCGGTTGATCGCCGCCTCGTAATAGCAGAACGGCACGAAAACGGCGCCGCGCGGCGTGCCTTCGTCGCTGCGCGCGTAGAGCGACACCTTGCCGCGGCGCGACTCGATCGTGATCACGCCGCCCGGGCGCGCGCCGAGCGCCTCGAGGTCGAGCGGATGCACCAGCGCCGTCGGGTCGGGTTCGAGCGCGTCGAGCATCGACGCGCGGCGCGTCATGCTGCCGGTGTGCCAGTGCTCGAGCTGGCGGCCGGTGATCAGCACCATCGGATAGTCGGCGTCGGGCCGCTCGGCGGCCGGGATGATGTCGGCCGGCACGAAGCGCGCCCGCCCGCCTTCCCGCGGGAACTCGTCGGTGAACACGACGGGCTGCCCCGGGTCGCCTTCGTGGCGGCAGGGGTAGGTGACGGCGTGCTCGCGCTCGAGGCGCTCCCAGGTGATGCCGGCGATGCTCGGCATCGTGTGGCGCATTTCGTCGAACACTTCCGAAACGTGGCCGTAGTTCCACGGCAGGCCGACGCGGCGCGCGATCTCCTGCAGGATCCACAGGTCCTGGCGTGCATCGCCTGGCGGGTCGATCGCCTGGCGGCCCATCTGCACCAGCCGGTCGGTGTTGGTGAAGCTGCCCGTCTTCTCGGGGAAGGCGCTCGCCGGCAGGATCACATCGGCGAGATAGGCGGTCTCGGTCAGGAAGATGTCCTGCACGACGAGGTGGTCGAGCGCGGCGAGGGCGTCGCGTGCGTGGTTGGCGTCGGGGTCCGACATCGCCGGGTTCTCGCCCATGATGTACATGCCGCGCACGTCGCCGTGCTTGATGGCGTGCATGACCTCGACGACGGTCAGCCCCGGCTCGGCGTCGAGCGAGCCCGGCGCCAGCCCCCAGGCCTGCTCGAAGCGCGCGCGCGCGTCGGCATGCGTGACGTGCTGGTAGTCGGGGAACATCATCGGGATCAGGCCCGCGTCCGACGCGCCCTGCACGTTGTTCTGGCCGCGCAGCGGGTGCAGGCCGGTGCCGGGGCGGCCGATCTGGCCCGTCATCAGCGCCAGCGCGATCAGGCAGCGCGCGTTGTCGGTGCCGTGCACGTGCTGGCTCACACCCATGCCCCACAGGATCATCGAGCCCTTGGACTTCGCGTACAGGCGCGCGACGTAACGCAGCGTCTCGGCGTCGATGCCGCAGATCGGCGCCATCGCCTCAGGCGAATAGCCTTCGACGTTGCGGCGCAGCTCGTCATAGCCGATGGTGCGGCTGGCGATGAAGGCTTCGTCGACCAGCCCCTCGGTGACGATGACGTGCATCATCGCGTTGAGCATCGCGACGTCGGTGTCGGGCTTGAACTGCAGGAAACGGTGCGCCACGCGCGCCAGGTCGGAGCGGCGAGGGTCACAGACGACGAGCTTCATGCCGGCCTTGGCGGCGTTCTTGATCCACGTCGCCGCGACGGGGTGGTTGACCGTCGGGTTGGCGCCGATCAGGATCACGACCTCGGCCTTCGCCACGTCCATCACGGGGTTCGAGACGGCGCCCGAGCCGATGCCTTCGAGCAGCGCGACGACCGACGACGCATGGCACAGCCGCGTGCAGTGGTCGACGTTGTTGCTGCGAAAGCCGGTGCGCACCAGCTTCTGGAACAGATAGGCCTCTTCGTTGCTGCCCTTGGCCGAGCCGAAGCCGGCGAGCGCCTTCTTGCCGTGCGTGTCGCGGATCTCGCGGAGCCGGCCGCCGGCGAAGTCGAGCGCCTCCTCCCACGTCGCTTCGCGGAACACCTGCATCACCTGTGTCGGGTCCATCGTGAAGTCGCCCGACTTCGGCGCGCCCTTGCGACGGATCAGCGGCTTCGTCAGGCGCTGCGGGTGGTGCGCGTAATCGAAACCGTAACGGCCCTTCACGCACAGCCGCCCGCGGTTGGCCGGACCGTCGCGGCCCTCGACCCAGAGGATCTTGTCGTCCTTGACGTTGTAGGTGAGCTGGCAGCCGACGCCGCAGTACGGGCAGACCGACGCGACCTGCCTGTCGGGCACGGCGAGCGCGACGTCGCGCGCGGGCATCAGTGCGCCGGTGGGGCAGGCCTGCACGCACTCGCCGCAGGCGACGCAAGTCGATGCGCCCATCGGGTCGTCCATGTCGAACACGATCTTGGCGTGCTCGCCGCGGAACGCGAGGCCGATCACGTCGTTGACCTGCTCGTCGCGGCAGGCGCGCACGCAGCGCGTGCACTGGATGCAGGCATCGAGGTGCACCGCCATCGCCGGGTGCGACAGGTCGGGCGCCGGTTGCTCGCGCGGCGTGAAGCGCGGCTTGCCGACGCCGAGCCTGGCGGCCCATGCGTCGACTTCGTTGTGCCGCGTGTAGTCGGCCTCGGGCATGTCGGACTGCAGCAGCTCGAGCACGAGCTTTTGCGAACGCACGGCACGCTCGCTGTTCGTCGACACCTTCATGCCGGGCGCCGGCGCGCGGCAGCACGACGGTGCCAGCGTGCGCTCGCCGGCGATCTCGACGACGCAGGCGCGGCAGTTGCCGACGGCCTCGAAGCCCGGCTTGTAGCAAAGGCGCGGGATCTCGACGCCGAGCCGGTCGGCCACTTCGATCAGCGTCTCGCCGGCGCGCGCCTGCACCTCGCGGCCGTCGAGCGTGAAATCGACCTTCGGCGCGGCGTCGTCGAGCCCGACCGCTTCGTTGCGCGTGAGGGCGTTCATCGGCGATCCTTGGCGGCGGCGAGTTCGTGCGGGAAGTACTTGACGACGCAGTCGACAGGGTTCGGCGCGGCCTGGCCCAGGCCGCAGATCGAAGCATCGCGCATCACGGCCGACAGGTCGGCGAGCGCGTCGAGATCCCACTCGGGCCTCTCGACGATCGCCGACGCCTTGGCCGTGCCGTTGCGGCACGGCGTGCACTGGCCGCACGATTCGTGGCGGAAGAAGCGCATCAGGTTGCGCGCCGCCCCGGCCGCCGTGTCGCGGTCCGACAGCACCGTCACGGCCGCCGATCCGATGAAGCAGCCGTGCGGCTGCAGCGTGTCGAAGTCGAGCGGGATGTCGTTCATCGACGCCGGCAGGATGCCGCCCGACGCGCCGCCCGGCAGGTAGGCGTAGAACGTGTGGCCGTCGAGCACGCCGCCGCAGTATTCGTCGATCAGCTGCTGGATCGTGATGCCCGCCGGCGCCAGCTTGACGCCCGGATCCTTCACGCGGCCCGACACCGAGAACGAGCGCAGCCCCTTGCGGCCGTTGTGGCCGTGGCCTGCGAACCAGGCGGCGCCCTGCTCGACGATCTGGCGCACCCAGTACAGCGTCTCGAAGTTGTGCTCGAGCGTCGGCCGGCCGAACAGGCCCACCTGCGCGACGTAGGGCGGGCGCAGCCGCGGCATGCCGCGCTTGCCTTCGATCGACTCGATCATCGCCGACTCTTCGCCGCAGATGTAGGCGCCGGCGCCGCGGCGCAGCTCGATGGCGGGCAGCGTGGCGACGGGCGGGTCGGCGCGCAGCTTCGCCAACTCGGCTTCGAGCATCGCGCGGCAGCCGTGGTACTCGTCGCGCAGATAGATGTAGATCTTCTCGATGCCGACGGCCCACGCGGCGACCAGCATGCCCTCGATGAAGCGGTGCGGATCGCGCTCGAGGTAGACGCGGTCCTTGAAGGTGCCGGGCTCGCCTTCGTCGATGTTGACGGCCATCAGGCGCGGCGCCGGCTCGCTGCGCACGATGCGCCATTTGCGCCCGGCCGGAAAGCCCGCGCCGCCGAGGCCGCGCAGGCCCGAGTCCTCCATCGTCCCGAGGATCGCCTCGACGTCGCGCCGGCCTTCGATGCAGTCGCGATAGAGCGCGTAGCCGCCCTGCGCGCGGTAGGAGGCGTAGTCGATCGGCGTCTCGGCGGCCGGCGTCACGGTGCCGCTCTTCACCTTGTCGACCACCTGCTCGCAGCTCGCGCGCGCCACGGCGTGCTGGCCGACGGCGACGGCGGGCGCCTGCTCGCAGCGGCCGATGCAGGGCGCCGCGATCACGCGCACTTCGCGGCCGAGCAGCGCCGGCAGCTTGTCGAGCAGTTCGCGCGCGCCGGCCATCTCGCAGGCCAGGCTGTCGCAGACGCGCACCGTCAGCGCGGCCGGAGGCGCCTCGCCTTCCTTGACGACGTCGAAGTGGTGATAGAAGGTCGCGACCTCGTAGACCGCCGCCTGCGGCAGCCCCATCTCCTGCGCCAGCGCCGCCAGGTGCTGCGCCGACAGATGGCCGTGCGCGTCCTGGATCTTGTGCAGGTGTTCGATCAGCTGGTCGCTCGCGCGCGATGCGTCGCCGAGCAGGCGCCGCACTTCGGCCAGCGCCGCCGCGTCGACGCGGCGACCCTTCGGCGACTCGCGCTTGCGCTGCCGGCTGGCTGCCGCGCGCACGGCGATCGGTATGACTTTGTCGTTCATCGGGGTGCGCGAGAGGAGGAGGGCGCCGCCGGCGTCGGTCGCCGGCGGCTTTCGCGACAGGCCTGCTACAGCAGGCCCGCGGCGCGCGCCCAATGGTACTTGGCGCCCAGCACCTCGACCGGCAGTTCGGTGGAATAGGCGTAGGCGGGGATGCCGTTCTCGTAGAGATACTGCGCGGCTTCCTCGACCTCGACGTCGCCGGCGAGCGAGGCGACGACGGGCTTGACCTTGCCCTTGTCCCTCATCTCGTTGACGACCTGCACCATGTTGCGGGCGAACACCATCGGCGGCGTGACGATGGTATGCCAGTAGCCCAGGATCAGCGCGTGGATGCGGTCGTCCTCCAGGCCCAGGCGCACCGTGTTGACGTAGGTGATCGGTGGCTCGCCGCCCGTGATGTCGACCGGGTTGCCGGCCGCGCCGAACGGCGGGATGAACTTGCGGAAGGCGGCGTCGAGGTCCGCGGGCAACGGCTTGAACAGTTGCAGGCCGTTGTCGACGCAGGCGTCCGACAGCAGCACGCCCGAGCCGCCGGCGCCGGTGATGATGACCACGTTCTCGCCCTTGGGCGTGGGCAGGATCGGCACGCCGCGCGACAGCTCGAGCATCTGGCGCAGGCTGTCGGCGCGGATCACGCCCGACTGGCGCAGCACGTCGTCGTAGATCTTGTCGTTGCCCGCCAGCGCGCCGGTGTGCGAGCTGGCGGCGGCGGCGCCCGCGGCGGTGCGGCCGGCCTTGAGCATGATCACGGGCTTCTTCTTCGAGACGCGCTTGGCGACTTCGGCGAAGGCGCGGCCGTCCTTCAGGTCCTCGCAATGCTGGGCGATCACCTTGGTGTTGTCGTCCTGCTCGAAGAAGAGGAGCAGGTCGTC
>Ga0073899_10005983_pt1 | contig 10528 bp, 15 predicted proteins | sample KloWWTmetaKNB5Ph_FD_88975 | JGI IMG/M metagenome (GOLD analysis project Ga0073899, IMG submission 88975) | Active sludge microbial communities from Klosterneuburg, Austria, studying microevolution and ecology of nitrifiers - Klosterneuburg... | ecosystem: Engineered > WWTP > Aerobic digester >...
ATGCGCCTGCCGGCCAGCCTGATGGTGTGGTGTCGCATGACCGACACCGATCTGGCCGCCGCCCGCCAGTGCCCGGTGGACACCCTCAACCTGTCCATCCCGGTGTCCGACATCCACATCACCACCAAGCTCAAGCGCAGCCGCGAATGGGTGCTGGAACGGGTGGGGCGCTACGTGCGCCAGGGCCGCGACATGGGCTACGCCGTGTCGGTGGGCTGTGAGGACTCGTCCCGCGCCGACCCATCCTTCCTCGCCCAGGTTGCCGAGGCCGCCCAGCGGGCCGGTGCGACACGGGTACGCTACGCCGACACCCTCGGCATCCTCGACCCCTTCTCCACCCACGACGCCATCGCCGCACTGCGCCGCCGGGTGGACATCGACATCGAGATGCACGCCCACGACGACCTGGGCTTGGCCACGGCCAACACCCTGGCGGCCTTCCGGGCCGGCGCCACCCACGCCAACACCACCGTCAATGGCCTCGGCGAGCGCGCCGGCAACGCGCCGCTGGAAGAGATCGTGATGGGGCTGCGCCACCTGCACGGTATCGATTGCGGTATCGACACCCACACCCTGCCGGCCATCTCGGCCCTGGTTGCCGAAGCCTCCGGGCGCGCCGTCGCCGCCAACAAGAGCATCGTCGGCGAGGCCGTATTCACCCATGAGGCCGGCCTGCACGTGGACGGCCTGCTGAAGGACCCGCGCACCTACCAGGGTTTCGACCCGGCCGAGCTGGGGCGCAGCCACCGCACCGTGCTGGGCAAGCACTCCGGCTCCCGGGCGGTGATTGCCGCCTACGCCCAGCTCGGCGTGCTGGTGTCCGACCACGAGGCCCACAGCCTGCTCGAACGCATCCGCGACCACGCCACCTGCACCAAGCGCTCCCCTTCCGCCGGAGAGCTGGCGCGCTTCCTCCTCGAAGTCAGCCGTTGTGAGGGCAGCGCATCATGAGCCCCAGGGAACCCGACATGAAGATCCTCGCCGACAGCGTCGCCACCGAGGGCGCCACGCCGGGCTTCTTCAGCACCCTGCGCGAGGACGTGGCCTGCGTCTTTGCCCGCGACCCGGCCGCCCGCAACACCCTGGAGCTGCTCACCATCTATCCCGGTGTGCAGGCCCTGATGCTCTACCGGGTCGCCCATCGCCTGTGGCGCGCCGACTGGCGCTACGCCGCCCGCGCCCTGTCCTTCCTGGCGCGCTTCGTAACCAATGTGGACATCCACCCGGGGGCCGTCATCGGCCGCCGCTTCTTCATCGATCACGGCGCCTGCGTGGTGATCGGCGAGACGGCGGTGATCGGCAATGACGTGACGCTGTATCACGGCGTGACCCTGGGCGGCACCACCTGGAACCCGGGCAAGCGCCACCCGACCCTCGGCAACGGGGTGGTGGTGGGCGCCGGCGCCAAGATCCTCGGCCCCATCACCGTGGGCGACAACGCCCGGGTGGCGGCCAACTCGGTGGTCATCGACGCCGTGCGCCCCGGCATGACCGTGGTCGGCATCCCGGGTCGCATGGTGCTGCCCATGGAAGGCCGGCGCATCGCCCACGGCATCGACCTGGACCACCACCAGATCCCCGACCCGGTTGGCAAGGCCATTGGCTGCCTGCTCGACCGGATCGCCCAGATGGAACGGGAAATCGCCAGCCTCAAGGGCGAACCCACCACCGCCGAAGGCGCCTGTCGCACCTGCGACGACACCTGCTCGCAACCCACCTTTGACGGTAGCTGGAAGGCCACCGCCCACAACGCACCAGGAGCCTGACGCCATGAACGAACTGACCGGCGAACTCGCCAAGCTCTCCTCCGCAGAGGAATTCCTCCACTTCTTTGCCGTGCCCTTCGACCAGAAGGTGGTCCATGTGAGCCGGCTGCACATCCTCAAGCGCTTCTATCAGTACCTGCGCCGGGACGCCGACCTGAGCACCCTGTCGGGCAGCGAGCTGTTCGGTCGCTACCGCAGCCACCTGGTCGCGGCCTACGAAGACTTCGTGCGCTCCACCCCGGCCCAGGAAAAGGTCTTCAAGGTGTTCCAGGACACCGACGGCCGCCAGCAGGTCAGCCTCGACAGCCTGCGCGCCACCCTCCCCTCCGCCACCTAACCCGACAGGACAGCCGCCATGCACATCGTCGTCTGTATCAAGCAGGTTCCGGATTCGGCGCAGATCCGCGTCCATCCGGTGACCAACACCATCATGCGCCAGGGCGTACCGGCCATCGTCAATCCCTATGACCTGTTCGCCCTGGAAGAAGCCCTGCGCCTGAAGGACAAGTTCGGCGGCAAGGTGACCATGCTGTGCATGGGCCCGCCCCAGGCCGAAGACGCCCTGAAGAAGTGCATCTCCTTTGGTGCAGACGACGCCGTGCTGGTCACCGACCGCTCCTTCGCCGGTGCCGACACCCTGGCCACCTCCTACGCCCTGGCCGCGGCAGTGCGCCAGATCGGCAAGGAACAGAAGGTGGACATCGTATTCACCGGCAAGCAGACCATCGACGGCGACACCGCCCAGGTGGGCCCCGGCATCGCCAAGCGCCTCGGCCTGCAGCTCCTCACCTATGTGTCGCGCATCGCCGACCTGGACCTGGAGAACAACACCATCACCGTCGAGCGCCGCGCCGAAGGCGGCGTGCAGGTGCTGAAGACCGCCGTGCCCTGCCTGATCACCATGCTCGAGGGCACCAACGAGATGCGCTTCGCGCCGCTGGAGAACATGATCCACGCCGCCCGCTACCCGGTGCGCAAGTGGAACAAGGAAGCCGCCGGTATCGAGGACGTCACCAAGATCGGCCTGAAGGGCTCGCCCACCGTGGTGAGCAAGGTCTTCGGCCCGACGCCCCGCGCCGAGAAGGCCCTGATGCAGTCCGTCGAGGACGCCACCCCGCGGGATGTGTCCCTCAACGTCATCCAGAAAATCTTCACCCAGCACCCGACCCTTGAGCGCGACATCCTCGCCAAGGCCTCCGTGTGACCTCACGACAAGACGCGAAAGGAAACCTGCCATGAGCGACGCCGAAGTCAAGAAGCCCGCCGCCCGGGGCGGCCGCAACCTGGAACTGCCCGAGCACCTGAAAGCCTACAAGGGCGTCTGGGTGTTCATCGAACACGATCGGGGTGCGGTGCACCCGGTGTCCTGGGAGCTTCTGGGCGAAGGCCGCAAGCTGGCCGACACCCTCGGCGTGTCCCTCTCCGGCGTCATCATGGGCGGCCCCGACGAGCCCCTCGAGAGTTACGCCAAGGAGGCCTACACCTTTGGCGCCGAGAACTGCTACATCGTCCGCGACACGGTGCTCAAGGGCTACCGCAACGAGCCCTTCACCAAGGGCATGACCGACCTGGTCAACAAGTACCAGCCCGAGATCGTGCTGCTGGGCGCCACCACCATGGGCCGCGACCTGGCCGGCTCGGTGGCCACCACCCTGGCCACCGGCCTCACCGCCGACTGCACCGAGCTGCGCATCGACCCGGCCACCCGGGCGCTGGCCGCCACCCGCCCGACCTTCGGCGGATCGCTGCTCTGCACCATCATGACCCTCGCCTACCGCCCGCAGATGGCCACCGTGCGCCCCCGCGTGATGCAGATGCCCGACGCCGACCCGGCGCGCAGCGGCAGCATCGTCGAGGACACCCTCGGCATGATCGAGACCGACATCGTCACCAAGCTCCTCGACTTCATCGCCGACGAGAACAGCAACAAGGTCAACCTGGCCTACGCCGACATCATCGTATCCGGTGGCAAGGGCCTCAAGACGCCGGACAACTTCAAGCTGATCTGGGATCTCGCCAAGGTGCTCGGCGCCGAGGTGGGCGCCACCCGCCCGGTGGTCCAGTCCGGCTGGGTGGATGCCGAGCGCCAGGTGGGCCAGACCGGCAAGACCGTGCGCCCCAAGCTCTACATCGCCGCCGGCATCTCGGGCGCGATTCAGCACCGGGTGGGCATGGAAGGCGCCGACGTAATCGTTGCCATCAACACCGACGCCAACGCCCCGATCTTCGACTTCGCCCACCACGGCATCGTCGGCAACGCCATGCAGGTGCTGCCGGTGCTCACCGACACCTTCCGCGAACACATTGCCATGCGCAGCCGCAAGGCCGCCTGAGCGCCCACCGGAGACCCACCATGAGCGAGAAATTCGACGTCATCGTTGTCGGCGCGGGCCCCTCGGGGAACGCCGCCGCCTACACCGCGGCCAAGGCCGGCCTGTCGGTGCTGCAGATCGAGCGGGGCGAATACCCCGGCTCGAAGAATGTGCAGGGCGCCATCCTGTACGCCAACGCCCTTGAGCAGATCATCCCCGACTTCCGGGACGACGCCCCCCTCGAGCGCCACATCATCGAGCAGCGCATGTGGGTGCTGGACGACGAATCCTTCGTCGGCACCCACTTCCGCTCCGACGACTACAACAAGCCCCCCTACAACCGCTACACCATCATCCGCGCCCAGTTCGACAAGTGGTTCTCGTCGAAGGTGAAGGAAGCCGGCGCGCTGGTGATCTGCGAGACCACCGTCGAGTGCCTGCTGATGGATGGTGACCAGGTGGTGGGTGTGCGCTGCGACCGCCAGGGCGGCGAGGTGTTTGCCGACGTGGTGATCCTGGCCGACGGGGTCAACTCCACCCTGGCCCGCAAGGCCGGCTTCCATGGCGAGATCCAGGCCGGCAACGTGGCCCTGGCGGTGAAGGAAATCCTCTTCATGCCCCAGGAGACCATCGAGGCCCGCTTCAACGTCAAGGACGAAGAAGGCGTGGTCATCGAGATGTTCGGCAAGATCACCGACGGCCTGATGGGCACCGGCTTCCTCTACACCAACAAGGACTCCATCACCCTCGGCGTCGGCTGCATGCTCTCCGACTTCAAGAGCAACCCCAACCGCACCTCGCCCTACGCCATGCTGGAGAAGATGAAGGCTCACCCCTCCATCGCCCCCATGATCGCCGGCGGCGAGATGAAGGAATACTGCGCCCACCTCATCCCCGAAGGCGGCTTCCACGCCGTGCCCAAGGTGTTCGGCAACGGCTGGATGATCGTCGGCGACTCGGGTGGCTTCGTGAATGCCGTCCATCGGGAAGGCTCCAACCTGGCCATGACCACCGGCCGCCTGGCCGCCGAAACGGCCATCGCCGCCAAGGCCGCCGGCAAGGGCTTCGCCGCCAAGCAGCTGGCCGGCTACAAGTCGGCCCTGGACGAATCCTTCGTGATGAAGGATCTGCACAAGTACCGGGACATGCCCAGCGTGTTCCACGACAACAGCCAGTTCTTCACTACCTACCCCGAGCTGGTCAATCGTGCCGCCCGCACCATGCTGACGGTGGATGGCATCGACAAGAAAACCAAGGAGAAGGAAATCTTCTCCAGCTTCCGTAAATCGCGCAGCCTGGCCGGCCTGGCGGGCGATGCATTCAAGCTGTGGAGGGCCTTCAGATGAGCACCGTCGTGAATGTGGAAGAAAAACTCTTCCAGAACCGCTACAAGGTCGACCACGGCCGGCCCCACATCAAGATCCGCCAGCCCGAGCTGTGCCGCAACGAGTGCAAGGTCCAGTCCTGCACCTTCGTCTGCCCCGCCGCCTGCTACAAGGCGGAAGGCAATGGCGCGGTCACCCTGATCACCGACGGCTGCCTGGAGTGCGGCAGCTGCCGGATCATCTGCACGGAGCTGTCCAACGTCGAATGGGAATACCCCCGCGGCGGGCACGGCATCCTGTTCAAGTTCGGTTGAGGGTCATCATGGACGATCTTCATCTCTTTCTTGCTCACGCCATCCAGCTTGAGCGAGAGGCCGCCCGGCACTACGAAGAACTGACCGAGCAGATGAACACTGCCGGTAACGCCGAAGTGGCGGTGTTCTTCCGTCAGATGGCCGCCTTCTCACGCAAGCACCTGGGCGAAGCCATGGAGCGTGGCGGCTTTCGCACCGTACCCTTGCTGCGCCCCGACCAGCTGCGCTGGCCTGACGGGATCAGCCCGGAAAACGCCGGCTGGGAGGGCATAGACGGCTTCACCGACGTACTCGGCGCCCTGGAGCTGGCCCTGCTGGCCGAGCGCCGTGGCCACGCCTTCTACGCCGGCATTGCGGCCACCACCAACAACGTGCGGCTCAAACGGATGGCGGCAGAGTTTGCCTCTGAAGAGGCCGAGCACGTGGCCGAACTGGAAAAGTGGATCGACCGCGTCGCGGCCGACTGAGAGCAGCAAGGCTCCGCCCCAACCCAGACACCCCCAACCGGAGAACTCCCATGTCCAGACCCAAGAAACACGTCTTCGTGTGTGCTCAGCAGCGCCCCCCCGGCCACCCCCGCGGCTCCTGCGCCGCCAAGGGCTGCAACGAAATCCTGCAGACCTTCTGGGGCGAACTCCAGAAACGCAATGCCTATGACCGCATCGGCGTCACCTACTCGGGCTGCCTCGGCCCCTGTGACAGCGGCCCCAACGTGCTGGTGTACCCGGAAGGCGTGATGTACGCCGGCGTCACCAAGGACGACGTGATCGAGATCTTCGACAAGCACCTGGAAGGCGACGAAGTAGTCACCCGCCTGCAGGCGCCGGCGGCTGTCTGGTGAACCTCTTTACCGGCGAAAGCTCCCGGGCGCTCTTCGGCGGTGACGCGCCGGAGAGCGTCAACCGGCTGCTCCACGAGGCCGCCGCCGCCCACGCCGACCCCACCCGGGCCGAAGCCCTGCTGTGGAGCGCCCGTCTGTCGGCCCCCGAATGTCTGCCGGTGTACTTCGCCCAGTACAAGTTCTACTTCTACCGCAAGCGCCTCGAAGACGCCGAACGCTGCGCCCGCGACGGCCTGCATGCCGCCGCCGGACAGGCCCGCATCGGCCGCCACTGGCGCGAAGTCCAGGGCGGCGACGCCGACTTCAGCACCATCGGCCCGGCGCGCTTCTGGCTATTCACCCTCAAGGCCCTGGCCTTCATCCGCCTGCGCCGCGGCGACCGGGCCGAAGCCCAGGCCCTGCTCGAAAAAGCCGCCCAGCTCGACCCCGCCGACAACATGGGCGCCAGCGTCATCGCCAGCCTGAAGGACGCCTCCGCGCCCGACACCCCACCCGGCAACCGCCCCGGCCCCGCCGGCGACAGCTACCTGGATCGCCTCAAGAAGGGCGGCACCCAATGATCATCCCCGCCGCCCTCCTGGCCAACATCGTCAATGCCGGCACCGACGCCCTGACCCTGGCCGAAGACATGGACGAAGCCACCTTCCGCCGCTCCCGCCTCGCCCGCGCCGAAATGGCCCGCCTGGTGGGCATCATGGCCACCAACCTGGCCGACCTCCCCGACGCCGCCAGCAGTTCGCAGAACTGGACTGGAGCACCTGGCGCGCCCTCCCCGAACAACTCGGCGCCGATTCCGCAACCCGCGACGAAGCCCTGTGGTTCGCCATCCGCGCCCTGGTCCCGGCTACGCTGATGTGGCTGAGGGTTTACAAGGAAAGTGCGCCACAGCTATTCGAGTTTCAGCAGGTGTGAGACGCGTATCAACGAAAACCAGCCTGGCCGCCGGTGATTGGGAGAAGGAAGTTTGACGGGGAAATCATTGGAGAGGACTAGGCCTCAACCCTGCCATAGCGCTCTCGGTCACTGACACGACTCCCGCGAAAGCGCCACGAAGCCGCGGCGTAGATTGCCAGCATGACGCCCAAGACCGGCTCTTCGTAACCCGACGGAACCGCCAGGTAGCCCACTACGGTGACGCCTGCCAGCAGCCAGATGAGCTGTGCAGGAAGGGGAGGATTCTTCCGGTCCAGCAAGAACGCCTTACAGTGCGGGCAGGTCGGTTTCATCTGCCTTGGGGTGTACCACTTTGCTCCACGCGGCCAGAGTTCAAAGACGGGTCTGTCGAATCCCTGTGAGCACACGGGGCACAGGTGTTTGCCACTCGTTGAAGTCTTCAACTCGCGCTCCAACTGCGCATTGCAAGCTGGACAAACCGCCTGAGGGTTTGGAAGTATCTTTCCGCAACTATCGCAATGAATCCGGGCTTCTGACATTGTTGGCAATGCTGCGTGAGCTTGGGGTCTTGGCACCTGAGGTTGAAGCGCAAGCGCGAAGAAAGGGCGGTGGCCTATCGGACGTCACCTGGAGCGCTCGGTTACTTTCGCCCATTCAGAAACGAACGTATCTCTTGACCCTGGCTTCGAGCAATTTCACCAGATCTGGGTCCATGCGCGCATAAATGTCCGGAATATCCAGGCATACCAGCCGCTTCCCCTTTAGCTGCTCTTTGTACTTCTTTGAAATCTTGTTCCTGTGACTCCTTTCCATGACCAGGACCACATCAGCCCGCGACGAAGCCCTGTGGTTCGCCATCCGCGCCCTCGTCCCGGCTACGTTGATGTGGCTGCGGGTGTACTAGGAGAGTGCGCCGGCGTTGTTTGAGTTTCAGCAGGGATGAGGCGGAGGTGGTACAGATCTTTGATCTGGCACCAGCCTTTACCGATACCTCGCCACGCGCGGCTGACGGGGGCACTCCAAGACGACTCGGATCGTGGCTCGCATTGCGATCACGATCCAGCCTTGATCATTCGGCGTCAGCCTGCGACGCGCTGCGCGAGTGCCTCCTGGGCCAGCGTATTGATGCTCTTGCCTTCTGCCTGAGCCGCTATCGCAAGCCGCTCGTGCAGCTCCGGAGAAATCCGGAGATTGAACTTGCCCGAATAGTTGCGCCGAGGCTCGATGCCTTTCTCCTTGCAAACTTCAAGGAAGACCGTCAGCGACTTCCTGAACTCAGCCTTTAGCTCATTTGGGGTTCTGCCATAAAAATCGGCGCCGCCGGTAAGACCAAGGATCTCACCCCGAAACATGTCAATGTCCGGGTCGTATTCAATCTTCGCGTTGTATCCGTCAACCGTCATGACGTTCATGGCTTCACTCCATGTTGCTCGAGCCACCTCTTCACCGACACCACAGCACCCTTGTCTGTCTTTGGCGATGGGTGCGGCGGTGGAAGACGCGTACCTCGTTGAACAGAAAAACCGCTACTCGACTTCCTTCACGTTCGCTGACCTCTGCGCCGAGCCCTTGGAAGAGCGCTTCAATGTCCTTCCAGGCGATGTTTGCGCTGGTAGGGTGAGCGAAGACCGCTTCGAGAGTCCGTTGATAGGCACGCTTCATTCCCGAACGGTACCAAAGATCGGTACCGATCGCAATATTAAGCCCGCCTTCCACCAGAGGATACAGGGGTCTGACCCCGGTTTCCCTTCCGCAATGTTGGGGGCGTGATCGTGTAAGCCCGCCATCTGCAGGCCGATGGATGCGCCTGTTGTCGGCGCCACGGCTGCGCTTGGCCAGAAATCGGTAGGAATGAAGGATTGAGCCCGCCCAAACGGCACAATCCGGCGACGCAGCGCTGCAATGGCAGTGCGAGTCAGTGGCGAAACCTGGTTTTCCGTCGTGGAAAGCCTGGCTTCGCGGTGAAGGACGAAAAGCTATTTCCAGGGGAATCCGAACTGCCGAACCGGGCTTGTCCAACAACCGGTTCAGATCGTGGCTCGCTCCGCGATCACGATCTAACCTTAATCGTTAGAGTTTGTTCTCCGACAGCACTTCCCTGAGTTCCCTGCTTTGCTTTACGGTTCGGTAAATCCTCCACGCGCACACGAAGACCACCGCCGTGCAGAAAGCAACAACTCCAATCAGCGACAAATCCCCTGTTACATAGGCCCGGTAGGCCATGAATGCTCCTTGGATAAAGTGCGCCAGAATGAGAACAAGAAGGACTCGATTAACTCCGTAGAGCAAGCCACCAAGAAAAGCGCGAAAGGCGTTCATGGCTAGAGTTTGGCGGGAAGGTACATTTCGCCGATCTTTTCCTTCTTACCCTCGAACGTGTTGTACACAGAGAACGTAAGCCCACCATCCGGAAGGCGGCCACCCCATTTGCATGTGACGGTATGAACATACGGGAGTTTTGATACGGAGAAGGGATTGAACGAACACTTGTCGATGTACTTTCCGTTCTTGTCGTTCCACTCCACTGATAGTTGATGCGTACCAAGCCGTTTCGCTGCCGCATACGTCAGCACTACCGCCTGCTCGGATGGGTCGTTCGGTATATATACGGTCCAGATATTGCGAGGGTTCAGGAAGTTGTTTACCTCGACGGTATCTGAGGTGTTCATGATCCCGACAAGACCTGCGGAGTCGGAAGCCAAGCACCCTTGAGCTGCGGCAAAAATGGAAATTGCGACTACGGTCTTCTTCATATGCTCCCCTTGAGTAGCGGTTAATAGAAAAAACTCTAACGTTCAAAGTAACAGGCGCTGCGCGGCTTCATCGCGCAACGTCCTGTTGACTGCAGGGTTGGACGAAGCCGCTCCGCGGAGAAAGCCCTCTCCGCCCGCGCACGATTTACTGTGTGATCTCACGCCCTCGCTCATGAGGGCTGATTCTGCACAACATCGTGAGGATAGGCCAGCATGAACGCAGCATTTTCGGCGCACTTCGACCAGCAATACCAGTTGCATCTGAAGCACCTCAAACTCAAGGGGCTGCAGCCCAAGACCATCGACGCCTACGCCCGCGCCAT
>Ga0073899_10005986_pt1 | contig 10526 bp, 7 predicted proteins | sample KloWWTmetaKNB5Ph_FD_88975 | JGI IMG/M metagenome (GOLD analysis project Ga0073899, IMG submission 88975) | Active sludge microbial communities from Klosterneuburg, Austria, studying microevolution and ecology of nitrifiers - Klosterneuburg... | ecosystem: Engineered > WWTP > Aerobic digester >...
GCCGGGTGCTCCGGGGAGGCAGTCCGTTCGTCGAGGGCGAACTCGAGCCGCCTGGGGGTACCCGGAAGCCCCCTTGACGAGGCCCCCAAAGTCCCCTCAGGCGACCCGGTCGCCCCGTCGGGGACGGCGGTTTGTCACCCGAGTCGAGCGAAGGGAGCCATCGACGACGCCCCGAGCCTGTGGGGGGTGTCTCGCCGCCCCATCGACGACGCCCGACGCCCATGTTCGGCCCGTCTCGCGCCCTCCCCGACGGCGCGCCGCCCTCCCCCGACCCGTCAGTACACCGCCATCCCCACCGACGCCTCGGGGACGTACGCCGCGGGGAGGTCGCGCGGGGCGATGCGCGAGGCCCCGAGGCGGAGCTGCGCCGTGAGCCGCGTGGTGAGCGGCAGTTCGAGCTGGAGCCCGGCCCGCGCGTACCACGCGCTGAAGCTCTGCGCGGGAGGGCCGTCCGCGACCACGACGTAGCCCCCCGCGCCGAGGTACGCGCCGACGTGGGTGAGGGGCATCGCCTGGGCCTCGACGCCGCCGCCCGCGAGGATCTGCCCGTGCGTGCTGGCGAGCACGTCGACGGTGAGCCCGGCTCCGAACTGCTGCGTGAAGAAGCCGCCGAAGAAGGCCCTGCCCCCGAAGCCGAAGCCGGTGTCTCCCCCGTCGCGTCCCACCGTCGGGATGGCCGCGGCCACGGGGCCCGACGACACCGTGAGGCCGACGCGGTCGAGCGGGGCGCGCCCGAGGCGGAGGTAGCGGTCGTCGCGGCCCTCGTACATGACGGCGCCGCGCGAGCGGTCGGCGAGGTCGGGCGTCACGGCGGCGAGGGGGACGGCGGTCACCGACCCGTCGGGCTCGTCGACGTAGAGGAGCTCGTTCGGCGGGAGCCCGAACCACCCGTCGTAGCGGGCCCCCTCCGTCCCGGCGAGGACGAAGACCATCAGGGCCGCCCCCACCACGACCACCACCGCGACGGCCACCGCGGCGCCGGCCCCGCTGCCCGATGACCCGCTGGAGCCGCTCGACCTGCCCGAGCCGCTCGACCCGCTGGCGCGCCCCCCGCTGCTGCGGGTGGTGGAGACCGTGCGCGAGGCGCCCCAGCCCCCGGCGTTGCCCCGCCACGCGCCCGGGACGTAGTACTGCGACCCGTTGAACAGGTACACCGCGGGGAGGATCACCTCCTCGCTCGCGGGGACCACCGCGGCGGGGGCGGGCGGCGCGTCGGACGCGAGCATGCGCTGGGTCGCGCGGACGCCCTGCCAGCGCTCGGCGGGCGGGAGGCGCGCGAGGCGCGAGAGCTCCCCCTGCGAGATGCGGTAGCTGGAGGAGAGGCAACCCGCGCAGAGCATGGAGAGCCCCGCGGCGCGGACGATGGATCGATTCACGGCGAGGAGTATAGGCGCTCCCGGGGGGCTGCTGTATGCTCCGCGCGCCATGAAGTTCTTCATCGACACGGCTGACCTCAAGGAGATCCGGGACGCCAAGGCGCTCGGGCTCATCGACGGCGTGACCACCAACCCCTCCCTCGTCGCGAAGACGGGGCGGCGCTACCTCGACGTGGTGAAGGAGATCTGCGAGCTGGTCGACGGCCCCATCTCCGCCGAGGTGCTCTCGGTCGAGTACGACGAGATGATGCGCGAGGCCCACGCCTGGCACGCGGTGCACGCCAACGTGGTGGTCAAGCTCCCGCTGACGCTCGACGGGCTGCGGGCGACGCGCTCGTGCGCGCAGGAGGGCATCGCCACCAACGTGACGCTCTGCTTCTCGGCCAACCAGGCGCTCCTCGCGGCCAAGGCCGGCGCGACGTACATCTCGCCCTTCGTCGGTCGCCTCGACGACGTCTCCGAGGACGGGATGGACGTCATCGCGAAGATCGTCACCATCTACCGCAACTATGACTTCGACACGCAGGTGCTGGTGGCCTCGGTGCGGCACCCGGTGCATGTGCTCCAGGCGGCGCTGCTCGGGGCGGACGTGTGCACGATCCCCCTCAAGGTGATCGAGCAGCTCGCGAAGCACCCGCTCACCGACGCGGGGCTGGCGAAGTTCGTCGAGGACTCGAAGAAGATCCCGCGGTGAAGGGGGCGCTGGCCGTCGGCGTCGGGGGCTTCCTCGGCGCGGTCGCGCGCTACCTCGTGAGCCTCGGGGTCGCGCGCGTGTGGCCCCGCCCCTTCCCCCTCGGGACGCTGCTCATCAACGTGACCGGGAGCTTCGTGCTCGGGTGGTTCACCACCTGGGTGGCGGCGCGGACCCACCTCGACCCGGCGTGGCGGCTGCTGGTCGCGACGGGCTTCGTCGGCGCGTACACCACCTTCTCCACCTTCGAGTACGAGACCCGCCGTCTCTCCGAAGCGGGACTTCACGGCCTCGCCCTGCTCAACGTGACGGCCTCCGTCGCCGCGGGCTACGCCGCCGTCTCCCTCGGGGTTCGCCTCGCGCGGTGAACAGAATCTGGCGCGGGGATTCGGCCCGGGGTGTACGAATTCAGCCCTGTCGGCGTTTCGCGCTTGAAGGCGGCGATCGGGATTCTCTACCCTGCGACCGACGGTCCGTGGCGCGAGGACGCGCGCTCTTTTTTAACGCCTGGAGGCACTTCCGTGGATCAACGACATCACTCCCGCCGCCTGCTCGTCGGCGCGGCCCTCGCCGCCTGCGTCGGGCTCTGGGCGACCGAGTCGGGCGCGCAGACCCGCACCGGCTGGGCGCTCAACCGCTACGAGCCGTCGCCGATGGGCGACGCGTTCTTCCTGGCGGAGCACCCGTGGTACTCGCGGACGCGGGTGTTCTCAGTGGGGCTCTACGGCGACTACGCGATCAACCCGCTCCAGCTCGTGCGGATCGACCCGTCGGGCGTCCAGCAGCCCGCGCAGGACGACATCACGGGGATGTTCGTGCTCCACGTCGGGGCGCAGGTGTCCTTCCTCGACCGCGTCGGCGTGCACGTCTCGCTGCCCGTGTCGCTGCTGCAGAGCGGCGCCTCGTCGGGCACGACGCCCGCGGTGGGCCCGGCGGACGGCCCGGCGATCGGCGACCTGCGCGCGGGGCTCCGCGTCCGGCTCTTCGGCCACGCCGACAAGGACCCGTTCTCGCTCCACCTCGGCGCCAACGTGTTCGTGCCCATCGGCGAGCGCGCCAACAACCTCGGCGACGAGGCGGTGCGCGTCGAGCCCCGGCTCACCCTCGCGGGCCGCGGCGGCCCGGTCCGCTGGTCCTTCGGCGGCAGCTTCCAGGTGCGCTCCAACCTCGACGTGAGCAACCTCGCGTTCGGCAACGAGCTCCGGCTCACCGCGGCCCTCGGCGTCGTGCTCGCCGACGAGCGGCTGATGATCGGCCCCGAGGTCTACTTCTTCACCCCGATCCGCGAGTACTCCGCGGCGCAGGTGGCGGCGTACGGCAACACGCTCGGCAGCAGCCCGACCTTCAACTCCGCGCTGTCAGGCGGCGAGGTCTTCCTCGGCGCGAGCTACCTCATCGCCGACGCCTTCCGCATCGGCGCGGCCGGCGGCCCGGGCTTCATGCAGGGCCCCGGCGTGCCGACGGGCCGCGTGGTGTTCAACCTCGCCTACGCGCCCATCACCCGCGAGGTCGCGCCGGTCGTCGCGGACACCGACGGCGACGGCGTGCTCGACCCCGACGACCAGTGCCCCACCACCCCGCAGGGGACCCGGCCCGACCCGGCCCGCCTCGGCTGCCCCCTCCTCGACACCGACGGCGACGGCGTCTACGACGGCGACGACCAGTGCGTGACCGAGCCGCAGGGCGCCACCCCCGACCCCGCCCGCCGCGGCTGCCCCCTGCGCGACCGCGACGGCGACGGCGTGATGGACGCCGACGACATCTGCCCCGACCAGGCCCAGGGCCCGACCCCCGACCCGACGCCCGCGCGCCGCGGCTGCCCCGCGGGCGACCGCGACAGCGACGGGGTGTTCGACCACGAAGACCTGTGCCCCGACGAGAGCCGGATGCCCTTCCCCGACCCGGCGCGCAACGGCTGCTCGCTCCCCGACACCGACCACGACCAGGTGCCCGAGCCGCCCGACGCCTGCCCCGGCGTCCCCGGCGTCCCCTCGAACGACCCCGCGCGCAACGGCTGCCCCAACGCCGACATCCGCCTGGAGGGCGGCCAGATCCGCATCCTGCAGCAGGTGTTCTTCGACACCGACCGGGACACCATCAAGCCGCGGAGCAACCGCATCCTCCTGGCGGTCTCCGACGTGCTCCGCGGCGCGCCGCACATCCGCCGCATCTCGGTCGACGGGCACACCGACAACCGCTCCGACGAGGCCCACAACATGGACCTCTCCCAGCGCCGCGCGGGGGCCGTCGTCCGCTGGCTCGTCGCGCACGGCGTCGAGGAGGCCCGCCTGGAGGCCCACGGCTACGGCCCGACGCGCCCCATCGACACCAACGAGACCAACGCGGGCCGCGGCCGCAACCGCCGCGTCGAGTTCGTCATCATCGACCCCCCGCAGCCGGCCGGCGCGCAGGCGGCCCCCGCGGCGCCCCCCGCGGCGCCCCCCGCGGAGCCCCGCCGCCGCCGCCGCCGCCGCTGACCCGCCGCGCCGCGCCGCGGGCTTTCGGAGAGACCCCGAACAGACCTGTTCGCGCGAGGCAATTCCAGTGTACTTTTCGAGTCAGACGCCCCCTCCCCTGGGGGATGGAATCCGTGCTTCCAGAGGAATAGGAGGTGACCCATGCTTGATCACTCGAAGGTGGCGGTCCTGAGGAGGCCCGCGCTGCTGTTCGGCCTGCTCGCCCTGGGCGTGGCCTGTACAAGTTCGCCCACGCCGACGCCGCTCGACGCCGCGCCCGACGTCGCCGCGGAGGCCGGGATGGACGCCCCCGAGGCGCCCCCCGCGCGGTGCACGTCCAACGCGATGTGCGCCGGGCAGCTCGGCCGCCCCGTGTGCGACACCGCCTCCGGCGCCTGCGTGAGCTGCATGTCGAACGCGGCGCTGTGCCCGGCGACCGAGTACTGCAACCCCGCGACCGGGGCGTGCGTGGCGGGGTGCAGCCGCGACGAGGGCTGCGCGGCGGCGGGCGGCGACGGCGGCGTCGACGGCGGCGGCGCGACGGGCCGCTGCGACACGGTCACGCACATGTGCGTGCAGTGCGTGACGGACGACCACTGCCCCGCGGGCGCCCTCTGCCGCGGCTCGACCTGCGTGTCCGGCTGCAGCGCGGCGCGCGCGTGCCCGACGGGCCTGTCGTGCTGCGACGGGGCCTGCATCGACACGCAGAGCAACGTGGCGGCCTGCGGCGCCTGCGGCACCACCTGCCGCGTCCCCAACGGGGCGGCCTCCTGCGCGATGGGCGCGTGCGGCATCCGCATGTGCACCGCCCCGTACTCCGACTGCGACATGGGCGCGATGAACGGCTGCGAGGTGAACCTCCAGACCGACGCGATGAACTGCGGCGCCTGCGGCATGCGGTGCCCCGCCGGGACCAACTCCGTCGGCGCCTGCGTGATGGGCGCGTGCCGGCTGCAGTGCGCCGAGGGGTTCGTCGACTGCGACGGCGACGCGACCAACGGCTGCGAGACCGACGCGCGCTCCGACGGGATGAACTGCGGCGCCTGCCGCCGCACCTGCACGGTCCGCAACGCGTCGGCGGCGTGCCGGATGAGCGCCTGCGCGATCGACACGTGCAACGCGGGCTTCGGTGATTGCGACGGCGACTCGACCACGGGCTGCGAGACCAGCACCGCGACCAGCGCCCAGCACTGCGGCCGCTGCGGCAACGCCTGCGCGCTCGACAACGTGGCCGAGCACGGCTGCGCCGCCGGGGCCTGCACGGTCGTCACGTGCGCCGCCGGCTTCGCCGACTGCGACATGAACCCCATGAACGGCTGCGAGGTGAACACCGACACCAGCGGCGCGAACTGCGGCACCTGCGGGCGCTCCTGCGGCATGGGCATGTGCTCGCGCGGCGTGTGCACCACCACCTGCGCGGGCGGCCGCGGCGACTGCGACGGCAACGTCGCCAACGGCTGCGAGTCCGACCTCAACACCGACACGCTGAACTGCGGCGCCTGCCGGGCCCCCTGCGTGGCGGGGCCCCAGGCGACGCCGCGCTGCGCCGCGGGGCGCTGCTCGATCGCCTGCAGCACCGGCTTCGCCGACTGCAACACCACCCCGGACGACGGCTGCGAGATCGACACCCGCGTCTCCCAGAACCACTGCGGCGCCTGCGGCCGCGCCTGCCCCTCGGGCCAGGTGTGCAACGACAGCATGTGCGTGACGCCCTGCCCCGGCGCCCAGAGCCGCTGCGCGGGCTCCTGCGTGTCGCTCACCTCGGACAACGCCAACTGCGGCGCCTGCGGCCGCGCCTGCCCGGCCTCCTCGACCTGCACCGACGGCGTGTGCCGCTGCGCGATCGGGAGCGAGCCGCTCGCGGGCGTGCGCTGCGGGGCGGCCTGCATCAACACGCTGGCCGACAACAACAACTGCGGCACCTGCGGCACGGTGTGCCCGACGGGCTCCGCCTGCCAGCGCGGGGTGTGCCGCTGCGCCATCGGGGGGGTGCCCATCGGCGTGCTCTGCGGGGCGGTGTGCGCCGACCCCTTCTCCGACCGCAACAACTGCGGGCGCTGCGGCAACGCCTGCCCGACGGGCCAGTCGTGCGTCACCGGCACCTGCCGCTGCGCGACGGGCGTCACCTGTGGGGGCGCCTGCACCGACACCAGCTCCGACCGCGCCAACTGCGGGATGTGCGGGGTGGCGTGCGCCACGGGCGAGTCGTGCCTCGGCGGGCGCTGCATCAACTTCGGCGCGGGCACCTTCCGGGTCGACTCGCTCACGGGGGCGGGGTGCCGAATCGTCGAGCACGCGGGCGTGACGGGCGACGACCGCGGCGGCATCGCGATCTCGACGAGCAACGTGTTCTACACGGGGGACAGCGCGACGGGCCGCTTCGCGCTCGACACGACGGGCGGCGCGAGCGTCGGCCGGCAGTACGACGCGCTGGTCTCCGAGCTCACCACGGGGACGATCTACACCTTCGGGTCGAGCGCGACGACGCCGATCCCCAACGGCGGCGGCGTGGCGACACACCTGATCCAGATCAACGGGTCGACGGGCGCGCTCACCACGACGGCGATCACCCTGAGCACCCCCATCACGATGGGCAACCAGACGGGCATCTTCGCCGGCGCGGGCCGCGTCGGCGTGCACAACGGCTCGGGCAACCGCGCCTACGCGATCCTCATGCCTGCGGGCACGGTGGTCGACCTCGGCGCGATGACCCTCCCCGCGCACCGCACCTGCGAGAGCTGGGCCTACTGGGGGACGCTGGAGTTCTTCGGCGGGGCGACGTACTTCGACATCGTCGGCAACGACGCGGCCTTCCCGGAGACGGTGATCTTCCGCGTCCGGGTGCCCGACGGGACGCGCACCAACCTCGCCACCTTCACCAACCTCAGCGACATGTGCTCCTTCGTCGCCTCGCCGGCCAACACGCGCTGGTACTGGCACCACGAGGGGGCTTCGCAGTTCGGCGGCTCGGACGAGTCCATCGGTTACTGCAACGCGACCTACTCGACGCCCTGAGCGTCCCTCCCCTCCCCCCTCCGTCCCCTCGGCGCCGCCCGCCGCGAAGCCCCTCGCCGGGGCGCGCGGCGCGGTGGTACCGTCGCGCCCGATGATCGACACACGGGAGTTCGTCGAGTGCGTGGTGGAGTGCGTCCCGGTCCCCCTGCGCGAGGGGCGCCAGGGCGAGGAGCTGCGGGCCCGCGCGGAGGCGCTCGCCGCGGCGGTGGCCGAAGCGGACGGGTGGTACCGGGCGCACGGGGTCTACGACGACGGTCACGTCCGCGCGGTCAACGCCGCCGCGGCGCGCATCACGGCGCTCGACCCGGGCTTCTCGCTGAGCGACGTCGACCGCGCCGACGAGGCCGTCCCCACCTTCGTCGCCGACGTCCACAACCTCTTCGCCCGGCTCTCGGGCCGCGCCGACCACGAGGGCCGCTGGGACGGCCGCCGCTGGACCACCTGGAACGGCGAGGAGACCTGCCGCCCCGAGCACTACGCCGCGCCGCGGCCCCCCGGCGATACGTCCCCGTGGGCGCCGGTGCAGGAGTTCGTGAGCGCCGCGAAGCATGTGCGGGTGGTGGCCGGCGGGCACAGCTTCAACGAGTCGACCTGCACGGGCGGCACGGAGGCCGACCCCTACGGCTCGCTCCTCTCGCTCGACCGCTACGACGCCTGGTCGCGCGTCCCCGAGGAGGTGGCCCGCGCGCGCTATGCCGTGAAGGGCGACGCCGCGCGGCGCGTGGTGCACGTCCAGGCCGGCAAGCGCCTCCGCGACTTCACGAAGGAGCTCTGGGCCGCGGGGCTCGCGATGCCCCTCGCCGGGTCGACCGACGCGCAGAGCCTCGGCGGCCTCCTCGCGACCGACCTCCACGGCACCGGCCGCGACCACGGCTTCCTCTCCGAGACGGTGCTCGCAGTGACGTTGGTGACCGGGCGCGGCGACCTGGTCACCGTCACGCGCGACGAGGGGGGGTGGGTCACTGACGAGGCGCCGGCGCAGCGCTTCCCGTGGCTCCCGGTGGCCGGCGCGCTCGGGATGCTCGGCGTGGTGGTCGAGATCGTCCTGGCCCTCGACGCGGCGTACTGCCTGGAGAAGGACGCCACCTTCGTCTCGCGGGTGGAGGCCGAGCGCGGCCTCGAGGCCACCCTCGCGCGCTACGACCACGTGAGCTTCTACTACCCCGGCGGCGTCCCCAACCTCCGCACCATCCGCATGAACACCTGGCGCCGCACCGCCGCGAAGCCCGGTCGCTGGGGGGAGTTCACGCGCCTCGGGCACGAGCTGCTCGACCACGGGCTGTCGGCCTTCGCGCCGCGCGTCCTCTTCGACATCGGGGCGCGCGACGCCTCGGAGGACTTCATCCTCCGCGAGCTCAACGCCGAGAAGGCGCAGGTGCTCGCGGCGCCGTCGGCCTTCGCGCGTCGGCTCTTCTTCCTCCACGACGAGGTCGAGTACGGCGTCCCGATGGGGCGCTACCGGGAGGCCATCCAGGCGGTGCTCGACCTGTGCGTGAAGGAGGAGTTCGCGACCATCATCGAGACGCGCTTCACGCCCGACAGCACGCAGTCCTGGATCGGCCCCGGCACCGCGGGGAGGGGGCGCGGGGGGACGGCCTGGATCGAGCTCGCCACGGCCCTCGGGGCCCACTCCGAGGGGCGCATCGCGCAGGTGTACGAGCGCTTCCACGAGGTGATGCGCGGCTTCGACGGCCGCCCCCACCTCGGGAAGAAGACCGGCGCGCGCGAGTGGGACATGGCGGCGATGTTCGGCCCCGACTGGGAGGCTTTCCAGGCGCTCCGCCGGCGCTGGGACCCGGCCGACCGCTTCCTCCCGCCGGCCAACGTCTTCCTCACGAAGCTCTTCAGCCCGCCGGAGCCTTCGCGCTGATCACGCGGGCGGGGCACCCCACCGCCGTCGCGCCCGCGGGGACGTCGCGCACCACCGCGGCCCCCGCGCCCACCGTCGCCCAGTCGCCCACCCGCGCCGTCCCGATCACGCACGCGTTCATCCCGAGGAACACGCCCCGCCCGATGACCGCCTCGCCCGCGAGGGTCGAGGTGACCGACACGTGGGCGTAGTCTCCGACCCGCGCGTCGTGGCACACCGCCGCGCCCGTGTTGATGATCGCGTGGGCCCCGACGACGGCGTCGGGCTCCACCACCGCGCGCCACATCACCATGGCGCCGGGGCCGAGCGTGGCGCTCTCGTGAACGAGCGCGGCCGGGTGCACCACCGTGAGCCAGTCGACCCCCGGGTGGGCCTCGGCCACGGCGCGGCGGCGGGCGTTGTTGCCCAGGGTGATCACCGCGCGGACCCCCGGCCACCCGTCCAGCTCCCCGATGGCCCCGACGATGGGCGCGCCGTGGAACACCTCCCCCCAGCGGGCGCGGTTGTCGTCGAGGACGGCGTCGACGCGCAGCCCCATGGCGCGCATCGCGGCGATGACGACCTTGGCGTGCCCGCCGGCACCCACCACGACGTGGGCTCCGGGGGGGCGGGCGGCGCTCATGGCCGAGGATCCAACCACCCGGGCGCCCCCGGGCGCAAGATCCTGGTGCGTCTTCGCTTGCCAGTGCGCGCGGGGTTTCCTAGGGTTCGCGGACCGTGAGCAAGACTGACGAGCCAGAGTCCGGCCCCCGCGCCGGCGCGATCGAGACCCTCCCCGTGCTCCCGCTTCGCAACGCGGTCCTCTTCCCCGCGGCGGTGGTGCCCATCAACGTCGGCCGAGCGCGCTCGGTGCGCCTCGTCGAAGACCTCGCCCACACCGAGGTTCGGCTCATCGCCGTGGTGACCCAGCGCTCGCCCGAGACCGAGGACCCCGGGGCGGCCGACCTGTACTCGGTGGGAACCGTCGCCCGCATCGTGAAGGTCATCAAGCTCGGGGCCTCCAACTACTCGGTGCTCCTCCAGGGCATCGCCCGGATGCACCTGGTCTCGGTGGTCCACGACTGCCCCTTACTCAAGGCGCGCGTGCAGCGGATTCAAGAGCCGCCGGTGCGCAGCCC
>Ga0073899_10005990_pt1 | contig 10521 bp, 7 predicted proteins | sample KloWWTmetaKNB5Ph_FD_88975 | JGI IMG/M metagenome (GOLD analysis project Ga0073899, IMG submission 88975) | Active sludge microbial communities from Klosterneuburg, Austria, studying microevolution and ecology of nitrifiers - Klosterneuburg... | ecosystem: Engineered > WWTP > Aerobic digester >...
AAGCGCTCGCGGTCGTCGGCGCGGGCGAGCAGGAGCTCGCGGAACTCCCCCTGCGGCAGCACGATGATGCGGGTGAACTGCTCGTACGGGAGCCCGACGAGGCGCTCGACCTCGGCGTCGCAGCGCCGGGGGGTGGTGACCGTGGCGAAGTCGAGGTCGCCCACGAGGCATGTGAGGACGGCCTCCGGGGGCTGGCGCGTGACGCCGCCGCCGCGCTTCGCGGGGCGTTCGAATCCCATGGTGCGGCGGAGGGAGAAGGTGCGGTCGCCGAGGGAGAAGACGAGGGTGACCCGCGTGGGCTCGTCGGGGGGGGCGGCCCGGTCGCGGAGGCTCTCGGGGTCGGAGCGGGTGCCGAGCCCCTTGCCGTAGAGGGCCCAGGTGATCGCGTCGAGCACGGTGCTCTTGCCCGCCCCCGTGTCGCCGTGGAGGAGGAACAGCGGCTCGTCGCGGAAGGGGGCGAGGTCGACGGTGTGGCGGGTGTAGGGCCCGAAGTGTTCGAGCTCGAGGGAGAGGGGCTTCACGGGCGCCCCTCCTGCCGCGCCCGCGCCGCCGCGAGGGCCTCGCGGAACACCCCCTTCGTGTCGTCCGCGGCCTCGCCCCCGAAGCGCGCGAAGAACTCCGCGAACACCTCCTCGGGGTCGCGGACGGGCGGCGGGACGCTCCCGACGGGCGGCGCGCCGGGCACCTGGAGCCGCTGGAAATGGAGCTCGACGACGTGGGGGAAGCGCGCGCGCAGGCGCTCCATCGCCTGGAGCGGCGGGGGGTGCTCGGTGAGCTCGACGGAGAGGAAGCACCCGCGCAGCCCTTCGAGCGCGGGGTCGTCGAGGAGCTCGCGGAGCGTGCCGCGCGCCGTGGCGAGGTCGCGCTTGGGCGTAAGGGGGACGTGGCGGACGGCGCGCTCGCCCCGGGGCCCGAGCTCGACGAGCGTCACGCCCTTGCTGTGGGCCACCTCGTCGAAGGAATATTTAAGAAGCGAGCCCGAGTACCGGACGCGGTCGTCGCGGGTGACCGACTGGGGGCGGTGGAGGTGGCCGAGCGCGACGTAGTCGAAGCCCTCCAGGTCGCTCGCGGGGACGGCCCCCACGCCGCCCAGGTAGAGGCTCCGCTCCGAGCGCCGCGACTCCGCGGGGAGCTCGTCGCCGCGCACGAAGCCGTGGGCCACGAGGACGGCGCGCCGCACCCCTGTGTCGTCCCGGTGACGACGGGCGGCGGCGGCCATCGCGCGGACGACGGCGCGGTGGGTGAGGGCCTCCTCGGGGGCCTCGGCGAAGAGGGCCCGCGCGGCCTCGGGCTCGACGTAGGGGAGCGGGTAGAAGGTCACCTCGCCGTGGGCGTCTTCGAGGGTGATGGGGAGGACGTCGGGCTCGAGGCGGCCGCGGACGTGCACGTCGCCGCGGGAGAAGAGCCACGAGCCGAAGCCGAGGTGGTCGGCGCTGTCGTGGTTCCCGGCGATCGCGATGACGGGGACCCTGGCGCCCTCGACCACCTCGCGGAGGAAGGCGTCGAAGAGGCGGACGGCCTCGGCGCCGGGGAGGGCGCGGTCGTAGAGGTCGCCGGCGAGGACGAGCGCGTCGACGCCCTCGTCGCGGAGGAGGGCCACCACCTGGTCGAGCGCGTGGCGCTGGTCGTCGAGGAGCGAGGTGCCGTGGAAGACCCTCCCGAGGTGGAGGTCGGCGAGGTGGGCGATGCGCATCGTAGGTCGCCGCGACCTATACCCCGGCGCGCGGGCTTTGGGGGTATGATGCGGACAGCAACGAGATGAGCGACGACAAGACCTCCCCCGCCATCGACCTGCCCGCGGACGAGCGCGCGGCGATCGACCACTACCACGCGCTCCGCCAGGACGCGACGCACTACGACCTCCTGGGGCTCCCCGTCGACGCCGACCGGCGGGCGGTGCGCGACGCGTACTTCGCGCTCTCGAAGCGCTTCCACCCCGACGTGTACTTCAAGCGCGAGATCGGCGCCTACCACGAGAAGATCGAGGGGATCTTCCGGGCCCTCACGCGCGCCTACGACGCGCTGAGCAACCCGCGGCAGCGGGCGGCGTACGACAAGCTCCTCTCCGACGCGGGGGTCACCTCGGCGCCGCGCCCCGCCCCCTACCCCGCGCCGCCGCCGAAGGTCACGCCGCCGACGGGGCTCCGCGAGGCCGCGATGGCGGTGCAGGCGCTCGCCGGGAGCCGCTCGTCGTCGCCGTCCAACCCGGCCGTCCCGATGGCGCCGCGGGCCGTGATCCCCGAGGGGGCGGTGATCCCCCCGTCGCTGCGCTCGGTGCTCGAGAACCCGGCGAACTCCCGCACCCCGACGCCCCACGGCGTCCACGCGCCGGTCGACGAGTCGGTGCGTCAGCGCGCGATGGAGGCGATGGCGCGCAAGCTCGGCGGGCGGCGCCCCGCGACCGCGTCGTCGCCCCCCACGGCCTCGGGGCCGACGCCGCAGCAGCTGGCCGACGAGCGCAAGTCCCGGGCGGCGGGCATCCTCGCGAAGGCCGAGGAGGCGCAGAAGGCGGGCGACCTCGCGACGGCGCTCGAGGGCTACAAGGCGGCGCTGCAGTTTCAGAAGGACGACGCGACGCTGCCGGCGCGCATCGACGCGGTGACCCAGCTCCTCAAGATGCAGCAGGTGACCGACCACATCGAGAAGGCCAAGGCCGCGCAGAAGGAGCGGCAGTTCGAGCAGGCGGCGACGCACTGGGAGAAGGCCTGGGAGGGGCGCCGCGAGGACCCGTCGCTGCTGCTCAACGCGGCGGAGATCCTGGCGCGCGCGAAGGAGCACAAGCGCGCGGCCGAGCTCGCCCAGCGGGCCATCGGCGTCGACCCGAAGCAGGTGAGGGCCCACGCGCTGCTGGCGTCGGTGTTCCTGGAGGCGGGGCTCAAGGCGAGCGCGCGCGGGTCGATCGAGAACCTCGCGCGCCTCGACCCCAACCACGCCCAGCTCAAGGACCTGCGCGAGAAGCTCGGGCCCATGTCCATCGCGGAGCAGTTCGGCCTCCGCGGCTCGCGCTGACCGCGCCCCCACCGCGCGAGCTCTCCCCCGATGCCCCTCGACCTCGAAGCCGTCCTCCGTCAGATGGTGCAGGAGCGCGCCTCCGACCTCTTCCTCGCCGAGGGCCGCGTCCCCTCGGCGCGCATCAACGGCGCCGTCCGCCCCATCGGCCGCGAGCCGGTGGAGCGCGAGGCCCTGCAGGCCTTCATGGACGCCGTGCTCCGCCCGACCCAGCGCGAGCAGTTCGACCGCCTCGGCGACATGGACGTGGGGCTCAGCCGCGCGGGGGTGGGGCGCTTCCGCGCGCACTTCCACCTGCAGCGGGGCCTGCTCGGCGCCGTGGTGCGCAGCGTCCCCGGCGGCGCCCTCGACTTCGCCCACCTCGGCCTCCCCGCCTCCGTGCGCGCGCTCGCCGAGACCCCCCGCGGGCTCGTCCTCGTGTCGGGGAGCACCGGCTCGGGCAAGAGCACCACGCTCGCGGCGATGATCCACCACATCAACGCCCGCTCCCGCAAGCACATCGTCACCCTGGAGGACCCGATCGAGTACGTCCACGACGACCTCCTCGCGGTGGTGACGCAGCGCGAGGTCGGCTCCGACACCCGGGACTTCACCGTGGCCTTGCGCAACGTGGTGCGCGAGAGCCCCGACGTGATCCTCATCGGCGAGATGCGCGACGCCGAGACGATGAACGTCGCCATCTCCGCCGCCCTCACCGGCCACCTGGTCCTCTCGTCGGTGCACACGGTCGACGCCGCCCAGACGCTCCAGCGCATCCTCTCGTACTACCCCGAGCACATGCGCGAGCAGGTGTGCATGGACCTCTCGCTCTGCCTCCAGGGCGTCGTCTCCCAGCGCCTCGTCCCGCGCGCCGACGGCGACGGGCGCGTGGCGGCCATCGAGGTGATGGTCGCTATGCCGGCGATCAAGAAGCTTATCCGCGACCAGCGCGTCGACGAGGTGCCCGACGTGATGGCGGGCGACGCGGGCGACGGGATGCGCACCTTCAACCGGGCCCTGGTCGAGCTCTACGAGAAGAAGCAGATCACCTTCGAGACGGGCGCGGCGTACGCGTCCAACCCCGACGAGTTCCGCCTCGCGGCGCAGGGGATGGAGCGGGGCGTGGCGGCCTTCGCGGCCGACAGCGAGGTGCTCCCGGCGGTGGGCCAGATCGACATGCGCACGCTCCTCTCCGTGGCGGGGCGCTACGGCGCGAGCGACATCCACCTCGTCTCGGGCTCCCCGCCCATCTTCCGCATCCACGGCCGCCTGCGCCGCCTGGAGTCCGACGCGCTCGCCGGCAGCGACGTCCGCCGCCTCCTCTTCTCGCTCCTCTCGTACCGCCAGCGCGAGCAGTTCGAACTCGACCGCGAGCTCGATTTTTCCCTCACCGTCACGGGCCGCAACCGCTTCCGGGTCAACGCCCATTTCCAGCGCGGGAGCGTCGCGGTCTCGATCCGCCTGATCCCCAGCGAGATCCCCGACCCGGCGCCCCTCGGCATCCCCCCGGTGATCTTCGAACTCGCCCAGCGGCCACAGGGGCTCATCCTCGTGGTGGGCCCGACGGGCTCGGGCAAGAGCACCACGCTCGCCACGATGATCCACCAGGTGAACACCACCCGGAGCTGCCACATCATCACGGTGGAGGACCCGATCGAGTTCGTGCACGGCAACCGCCTGGCCACGGTGGAGCAGCGCGAGGTCGGCTCGGACACCAAGAGCTTCGGCGCGGCGCTGAAGTACATCCTCCGGCAGGACCCCGACGTGATCCTCATCGGCGAGATGCGCGACACCGAGACCATCTCCGCGGCCCTCACCGCGGCCGAGACGGGCCACCTCGTGCTCGGGACGCTCCACACCAACGACGCCCCGCAGACGGTCGACCGCATCGTGGACGTCTTCCCGCCCAACCAGCAGCCGCAGGTGCGGGTCCAGCTCTCGTCGGCCCTGGCCGCGGTGGTGTCGCAGCGCCTCCTCCCGCGCGCCGACCACGGCGGCCGCGTCGCCGCCTTCGAGGTGCTCGTCGCCACCCCGGCGGTGCGCGCGATCATCCGCGAGGGGAAGACCCACCAGCTCCAGAGCGCGATGGAGACCGGCGGCCTCACGGGCATGATCACCCTCGACAAGGCCCTCCTCGAGCTCGCCCGCAAGGGGACCATCTCCCTCGAAGAAGCCGCCCGCTACATGAAGAACTCCGCCCCCCTCAAGCAGCTCAGCGCCGAGGGCTGAGTGGCCCACCCCGACCCGCGCCTGCTCCACGCGCGCTGGGAGCGGCTGGTCCGCACGCGGGCCGCGTCGCCGGGCGAGCGTCTCGCGGCCCTGGTGGTCGACGCGGGGGCCGCGCGCCGCGGGGCGGTTCTCGTGGCGTGCGAGGTCGCCGCGGTGGCCCTCGACTACGTCACCGACGACCGCGGGACGCTCGCCCACTGCCTCGACGTCGCCCGCTGGTGGGCGGCCCGGGAGGCCGGCGACGACGGGCTCCTCGCCGCGCGAACCCGTGCTGCAGAGGCCGCAGCCCGCACCGACGCCGACGGCGACCGCTGCGCGTGGCTCTCGCTGCAGGTGTCCGTCGCGCTCGTCGACGTCGCCCTCGAGCCCATGGTCGACCTCGCCGGCAAGCGGGCCCGCGACCTCGCCGCCTGCGCGCTGGAGGCGATGTGCTGGCCCGACCTCGACGACGAGGCCGTGCGCGAGGCCGCGGTCGAGCGGCTCCACGGCGCGCTCGACGACGCCATCGCGCGAGCGAGGGAGCTCGAAGCCCTCCTCGCGAAGCGCCGCGACGGCTGACCTCGGCGATGTCACTGGGACGCGCGGATTGTGTTGACACACGGCGTACGGCTGACGCTCCTCGAAGGAGCGTGACGGTCACGTAGAGGTGTGGCGTTCGGTGGCGGACGAAAACAGCCAACGGATGCTGCGGGGCTTCGGGGACACGAACTTCGTGTTGCAAGCGCGCGACGCCGTTGTGGGGTTTCGGTCGCAATCGCCGCTGCCGGAGGCGGAGTTCACCTTCGACGCGCAGGGGGAGCACGAGCCGCGCTGGCGGGTGACGGGCTTCGAAGCGACCGAGGGGCTCTCGGCGGTGTATGCGTGCACGATCGACCTCGCCAACCCGTCGCTGGCGGTGAACCCCGACGCCCTCCTCGGGAGGTACGCCGTGCTCCAGGTGGCGCGGCAGGCGGCGCAGCGGCGCTTCTACGGGCTCGTCCAGCGCGTCGAGCACCGCGGCACCGTCGCGGATCGCCGGCTCGCTCGCGTCACGATGGTCCCCGCGCTGTGGGTGCTCTCGCAGCGCTCGGACGCGCGCGTCTTCCAGGACATGACCGCGGTCGATGTGGTGGAGGCGGTGCTCCGCGAGGCCGGGCTCTACGTCGGCCAGGTGGAGAAGCAGCTGCAGCGCGCGCTGCCGAAGCGCGAGTACTGCGTGCGGTACCGGGAGAGCGACCTCGACTTCGTGCGTCGGCTGCTGGCGTCGGAGGGCGTGAGCTTCCCCTTCCGCCACGAGGACGAGGCCGAGTCGCTGGTTCTCTGCGACGGCGCGCACGCGTGGGAGCCGCTCCGCACGATGGACGGCGGGGCCGTGCCGGTGGCGGGCGCCGAGGGCGAGACGCACGCGGTGGAGACCGTCCGCCACCTCTGCTGGGAGCGCGCGACGCGGCCCGCGGGGGTGGCGGTGAGCGAGTTCGACTTCACGCGGCCCGACTACCGCATCGAGCGGATGGCGCCGCGGCGGCGTGAGGGGCCGCGCAACCTCCACGAGCCCGCGCCCGCGGTGACGCTCCACGGGTACACGGCGCCGGCGTTCCACCTAACTCCGGCCACGGTGCACATGCGATCAGGTGCGACACCTCACGGAATTGCGTCAATTTCCTGCGACGCAACCAAGCCGAGCCTCCGCGGATCACTGAACGGATGATTCGGTTGGCCGGAGTTTGGCGGAACGCCGATCGCGCGATGCGAAAGGCGTGGGTGTGACGGCACCCTCTCAACTCCCCACCACTTCCACCCTCACGCCGCCGCTCCTCCGCGTGCTGCGGAAGAGTCGCTTCGACCACGCCACCGTCTTCCTCCGGTCGAACATCACCAGCCACGCCTCCTTCAGCCCGAGTGACCTCGCGTACCCCGCGACCTGCGCGACCCCCTTCGCCAGCGTGCGAGTGTCCCTGCGCTGCTTGAGCTCGATGGCGAAGCGCTCCCCCTTCCAGGTCACCAGCAGGTCGAGCGCCCCCTTCCCCAACGCATACTCCCGGTCGATGCGGCCGCCGCCGTTGACGACGCGCTGGAGGAAGGCCATGAGCATCAGGTGGGGGCCGGCTTCCTTGTAGTCGAAGCCGGCGGCGGCGAGGTGGCCGTCCTCTCGCCAGAAGGCCTGCCACCCCGCCATCAGCTTCCCCATGTCGAGCCCGCCGTCGGGGCGCAGGTACCACGCCGTCTGCTGGTCGAGAGAGGACTGGATGGTGGCGTTGAGGGCGCGCGGGATGATCTCCCGGTACATGGGGTTGCTCACCTGCCAGCGGCCGTCGACGCGGCGGATGAGCCCCAGGTTGGCGACGTAGGCGACGTCGTCGTCGAGGCCCGACGCGGGGAAGTGGTCGCCGACCAGCATGGGCTCCAGCACGCGGCGGACGCGCTCCTCGCGCAGCCGCGCCAGCAGCGAGTCGATGTGGGTGCGGCGCTCGAGGATGAGGGTCTCCTTGGCCCGCTCGATGTGCTCGGCGGTGACGGCCACCGCGCGATCGGTGACGTCGCGGCGGGTGGCCTGGTCGGCCAGCGCGTTGACGAGCCAGGGGTGCCCGGCGGTGAGCTCGAACACCCGCGTGGTGGCCTCGGGCTCGAAGCGCTGGCCGGTCTCCACGGTGTGCTGCGTGAGGAGCTCGCCCACCTCTGGCGCCGTGAAGGGGGCGAGGCCGACGTTCTCCACCGTGACGTTGAAGGGCGACGCTGTACCAAGCCACGCGAGTTGCCGATGCTCGTCATGGCTGACGGCGTAGTCGCGCACCGCCCTCACGCCCGCCAGCACCACGCCGTACGGCGCGGGCTGCTCCTTGCGCGCGAGGTACAGCGCCCGCAACTGCGTCAGGAACGACACCATCGCCGCGCCCGCCAGCACGTCGGCCTCGTCGAGGAGCAGCACCACGGGGCGACCGCTCGCGGCGCAGAGGGCGCTGACGTAGTGTTCCAGGGCGGTCTCGGGCGTCGAGAGCCACGCGACCACGCGGGTGTCGTCGGGCAGGAGCGCGCGGTGGCCGGCGCGCGTGACGGCGGTCGCGAGGGCGTCGAGCACGATGCGCATCACGGCGGCGGTGGACGCCAGTTCGCGCGCCACCTGGAGGTCGATCCAGAGCACGAGTTGCCGGCCGCTCGCGGACAGCGCCCGTGCGATGGCCATGAGTGTGGTGGTCTTGCCGGTCTGGCGCCCCGCGACGAGTGAGAACCACCGCCCCTGCTCGATGAGCGCGAGGGCCTCGGCCGCGCGGCGCTCCGGGGGGATCAGGTAGTGCTCGTCGGCGAAGCAGGGGCCGGCGATGTTGAAGCAGCGGGTCATGGCTGCGGAACTCTCGCGCGGGAGTATGCGCTGACGCCCACGCTCAGTCGCATGCGAGGGTCTCGGTGAGCGAACCTACGTAGTTCACCCGCATGTCCACGCCGGAATCCGCTAGCGGTGACCCACCGCTGGGAGTGACCTGGCCCCAGCACCAGAGTCCGCCGCCCTGATCGATTGCACAAGCGTGCTGAGAGCCTGCGGCCATCTCCGTGAAGCGGCGCGTGCCGAAGCAGCTCGCCGCGACGGGGGCAGGTGCGCCGGGGTGAATGGGCACGCCCGCGTCATCGCGAAGGCCCTGCGGGAGAGACTGCGCGCTCCCGACGTCAACGACACGCGGCGAGGTCGACAAAGCAGGTTGCGGTGGCGGGGTTGGAGTCGGCGTCGCGGGCGACGCGGAGAGCGGCTCGAGTTCCTGACAGTCGGCGACCCGGTCGAAGGCCGGATCGTTCGAGGCCTCCGTGATGCACAGCCGGGCGCTTGCGAGCGCCTCACCGAGTTGGTGGAGCGCCTGGTGTTGCCGCGCGATGAACAGGCGGAGCCGCGGACGCATCTCGATCACCCCTGCACACAGAGCGAGGGAGAGAGCGCGCGCGTGGTCCCCGCCCGCGGCGGCGACCCTTGCGCCCTCGGCGAGGTCTCTACGTCGGTCGCTGCGCGCTCCGTTGCCTGCGGGACACTCCTGCGCCCATCCAGCGGTGGTCACACACAGAAGCGCAAGGAGGCAGGCATGCTGAGAAATGCGTCGCACGACGTCTACTCACATGCCTTCGAAGCCGTCGCTGGATCGCGTCGGCCGCCTGCCCACGTTGCGCCGGAGTCTCGGGCGTTGTGCGCGGGGCTCGGGGAGGGGGGCCGCCGCGCGAGCCGACGCCGCGACCTCCGGCGGGGGAGTCGCCGCAGTCGTCGCAGGCCGTGGGGGCGTTGGTGCCGCCACCGGGGCCGCGCTCGGCGGGGCCACCACGAGCGGCGTCGGTCGCGAGGCCGCTGCCACAGCTGCGGTCGGAGCCGACGGCGTTCGTATCGATCGAAGCACCTGCCCCGCGAGCACGGCCAACGCGACGACGCCCACCGCGCCGAATCCCAGCACCCACGTCTTGCGATTCGCGGGCGCAGTCGTTTGCGGGGGCCTGCCGGTGGCTGCGGACAGCGTGTCAGGGGCCATGGGTGGGGTGGACGGGCGCGAACTCTGCCCCCACGCGGGCTCGGTCGCCCCTGGCACGTTGCGCGGGAGGTGGCACGCCATCGGGAGCGCCTGCTCGAGCGCGTCGAGCAGCTCGCCGGCGGTCTGGAAGCGCTCCGCCGGTTGCCGCGCCACGGCCTTCGCGAGCACGGGCTCCCAGGCCCCGACATCGACGCCGAAGCGGGCCGGCGTCGGGCGCTCGCGCGAGAGGACGCGCAGCTCGACGTCCATGGGATTGTCGCCCGGGTACGGCGTGCTCCCCGTGAGCATCTCCGTGAGGAGGAGCCCGACCGCGTGCACGTCCGTCCACGGGCCCGTCTTCATCCCGGCCTTCTGTTCAGGGGCCGCGTAGGGCAGGGAGAAGGCCGAGAAGAGTCCCTGCGTCCTCGTGTTGCCGGTGCCCGCCCGCTCGTCGGGTTCGAGCGCCTTGGCGATGCCGAAATCCACCAGGCGCGCGCCCACGACGCCCCGCGCGCTCCGCCCGCGAACCGCCTCGACGAGGATGTTGGCGGGCTTCACGTCGCGGTGGGCGACCGGCGGCTCCTGGTCGTGTGCGAAGACCAGGGCGTCGATCACCGGACGGAGCAGCGCGAGGGCCTCCGTCGGCGCCATCGGTCGACCGCGCGCGCGAAGCACGTCCGCGAGCGTGCGGCCGTCGATCCACTCCATGGCGATCCACGGGAGCTCCTGACCGTTGGGCATCCGCGAGACGCCGAAGCCGGCGGCGCGCACGATGGCGGGGTGTTTGAGCTGCGCGGTCGTCCGCGCCTCCTGGCGGAAGGTGTCGAGGTGGATCTCGCGCACGTCG
>Ga0073899_10005992_pt1 | contig 10518 bp, 10 predicted proteins | sample KloWWTmetaKNB5Ph_FD_88975 | JGI IMG/M metagenome (GOLD analysis project Ga0073899, IMG submission 88975) | Active sludge microbial communities from Klosterneuburg, Austria, studying microevolution and ecology of nitrifiers - Klosterneuburg... | ecosystem: Engineered > WWTP > Aerobic digester >...
AAGATGAAGCGTAAAGCCCCGCTGACAGCCAGCGGGGCTTTTGGCGTTACTGGCCCAGCTTCTTGATGCGGCCTTCGACGGCGGGTTTCACCGTGCCTTGCTTTTCGACATAGGCCATCACGTCATTGGCCACCAGATTGCCGCCACCGATGTTGGTCAGCACTCGGCCACCACCCAGCGCGGCATAGCCATCGCCGCCTCCCAGGATGTAATCGTTCACCGCCACCTTATACAGCGTGTCGGGGTTCAGTGCGGTGCCGCCCACCATCACCTCGGACACGCGGGAACCGGCTTCTGCGCCGGGATCATAGCTGAAGGTCAGGCCAGAGACCTGCGCAAAGCGGCCTGCGCCTTTTTCCACCTGACTGACGGCGTTTTCCAGGGCCAGCAGCAGTTGGCCGCCGGGCAGTTCGGTGACAACGGTGACGTTGCCGAAGGGCAGTTCGGTCAGAATATCGCGGCGGGTCAGTTTCGCGCCGGCATCATAGGTGCGGTCGGCGCGGATGCCGCCGCCGTTCATCAGCGCCACATCGGCACCGGTGGCCGCGCGCATCGCATCGGCAATCAGGTTGCCCATGCTGGATTCTTCAGCCCGCACCACGTTGCGGCGGCTGTCGAGCGCGGTTTCCGTGGTGCCGATTTCGACGTTGAGGGTTTCATCCAAGCCTGCGGCGAGCTTGTCGGCCAAAGCCTTGCTTTCCGGATCGGGCTCAACGGTCGCAGTGTCGATGAAGCGGAAATTCGGCACCCAGGAAATCGTGCGCTTGCCATCCTTGTCACCGACCTCGACCGTCAGATCGATCGGGGTCAGGAACTGGCCGTCGATCGAGGTTTCGACATAGGCGGTGACGCCATCATAGGCGGTGGCGTAGGAATGATCGTCGCCCGACAGGATCACATCAAAGGCGTGCGATTTGATCAGGGCGCGGTCGTTTTCCATATTGGTCTGCACCACGCCAACGACGATATCGGCACCGTCTTCGCGGGCCTGCTTCGCCGCCTCGACCGCCATATCCACCGTTGGGCCAAATTTCAGCGACCCGGTGGAGGACACTTCCGGCGAGGTATCCTGCGCCACCGGGATCAGCGCCACCTTCAGACCGCCGACCTCTTTCACCATCACCCCGCCCAAGCCTTCGATGGCAGACCCATCGGCGTTGGTGATGTTGATCGCAGCCCAAGGGTATTTCGACGCCTTCAGCTTTTCAGCGAAGTTCTCCGGGCCGAAGTCGAATTCATGGTTGCCGGGCACCGCCAGATCGAAGGGCACAAGGTTGGTCAGATCAATGGTGTTCTGCCCCTTGTCGAACCCCGACAGCAGCGAGGGCGACAGCATGTCGCCGTCAAACAGATAGAGCGTGTTCGGGTTGGCGGCGCGCTCGGCGCGTGCCACCGCGTTCAGCCGGGCAAAGCCGCCGCGACCGTCTTCCTCGGCGAAGTTGTAGACATCACCGACGCCCAGCAGGGTCAGCTTCACCGTTTCGGCCATGGCGGGGGCGGTCAGGCACAGCAGCGCGGTGGCCGACAGCAGGGCGGGGCGCAGGGATTTGACGGGCATGGGAAGGCTCCACTTAGGGTTGTTGCTGCATGGCCGTCACAATGCGGCGCGCTGCCGAGTCTGTCAAAGCCGGCATGGCAGCAAGCCTGGGTCTTGGCGGTTACAGGCTCATGACAGACGCTTGACCAAGGCTGCGGCGCAAGGCATGAGGCGGATATGCTGATTTACAAGATATTCCTGCGCACCGAATGGGACGCGTTCCGCGCCGCTGGCGAAACCGCCGGCGCGCCGGTTGATCTGGCCGATGGCTATATCCACTTCTCGGCGGCACCGCAGTTGGCAGAGACCGCGGCGAAATACTTTGCCTCGGTCAGCGATCTGGTGCTGGTCGCCTGCGATGCCGCTCGGCTGGGGCCGGCGCTGAAGTGGGAGCCGTCACGCGGCGGCGCACTGTTTCCGCATCTGTATCGGCGGCTGTTGCTGGCCGATGTGGTCTGGGACAAATCGCTGCCTTTGGGCGCGACCGGGCATATCTTCCCGGAGGGCGTGTTTTGAGCATGCTGGAATCGCTGGGGCTGGCGCTGCTGCATCGGGTGGACCCCGAACGCGCGCATGGGCTGTCGCTGCGGGCTCTGTCTGCGGGGCTGGTGAGGTTGCCGGGGGTGATCAGCTCGCCACGTCTGGCCACCACGCTGGCCGGGCTGGCGCTGCCCAATCCGGTTGGCCTCGCCGCAGGCTATGACAAGAACGCCACCGCCGTTGCCGCGTTAAGCCGGGCAGGCTTCGGCTTTGTCGAGGTGGGGGCTGCGACGCCACGGCCACAGCCGGGCAACCCGCAGCCGCGGCTGTTCCGGCTGACCGAGGATCGCGCCGCGATCAACCGTTTCGGCTTCAACAACGAAGGCGCCGAGGTGATTGCGGCACGGTTGGCGGCACGGATGCGCGGGCCGGTGCCGGTGGGGCTGAACCTTGGCGCCAACAAGGACAGCGCCGACCGGGCGCAGGATTTCGCGCGGGTGCTGGCTCTCTGTGGGCCGCATGTCGATTTTGCCACCGTCAATGTCAGCTCACCCAACACGGAAAAGCTGCGCGATCTGCAGGGGCGCGCGGCGCTGTCGGCCTTGCTGGCCGGGGTGATGGATACGCGGGCGGGGCTGACACGGCCAATCCCGGTGTTCCTGAAGATCGCCCCCGATCTGACCGACGATGAACTGGCCGAAATCGCCGAAGTAGCGCTGGCCTCGGGGCTGGCGGGGATCATTGCCACCAATACAACCTTGTCACGAGAAGGGTTGAAAAGTGCTAACAAAGCCCAAACCGGCGGGCTTTCCGGCGTGCCATTGTTCGAAAAATCTACCCGCGTCCTGGCGCGCCTGTCGCAACTGACCGCCGGTAAACTGCCGCTGATCGGCGTCGGCGGGATTTCCAGTGCCGAAGAGGCCTATGTGAAGATCCTCGTCGGGGCGAGTGCGGTGCAGTTCTATACCGCGATGGTCTATCAGGGCATTTCGCTGGCGGCGACCATCGCCAAAGGACTGGAGGCGCTGCTGCAACGCGATGGCTATGCCAATGTCGCCGACGCGGTCGGCAAGGGCCGCGAGACCTGGCTGTAAGCCTGTCCAATCGCTGCCGGATAGTCCGCACTGGTCATCCTCTCTGTCCAAATATCCTCGGGGGTGAGCGCGGAACGCGCGAGGGGGTCCGAGGACCCCCTTTTCCCCAGCCGACAACGGCGCTACATCGAGGTAACGCAAGGGGAGATCAGCGATGGAAGACGGTGTGAACAGTTTTATGACCGGGCCGGATGAACAGGGCCGCTTTGGCAAGTTCGGTGGCCGCTTTGTGTCGGAAACCCTGATGCCGCTGATCCTCGATCTGGAGGAACGCTACGAATTCGCCAAGACCGACCCGACCTTCTGGGCGGAAATGGATGATCTGTGGAAGCATTACGTCGGCCGCCCCTCGCCGCTGTATTACGCCCCGCGGCTGACCGAACATCTTGGCGGCGCCAAGATCTACATGAAGCGCGACGAGTTGAACCACACCGGCGCGCACAAGATCAACAACGTGCTGGGCCAGATCATTCTGGCGCGGCGGATGGGCAAGACCCGGATCATCGCCGAAACCGGCGCGGGGCAACATGGCGTGGCGACGGCAACGGTCTGCGCCAAGTTCGGGCTGAAATGCGTGGTCTACATGGGCGCACATGATGTCGAACGGCAAGCGCCGAACGTATTCCGCATGCGGCTTCTGGGCGCGGAAGTGGTGCCGGTCACTTCAGGTCGTGGCACGCTGAAGGATGCGATGAACGATGCGCTGCGCGATTGGGTGACCAACGTGCGGGACACCTTCTATTGCATCGGCACGGTGGCCGGTCCGCATCCCTATCCGGCGATGGTGCGCGATTTCCAAAGCATCATCGGCAAGGAAGTGCGCTGGCAGTTGGCCGAACAGGAAGGCGAGGGTCGTTTGCCCGATACCGTGATCGCAGCGATCGGCGGTGGGTCCAACGCGATGGGGCTGTTCTACCCGTTCCTCGATGACCCGTCGGTAAACATCATCGGGGTTGAGGCCGGCGGCAAGGGCGTCGATGCGCGGATGCAACATTGCGCCAGCTTGACCGGCGGCCGCCCCGGCGTGCTGCACGGCAACCGCACCTATCTGTTGCAGGATGATGACGGCCAGATTCTGGAAGGCTTCTCGATCTCGGCCGGTCTGGATTATCCGGGCATCGGGCCAGAGCATAGCTGGCTACACGATATGGGCCGGGCGCAATATGTCAGCATCACCGATGCCGAGGCGTTGGAGGCGTTCCAGCTGTCGTGCCGTCTGGAGGGCATCATCCCGGCGCTGGAACCCAGCCACGCGCTGGCGCATGTGATGAAGATCGCGCCGACTTTGCCGCGCGACCATATCATCGTGATGAACATGTGCGGGCGCGGCGACAAGGATATCTTTACCGTCGCCAAGCACCTTGGTTTCGATATGAAGATCTGAACACCGCTACAGGGTTTGGAAAAGGCGCGCGCCCATCGGGGCACGTGCCTTTTTTCATGCGGCCGGGCAGCGCCCAGGCCGCGCGACTCAGCCGCCCTGCAATCTGCCAGCCGCGCAAGGGCGTAAACTATCGGTTGAAAGCGCGGATCGTGGCGCAAATCGGTGCCGCCGATTCGATCGGACGGCTTCGGGTCTGGTTGGGCACCACTTGCGGTTTCCTCCGTTTTTCGCCGCAAAACCCATAAACTGCGGTTTAGGCGCGCAAACCGTTGGCAGACCCGGCCGCTGCTAAACCTTGGGGCAATGGCCGCGCCCTGTCTTTCGAGTGTTGATGAACCCGTCGCCGCATCTGGCAACAACAGGTTCATCCCGGCCATTCCGGCCGCCACACACCGAAGGATCATGACCATGACACTCAAAGCAAAACTGATGATGTTCACCGCCGCTGTCGCCTTCTCGGCAACCATGGCAAGTGCGGCGATCACAGCCAATGACGTGGTGGCGACCTACCAGGGCCAAGGCTACAGCTATGTGCAGGTGAAGGAAGGCATTTCGCAGATCAAGGTCGAGGCGATCAAGAACGGTGTGAAGCTGGAAGTGATTTATGACAAGGCGACCGGCAACGTGATCCGTCAGGAATCGCAGGCGGCGGATGCGTCGGAAACCGGGCTGAGCGGTGTGGAAGTGAGCCAGTCCAACAGCGATTTTGATGATAACGGCGGTAATGGCATCGACGACAACGGAATGGACGACAGCGGGTCGGATGACAATGGGTCGGATGATAACGGGTCTGATGACAATGGGTCGGATGGGTCGGGCCATGACAGCAATGACGATAACGGTTCGGACAATGGTGGCTCGGATGATAACGGCGGGTCGGATAACGGCGGCTCGGATGATAACGGCGGGTCGGATAACGGTGGCTCTGACGACAACGGCGGGTCGGACAACGGCGGGTCGGATGACAACGGCGGCGACGACAACTGATCGCAGCCTGTTCTGATCAGGGACCGCGCCTCGGGCTTGCCGGGGCGCGTCTCCTGTTTGATACTGCGGCAAACGGGGCTGTTGCCTCGAAGGGATATGCGATGGATCGACGGGTGTTCCTGTCTGCGCTTTGTGCCAGCCTTGCCTGTGCCAGCGCGGGCTATGCGGCGTCTTATGAAGATGCGGTGGTGGCGCAGTTGCGCGCGCAGGGTTACGGCAAGATCAGCACCGAACGCACGCTGCTGGGGCGGGTGCGCATCCTTGCGCGGATGGGCGCAACCAGCCGCGAAATCATCCTGAACCCGCGCACAGGCGAGATCTTGCGTGATATCGTGCTGGACGCGCAGGGGAATATGGCGCCGCAGATTGCCGGAGGGTCGAGTAGTTCGACAACTGGCAGTTCTGGTGCTGCCGGATCGAACGATGACCCGCCGGAAGAGGAAGACCCCCCCGAGGATCCTGACGAAGAGCATGAAACTGGGGGTAATTCGGGCAGCGGTTCCGGAGGGGGAAGTTCGGGCGGGAGCGGATCGCGACCCGACGAGCCGGACGAGAACGGCAGCGGCGAAGATCCCGAAGAAGATTGACGCGCGCTGATCTGCTCCTCTCCCCTGCCTTCTGTGCCCCAAAGCCTTTGGTGAAAATGTGAGACGACCTGGCCTTATCACGGCGATCTTTGTGCTTCAGGCGATCTGCGCGATCTTTTTCGTGTCGGATATCCTGTCGTCTTTTGTCGGCATCACCACCACGCCGCTGCCGTGGGAATTGCGCGAGATCATGGAGATCTGGGCAGCACTCGGCTTGATCATCGGGCTGGTGCTGGGCGGCATTCTGATGCGGCGGGCTTTTCGCGACCGCAACGAGGCCGAGGCGCGGCTGCGGCGGGCATCGGGGGCGTTCATGGAACTGTTGGCGGAACGGTTTGAAGAATGGGGGCTGACCCCGGCCGAAAAGGACGTGGCGCTGTTTGCGATCAAGGGCCTGTCCACCGGCGAGATCGGCGTGCTGCGCAACACCTCGGAAGGCACGGTCAAGGCGCAGACCAACGCGATTTACCGCAAGGCCGGGGTGTCGGGGCGGTCGCAACTGTTAAGCCTGTTCATCGACGATCTGATGCGCGACGAAGACGGGTCTTTGCGGCTGCCGAAGCCTCAATCTGCGGCGTAAGCCTGCAGCACGGTCAGCGGCACCAGATCCAGCGTGCGCTGATGCGTGGCGGCAAGGTAAATCTGCGGCGCAACACCTTCGTCATGCGCCTGCACAAAGCGGGCGGCGCAGAGGCACCAGCGATCCCCCGGTTTCAGACCCGCAAAGCCGTATTCCGGGCGCGGCGTGGACAGATCGTTGCCCAAGTATTTGGAGTAGGCCAGAAATTCGGCCGTCATCACCGCGCAGACGGTGTGCAGGCCCTGATCCATCGGCCCGGTATTGCAGCAACCATCGCGGAAAAATCCGGTCATCGGCGCGGTAGAGCAGGGCGCAAGCGTGCCGCCCAGAACGTTCAGTGATGGCGCGCGCATACGGCCTCCTTGTTGCTGCAAAGCCTAGCGCGCGGGGCGGGGCTGTCCAGCCCTTTGCGTCGGGAATTTCTGACTGTGCAAGCGGGGTTGGCGGGTTTAGGTTGCACCAAACTGCCAAAGGATCATCGCGATGGACGCCGTCTTTCTGCTGCTGGGCCTGATCGCCGTCGCAATCCCCTTCGCCGTCGTGATGCTTTTGGTCTGGGTCGGTCAGTTGCGTCGGCGCGTCGCCACCCTGGAGACGCGGTTTGCGGCACAGCAGGCCGAAGTCGCCCATCTGCGGGCGCAGGCGTTCCGGCCAGAACCTGCCACCCCCACGCCGACCGAGGCGGAACAGCCGCCGCAAGCCGCCGAACCCGCGCAAGCGCAGGTGGCAGCGACCCTGTCTGACCCGGCGGCAGCGCCGGTGGCGCAGGCCGAACCAGGTGTCCAGGCCATGGCCGCCGACCCGATGGCAAAGGCTGACGGCCCTTTGACACCGTGGGACCGGGCCCGCGGGGATCGCGCGCGGGAAGAAGCAGTTGTGCGGGTGCCGGCGCAAGCTGCGCCACCAGCGCCGCCGCGCGGGCCAGATCCGATCACCCGGTTGATCGGCTGGTTGCGGCTGAACTGGGTTTATGCCGTCTCGGCCGCGTCGCTGGCTTTGGCCGGGGTTTTTCTGGTCCAGTATGGCATCGAGAACGGGCTGCTGCCGCCGTGGTTGCGGGTGACGGTGGCGATTGGCTTTGGCGGCTGCCTGATCGCGGCTGGCGAGTGGTTGCGGCGGCGCCATGGCGACGCCGAGACGGTCAGCACCGCTTATCTGCCGTCGGTTTTTGCCGGGGCGGGCTTGGTGTCGATCTTTGCCGCGGTGCTGTCGGCGCGACTGATGTATGGGCTGATCGGGCCGCAGACGGCCTTCGCCGGCGATCTGTTGACGGCGGCGCTGGCGATAGGGTTGGGCTGGTTTTACGGGCCGTTGCTGGCGGCGGTGGGGCTGTTGGGCGCTGCGGTGGCGCCGTTCATCGTCGATGCCGGAACCGAGGCTGCGGCGTGGCTTTTTGGCTATTACACGGTGCTGGCGATTGTCGGGCTGGCGGTGGATACGCTGCGGCGCTGGGCCTGGCTGTCGGTGCTGGGGCTGGTTCTGGGCTATGGCGGCGGGCTGTTGTCGCTGTGGGCGGGTGCGGGCGAAACCGGCTGGATCGCGCTGCTGATCGCGCTGCCGCTGCTGGCGGTGATGATCCCCGACCGGGCGCTGATCCCGCGGCAGGAGGGGCCTTGTCTGCTGCTGGCCGGCTGGACGAGGGCTTCGGTTTCCTTCCCGGTGAAGCTGGCGGTGGCGACGCTGCTGGTCTCCTGCGCGGGGCTGGTGATGCAGGCGGGGGCCGAGCCTGCGCTGGCGATGCTGGCGTTTGGCGCGCTGGTGGCATTGGCGCTGGCCTATCTGTTGTGGGCAGACCGGGCCGAGGGGCTGGCCGATCTGGGCTTTATCCCGGCGGTGGGGCTGTGGCTGGTGCTGGCGATGCAGGGTTTGGGCGCGATGCCCTTGGCGCGCGAATTTGCGGTGGCGGCTTTGCGCGGGCCAGAGGTGGCGGCACCCAAGACGGTAACGCTGCTGCTGGCAATGGTGGCGCTGGTCAGCCTTGCCTTTGCGCTGCGGTCGTTTCGCGCCGGGGCGTTGGCGCTGGCCTATGCGCTGGCGGCGGTGCTGGTGGCCCCGGTGGCGGCGGTCATTCTGGAACTGTTCTGGCAACCGGGGCTGGTGATCGGGCAATATCCGTGGGCGCTGCATGTCATCGCCTTGGCCGCGGCAATGGTGGCGCTGGCGCTGCGCTATGGCGGCTTGGACGCCGACAAGCGCCGGGTGGCCTATGCCACGTTGTCGGCGCTGTCGCTGATCGGTCTGGCGCTGCTCCTGATCACCACGAAAACCGCCCTTACCTTGGCTTTGGCGGTGCTGGCCACGGTGGCGGCGGGCTTGGACCGGCGCTTCAAGCTGCCCGAGATGGGCTGGTTCATCCAGCTGGCGGTGGCGGTGCTGACCTACCGGCTGCTGGTCGATCCGGGACTGGATTGGGCGCTGGCGGCTGATCTGGGGCCGGTGGTGCTGGCCTTTGTCGGCGTGATCGCTGCGCTGCTGGCAGCGCTGTGGCTGCTGCAGCCGCTGGAGCGGCCTGTGCCGAAAGGTGTGCTTGAATCGGCGGCGGCGGGCTTGGCGGCGGTGTTTGCCGATGTGCTGATCTCGCGCTGGCTGTTGCCGGACATGCCCGCGTCGCCGGACGATTATTACGATTACGGCGGCTTTCTTTACAGTCATTGGGGCCTTGCGCTGAACGCGCTGCCGTGGCTGGCCTTGATGCTGATGCAGATCTACCGGGCGCGGCTGGGTGGCGCGCTGCGGCGGTTGCGGCAGGCGATTGCGCTGCTGGCGGGCTTGTGCGCCGGTTATTGGATGGTCAACGCGGTTGGCCCGCAAAACCCGCTGTTGAGCTATGCGCCAGATGATCTGTCCGGGCTGGTGCGGGGGCCAATGGGGCTCGATACGCTGCTGCTGGCTTACGGCGTGCCGGGGCTGATCCTGCTGGGGGCGGCGTGGAAGCTGTCGGGGCTGTCGCGCCGGCTGCGGATCGGCTTTACCGCTGTCGGTTCGGCGCTGCTGGCGCTGTATACCGGGCTGGAGATTCGGCGGTTCTGGCAGGGCGACTGGCTGGGCAAGCCGGGGGTCGAGCAGGGCGAGCTTTACAGCTACACGCTGGCGCTGATGCTGCTGGGCGCGGCGCTTTTGTACCAGGCGATTGCGCGGCGGTCGGGGAAGCTGCGGCGGCTGGCGATGATCGTGATCGGGCTGACCATTGCCAAGGTGTTCTTGCTGGATGCCGCCGGGCTGACCGGCCTGACGCGGGTGTTCAGTTTCCTTGGGTTGGGGCTGTCGCTGGCGGGGCTGGCCTGGCTGAACCGCTGGGCGGGGCAGGTTTCAGCGCAGGAGCGGGACACCTGAGCCGGTTTGCGCGGTATCAACCAGCCCATAGCGCAGGCCACGGCCGATGCGATGCGCCAGCGCCGACCACGCGGCGGCGGTTTCGGGGGCCAGTTCGCGTTTTAGCACCGAATCAAACAGGCCGAGCCAGATGTCGAACATGCCGGGGCGCACATTGCCCGCCGCCTTGTGAACCGCCATCGGATTGCCGTCATAGCCGCGCTCCATCAGGATCGCGTTGCGCCAGAACGCGGCGATCTTCGCCTCATGCGCCGGCCAGTCGCTGACATGGGCGGCGAAAACCGGCCCCAGACCGGGATGCGTGCGCACCACGGCGTAAAATTCCGCCACCACCGCGTCAATTTCCGCGGGGGTGATCTGAAAACGGGCAAGCGGGTGGGTTTGCATCAGGGGGAGTCTCGTGTGTAAGGCAGCGCGGCAGGGTCCGACAAATCCCGCCCCGCCGCAAGCCGCCATGCTGACGCAGGCAAGCCGCCCGAAGCGGAGGCTTTGACCTTTCCGCCGCCCTTTCCTATAAGGCCCGCATGGACCGCATA
>Ga0073899_10005993_pt1 | contig 10518 bp, 6 predicted proteins | sample KloWWTmetaKNB5Ph_FD_88975 | JGI IMG/M metagenome (GOLD analysis project Ga0073899, IMG submission 88975) | Active sludge microbial communities from Klosterneuburg, Austria, studying microevolution and ecology of nitrifiers - Klosterneuburg... | ecosystem: Engineered > WWTP > Aerobic digester >...
AGCGCGAGCGCGAGCGCCGCCGTCGGGGCCAGCGCGGTCGGGCGCCGCGCGGCCATGCACAGATCGTTGTCAGGCGGTCGCACGCCGAGCTGCAGCGCGCCGCCCACCAGCGCCACGACGTCGTGATCGGCGGCGCAGGTCGCGACGGGGTGGACGCGCAGGCCGGGACAGCCACGCGCCAGCACGTCGACCGGCCGCTTCGGGCGCGGGCGCGCGCCCAGCCTGCAGGTCTTCGCCATGGCCTTGGCGGTCGCGGCGTCGTCGACGGTCAGCGTGCGCTGCGCGAAGTCGACGCGCGCGTCCCACGCGCCGGCCACGACGCTCGACGGTGCGACCAGCTCGTAGCCACCCTCGGTGCGCAGCTGCGCGGCGTGCTTGCGACAGGCGGGGTCGCGGAACGCGTCGACCGCGAGGACCCACGCGGTGTCGGTGATCGTGGCGGTGAGCTGCGTCGACGTGCCCTTGGTCGCGCCCGGCATGCACGCGCTGGCCCAGGCGCCAACGAGGTACGGCGGGCTCGGCGGCGGCGGCGGTTCCTCGGGCGCCGGCTGCTCGTCCCCCAGCGGCGGCGCCGGCAGCGCGACCGGCTCGGGCTCGACGACCGTGGGCGCGGGCGTGTTCGACGGCGCGGGCGGCGGCGCGTGGGCGCTCCGGCCACAAGCGGCGATCAGGGCGAGCGTGGCGAGGCGGCGCATGCCGCGAGGGTATCGGTTCGTCAGCGGGCGCGCAGCGGCCGATCCCAGCCCGCGCACAGGTTGCGGATGCGCGGCGCGACCTGCGCGCCGCTCGCTGACGTAGTCGGTGGCGGTCGGCTGAACGCGGGATCGATCGTGCGATCGATCTCGACGACCACGATCGTCGCGCGGCAGCCGATGCGCACGACGTCGCCGGCGAGCCGGGGCGGACAGGCGACGATCGAGCTGAGCTTCGCGGCGGGCCGCGGCGCCGGCACCATCAGCTCGACGGCGATCGCTACGACGCCGACCAGCGCGACCAGCGCGGCGACGCCCGGGCGCGGCAGACGGAGGGACGACGGCACGGTCGGCATGGCTCTCCCCGTCAACCAGCCCCGCCGGGCCGGGATTCCCGCCTCGACGCGCCCGCGATCAGCGCACCATGAGCGCCGGCACCGATGACACCCGCGGGGTGAGCGGGGGCCGCGGCGCCGGCGCCGCACAGCCGCAGGTCTCGAGCGGCTTCGGGGGCGCGGGGTGCGACGGTCGCAGCCCCAGCGCGCCCGCCAGCGCCGCAGCCGCCGCGAGCACGACCAGCGCGGTGCGACGGCGCGCGCGCAGCGGGTTCCGGAGTGACGACGGCAACGCGACCATGGCGGTGAAACCCCGGCGACGCCGCGCGCCTTGGGCGCGACGCCCATCCACGCGGGATCACACATCGCAGATGCCCGTATCCGCATCTTCCACGTGGAAGCTCCGCCGCGCACGCCATCTCCCACGTGGAAGATCCGCGCACGCCATCTCCCACGTGGAAGATCCGCCGCGCACGCCATCTCCCACGTGGAAGATCCGCCGAGCATGCCCCCCCATCTCCCACGCGGAACGTCCGACGCGCATGCCGCCCCATCTCCCACGTGGAAGATCCGCCGCGCACGCCCCCCCATCTCCCACGTGGAAGATCCCGCCGACGCACCGCGGCCTTCAGGACACGTGCAAGAGGCGGTAGTTCTTCTTGCCGCTGCGCAGGAAGACGTACGACTCGGTGCCCATCGAGCTCAGGTCGAGCTTGCGATCGGGCGCGCTCTCGCGCTGGTTGTTGACGTAGACGCCACCCTGGGTGATCAGGCGGCGCGCCTCGCCCTTCGACGCGCACAGCTCGGCGCGCACCAGCAGGTCGATCAGCCCCAGGCCGGCCTCGAGCTCGGCGCGGGCGATCTCGGTGACGCCGACCACGCCGGCGAGCGCGGCCAGGTCCGCGTCCTTGGCGTCGGCGAGGGAGCCGCCGAACATCACCGCGGTGGCGCGCTCGGCCGTGGCCAGGCCGGCGTCGCCGTGGATCCACCGCGTGATGTCCCGAGCGAGCTCGCGCTGGCAGTGGCGCTTGGCGTGATCGCGGTCGTGCTCGGCGATGATCTCGTCGAGCTCGGACAGCGGCCGGAACGAGAACTTCTTGAGCAAGGACGGCGCGATCGCGTCCTCGACGTTCACGAAGTACTGGAAGAACGCGTAGCTGGTGGTCTGGTCCGGATCGAGCCACACCCGCTCGCCGGTGGAGGTCTTGCCCATCTTCTGGCCGCTGGCGTCGAGCAACAGCGGCGCGGTCAGGCCCCACAGCTGCGGCCCGCTCAGGCGGCGCGACAGCTCGCAGCCGGCGGTGATGTTGCCCCACTGATCGCTGCCGCCGATCTGCAGCCGGCAGCCGTGGTCGCGCGCCAGCACGACGAAGTCCCACGCCTGCAGCAGCATGTAACTGAACTCGGTGTACGACAGGCCGCCGTCGCGCTGCTCGAGCCGCGACTTCACCGAGTCCTTGGCCAGCATGTAATTGATCGTGACGTGCTTGCCGACGTCGCGCAGGAACTCGAGGAACGACACGCCGGCGAACCAGTCGGCGTTGTTGACCAGCTTGGCCGCGGCGCTGCCGGCGTCGAAGTCGAGCAGCCGGCCGAGCTGTGCGCGGATGCCGGCGACGTTGGCGGCCAGCGTGTCGCGGTCGAGCAGGTTGCGCTCGGACGAGCGCCCCGACGGATCGCCGATCATACCGGTGGCGCCACCGACGACCGCGATCGGCGTGTGTCCGGCCAGCTGCAGCCGCCGCTGGATCACGATCGGCACCAGGTGGCCGACGTGCAGGCTGGCCGCGGTGGGATCGTGGCCGGCGTAGTTCGGCACGTTGCCCGCGGCCAGGGCGGCGCCCAGCTCCTCGGCGTTGGTGGTGTCGGCGATCAGTCCGCGGGCGGCGAGGTCGGGCAAGATGTCGGCCGTCATGGCGGCGGCACAGTACGTGCGGCGGCCAGGCCACGCAATCGCGGCGGGCCCGCCAGCCCAACCCGCGGGGCCCGCCTCACGCCAGCCGGACGCGGTCCCGCAGCGACGCCCAGGCCGCGGCCCGCGCGTGGGTGCCCAGCTCGAGCAGCCCGCGCACCTCGGCCCACGCGGGGTGATCGACCGGCAGCGCGCGGCCCGCAGCGGCGCCGGCGTAGATGCGCCCGAGCAACGGCGCGTCGGCCGCCAGCATCGGGGCGAGCGCAGCGGCGCCCTCGGCGGTGCGGGCCCGCACCTCGGCCAGCGCGACCAGCAGCTGGCCGGCGTAGCCGTCGGTGGCGTCGAGCGCAGCGGCGATCCGCTTCGCGAGGTCCTCGTCGCCGCAGGCCATGCCGGCGAGCAGCCCCAGCGCCAGCGCGCCGGCCTCGTCGTCCTTGCCCAGCACGTCGGCGAGCGCCTCCTCGAGCGCGGCCCGGGGGCCGGGCGGCGCGACCACGCCGGGCAGCTGATCGGCGTCGCGCGGCAACGCGATGCCCAGCAGCGGCAGCGCGTCGGGGATGCCGGCCAGGAGCGCCGCGGCGCGCTCGAGGCCGTGCGGGGTCGTGAACAGCGCCGCGGCCAGCGCGTCGACCAGCGGCGAGCCGTCGAGGTCCTCGAAGTCGTCGACGCTGGCCAGCTGCTCGAGCAGCGCGACGGTCAGCTCGCCCAGGGTCTTGGTGTCGGTGGCGCCGGTGGCGGCGAACACCGCGGCGCGGCGCACCAGGTTGGGATCGTCGGGGCGACGGGTGCGGACGCGCTCGAGCTCGCCGAGGTCGACCAGCGCCAGCGCGGCCGCGGCGGCGACCTCGGGCGACGGGTCGTCGAGCCGCGCGAAGATCGGATCGACGTCGCCGATCAGCGCCAGCGCGCGCAGCGCGGACACCCGCACCGGCGCCTGCGAGTGCTCGACCAGCGCCAGCAGCGCCGGGTGCGCGTCGTCGCAGGGCAGCTGGCACGCCAGCGCCGCGGCCAGGCCGCGATCGTCGTCGTCGCCGTTGGCCATCGCGATCACCAGCTCGGCGACCGGCGTGGTGTTGGCCGACTGCACGAGGCCGTCGAGGAACGCCGGCAGGAGCGGCAGCTCGCCCCACAGCCGCTGCGCCATCGCGTGCCACTCGGTGAAGCCCTCGACCGCGCTCGGCGCCACCGCGCCCAGCACGTGGGCCGCGTACTCGGCGTGCTCCCAGTCGGGGCGCAGCTTCATCCGCTCGAGGTCCTCGCGGCCGGCCGACTGATCGATCGCCGCCAGCTGCGCGGCGAACCCGGTCGGCGCGGTGGCGTCCTTGATGCGGTCGACCGCGGCGCCGAGCTGCGCCTGCGCGTGGATGCGCACCCGCTCGCCCTGGACGGTGCCGCAGCGGCCGATCGGCCCGAGCGCGGTGACCAGCTGGGCCAGGAGCGGCCGCGGCGAGCCACGATCGAGCAGCCGCACCAGCTCGCCGATGATGGCCTCGCCGTCGGCGGTGTCGTGCAGGTGCGGCGCCCACGCCAGCACGCGGCCGGCCTGCAGCAGCGCCTGGTGCACGGTGGCCTCGTCGGGGCCGGGCGCGCGCAGCGCGGCCAGCGCCTTGGCGCCGGCGGCCGGCGCCATCGCCGCGACGGTGGCGGCGATCAGCGCGTCGGCGCGCGGCGACCACCGCCACTTGGCCAGCACCGGCGGCAGGTCGTCGGCGCGCGCCAGCACCGGCGCGACCAGCACCGCGGCCAGGTCGTCGAACAGCGGCACCATCGCGCCCGGCCCGCACGCGCGCAGCATCGGCGAGCCGGCGGCCCACGCGGCCAGCTTGTCGTCGAGCGCGAGCATCGCGCGACCCTTGGGATCGAGCAGGTAGGCCATCAGCCGCTCGACCGCGGCCTCGGGATCGAGCGGCGCGATCATCTGCTCGGCCTGGAGCAGCGGCAGGAGCGCCAGCCGCTCGCCATCGGGACACAGGAGCGCGGCGCGGCGGACCGCGGTGCGCGACACAAGCTCGGTCATGCCAGGAATCCCATCTCCGCGTACTCGAACTCGGCGGCGCGGACCAGGTGTTGTTGGCGGATCGGTCCGCCGTCGGCGGCCGCCGCGGTCGCGGCGCGCACCAGCGCGTTCATGATGTTGCCGCCGGCGAGCGGGAACCGCTTGGCCAGCACCGACAGCTCGACGTCGTCGGCGAGCTGCGCCTCCTTGGGCACCATGCCCTGCCACAGCCGCGTGCGCTGCGCCTCGTCGGGCGCGGGGAACCGCAACCGGAACCGGATGCGGCGGCGCATCGCCGGGTCGAGCGCGTTCTCGCTGTTGGTGGTCATGACGACGACGCCCTCGTGGGCCTCGAGCCGCTGCAACAGGTAGTTGACCTCGAGGTTGGCGTAGCGATCGTTGCTGGATCGCACCTCGGTGCGCTTGGCGAACAGCGAGTCGGCCTCGTCGAACAACAGCATCACCTGGCCGCGCGCGGCCTCGTCGAACACCCGGCCGAGGTTCTTCTCGGTCTCGCCGATGTACTTGTTGACCACCTGCGACAGATCGATCCGGTACAGCTCGAGCCCCAGCTCCTTGGCGAGGAGCGAGCAGATCATCGTCTTGCCGGTGCCGGGCGGCCCGGCGAACAGCGCCGACAGGCCGCGGCCGTAGGGCAGCTTGCGATCGAAGCCCCACTGCTTGAACACCTGCATGCGGTGGGCGGCGTAGTTGAGGAACTCGAACACCGGGCCGAGGATCTCGTCGGGCAAGATCACGTCGGGCCACTCGAGCGTCGTGCGCACGACGGTGGCCAGCGCGCCCAGCCGGTGGGCCAGGCGGCTGCGGATCACGCCGACGACGTGCTCCTCGGTCACGACGCCGCCGCGCTGGTGGACGTAGTCGAGCCGGCCCAGCTCGACCGCGGCCTCGCCGATCGCCGCGCACGACGCCGAGTAGCGCTTGACGATCGTCTCGAGGTCGGTGCCCGGCGCCAGCCGCAGCGTCGCCGGCAGGTGGCGGATCCACAGCTTGCGCTGGGTCTCGGCGTTGGGGAACGGGACGACGAAGCGCAAGATCACCCGGCCGCAGCGCCCCAGCCACTCGACCGAGCGCTCGCACACCACCGCCAGCGGCACCGTCGCCGCGCGCACCTGCGCGATCAGGTGGGGGAAGATGAACGCCTGGCCCTCGGCGTCGCCGTAGTGGTCGGCGCCCTCGAGCACCAGCACGCCCTGCTGCAGCCGGGTCTCGCGCACCAGCGGGCGCAGGGTGTCGGCGAGCACGCGCGCGTCGACCGGGAGCTCGCGCAGGTCGACGACGATCATCGGGCTGCCGAGCGCGCGGGCCGCGGCGCCGACCACCGCCTTGCGGCCGACGCCGGGCGCGCCGATCACCTCGAGCACATGGTCGGTGCGGACCAGCGCGCGGGCCACCTCGTCGATGACGGTGCGATCGGGGACGATCAGCTCGGCGGCGGCCAGCGGCGTCGCGGTGAACCGCGCGACGGTCCCGAGCACGGCGTCGCCCGGCGCGCGCAGCCCTTCGATGAAGTCGAGCACGCGCTCGGCGACCCGCAGCCGCTTGTACGCGAGCGGCGCCTCGGGCACCCAGCCCGGCCCCGACGCCAGCTCGATCAGCCCGCCGTCGACCAGCGGCGCGTCGCCGGTGAAGCGCAAGCGCACCTCCTCGGGGGTGTGCTCGACGCCGTCGGCGGTGAGCGCGACGAGGAACGCGACGTCGCTCTGCGCGGCCTCGCTCTTGTCGCCGGCCGACAGGTACGGGTTGAGCGCCGCGCCGCGCTCGATCGTCACCAGGATCGCCAGCAGCTCGAGATCGAGCGGCGACAGCCCGAACCGCTCGCGCACCAGCTCCAGCGGCAGCTCGACGCCGAGCCGACGCGCGTAGGCGGTGCGCGCGGCGATGTCGGCGCGCGCGCGCGCCAGCTGCTGATCGTACGCCGCCAGGTCGGGGTGGTTGCGCAGGAGCGCGCGCCGATCGGCGGCGGTCACCTGCACGCGCTGCGGCGTCGCGCGACGCACGGCGGTCAGCCGCTCGATGTACAGCGCGGTCAGCGCGGCCCAGTCGGCGAGGTGCTCGCTCGACGAGTCGTAGCCGGGGCCGCGGTCGGTGGCGTCGACGGAGCGGATCACGCGGGGGTCATCGTAGCTCGACGAGCGCGGCGTCGGCCATGTCGGCGAGGCGGATCAAGCCGGCGGCCCGACAGGCGCGCGCCAGCTCGCCGACCAGCTTCCACGCCGTCGGCGGCCAGGTGCCGACCACCGCGCCGGCGACGATCGCGTCGAGCAGGTGGGCGACGATCGCCGCGTCGCCGCTGGCGGCCGCGAGATCGACGGCGGCCTCGAGATGGAACTGCCGGGCCTCGGGCTCGCCGAACAGCGCGGCCTGGCGCAGCCGCGCGCGCGCGCCCACCACCTGGCTGGCCGGGGCCGGCAGGCGCGCGGCCCGGGCGGTGGCGTCGGCAGCGGCGGCCACCGCGGCCGCCGTGGCGCCGGCGGCGACGTGGGCGTCGGCCAGCACGCCGGCGGCGCGCGCGGCCAGCTCGGCGTCGTCGCGCTGGTCGGCGTCGCGCAGCGTGTCGGTGGCCAGCGCGATCGCCTCGTCGAGCCGACCGGCGGCGACGAACGCCTCGAGCGCGAGCAGGTCGACCGTGCGCGCGATGTCGAGCCGGTCGCCCAGCCGGAACGCGTCGCGCGCGAACGCGAAGCACACCGCCGCCGCGGCGTGGTCGCCGGCGCCCGCCTCGACCAGCCCCAGCTCGGCCAGCGCAAGCGCGTTCAGGTCGACCCGCCCCAGCGCCACCGCCCGCTGCCGGCACTGATCGAGAGCCACCCGGGCCGCTGGCAGCCGCCCCACGCGCCGGCTGGCCATGCCGCGCACAAGGTACGCCGATGTAACCAATGGTCGGCGAATGTCGTCCGCGAGCTCCGACGTCCGGAGCAGGACGGCGTCAGCGGCGGCCTCACCGTCGCTGGCCACTCCCGCCTGGATGGTGGCGAGGGCCAGCAGCAGCTCGGCCTGCAGCTCCTCCGCTAGGTCGCCTGATTCTCTAGCGAGTTCAGCGGCTTGCCTCGTCCGAAGGAGCGCGTCGGCGCGCAGCCCGACCCTCAGGTCCAGGCGCGCCAGGTCGAGCAGCCGACTCCCCGCCAGCGCGTACTCGCCACCGCGCGCCAGGGTCGCGATCTCGGACCGCAGGCGTGCGATGGCCACCAGCTCCGCGCCCGTGGCAGTCATCGGAAACATTATAGAAAGCCAGGAAGGATCCGCGCAATCGCCCCGTACTACGATGCGCTTCGATGACTGCGCATCTCGACCAGCTGCGCGCGGGCCTCGCCGACGGTGAACCGTCGACGCGCGCCGAGCTCGCCGTGCGCCTCGCCGAGGAGACGCCGATCTTCGGCAACCACCTCGAGCCCGTCCGCGCGCTGATCCACGCCGCCGGCCCGCTCGTCGAGGCCGCCGCCGATCCTGCGCTCGAGGCGCGCCTGCTGTTCCGGCTCGCGGCGATCAAGCTCGCCGAGCTCGACTGGAGCGCCACCGACGCGGTGCTGTCGTCGGCCGGCGAGCGCATCGGCCGCGAGGGCCCGCTGATGTTCGCGATCGCCGCGCGCTCGTGCCGCGTCGGCATCCGCCGCGCCGAGCGCGCCACCGCCGCCGACGTGCTGCGCGCCGCCGCCCAGCACGTCGCCCGCATCGCCGACCCGCGGCAGTGGGCGTGGCAGCTCGCGCTGGCGGAGCTCACCCTCGGCCTCGCCGAGGACGCGGTCCACGACGAGCCGGGTGATCCGGCGCCGTTCGACAACCTGCGCGACCTGGTCGATCAGCTGCGCCACGATCCGCGCTGGGTCGACACGGTGTTCACGGCGCGGCAGCTGCTGGCCACCGACGCGCTGGCCCGCGGCGACGCCGCCGGCGCCGCCAACCACCTGCGCGAGGTGGTCAAGGCCGCCCACGATCACGGCAGCCACGCCGACGAGATCGAGGCCCGCATCGCGCGCGCCGCCGCGCTCGCCGCCCGCGGCGATCAGGCCGGCACCGAAGAGGCCGATCGGGTGATCCAGATCGCCCGCGATCGCGCCCTCGAGCACGGCCTCACCGATCTCCACGTCGCGGCGTTGATCGGCCAGGCTGGCCTGATGAGCCAGCGCGGCAAGACCGCCGGCGCGCTCGATCGCTGCATCGAGGTGGCGCGCATCGGCGCCGACGGCGGCAACCTGGGCCGCTACGTCGCCGCGGTCGGCCTGATGTCGCAGATCTACCAGAACCACGGGGACTTCCCGTCGGCCTACCGCACGATCGCCGAGAGCTACCACGCGCTGCGCGCGGTGCAGGGCGACCAGGTCAAGCCGATGTTCGAGCGGCTCCTCGAGCCGCTGCGCGACCGCATGGGTCGCGACCGCTTCGCCAAGATGATCGACGACGTGAGCCGCGCCCGGCGCCTGGCCGACGAGCTCACCAGCACGAGCGCCTGAAGGAGACCACCATGGCCGAACCCGCCCCCGCCGGAGCCGCTGCGAACCCGCAGGCATCGATCGACAAGTTCGCTGCGAAGACACAGGAGGGGGCCGCGGCCGACGAGGCGATCGTCCATCGCGTCGAAGGGCAGATCGCCAACTCGCCGATGGGGTGGTTGCAGGGGCTGCTCGGCGAGGCCGGGTCCAAGGCTGACTCCGAGAAGGAGCAGGCCCAGGACAAGGTCGACGAGATGAAGGACGAGGTGGCGAAGAACGAGAAGGACGCGCCTCCCGACGCCGGGACGCCGCCCAAGCCGGGCACCGCGACCAAGCCGGCGGTGCCGGCGGCCACCGCGCCCAAGGGCGGCGACGCCGCGCCCGCGAAGAAGGGCGGCGGCGAGGGCAAGGGCAAGACCCCGGGCAAGGCCGGCGGCAAGCCCGCGACCAAGGGTGGCGCCGGGGGCCCCGCGGGCGGCGCCGCGGGCGGCGACATGATCGCGACCCTGGCCGGCGGCGACGGCGACATCTCCAAGGCGCTCGACGCCTACGAGCCCAAGTCGCCTGGCACCAAGGACACGATCGCCAAGATCAAGCAGATGGGCGACGTCGCCCAGGGCTTCCAGGGCCAGATCGACACGTACATCGGCTCGGCGGGCGACGGCCTCAACGGCGCGCTGGCCCGCGCCGGCAACTGGATCGGCGAGGGCAAGAACATCGCCGCGATCTGGACCAACAACCCGTACAAGAAGGCCGAGGGCTTCCTCGGCTCGCTGATGAAGGTGCTGTCGGCGATCAAGAGCATCGCCGGCGTCGTCGGGAGCATCTGCGGCAAGATCGGCCTGATCCTCACCGTCGTCGGTCTGCTCGGGATGATCTTCCCGCCGATCGGCGCCGCGGTGTCGGCGGTGGCCCGCATCCTCAACATCGTCGGGCTGATCTGCGACGTGATCTCGTTCGCGCTGTCGGGCGTGCTGACCGGCCTCAACGGCGTGCGGCTGGCGCAGCTGATCGCCGCCGGCGCGTCGCCCGAGGAGAAGGCCGCGACCGCCGATCAGATGATGAGCGAGGCCAACGACGCGGCCTCGGGCCTCATCAGCCTCGCGATGCAGTTCGGGCCCAAGTTCATGAA
>Ga0073899_10005997_pt1 | contig 10512 bp, 11 predicted proteins | sample KloWWTmetaKNB5Ph_FD_88975 | JGI IMG/M metagenome (GOLD analysis project Ga0073899, IMG submission 88975) | Active sludge microbial communities from Klosterneuburg, Austria, studying microevolution and ecology of nitrifiers - Klosterneuburg... | ecosystem: Engineered > WWTP > Aerobic digester >...
AAGCCGGGCGACGTGCTGGTGATCGCCGCCGGCGGGCATGCGGACACCGCAATGATCGGCGAGATTCTGGGCGGGCACCTGAGACGCCTGGGGGCCTGCGGGCTGGTCTGTGACGGGGCGGTCCGCGATGTGGCGGAGCTTGCCAAGTGGAATGATCTTCCGGTGTTCAGCCGGGCGATCACGCCGCGCGGGCCTACTTCGGCAGAGCGCGGCCGGGTCAACTGCAGCGTTGTTGTTGGCGGGCGGTTGATAAGTCCCGGCGACCTGGTCATCGGCGACGATGACGGACTTGCATCGCTTGATCCAAAATCGATCGTGAAATTCATTGCAGAGGCGGAAGGCAAGCTTGCCAAGGAGGCCGAATGGCAGGCCAGCCTCGCGGCACGCCGCACGGCGGCCGAAACCTTCCATCTGGGTACACCGCAGGCGGGCGAAGGCTCTGCGTAAGCATCCTTTTTCAGGTTTGGGTGCAATGCAATATCAACTTCTGATCAATCGTGAAGCGATGGAGATGCTTAAATCCGGTCACTTCCCGCGCGCGTCATAGCCATGACCGAAACCCGGGCACGGCAATTTTCATTTGTATGACGATTGGATTTGACAGGCTGGGGAGATGACGGCAAGATTTGCAGCGGAGGGTGTCAGCAGACTCGTGCAATAAACCGAGACTCAAACAGCACGCGACTCAAAAACACTCCTGCCTAATAAAAATTCACATGGGAGAATTTCATATGCTCGACGACCTTATCAAAGAAGCAAGAACCCGCCGCGACGTCTTCAAGGCGATCGGCGCCACGGCCCTTGCCGGCGCCCTTCTGGCCGATGCGGGATTTGATCCAGCCATGGCGCAGGCCCTGGCGCCATCGGGCAAACCGATGAAAGCCGCCTTCTCGAACGCCGGCCTCCAGGCCTCCTGGTGCGCCCAGGGCAAACAGGCTGCGGAAGCCTGGGCCAAGCTGATGAATGTCGAGATCACCTGGTTTGACGGCGAGCTCGCAGCCACCAAGCAGCGCGCGGCAATCGATAACATGGCCACCCAGAAGTGGGATTTCGTAGCCATACAGACTTTCGGCATCGGTACGCTCACCGATCCGATCCAGAAAATGATCGATGCCGGCACCCCGGTCATCGCCATGGACACGCTGGTTGCCCCTCCGGGAACCATCGCCATCCATACCTTCATCGCGCCTGACAACGAGATGATGGGCTCGGCCGTGACCTCGCAGCTCATGGCCGCCATCGGCGGCAAGGGCAATGTGGTTATGACACAGGGCGCGCTTGGCCATTCCGGTGCCCAGGGTCGCGCCAAGGGCTTCAAGTCGGTCGTGGCCAACTTCCCCGATGTGAAAGTGATCAACGAAGAACCAGCCGACTGGGATGTGACCAAGGTCGCCCGCATCTGGGATTCGGTCCTGACGCAGAACCCGGACATCGCCGGCGCCTTCTTCCACAATGACGACATGGCACTGGCCGCCAATCAGGTCATGAAGCAGAAGGGCCGCGAAGGCATCATCATCGGCGGCGTGGATGCCATGCCTCCGGCGGTGCAGGCAGTGCTTGACGGCACCATGCTGGCAACGGTGCGCAATCCGTCCTGCCGTATCCATGGCTGGTCGGTGGCTGCCGGTGTTGCGGCAGTTCAGGGCGGCGAGAAAGCCGGCACGGATATCCCGAACTATATCCTGGCGGACGGACCGGTCATCACCAAGGAAACAGCTCCGGGCCATCTCTGGCTGCAGAAGAACTTCCTGATCTGACCTGTTCATGACGGCTCAATCACTTAGCGGGGGCGGCTTGCCGCCCCTGCTTCAGCTTTCAAATGTGTCAAAATCATTCGGCGGCATCGCGGCGCTGAAGGATGTCGATATGACTTTGCAGGCCGGCGAGATTCATGGCCTTGTCGGCGAAAACGGCGCCGGCAAATCCACCACGATGAAAATCATCGCCGGTGTCTATCACGACTATGACGGCGAAATGCGCATTGACGGGACAAAGGTCCACTTCCGCTCGGCGCGCGAGGCGCTGGCGGCGGGCATCGGCATGGTGCACCAGGAACTATCGACAGTTCCGGACCTGACGGTTGCCGAAAACGTTTTTCTGGGCCACCAGCCGCTGACAAAGATGGGCACGGTGGACTGGGCCCGCATCAACAAGGAGGCGACACGGCTGATTGCCAGCCTCGGCCTTGATATCGACCCCCGGACCCGGATGGGTTCGCTGCCGGTCGGCCTGCAGCAGCTTGTGGAACTTTCGCGCGTCCTGTTTTCCGGCGCCCGCATCATCATCCTGGATGAGCCCACCTCGGCGCTGTCGCCGCCGGAGGTCAAGCGGCTGTTTGACGTTCTCCGCAAGATCAAGGCGGACGGGCGCGGCATCATCTTCATTTCGCACTTCCTCGACGACGTGCTGGAAATTTCCGACACGGTCACGGTGTTCCGCAACGGCAAAAAGGTTGCCACCGAAGCTGCGGCCACGCTCACCAAGGATGCGGTGATCTCCCACATGATCGGGCGCGGCTCGATCGGCATGCACATGGGAGAAAGTGCCGAACTTACGGGCGATGACAGCAAGCCGGTCGTGCTGGCAGCCGAGGCGATCAGCGACGGCCGGCAGCTCCGTGATGTCTCGCTCAAGCTGCGGGCCGGGGAAATCACCGGGGTCTACGGCTTCATGGGCTGCGGGCAGATCGAGCTGGCCCGCGCCCTGTTCGGGAAAACCCGGATCAAGCATGGCCGCTTCCTGCTCAACGGAGCGCAGAAATCCTTCAAGTCAACGGCGGCGGCGCGGGGCGAAGGCATTGCCTTCGTGCCGGAAAACCGGCGCATGATGCTGTTCCGCACCGAACCGGTGTACAAGAACATTTCCATCGCCATCCTTGACCGCATCCACCGGCTGCTGCTCAAGCCGAAAGCCGAGCGTGACATTGCCGGGACGCGGGCCAAGGATCTGCAGATCAGGCCGCCCAATCCCAACATGATGCTGGGCTCGCTGTCGGGCGGCAACCAGCAGAAGGTGGCGCTGGCCAAATGGCTGACGCACCTGCCCAAGGTGCTCATTCTCTCGGAGCCGACGCGCGGCATGGACGTGGGCGCCAAGGAAGACGTGATCCGCATCGTCAAGGACCTGCGCGACAGGGGCGTTGCCATCCTGGTTCTGTCAACCGAACCGGAAACCATCCTGACGCTGGCGGACCGGGTGAGCGTGCTGCGCAAGGGAATGGTTGCAAAAGAATTCAATAGTGGGACAATCCACAAGGCCGACCTTCTGGCGGCGGCATAGGGGCAGCAGAGATGAGCGTGACTGACATTCAACAAACCGGACGGCTCAAGAGCTTTCTCAAGGACCAGCTCCGCAACATCGCGCCGGTGTTCACGCTGCTGGCGCTGGTGATATTCTTCTCGGTGGCGAGCTCGTCGTTCTTCAGCGTCGTCAATTTCATGAACATCCTGTCGCAGATTTCGATCACGGCAATCATCGCGGTGGGGCTCACCTATGTGATCCTGACCGCCGAGATCGACCTTTCAGTGGCGGCAATCGCCAATGCGGTGGGGATCACCATTGCATTTTTCACGCTGCAGCCGGACTATGTGAACATCGCCAACCTGCCGCTGCCCGGCATCATCGCCATTGTGCTGACCCTGCTGACGGCCCTTGCCTTCGGCTTGATCACGGCATTCGGCGTCACCTGGATCGGCATTCCCTCCTTCATCATGACGCTGGCCATCATGCAGATCGCCAACGGTGTCTCGGCGCTCCTGGTACGCGGCCAGATTGCCTACAGCTATCCGGACCTGATCACGATGCTGGGTTCGGGTTCGATCTTCGGCATCCGCTGGACCATCATCGTCGCCATCCTGTTCCTCGGCATCGGCCATCTGGTGCTGACCTACACGCGCTTTGGCCGCTACATCTACATGACCGGCGGCAACCGCGAGGCGGCGGAATATTCCGGCGTCAACGTGAAATTCATCATCGGCTCGGTCATGGTGATTTCCGCCGTCTGCTCCGGCATCGCCGGCATGCTGGCAGTGGCCTATTTCGGCTCGGCCCAGCAGAACCAGTTCGACACCTACCTGCTCGACGCCATCGCCGCGGTGGTGGTGGGCGGCACCAGCCTCTTCGGCGGGCGCGGCGGCATCGGCAATACGATCATCGGGCTTCTGGTGCTGGGCGTCCTCAACAACGGCCTCGACCATATCCAGATCGACAGTTTCCTGAAGATTCTGATCCGCGGCCTGATCCTGCTCAGCGCCCTCATCATCAATGTCTATGCCCAGCGGCTGAAGGAATCGGAATAGACCTCCACTTTTCCCCGCTGGGGAGAAGGAAAACACACAACTACTTCCGTTCGGGAAACAGCGCCCTCAGGCCTTCGGCTGAAGCCTTTGCGATGCCACGTTCGGTGATCAGGCCGGTGATCAGGCGGGCGGGGGTCACGTCAAAGGCGGGATTGGCGGCGGGGCTGCCTTCCGGTGAAATGCGCACCCGCAGCGTCGCGCCGTCCTCGCCCAGGCCCTGGACGAAGCTCACTTCATCGGCGTTGCGCTCCTCGATGGGGATTTCCTTCACCCCGTCATGGACGGTCCAGTCGATGGTGGGCGACGGCAGGGCCACGTAAAAGGGAACATTATTGTCCTTGGCGGCCAGCGCTTTCAGATAGGTGCCGATCTTGTTGCAGACATCGCCATGGGCGGTGGTGCGGTCGGTGCCGACGATCACCATGTCTATCTGGCCGTGCTGCATGAGATGGCCGCCGGCATTGTCGACGATCAGGGTGTGGGGCACGCCGTGGTTGTTAAGTTCCCAGGCGGTGAGCTGGGCCCCCTGGTTGCGCGGCCGCGTTTCATCGACATAGACATGGACCGGGATGCCCTCTTCGGTTGCCAGGTAGATGGGCGCGGTCGCGGTGCCGTAATCCACGGTGGCAAGCCAGCCGGCATTGCAGTGGGTGAGGATGTTCACGGGCTCGCCCGGCTTCTTGCGCGCCGAGATCTGCTTGATCACGCTTAGGCCATGCCCGCCGATGGCGCGGTTGAGCAGCACGTCCTCCTCGGCGATGGCCGCGGCGCGGGCATAGGCCGCTTCCTGTCTTCTGGCCTCGGGCAGGCCGCGCAGGAAGCCCCGCATGTCGTCCAGCGCCCATTTCAGGTTGATGGCGGTGGGGCGGGTTTCGTGCAGCTTTTCCCACACCTGATCGAGAGCCGCATTGCTGGCGTCACCCGCCATGGCAATGGCCACGCCGTAGGCGGCGGTCACACCAATCAGGGGCGCACCCCTGACCCACATGTCGCGGATGGCGGTGGCGACATCGTCCACGGTTTCCAGGGTGACGACGCGGAACTCATGGGGCAGCCAGCGCTGGTCGATGATATCGACGGAGCGGCCATCGGGGTTGAGCCAGATGGTGTGGTAATGGCGGGCGCCTACTTTCACGTGACGATATCCTTCTCGAGCCGTTCAGCCAGTTTATTGACTTCCAATATGCTGTGAATGTGGCTGCGGTTCACCGCGAGGTGGCGGCCGAGTTTCAGCGCCTTGGTTTCGCAGCGGGCTCGGAGGTCGGCGTCGGCGATGGTTTCAAAATCGGCGTTATGGGCGAGGCCCAGAATGCGGCGGTGCATCTCGACTCCGGCAAAGCCCAGCATATCCACCCAGATGCCGTGCAGCACCAGGTCAAGCGCCTGCTCCGAGGCCAGCATGTCGCCCTGATCCTCGAACAATGAGCGCTGATACAAGATGCCGGTGCGCTCGCCGTGCCAGAGCCTGGAAAATTCGTCGCGGAAAATTTCCCAGATGTCGACGGTCACCTTGAGCAGATAGCGCCGCATGGAGGCGCGGTTGCCAGCGGTTTCATGGCCGGACTGGGAGAAATAGCTCATCCAGAAATTGGCCAGCAGCATGCCCACATCAAAGGCCATGGGGCCGTAGAAGGCGAATTCGGGATCGATGACGCGGGTCTGCTCCGCCGTCACCATCACCGAACCGGTGTGGAGATCGCCGTGCAACAGCGTTTCCGGCGTGGCGGCGAAGATGTGTTTGAGCCTCTGGGCCGCCACTTTCAAATCGCGGTCGGCGCGCAATTCCTTGACGATGCCATCAAGCTGCGGCGCGGTGTGGCGGTTGAGCTTCGCGTCATAATAGGGATCGCTGAATACCAGGCTTTCGGTGATGTCGCAGAGCGCCACGTTGTCGGCGAAGAGCGCCAGATCAGCCTTGCGAATTTTGGTGTCGAGGCAGAGGTCGGAGCCGCGAAACAGGGTGCGGGCCAGGAAGAGCCCGAGGTCCTTGGCGATTTTTGGCAGTTCCTGCCCGGCAATCAGGGCGCGGCGCAGGATGATGTGGGGCGAGAGGAATTCCATGACGATGATGGCCTGGCCAGCATCGAAATGGAAAATCTCCGGCACCATGCCGGGATCGCGTTCCGCTTGCCTGGACAGGGCGTGGTATTCGAAGAACGAGCGCTTCAGCGGCAGCGGCCAGCTATCGCCCACGAGGCGGACATAGGGCAACGCCTGCTTGACGACGACGGCGCCCTTGGGGCCTTCGACGATGAAGACCAGATTGAGATTGCCGTCGCCCACTTCGCGCGTTTTCCAGGCCTTGGCATCAGCACCGATCCGCTGCTTCAGCGCGGCAAGGCCGCCCAGCCGTGCGGGCAGTGTTTCGGGGCTCAAGGCGATAAAATCTTTGTATGAATTCATTTTTTCCAGCATTTGGCAGGTGAAAGAGGCTAGGTTTTGCACAATGCCCGGGCAAATGTAAATGACGCCGGGCCTCTTGTTTGCGGGACAGAACCTTCCATGAAAAAACCAGCCGGCCTGACGGATAATCTGCGCGGCATCCTGCTTCTGGTGGCCTCGGTCACCTGCTTCGGCGTGGTCGACGGGATCAGCAAGATGCTCATCGAAACCCAATCCTTCGGCCAGGTCATGCTGGCGCGCTATGTGCTGGCGCTCCCCATCCTGCTGCTGGCCACGGCGCCGGGCCAGTGGAAGAACCTGTTTCATACCAAACTGGTGCTCCTGCAGATTGTCCGGGGCATTGTTCCGGTGGTCATCGGCGGATCGATGGTGATCGCCGTGTGGTATCTGCCGCTGGCGGAAGCCACGGTCATCCTGTTTGCGGGGCCCTTTCTGGTGCTTGCGCTTTCGGGCTGGCTTTTGGGCGAGCGGGTGAGTGCGGCAAGCTGGATCGGCGTCGTGGTGGGTTTCATTGCGGTTCTGATCGTGGCGCGGCCGGGCTTTTCCGAATTTTCGCAATACACAATCTTTCCGCTGATCGCCGCCGTGTTCTACGCGGGCTTCCAACTGCTGACGCGGCACCTCGGCACGGCGGGCGAGGCGCCGACCACCACGCTGGCCTGGACCCTGCTGGTCGGCATCATCGTCGGCCTGCCGCTGGCCATTGCGAGCTGGACGCCGCAGACCCTGGAGACATGGATCCTGAGCTTTATTCTGGGCGTCATTTTCGGCTTCGCCCAATTGCTGATGGCCAAGGCCTTTTCGCTGGCTCCAGCGAATTTGCTGACGCCCTTCACCTATTTCCAGATCCTCTCGGCGCTGGTCTTCGGCTTCCTGGTTTTCGGCGACATCCCGGACATGTGGACCTTCGTCGGCATCGCGCTCATCGTCGGCGCGGGGCTCTATGTGTTCGGACGGAATGCGCCGAAAGCGGGCTAGGCTTGCAAAATCCACGTGGTGTGATACTATCCTACCATGTCCGCACCCGCCGAAAAGATCAGCATTACCGTCACCCCCGCCATGAAGCGGGTTTTGGAGGAGCGCGTGGCTTCGGGGCAGTTTGCCTCCGCCAGCGAATTGATGCGTGAAGCGTTTCGAACCTGGCAGCGGCAGCAGGACGAGCATGAGGAGCGGCTGGCTTCCCTTCGCGCGCGCATTGACAGGTCGATGAATGACCTCAAACCCAGCGCTCCGGCTGAGGAGGTTTTTGACCGCCTCAGGAAAATGCACGAGAAGAATTTGAAAGCTGCGTCTTGAAGGGCAAGCGGCTCGTTTTCCGGAATGAAGCGGAGGCCGATCTTGTTGCGCTATATGTCTATATCGCCCAGGCCAGCGGCAGTTTTCATACGGCTTTCAGCTTTACCGAACGGTTGCGGAGTGCCTGTCTCACGCTGGTGGATTTCCCCGACCGGGACGCGCCGCGCAATGACATCAAAGCCGGCCTCAGAATTCTAAGCATCGAGCGCAAGACCGTGGTCGCCTATTTCGTAGAAGGCGGCGATGTCATCATCAGCAATATCTTCCATGGCGGCCGCGACTGGGAAGCATTTTTTCTGGACAACACGATCGATGATCCCGAAGGCTAAAGAAAATATCATTTTAATCCTTGACAGTTATATTCCTATATACTAGGAATGATTTGTTCATTCCGGAAGGGGTCTCGGTCGCGACGGTGGCTTTGATGGGGTGGATGTGGCGCCTGCGGGCGGGGTGGGACGAATACCCCGCGCTCGGGAGTTTCCGGCAAGATCCGCAGGCATTAGGACCTGCGCGCCGCAAGGCAGTTAGGCAGTCTGAAGAAGACAGGGCCGAAGTACGAACCGGAAGCCGAAATCGCCACGAAAGCGTGGGCGCGGTTTGCGTCAACCGCCGGACGACACGACCGGCATTTTCGCGTAGGCTGCGCTCACGCAACCCTTCGCTTCTCTCGACCCCGGAAACGGCATAACCGTTTCCACCCCCGGCGGAGCTTTGCGCAGAATCATAAGCCAATCCCGAATCCCACCGGACTTTTCGACGCATCGTTTATAACGCCCTTAAAATCAGGACTTTACAAGAGGTTGCATGCACTATCCATTTCTTGACACAATTCCCCCCCGTAACTATGGTGCGCTCGATTTTAAGGGGTGGAAATCGCTGATTTTTGCTGGAAATTTTGAGTGGGATCATGACGGACTCTGACCGGCTCAAAAACCTCGGCAAGAAGATCGAACAAACCCTTGAAGAGCGGCGCGGCGCATCCGGCCCTGACAGTCAGGAAGGGTCTGCCGCGGGTCTCGCATTCCGGGCAGTCAGCGAATTACTCGTGGGACTTCTTGTGTGCATGGCCCTGGGCTGGGGGGCTGACAAGTATTTCGGCACCGCGCCCTGGATCATGCTGGCATTGATGCCTCTTGGGCTGGCGGCGGGCGTGATGAACGTCATGCGGCTGTCGCGCAGCAAGCAGGCGGAAGATTTACTCGGCGGCAAGGGCCCCATGCCCCCATCCGTCAAAGACGATGATGATGAGGACTGAACGTGGCAACTCCTGAACACGGCGAAAAGATTATCGATCCGATCCACCAGTTCGTGATCAACCGCATCATTCCGATCGATATCGGCGGCCTCGACATTTCCTTCACCAATTCGGCCCTGTGGGCGGTGATCGCGGTTACCTGCGCCTCGCTGCTGTTCATCCTGGCGCCGCGCAACCTGATCCCGACGCGGCTGCAGTCGGTGGCCGAAAGCATTTACGAAGTGGTCGACAACATGACCCACGAGGTGCTGCATGAAAATGCCCGCACCTATTTCCCTTTCGTGCTGACGCTGTTCGTCTTCATTCTCTTTGCCAACGTGCTGGGCCTCATTCCCTACTCCTTCACGGTGACCAGCCATATCGTGATCACCCTGGCGCTGGCGCTTGTGGTGTTCATCGGGGCCACGATTATCGGCTTCATCCGCAACGGCTTCGGCTATCTCAAGCTGTTCGTGCCTTCAGGCGTGCCCACCCTGCTGCTCCCCCTCGTGGTGCTCATCGAAATCGTATCCTATTTCATCCGCCCGATGAGCCTTTCCATCCGGCTTTTCGCCAACATGATGGCGGGCCACATGATGCTGAAGGTGATGGCGGGCTTCGTCGTCATGCTCGGGGTCACGGCAGGCTGGCTGCCGCTGGTCGCCATGGTGGGCCTGATGGGCCTTGAACTGCTCGTGGCCGCCCTTCAGGCCTATGTTTTCGCACTCTTGACCTGCATGTATCTCAGCGATGCCATGCATGTTGACCACTAACTAAACCCATCCATTCCACAGGAGAAAAAAATGGAAGTTGAAGCAGCAAAGATGATCGGTGCAGGTATTGCAGCTATTGCCCTCGGTGGCGCTGGCGTTGGTATCGGCACAATTTTCGGCAACTACCTGGCAGGCGCCTTGCGCAACCCGGCCGCCGCCGCCAGCCAGCGCGGCACCCTGTTCCTTGGCTTTGCCTTCGCCGAAGCAACAGGCCTCATCGGCTTCGCCGTTGCCATGCTCATTCTGTTCGGCTGATACCAGCCGCTGACCTCTGGCCGGCGCTGCATGGTGCGGCGCCGTTCAAACGCATTCACAGGGCCTGCCCATGCCGCAGCTTGATATGTCTACCTGGCCGCCACAGCTTTTCTGGCTCGCCGTCACTTTCCTGGCGCTCTATTTCGTCAGCTCGCGCGTGGCCATCCCGCGCACGGGGGGCGTGATAGCACTTCGCAAGTCGACGATTGACGGCGATCTGGCGAAGGCCAAAAATCTCAAGGACGAAACC
>Ga0073899_10005999_pt1 | contig 10511 bp, 10 predicted proteins | sample KloWWTmetaKNB5Ph_FD_88975 | JGI IMG/M metagenome (GOLD analysis project Ga0073899, IMG submission 88975) | Active sludge microbial communities from Klosterneuburg, Austria, studying microevolution and ecology of nitrifiers - Klosterneuburg... | ecosystem: Engineered > WWTP > Aerobic digester >...
GGCGCCGCGGCCGCGGGAGCGTCGGGCGCTGCGGCGGTCGGGGCCGGCGCCGCCTGCGCGTCGGGGCTGGGCGTGGTCGGCTGCCGCTGCGCGGGGCGATCGCAGGCGGCGGCCGTCAGCGCGCCGCCGATGACCAGGACGTTGTAGAGCTTCTTGATCGTGTCGTTCACGGGGGTCTCCTTGGTGAGTCACCCGAGCAACGGCGGCCGGCGGCGACCGGCGCATGGAATCGTCACGGATCGAGCGTGAGCGTGCCGAACCCGCTGGGCGCGTGGAAGTTGGGCTTGGCGGTGCGACCCGGGAACGCCATCAGGTAGCGGCGCGGCTTGCCGCCCTCCATGCGGTCGAGGCCGAGCGGCAGCACCGCGCCGGCGGTCAGCGCCGCGATCAGCTCGGGGGCGGCGATCGTGAACTCGATCGTGGCGGTGCCGGCGGCGGCGTCGCGGGTGGTGCCGATCGTCAGCGCGCCGGACCACGCGGTGTCCTCCTTCTTGACGCCGGGGCGGCCGCTGCGATCGACCGCGATGTCGAACCAGTGGCCGAACGGGCCCACCTCGATCTCGAAGTAGCGCCGCGGCACCGCGGGATCGGGCGCGATGAACACCTCGACGCAGTCCTCCTGGTACAGGCCCACGCGCTCGACGTCGGTGGGGCGGCTGGTGTCGACCTTGAGCCCGGTGCCCTCGACCTGCCACAGCACGTGCAGGCCGCGGCTCGACCACAGGAAGCGCACCGTCGACGCGTGCGGCGTCTTGGCGCCCATCCAGTCGGTGGCGAAGCGGTGGGCCGGCGCGCGATCCCAGATCGGCTCGATCGCGCCGTCCATCGCCGGCACCTCGGCGTCGTCGACGCGGGCGGCGTGGACCTGGCGATCCTCGGCGGCGGCGACGTCGTCGACGACGAAGTCGCCCATCGCGTACAGCCGCGCCGGTCGCCGCTGCGCCAGCAAGCCCGCGCCGTCGCCGGTGACCGGCGGATCGGCGAGGTCGATCCCGAACCGCGCGGCCGCGACCTCGAGCAGCGGCGAGGTGCGATGGCCGCCCAGCTCGGCGGCGAGGCCGGCGTGATCCCACAGCCCCAGGAGCTGCGCGCCGACGCGATCGACCAGCACCGGGTTGGTGCCGCCGACGGCCATCGCCTCGGCCGACGGGAACAGCACCTGGAAGCCGTCGCCGCTCATCGCCGGCGCGCCCTCGGCGAGGATCACGTGCGGGGTCTCGACCTCGAACACGTCGACCATGCGCTCGGCGAACTTCTCGAGCGCGGCGACGTAGACCTTGCGCGCGCGGGGGTCGCCCTTCTTCACCAGGTCGATCGCGGCGCCGACCTCCTTGTGGGTGCGCCACTTCTGCCGGTAGGCCGGCGCGGCGTCGCTGTACATCGCGGCGCCCTGCAGCGACTTGATCGCGATCGAGAACACCGCGAACCGGTGCGCCTTGAGCTTGGGCAGCGAGATGAACAGGCCGTGATCGAGGTGCTCGGCGACGATCTTCGGGATCAGCAGCGTGGGCACGTGGGTGCCCGCCATGCCCGACAGCCCCAGCGGCTTGCCCGGCTGATCGCCCTCGACGTCGAACGTGCCGTCGTCGTCGAGCGCCACCAGCGGCACGCCCTCGTCGGCGCACATCTTGGCGTAGCCCGAGACGTCGATCAGCCGGTCCCAGTCCTTGGGCTGGCCGCCGAAGCCGTCGGCGACGGTGATCGCGGTGTGGCCGCGGGCCTTGAGGCAGCGGATCACGCCGCGCACGAACTCGGGATCGGTGGTGCGGCCGGCGACGCCGTTGTCGCCGCCGTTGGTCTTGGGGTTCTTGAACCAGTCGAAGCCGCTCATGTTGGGCTTGAGCAAGACCGGCGTGGCGGGCGGCCGTTTGGGCACGACCGCCTCGCACAGCCGCTGGCCCAGCTCGCGCGCGGTGCCGCCCTGCAGGATCGTCACCGGCGAGCGATCGGCGGCCAGCCGCGCGCGGTTGGCCTTTCGCAGCGCCGCGCCGTCGACGGTGTCGCCGACGACCACCGGCGGCCCGGCCTGCCACGCCGGCGACGCGCCGGTCGTGGTGTCGACCGCTGGCACCGCGGCCACCGCGGCGTCGGCGCTGGCCGTCGGGCGCGCGTCGAGCGGCGGCGCCACCGCGAGCGCGGCGTCGGCGTTGGCCGGCGGCGCGGTGGGCTTCGGCGCGTCGCCCTTGCCGCAGGCGGCGGTGGCGATCGTCGCGAGGGCGAGGCGGGTCCACGGGCGCATGGTGCGAGCTTCGACGGCGCGCGTCCGCGAGGCAAGGCGCGCGCGCGTGCCGATCTGGCACTGGCCGCGCCGCTTTGGCGCTCCGCGGCTCGAGACGGGGGACTGCCCGATCGCCGCGCGGTATCGCGATGTTCGGCCCTTGCGGGTGGGATGGCACGGCCCCACGGTGGAGGCATGCCAATCGAGGTCACGTTCCGTGGAATGGAGCCCTCCGAGTTCGTCGCTGCCCGCGCCCGTGAGTCCGCGGAGCAGCTCCTGGCCGGCGCGCCGGAGAGCGTCGGTTGCCGCGTCGTGATCGAGACCCCGCCCGGGCACCACAGCCACGGCCAACCGTTCCACGTCCGTGTCCACCTGATGGTGCCCGGTGACGACATCATCGTCGATCGCGATCCCGGCCGCGGCCCGCAGGCGCACGACGACGTCTACGTCGCACTCGCCGACGCGTTCCAGGTCGCGCGGCGCCGCGCCGATGAGCTCGGCCGCAAGCGCCGAGAGGCGCGCCGCCGCCACGACGTCGCTGCGTCGGAGTAGCGTGGGCGCCCGCGCTAGCGGCGATCCGCGGTGAAGCCGGTCGTGAACTTGATGCTGGCGCTGGCCACCAGCGCCTCGAGCTGGCCGTCCATGTTCGGGTCGCCGGCCCACAGGCAGCCACCCGCGTAGCCGATCGTCACCAGGCCGGCGTCCATCGCGACCGCGCTCCAGTCGCCGGCGTCGGCCGTGCCCTCGGTGCGCAGCGACGCGTCGGCCACCGACCAGCCGAGCACGGCGCAGTTGAAGCCGTTGGTCGCGATGCCGGCGCCGAGGTACAGCCGGAACGTCTCGCCGGTCTCGCCGATCACGCCGAAGGTCTCGCGGTTCTCGGTGACGACGTCGCCGGTGCACACGTCCTGGCAGTCCGGGTTGTTGGTGCCGGCGCCGCAGGTGCCGGCGGCCGGCCGCTCGAGCGCGCCGGTGCAGCGCTGGGTCGGCAACGTCACGTACATGCGATGCTCGAAGCCCGCGTCGCGCTGCTCGGCCAGCACCGACGCCGGCCACGCCTCGCTCGGGCACAGCACCTCGGGGCGGCCGCAGTCGAGGTTGAAGCGGAACGGCCGGCCCTCGTGCGTGATGTCGATGACCCCGCCCTGCGCGCCGAGCTCACGCGTGTACACCGCCGCGCCGATCTTCACCTCCACCCCGATCGTGTCGTCGTACGTCACGTCCCACCAGCCGTTCACGTCCGGCGCCGGCGACTTCGAGTTCGCCGCGCACCCGTCGCCCTTCGCGCCGCCGAGCAGAGGGAGAGCCAGGACCAGGATCGCCGAGAGCTGGATGTTGCGCATGCCCCACCCCATCGCAACCCGCGTTCCACCCCCGATCGCCAACGCCCGTTCACGCTTCACATGGGGACAGGATCTACCCATCTACGCTGTTGATATTGTGGGACTTCTTAGCCCTCTTGCGTCGCAAAAGGGGACACCTTCTACGGGGGCAAGGATTTGAAATCGCTTAGGATATTATGGGAACTCGACTTGAGGCGAAACCCGACAGCGTCTCAAATGTCGTCAGCGAGGCGATTCCACAAGCGATTCTAACGGCTTACGACCCAGGAATGTGTCCCTTTCTGCGACACACGAGCCCGGAAAACCGTTTAGATATCAGTGATCTGGATGGGGGGATCCTGTCCCCAGCCAGCGGTCGAGGCAGTGCTCGGCGGCCTCGAGGAGCGCCTGGGCGGCGGCCTGCTCGGCGGGGGTGGGCGTGGCGGCGCGGACGACGTCGGGGTGGTCGAGGCCCCACTGGACGGCGAGGGCGGCGGCCTCGTCGGCGCACGCGGCGTCGGTGCAGGCGCAGGCTTGGTCGCGCTGCTCGGCGAGGGCGGCGAGGAGGGCGGCGGTGGCGGGATCGGGCGGCGGCGCGTCGACGGCGGCGTCGACGGGCGGCGGCGGCGGGATCGGGCGATCGGCGGGAGGTGGGGCGCCGCAGGCGGCCAGGCAGAGCAGGGCCAGCGCGGCGCGGGCGATCACAGCTCGGTGATCTCCTTCTCCTTGCCCTTCTCGAGCTCGTCGATCGAGGCGACGTAGCGATCGGTGAGGTCCTGGACCTTCTTCTCGCCGTTCTTCTTCTCGTCCTCGGTGATCGCCTTGTCCTTCTCGGCGTCCTTGAGCATGTCCATCGCGTCGCGGCGCGCCGCGCGCACGGCCACCTTGGCGTCCTCGGAGGTCTTCTTGATGCCCTTGACCAGGTCGCGGCGGCGCTCGGCGGTGAGCGGCGGGATCGGCACGCGCACCAGGTCGTTGTCGGCCACCGGGTTGAGGCCCAGGTCGGCCGCGCGGATCGCCTTGTCGATCGCCGGGACCATCGACTTCTCCCACGGCTTCACCGACAGCATGCGGGCGTCGACCACGGTCACCGTCGACACCTGGTTCACCGGCGTCGGCGTGCCGTAGTAGTCGACGCGCACGCCGTCGAGCATCGCCGGCGACGCGCGCCCGGTGCGCACCTTGGCCAGCTCGCGCTTGAAGGCCTCGACGGCCTTCTTCATCCCGTCTTCCGCTTCGGTCGTGATGTCGTTCAGCATGGTTCCTCTTGGACTCTACGCGAAACGCGAGCCTTCGTTGTCCTTGACGATGCGGGTGCCCACGTCCTCGCCGCACACCACCCGCTGGATGTTCCCGGCCTTGGTCATGTCGAACACGTTCATCGGCAGCTCGTTGTCGCGGCACAGCGCGAACGCGGTGGCGTCCATGACGCCGAGGTCCTGCTTGAGCGCGTCGGTGAACGTCACCTGCGCGTAGCGCCGCGCGTCGGCGTGCTTGCGCGGGTCCTTGTCGTAGACGCCGTCGACCTTGGTCGCCTTGAGCAAGATCTCGGCGCCGATCTCCATCGCCCGCAGCGCCGCGGCGGTGTCGGTGGTGAAGAACGGGTTGCCGGTGCCGGCGCCGAAGATCACGACGCGGCCCTTCTCGAGGTGGCGCATCGCGCGCCGTCGGATGTACGGCTCGGCCAGCTGCGACATCGGGATCGCCGACTGCACCCGCGTGGTCACGCCGGCGCGCTCGATCGCGTCCTGCAGCGACACCGCGTTCATCACCGTCGCCAGCATGCCGACGTAGTCGGCCGACGCCCGGTCCATGCCCTTGCTCGACTCGGTGAGCCCGCGGAAGATGTTGCCGCCGCCGACCACGACCGCCAGCTCGACGCCGAGCTTCGCCGTCTCGGCGACCTCGGACGCGATGGTGCGGATGGTCTCGGGCGAGATCCCGTAGCCCTGGTTGCCCATCAGCGCCTCGCCCGACAGCTTGAGGAGCACCCGTTTGTACGCTGGTCGCGGCGCGGCGGTCATGTGCGCGGGAACGTACAGGCGCGCCGGGCGTTTGGCCAGGGCTCGCCGGGCACCCGGTGGTACGCTGGCTTGGATGCAGGAACCCCGCGACACGATCGTCGATCCCCAGATCCGGCGTGAGGTCGAGCCGCCTCGCCCCGACGCGCGGCGCCCGGTGCTGTTGATCGCGATCGTCGTGACCGCGGCCCTGGCGGGCGCGGCGGCCATGGCCCTGATCCGGGGTCCCCGGGCCGCGCCGCCGCCGCCGCCGCGCGCGGTGGCCCCGCCGGCCGCGGTCGCCCCCGTCGCCCCGGTCGCGCCGGTGCCGCCGGCGCCGGCTCCTGTGGTCGCGCCGGTCGCGCCGGTCGCGCCGACCGCGCTGCCCACCTCCCACGCGGGGGGGCCCTGCGTCGACTACCACCAGAAGGGCCTCAGCGAGGATCAGCCGCGCCGCGTCGACTGCCTCGACGGCCCGCGCTAGCCGCGCGAGCATCCCGGGCGACGCGCTCCGGTCAGCGCGCGACCCGCGCCGTCAGCGCCACCAGCACCTGGCCGCCGACCGCGGCTCGCGGGGCGCGATCGCCGTCGAGCCGCGCGTACGGCGACAGCCCGAACTCGCCGTAGACGTCGGCGCGCACGACGTCGGACAGCGGGTGGCCGAACGACGCGGACACGCCCACCGCGCGGTCGGCGTAGGTGCCGGCGTCGCGGGTCCAGGTGCGGGTGCGGGTGGCGAACGGCGCCAGCGCGAAGCTGCCGGCACCGAGCGTGCCGTCGAAGCGCGCGCTCACGCGGTCCTCGGCGGCGACGTTGCCGTCGAACGTCGGGAAGACGCTGCGCGCGACCGCGGCGCTGGCCCACAACTCCCCGGTGCGCACGCCGACCGCCAGCCCGCCGACCGGGATCGTCAGCTCGGGCAGGCCTTCGCCGTCGATGGTCTCGGTCCACTCGTCGACCACCTCGCCGTCGACCGTGGTCTGGCTCGACGCGGTCATCTGGCCGCCGGTGAAGCCCCAGCCGCCGTGCGCCGCGGCGTACCAGCCGTCGCGATCGATCCGCGCGCGCAGCGGCAGCAGCGTGAACGCGGTGCCGCCGCGGTCGTCGTCGCCGACCTTGAGCCCGGCGCCCTCGATGACCAGCGCCTCGACCTTGGCGTCGGTGGCGCGGCCGGCGTAGTGGTACCAGTAGGTCGACATGTCGATCTCGAGCTGCGCGCTCCGGCCGTCGCCGGTGTCGTCGTGCTGCGTGACCACGCCGTGGCCGATCGTCGTCATGACGAACGCGTGGCGGTGCGGGGTGTCGCCCTTCCACAGCTCGCCGCCGCCGACCGTGACCCGCTCGGTCGAGCCGTCGTAGCGCCGCCGCCACAGCGACCGCCGACCGTCGAGCGCCGGCGCGACGCCGAGCTCGTGGACGCCGGTGATCTCGAACGTCAGCCCGACCCGCGACAGGCAGAAGCTCCACTGCGCGCTGCCGACCGCGCGCTGCGCCGCCAGCGGCCGCAGCCGACCTTGCACCGCGCCGCTGACGATGTCGCAGCCGATGCCCGACACCGCCGCCGCGGCGCCGACGCCGACGTCGGGGCCGCTCCCGGTGCCGGCGGTGACCTGGGCGAAGGCCGCGCCGTGCCAGTAAGGGCCAGTGGCCTCGTCCGACAGCAGGTCGCGCCGCGGCGCCAGGTCGAGCTGCGCCGCGCCGACCGCCAGATCGGCTGGCTGGGCGTTCGCCACGCCGGTCAGCAGGGCGAGGATCCCGAGCGCGACGAGGCGGTCCATGTCCGCCACTGGTGCAACGGTCGGTCCAGTGCGCAGGATGTCGAGATGGTTGAGGTTGGTGGCGGGATCCGTCCAGGATCGAACGGTGGTCGACCAGCCGATCCGTCAGGTTGAGGACGGGTGCCGCGTTTGGGACGCCTTGCGGGGCCTGGGCTTGGTGGCCTCGGCCTTGCTGTACCAGCGGGCATGAAGCGCCTCCTGGTGATCGCTGGGTTCGTGGTCGCGGCCGGCACCTCCACGGCCACCGCACAGCCGTGCGATCCCGGGGGCGAGCTGGTCGAGGTGACCGAGTACAGCGGCCGACAGCACTACCACCTCGCGCTGGCCGCCGGCGCGGGCGAGGCGCTGGTGGGCTGGGCGCCCGAGGGGCCCAACGGTGACGTGCCGCGCGAGTTCACGATGAGCCGGGTGGCCGCGGACGGATCGACGTCGTCGATCCGCGTGCCGTTCCTCGGCCACGCTGCGATCGTCGGGACCCCGCCGATGACCAGCAGCGGCACCACCGCGATGCACACGTGGGGCGTGGGGGGCGTCGGCGTGATGCTGCGCGAGCCCGACGGCGCGGAGCGCGCCCCGATCCACCTCGACGACTACCGCAGCTACGGCGACAGCGTCGTCCGCGCGCGCTTCGACGGCACGCACTTCGTCGTGACCTGGGTCGCCGGCCCGCCCGAGGCCAGCGTCCTCAAGGCGGTGCGCTTCGACCCCGACGGCGTCCAGCTCGACGCCACGCCGCTCGTGCTCGGCCCGGCGTTCGCGTACAAGCCGTGGGCCGCGTCGACGCGCATCGGCGACGTCACCTGGGTGATGTGGTCGACGTTCACGTCGTCGGACGCCGAGTTCGTCAGCGGCACGAACCCCGATCTGGTCGGCGTCCGCATCGCCGACGACGGCCGGCTCCTCGACGCGACGCCGGTAGTGCTGGTCCCGGGCGCGCGCGGCGTCGCGCTGGCCGCCAACGGCGACACCGCGCTGCTGCTGGTGATGGCCCCGGACGGCGGCTTCGACATGTCGACGATCGATCGCGACGGTGTCGTCACGCCGGGCGGCCACCTGGCGCTCGCCGACGATGAGTTCTTGCTCGAGCTGCTGGCGGCCCCGGGCGGCGACGGCTTCACGGCGTGGACCACGCACCCCGTTAACACCGGCACGCCGATCCACGCCGAGGACGAGGTCGCGGCCCGCACGATCAGCCGGACCGGCGTGGCCGCCGCGGCGCCGAGCCTGACGCTGGCCGGCCAGGCGTGGGCGATCTCCACCGACGGCCGCGACTACCTGCTGCTCGCCGTCGAGGAGACCGTCGCCGGGGCCACCGGCGAGGAGCGCCTGACCCTCCGGCGGTTCCGCGGCGGGACGTTCACGCCGGTCACCGTCGGGACGACGCTCGTCGCCGCGCCGCTCACGCTCACCACCACGCAGTTCTGCAGCGGGCCCTACGAGCCGAACGACGGCTGCCAGGCGGGCGGCCCCGCGGGCGCGGGGACGATGGGGCTGATCGGGCTGGGCCTGCTCGCGCTCTGCCGCCGCCCGCGGCGCCGCTAGCCGCCCCGAAACGACGACGGGCCCGCCTCGCGGCGAGCCCGTGCGTCACGCGACGTGGACCTGGATCAGGCCATGCCGGCGGCCTTCGCCACCTCGGTCGCGAAGTCGTCCTTCTTCTTCTCGAGGCCCTCGCCCAGCTCGAAGCGGGCGAAGCGGCGGACCTTGATGTTCTCGCCGATCTTCGCGATCAGCTCCTGCTGGAGCTGCTCGATGGTCTTGTCGGGGTTCTTCACGAACGGCTGGTCGAGCAGGCAGATGTCCTTGAGCCACTTGCTGAGCTGGCCCTCGACCATCTTCTGCGCGATCGCCTCGGGCTTGCCGCTCTCGACGGCCTTGGCCACCAGCACGGCGCGCTCGCGGGCGATGACGTCCTCGGCGACCTCCTCGCGGCGGACGAACTGCGGGCCCATCGCGGCGATCTGCATCGCGACGTCCTTCGTGAAGCCGACGAAGTCCTCGTTGCGGGCGACGAAGTCGGTCTCGCAGTTGATCTCGACGAGGACGCCGATGCGGCCGCCGCCGTGGATGTACGAGACGACGGCGCCCTCGGTGGCCTCGCGGCCGGCCTTCTTGGCGGCCTTGGCCAGGCCCTTGGCGCGGAGGAAGTCGATCGACTTCTCCATGTCGCCGTCGCACTCGACCAGCGCCTTCTTGCAGTCGGCCATGCCGGCGCCGGTGCGCTCGCGCAGATCCTTGATCATCGTGGCGGTCACTTCAGCCATGGGAGTCTCCTGATGCTCGATGCGAGAAAGCCGCGGACCTGGCCGCGGCGCGTTCAGTCAGTGGGAACGGGGCGCGGGATTCAGGTCGTCGGCGCGTCGGGCGAGGCCGAGGCCTCGCTGTCGCCGTACATCCGACCGCCCGAGGCCATCTCGACCTTCGGGCCGTCGCCGCCCGACGACACGTGGATCACGCGCTCGTCGCCGTGGTCCTCGCGGGCGCCGCGGGTGTGGGCGCGCTCCTTGTGCACCTTCGCGCCGATGACGCACGCGTCGGCGATGCGCGAGGTGAACAGCTTGATCGCGCGGATCGCGTCGTCGTTGCCCGGGATGACGTAGTCGATCATGTCCGGGTTGCAGTTGGTGTCGGTGATGCCGACCACCGGGATCTCGAGCTTGCGCGCCTCGTCGACGGCGATGTGCTCCTTGGCCGGGTCGATCACGAACACCATGCCGGGCAGCTTGGTCATGCCCTTGATGCCGCCGAGCGACTTCAGGAGCTTCTCGCGATCGCGGCGGACCTCGATCTGCTCGCGCTTGGTGAGCGCCAGCATCGTGCCGTCCTCTTCCATCTTCTCGAGGGTCTTGAGGCGCTCGAGGGAGCCCTTGACCGTCTTGAAGTTGGTGAGGGTGCCGCCCAGCCAGCGCTGGGTGACGTAGAGCTGGCCCGAGCGGTTGGCCTCTTCGACGATCACGTCCTGCGCCTGCTTCTTGGTGCCGACGAACAGCACCAGCTCGCCGCGCGAGGTGGCGTCGACCACCGCGTTGAACGCGGCCTTGAACAGCTTGACCGTGTGGGTCAGGTCGATGATGTGGATCCCGTTGCGCGCGCCGAAGATGTACTGCTTCATCTTCGGGTTCCAGCGGCCGGTGTTGTGGCCGAAGTGCACGCCGGCCTCGAGCAGCTGGCGCATCGCGATCGGGGTGGACGA
>Ga0073899_10006001_pt1 | contig 10510 bp, 6 predicted proteins | sample KloWWTmetaKNB5Ph_FD_88975 | JGI IMG/M metagenome (GOLD analysis project Ga0073899, IMG submission 88975) | Active sludge microbial communities from Klosterneuburg, Austria, studying microevolution and ecology of nitrifiers - Klosterneuburg... | ecosystem: Engineered > WWTP > Aerobic digester >...
AAGCTGCCCTACTTCCCCAACCACCCGGCCTACGACTGGACGGAGGACAACTTCGGTCCGCTGTGGATCCCGAAGGCCGGCGCCACCGTGGCCCTCAGCCTGGCGAACCTGCCGTTGTACGAGCGCGCGATCCGGGTGTATGAGCACAACGACCTGCGCGTGGAGGGCGACCGCATCCTGATCAACGGCGCACCGGCCACGAGCTACACCTTCAAGCAGGACTACTACTGGCTGATGGGCGACAACCGCCACCGCTCGCAGGACGCGCGCTTCTGGGGCTTCGTGCCGCACGACCACGTGGTGGGCAAGGCGGTGCTGGTGTGGTTCACCAAGGACCCGTACACGGGCATCCGCTGGAAGCGCCTCTTCACCGTGGTGGGCAACGGCCTGAAGTGAGCCGCGGCCGATCGCCGAGCTTTGGGCGATGCGCACGGTGTGGCAACGGTGGCTGGGCCTGGGCCCGTGGACGAGGGCCTTCGTGCAGGCTTTGCTGCTGCTGGCCCTGGTGCATGCCCTGGTGCTCCGCTGGGTGATCGTGCAGAGCACGAGCATGTTCGCCACGCTGCTGCCGGGCGATGTGCTGGCCGTGCAGCGCTGGCCGGTGTGGACGGGTGTGGAGCGCGGGGATGTGCTGGTGTTCCGTGACCCCACCCAGGATGACCGGCCGATGCGGAAGCGGCAACTCCTGGTGAAGCGCGTGGTGGGCCTGCCCGGCGACACGGTGGAGCTGCGCGCCGGCCTGGTGCTGGTGAACGGCCGCCCGTTGCCGCCCTGGCCCGGGGAGACCCGGCGCTACCTCGTGCGCGTGGACCCGGGCACCTCCCTGGACAGCATCGGCGCCGCCATCGGCCTGCCCCGCGCCTTCATCGCCGGAGGCGAACGGCACCTCGAGCTGCCGCTGAACCCTTCGCTGGCGGTCCGCCTGGAACGCGTGCGCGGCGTGCGCGACACCGGCCCGATGGGCCTGAGCCAACGACCGGCCCGCCACCTCTTCCCCTTCAGCCCCTTCCACCCGTGGAGCAGCGACGCCTATGGGCCCCTGCGCGTGCCGGCGGCCGGCGACAGCGTGCCCTTGGAGCCCGCGCAGCTGCCGCTCTACGACCGCATCCTCACCCGGCATGAGGGGCATGTGCTGGAGGTGGGCCGCGACGGCCTGCTGCTGGACGGGGCCCCGGCGACGACGGCGGTGATCGCCCGCGACCACTACTTCGTGCTGGGCGACAGCCGGCACAACAGCGCCGACTCGCGCCATTGGGGCTTCGTACCCGCCGACCATCTGGTGGGCCGGGCGAGGCGCGTGCTGCTGTCCTGGGACGCGGAACGCCGTGAGCTGCGCGGGGAGCGGTGGTGGCGGAGCCTGGGCCGGTAGGGCCTCCTGTGCCGCTCGAGGTACCTTCGCGCCATGCGTTCCCTTGTCGTTCTGCTGTTGGCGATGGTGGGCTGCACCGGCCCCGACGACCTGTGCACACGCCACTACGAGCCTTTCCCTGACCTGATCGGCGGCCGGGCGCGCACCGGCGCCAACGCCGCGCTGCTCGACGCCATGGCGCGCTACACCGCCGGCGACCACGAGGCCGCCATCCCCGTGCTGGAGGCCGAGCTGCGGAACACGCCGAACGAGGAGCAGATCCGCATGCTGCTGGCCAGCGCGCTCCTGGGTGCGGGCCGTCCCTACGACGCGGAGCTTCAGCTCGACTTCATCGAGACCTCGGCGCGCAACGACTACGATGAGGCGGCGGCGTGGTACACGGTGCTGTGCTGGCTGTGCAGCGGTCAGCACGACCGCGCGCTGGAAGGCGCACGCGCCATCGCCGCGCGGCCGCGACACACCTACAAGCTGCAGGCGGACGCGCTGGTGAAGGACCTGATGCGATGACGCTGGACGCGGTGCACGAGCGCCTGGCCGCGGCCCTTCGGGGGCCGCTGCCGGGACACACCACCTTTCTGTCCCGCAGTGGCTACTCCCGCGCGGACCTGGATCGCGCGCAACGCGCGGACACCGCACCCCGGGAGAGCGCCGTGCTGGCCCTGCTCTATCCCGCCATGGGCGCGCCGCACCTGCTGCTCATGCGCAGGCCCGAGTATGCCGGGGTGCACAGCGGGCAGGTGAGCTTTCCGGGCGGACGGCGCGAAGCGGAGGACATCGATCTGCAGGCCACCGCGCTGCGCGAGTTCCAGGAGGAGACCGGGGCCACGCCACGGGAACTGCGGGTGCTGGGTCCCCTGTCCCAAGTGTACATTCCGCCGAGCCGATCGCTGGTGACCCCCTTCGTCGGCCTGGCCGAGGAGTTGGGGCCCACCCGCCCCGATCCGCGCGAAGTGCAGGCGCTGTTGGAGGTGCCGCTGACCGAGCTGCTGCGGCCTGATGTCATCCGCCAGCGCCGACAGCACATCCAGGTGCTCGGCCGCGAGGCCGAGATCCCCTACTTCGACCTGGCCGGCCAGGTGGTGTGGGGGGCCACGGCGATGATGCTGGCCGAACTACGCGAGCTGCTGCTCCACTGAGGCGAATACCATGCATGGGATAGGTGCCTGTGGGGATCGGTCCAACACCGGCTGCGACCCCTCCGGGGTCGTGCAGGCAACTCGCCGTTCAACGCCCTTCGGGCTAAAAGCTGTGACACCTACGGGGTCATGAAATGAGACTACATCAGCCCGTCCCCGAAGGGGTCACAGCATGTTGAATGGGGCCAAAAGGATCGTTGGTCCGACCCGCCGGCCGGCGGGTCGCAGCCGGTGTTCATGAGGTGAGGCCTCGGAACGACCAGATGGCTATGGGTGCTTCCTCCTGAACATGCCGACCGCCGAACTACGCGAGCTGCTGCTCCATTGAAGCGACACCCAGTTCGCGCAGGAATCGCTCGCTGGGGCGGGTGCCGGCCTTGTCCGCACTGTGCTCGGGTTTGATGCGGCGCACGAAGTACATGTCGATGGCGCCCTTGTTCTTGGCCTCGATCTGCCCGCGGTGCACGCACTCGAACCGGTCCTTGATCAGCGCGTACGTGGAGCCGCTGACGTTGACCTCGCCGGGCTCGCCGCTGCTCTCCATGCGGCTGGCGGTGTTCACCGTATCGCCCCAGATGTCGTAGGCGAACTTGCGCTTGCCCACCACCCCGGCCACCACCGGCCCCGTATGCACGCCGATGCGCAGGATCCAGGGCACCTTGCCCTTCGCCTCGCGCTGGCGGCGCCATTCGTCCATCAGGTCGCGCACCTCCAGGGCGGCCAGCACGCACTTCACGGCGTGGTGCGGATCGGCCACGGGCACGCCGGAGGCGCACATGTAGCTGTCGCCGATGGTCTTGATCTTCTCGATGCCGTAGCGGCCCACGATCTCGTCGAAGTGGATGAAGCACTCGTCCAGTTCGGTGACGAGCTCCTCCGGGCTCATCTTCTCGGCGGCCTTGGTGAAGCCCTTCATGTCGGTGAAGAGCACGGTGACGGCGTCGTGGCGGCGGGCGGTGGCCTTGCCCTTGTCCTTGAGCTCCTCGCTGATCTCCTTGGGCAGGATGTTGAGCAGCAGGTCCTCGATTCGGCCCTTCTGGTGTTCGATCTCGCGGCTCTGCGCGCGCACCTCCTCGGTGCGCTCCTCCACGCGGCGCTCCAGGATCTGGTTGCGCAGGCGCAGCTGGCGTTCGCGCACCTTCACCCAGCTGAAGAGCACCAGGGCGATGAAGGCGGTGAGCGCGGTGTAGAACCACCAGGAGCGGTACCACGGGGGCAGCACGGTGAAGGTGAGGCTGGCGGGAGCGCTCCAGAGGCCCGCGCGGTTGATGCTCTTCACCCGGAAGGTGTAGTTGCCGGGGGGCAGCGCCGGGAAGAAGGCCTCCGTGGCCGCCGTCAGTGGCTGCCAATCGGGGTCCAGGCCCTCCAAAAGGGTGCTGTAGCGCACGGCACCGGGATCGCTGAGGCTCACGGTGCCATACTGAATGCGGATGGACCGCTCGCTGTGGCCGAGGCTGAGGTCCTGCTCCAAGGGGCGGTCCTCCAGGTTCACGCTCAGCCCGCGCAGGGCCACGATGGGCGGTGTCGGCGCACCATCGCCCTGGTCGGGCACCACCCGGGTGGCGCCGCGGGCCGTGCCGAACCACAGGTCGCCGTCGCGGGTGAGGCAGACCGCACCGGGCTTGGCCTCCACACCGATGAAGCCGGAGCGCTCGGTGTAGGAGAGGAAGCCCTCCTGCTCCGGGCGCCAGCTGTTGAGCCCGCCCACCGAACCGATCCAGAGGTGGCCCTTGGCATCGCGCAGCAGCGAGCGTATCGTGTTGTCCAGCAGGCCATCGGCCTGGGTCCAGGTGCGTTCCTCGCGGCCATTGGCCAGCACCAGCAGGCCCTGGCTGCGAGTGCCCACCCAGATACGCCCCTGGCCATCCTGCACGAAGGCCGTGGGTGAAAAGGTCCTGTCCAGGTCGACGCGCTGCGCACGTCCGTTGTCGATGCGGGTGATGCCCTTGTCCTTGCTGCCCACCCAGATGGTGCCCCGGTCGTCGCGGTAGAGCGCGGTGACAGGCGTGGTGGGCACGCCGTCCTCCTCGGTGTACACCATCGGCGGTGCCCCGGTGGCGTAGCGGCGCAGGCCGGTGATGGTGCCGATGTACAGTTCGCCCGGCTGCCCCACGGCCAAGGCCGTCACCTTGCCACGCGGGATCAGCACGTCCAGGTCGGGGTGCGGCACCGGTTGGAAGGCCACGGGATCCAGTTCCACCAGCCCGTTGGTCTCCGTACCCACCCACACGTTGCCGCGGGCATCCTCGGCCAGCACCCGCACGCGGGAGGTGCGCACGGTCTGCAGGTTCTTGATCATGCCCGTGCCCTGCACGCGGGGGTCCAGGATGCTCACCCCACCGTCGGTGCCGAACCAGATGCGGCCGCTGCGGTCCTCCAGAACGGCCCACACCTGCTGGTCCAGCAGGCCGTCCTGTTCCAGCAGGTTCAGGAATCGTTCGCCTTTGAAGATGTTGAGGCCGTAGTCGTTGGTGGCGAGCAGCATGTTGCCCTCCCGGTCGCGGGCGATGCGGCGGATCAGCAGGCTCTCGAGGCCGTTGCCGGGATGGTAGTGGCGGCGGACGCCGTTCAGGCCGATCACGGCGGCCCCGCCGCCCCAGGTGCCCACCCACACCTGACCGGTGGCATCCTCCCCGAAGCACATCACGAAGTCGCTGGGCAGGCCGTTGGCCGTGCTGTAGTTCACCACCTGGCCGGTGCGCGGATCGAGCACGAAGGCGCCGCTGCTCTGGGTGCCCAGCCAGCGCCTGCCGTCGGAGTCCTCGTACAGCGCACTGATGCCGAGCACGTCCTCCAACCCGTTCCACTCCAGGGAGGCGAAGCGCTTGGTCGCCGGGTCCCATCGCTTCAGCGTACCGCCGTCCTCGAGGAAGGCGAGGGTGCCGTCGCGGAAATGCACGGCATCCACCACGTGCTCGAGCAGGCCCTGGTCGCTGCCGAAGCGGTCCACGGTGGGCACACCCTCCGCGCTGATGGCGCTGATGCGCAGGGCGCCCTGGCCCATGGTGGTGACCCACACCGCCCCATCGCCGTCCTGCACCAGGGCGGTGACGTCGGACGTGAGCGCCTCGCCGGGCAGGGCCACGGTGGCGAAGCCACGGCCGGACCCGACGGTGAGGCCGCCGCCGGTGTGGCCCGCCCAGAAGCGGCCGCTGCGGTCGATGAGCAGGCAGCGCGCGCCCTTGGGGGCCGTGCCATCCTCCGTACCGTAAGTCCGGATGCCCACGCGGTCGCGACCGTCGAAGCTCACCAGCCCGTCCTCGGTGCCCAACCACACCAGCCCGGTGCTGTCCTGCACCACGCTGTACACGTTGCTGGAGGGCAGCCCGTTCTGCACATCGAGGCGCTCGAAGTAGAAGCGCTGCGCCGCCAGGGGCGCCATGAGCACGAGCAGCAGGGCGGAGAGGCTGGAACGCATCGGCTATCGGGTGAGGTCGTAAAAGCTGGCCTCCGAACCGGCGGCATCGCTCACCACCAGGGTGTTGGTCACCGACTCGCTGTAGTTCTGGATGAGGTTCTTCAGCGGGCCGTAGTTGTAGAAGGTGTAGATGTCGTCCTTCTTGGCGTCCACGGGGATCCAGTAGCTCTTTCCGCCCACGGTGCGGCCGTGTCCGGCGTACCACACCAGCACGGTGTTCACCTTGTTGCTGCGCACCAGGTCGCGCAGTTCGGTGCTGAAGAAGCGCTCGAGCTGCTGCTTGGAGAGGTTCTTCTTGGTGATGGTCCTCTGCACGTTGTACTTGGCGAAGGCCTTCTGCATCTTGGCCGCATCACCGCCCTGGCCTTGCAGCGCGGGGAAACTGCGGTACTCACTGTTCTCGATGTACACCACCCAGGTGGTGCCGGAGGACACCGCGGTGCCGCCGGCGGGCTTGTCGGCCGGGCGTTCGGCAGGCTTGTCGGCGGGCCGGTCGGCCACCACGGCGGGCTCCACGGGGCGCGGAGCTGGAGCCGCCTTGCGCTGCAGCTGCACCACCACTTCGCTGGCGTTTCCGAAGCGGTCCTCGGCCCGCACGGTGAACCGGTCCTTGCCGGCGATGACCAGCTTGATGCTGAACTCCGTGCGGTTGGTGTCGGGCACGTAGCTGGCCACGATGCCGTCCACCGTCACGCTGCGGATGACGCTCGCATCGCTGGCCACGCCTTCGATGAAGAGGTCCTCGCGGTCGGCCGCCACCGTGATGATGCGGTCGGGCCCGGGATCGGGCGAGGTGACCGCCAGGTCCGGCGCCACGCCTTCGGTGCGCTCCACCTTCAAGGTGACCGTGGCCAGGTTGCCGTACACATCCTCGGCCTCCACGGTGAGCCGCTCCTCGGCGGGGCCCAAGGGGATGCTGGTGAAGAACTCCGGATCCTTCTCATCCCGGGCGAAGTCGGCCTCCGTGCCGTTCACGCGGATGGCCTTCAGCAGGTTGCGGTCGCGCACATGGCCGGTCACCTTCACCTGCCGAAGGGCGTTGCTCACCTGCACCACCTCGCCGGTGCGGCTGGGCTCCACCAGGGTGATCACCGGTGGGTCCTCCTCGCGGTTCAGCTCGAAGAGCGCATCGGCCACACGCTTGCGCCGCTCCTGGATATCCGCTGCTGTGATGCTTTCGGTGTTGATGCCCTCGGGCAGGGCCTTCGCGGCCAGGTCCAGGTCGCGCTGGGCCCCCTCCAGGTCCACGTTGGCCTCCTTGCACTCGGCGCGCAGCAGCAGGGCCTGCACGTCCTTGGGCTGCTCCTGCAGCACGCGGTTGAGGTCGTTCACGGCGTTCTGCTGCTGGCCGTAGCCCTTGTAGTAGCGGGCGCGCTGGCGGTACACCTCGGCGTCGGTGCGGCCGTTGGCGATCACCTTGCTGATGTCGTCGATGGCCTTGGCGTACTCCTTCTGCAGGGCGAAGGCCTTGCTGCGGGTGAAGAGGGCCGCGGTGCTGCGCGGGTTCAGCTCCAGGGCGGTGGTGGTGCGCTCCACGGCCTTGTCCAGGGTGCGCAGCTGCATGGTGGGGCCGGTGTACTGCTCGTACAGCTTCAGCTGCACCTCGGCCAGCGCCACGTAGGCGTCCTCGTACAGGTAGTTCCACTCGATCACCCGCTCCAGGTCGGTCTCCGCGGTGCGGTAGTCGCGCTGGGCCATGCGCACCAGGCCGTGCAGGTAGTAGGTGTCGGTGGTGCCCTTCTGCGCCAGGGCGGCGTCGCTGGCGGCGGCGGCACCGTCCAGGTCGTTCAACGCCAGGCACACGCGCACCTTCGTTTGCAGGGCCTCCATGCTCTTGGGGTCGGTGGCCAAGGCCTTGTTGCACAGCTCCAGGGCCTCCTGCGGGCGGCCGAGGTCGAGGTAGGCGCGTGCTGCCCGGGCGGCATGGCCGGCATCGCCGGGATCCAGCTCGTGCACTTTGCGCAGGTCGGCGGCGGCGTCGGCGGTGCGGTCCAGCAGGGTGTACACCTCGGCGCGGGCCTGGTAGGCCTTCACCATGCCGGGCTCCACCTGGATGGCCAGGCCGTATTTCTCCACCGCTTCGCTGAGCTGCTGGGCCTGGCGCAGGGCCTCGGCCTCCTTGAAGAAGGCCTTGCCGCTTTGAGCGGCGGACGTGATGGACAGGACCAGTGCCGCCGCGAGGAACGGACAGGACAGGGAATTCCGGAACATGGCGGCCGAAGTTAGGCCGCGATGCACATGCCGCGCCACCCGTCGCCGTCGGCTAGATGCGGAAGCGCAGGATGCCCATGGCCAGGGACACCGTGGGCGTGTCCTGGCTGAAGAAGGACAGCACGTCGCGGCTGGCGAAGCCCCCCTCCCACTGGCCGGACGGCAGGCGGAAGAGCAGGCCCATCGGCAGGCGGGTGTCGTAGTTGCCGCCGGTGACCACCCCGGCCTGCAGGGTGAGGAACTTCACCGGGCTGTATTCCCCGCCCAGGCTGAACTGGGGCTTGGCGATGGTGCCGGGCACATCGTTCAGCGGCAGCACCACATCGAGGCCCACCTCGGCCTTGTCCGGCACCACATAGCTGGCGCCCATCCGCAGCATGCTCGGCGTGGCCACGCGCTTTTCGGCCAGGCCCTCCCAGTTGAGGATGCCGAGCTCGGAGGTGATCACCTCGGCCTGGTCGAAGAAGTTGTAGCTGGTGAAGCCCGGGCTGTCCAGCGTGTAAAGCGTGTCGTCCTTGGCGCTGTAGGCGTTGCCGTCCCACGTCATGGAGCCCAACCCTGTGGCGGCCACCCCCACCTTCAGGCGGTCCTTGTACACCGCACTGAGGCCCACATCGCCACTGAAGCCGCGGCCTACGCTGCGCAGGCCGCTGCCGCCCACGGTGCTGGGGTTGCTGCTGGCCGCCGTGCCGTAGTCCACGTCGAACACCGGGCTCAGGGCGCTGAAGGCCTGCCAGCGGCCGTCCTTCTCGCCGATGTCGATGTGCGCGAAGCCCTGCAGGTAGCGGAAGCCGATGCCGCCGTGCCACTCCACCGTGCCGGTGGTGAACAGGCGGCGCCCCCAGGAGAAGGCGTACTCGCGGGTCCAGCTCAGGGTCATGCGGGTGTCGTCCATCAGCTGGCTGATGCGCCGGCCCTCACCAGGCTCCACGAAGCCGCGGCGCACCAGGGCCAGGGTGTCGGCGCCGAGGTCGGGGCGGTTGGCGATCACCGTGCCGTCGGCCAGCTCCAGGTGCGTGAAGTAGGGCGCGCGCCGGCCCAGGAAGAGCAGGTCGCTGGTGGTGCCGTTGTAGTAGCTGTCCCACTGGAACCGGTCGCCGATGCTGATGGCGAAGCCTCCGGCGTCGTCGTTCAGGAAGCTGAAGCCGAGCAGGCGCACGTCGGCGTTCAGCGCCAGGTCGGCCTCGCCGAAGTTGTCCGCGGCCGCGGCCTGTTCGTTGCCCGTGAAGGTGCGGTCGAAGTCGCGCAGCATGTCGCGGCGCAGCACCTTGCGCGACACGCCGGTGGTGTGGATGGAGTACGCGCCCTCCAACAGGCCGAACACGAAGCGCGGGTCCTCGTACTTCAGGTCCCAGCCCAGGTTGGCCGGGTTGATGCCGATGCTCTGGTAGTCCGAGGCCAGCGTGGTGGCGATGCCGGCGCCGGTGACGGTGAAGGACGGCCCTTCGGTCTGGGCCGAAGCGGCCAGGGCCAGCTGCAGGCCGGCCCACACGGGAAGGAGGCGAACGGGGAAGCGCATGGGGTGGAAGGGATGGGACCCCGCGCAGCGCACGCGCGCTACGCGCCGGTGAACTTGGCCATCACCTCGGGGGTGACGCCGGTGGTGCTGAACCCGCCATCGTGGTAGAGGTTCTGCATGGTGACGTAGCGGGTGAGGTCGCTGAAGAGGGTGAGGCAGAAGCGGGCGCAGTCCTCGGCCGGGGCGTTGCCCAGCGGGCTCATGGCCTGGGCGAAGCCGAAGAAGCCGTCGAAGCCCTTGATGCCGCTGCCGGCGGTGGTCATGGTGGGGCTCTGGCTCACGGTGTTCACGCGGATGCGTTTCTCGCGGCCCAGGCGGTAGCCCCAGCTGCGGGTGATGCTCTCCAGCAGCGCCTTGGCGTCGGCCATGTCGCCGTAGTCGGGGAACACACGCTGGGCGGCGATGTAGGTGAGGGCCACCACGCTGCCGCCGTGGGCCAGGGCGCCGGTCTTTTCGGCGGCCTGCAGCATGCGGTGCAGGCTCATGGCGCTCACGTCCAGGGTCTGCTTGTACCAGTCGTAGTTGAGGTCGTTGTAGGGCCGCCCCTTGCGCACATTGGGGCTCATGCCGATGCTGTGGAGCACGAAGTCGGCCGGGCCGCCGAGCTGCTGGGTGCTCTCGGTGAAGAGCTTCTCCAGGTCGGCGTCGTTGGTGGCGTCGGCGGGGATCACCGGGGCGCCGGTGGCGTCGGCCAGCTTCTTGATCTCGCCCATGCGCATGGCCACCGGCGCGTTGGTCAGCACGAAGCGCGCGCCTTCGGCGTGGGCCAGCTCGGCCACCTTCCACGCGATGCTCTGGTCGTTGAGGGCGCCGGTGATGATGCCGCGCTTGCCGCTGAGGAGTCCGTAGGCCATTCG
>Ga0073899_10006002_pt1 | contig 10510 bp, 8 predicted proteins | sample KloWWTmetaKNB5Ph_FD_88975 | JGI IMG/M metagenome (GOLD analysis project Ga0073899, IMG submission 88975) | Active sludge microbial communities from Klosterneuburg, Austria, studying microevolution and ecology of nitrifiers - Klosterneuburg... | ecosystem: Engineered > WWTP > Aerobic digester >...
AGTGGCGGGCACCGCTGCCAAGGTGGCAGACACTCCCCCAAGCAAACGAACGATGTCTTTAACTCGACTGAAGTAGCCGGCCAAGGGGTATGTCTCATCGACGCCCATCCCACCGTGCAAGTGGTGACACGTCTGGAGTGCTTGAGGTGCGTGAGCGGCGAACCAGTACGCAGCCACTGCCAAATCATCGCGAAGGTCCAGACCTGCATCGATCCCTCGAGCCAAGTGGCGAGCCGTAAGGTCCACGAGTCGAGTGGTGACGAAAACGTCAGCCATCTGCATTTGCACAGCCTGGAATTGCGCCAACGAGCGACCGAACTGTTGGCGCTCGGTGATGTAACCCGCGGTGAGATCTTGAGCGCCCTTAAGCAAGCCCGCTCCCCAGGCCACCAAACCCGACAAGGCCGCGGTGCGCACGGCATCGGCAGCGTCGATCAGGGTCGAGGTGGGGGCGTCACGAAATTCCACGGTGACCTCGTGCCACCCACTCGAGGTCACGATCGCGCGTTGCTCAACTCCCGGCGCTTCAGCCTCGACCAAAGCAATCATTGGGCCTTCAGACCCACTGACCGAGACGACGTAGGTGAAACTCCCCTCAATCCCGGCAAGCACCACACCCGTCTTGGTGCCACTGACCCTTCCATCGCGCACAGAGGTGGTGGGCTGCGAAGGCAGCGCGTGCTGGGGTTCGCTGAGCGCGGGAACCAAGAAGTGCGAGCCTGCACTCACTGCCGCCATCAACTCAGCTAGGCCCTGCGATGCCAAGGGAAGTGCACCAGCAGTCAGCGTCGACCAGATCGGCACGTCGACACATCGAGCGCCCGCCTCGGCGAGCAGGACCCGTTGCGCCTGGGCACCAAGACCAGCACCATCTAGATCCTCCGGCATGCTCAGGCTGAGGAGTCCGGCTTCAGCGAAAGCGGTCCAGCTGGCGCCGCCCTTGTCGAGCACGTCAGTGACAACACCACGAATTTCATCGCGTAGCTCTTGCTCCACCAGGCCTCCTCGATTGGCTTGAAGCGAAACTATAACGTGTTCTAGTTAGCCCGCTGGGAGCTGAGCAAACTCGGCCACTTAGGCTCCCGCTATGAGTTACAAGCTTCGTCAGTTGGCCAGCCTGGCGTTTAACGTGAACGCCTTCTTTCCTCCGCATGGACGTGTAGGTGCGCCTGCGTTCTTCGCAGGCTGGATGACCAACGAACTCACTCCGCAACTCATGACCATTACCGCGGCCGACACAGCTCAACACCTGATTCGTCGCAAGGCGACGTTGTCAGACCTGGCACTTGCCGCGACAAACCTCACGCTGATGTCGCTGCTGGTTCGCCGCTCCCAGCAGACCTCGGCTCAAAGCGAAGAAAGCTTGATCTCATCGCTCGGCCCGAACTATCGCGAGGGGCTAGGCACGGCTGCACAAGACAACCCACTTTCATTAAGCAAATTGGTGCGACCGCTTGCCGTCATCGATGCCGACGTCGACCGGATCCGCGACGTGGAATACAACGGCCCAGGGATGCGTGGACGTCTCGACGTCTTCCGGCCCAGTGGCGAGGTTTCGGGTGCTCCTGTGTTGCTGCAGGTCCACGGCGGCGCGTGGATTATGGGCCGCAAAGAAGAGCAAGGCCTGATGCTGATCAACAAAATGGTCAGCCTGGGCTGGGTCTGCGTGTCGATCAACTACCGACTCGCTCCGAAACACCTTTTCCCAGCGCAGATCATCGACGTGAAGAAGGCCATCGCCTGGGTGCGCGACAACATCGCGCAGTACGGCGGCGACGCAAGCCACTTGGTCATCACCGGCGGCTCCGCCGGTGGTCATCTGGCCTCCTTGGCCGCTCTTTCACCCAACGATCCAGAGTTTCAGCCTGGGTTTGAGAACGCAGACACCAGCGTGGATGCATGTGTGCCGTTCTACGGCGTCTTCGATCTAGCCAATAAGTCTCAGCACGTCGCCGCCAAGCTCATGCTCGATACGTGGCTGGCTCCCAAGGTGTTCGGCAAGCCGTTTGCTGGCAATGAAGCAGAGTTTGAGAAGGCCTCGCCGTTGTGTCGCCTCGATGAGATTGATCCCGAACTCATCCCCGACTTCTACGTGCTGCACGGGGACAATGACACGCTGGTCGATGTCAATCAGGCCAGATCCTTTGTGGCCCGTTTGCGCGAGGTCTCACACGCCATGGTCACTTACACGGAACTGCGCGGTGCTCAACACGCGTTTGAGTTGTTCACCTCGCTGAGGAGTCACCAAGTGATCGCCTCGGTGGCCCGATGGTTGGAGTGGCAACGCCTGCATGGCAGCGCTGCGGACACCAGGCGCGCCGAGAGCGCCTAGCGCGGTAGCCCCAAGATTCGTTCGGCAACGATATTGCGCAGCACCTGAGTTGTGCCGCCAGCGATCGACAAACACCTGGTGAGCAGTTGTTGTTGCACTGCTCGTTGACTAAAAGCATCGTTGGAGAGCGCTCGCTCCCCCAGCAATTCCATCACCAAGGTCGCGGCATCTTGGCGCGACTTCACCCCCAGCAATTTGGCCACTGAGGACTCAGCACCGGGTCCAGCGCCACTAATGGAACGCAATGTCGCGCGATCGCCGAGCAACCCCGCCACCTGAGCAACCGCAACTGCGTGGCCCACGCGAGCCTCATCGACCGGGTCGAGGCCTTCGCGAGCGATCTCAAGGGCCATGTCGATGCCCAAACCAAGGTTGTGCGAAGCCATCGCGACTCGCTCATTGGCCAGAGTCGATCGGGCTAACGACCACCCATCGCCTGGAACACCCACCATCAACTCATCGGGGACAAACACCGAGTCGAGGAAGACCTCGTTAAACATTGCTTCGCCAGTCATCTCTCGCAACGGCGCGATCGTAATCCCCGGGGAAGTCATGTCGACCAAGAAGTAGCTGATGCCTTTGTGTTGCGGCACGTCTGCGTCAGTGCGCGCCAAGGTGATTCCCCACTGCGCCTGGTGAGCCAGCGACGTCCAGACCTTCTGTCCCGTCAACTCCCAGCCACCTGCCACACGCACTGCTTTCGTACGCAACGAAGCCAGGTCAGATCCCGCACCTGGTTCGCTAAAGAGTTGGCACCAGGTGATCTCGCCCCTCAACGACGGCATCACGAACTGTTCGCGTTGCTCATCGGTGCCGTTAAAGACAATCGTCGGCACCGCCCAACCAGCGATTTTGATGTCAGGTCTAATGATGGAGGCCCGCTGCAACTCCTCATCGATGACCAACTGCTCCACGGGTCCCGCACCACGCCCATAGGGGCGAGGCCAGTGCGGCACCAACAAACCGGTCTCGACCAATCCCGCTCGAGGATCCTCAGGGTCGACCCCGGCCAGCAGAGCCCGGACCTCGTCGCGGATGCTGGCATCGGCGCCGTCGTACTCAATCTGCGCGGAGCGCTGCACGTGTTGGGCGAGCGCGGCCAGATTGCGCTCGTGAGCGTGCGCAGAACCAACAAGAGCGCGCAAGGCCAAGACGCGACGCAGATAGAAGTGCGCATCGTGCTCGAAGGTGAAGCCAATGCCACCCAAGATTTGGATGCAGTTGTGTGCCACATCTAGTGCCGAGGGAATCGCTAGAACGCCAGCCACACTGGCGGCATAGTGGCTCTGATCTGTGGGGGCACCGCCGATGACTTCGTCAAGGGCCCGTGCGGCGTCCCAAGCAGCCGCAGTAGCCGTCTCGGCCTGCTCCAGCATGGTCGAGCACAGGTGCTTGATCGATTGGAATGACCCGATTGGCGCGCCAAACTGTTCGCGCACCTTCGCGTAGTCAACTGCCGTTCGCACACACCAGTGCGCGATTCCAGAGGCTTCAGCAGCAGCAAACGCAAGGAGTACGTCGAGCACGTGCCCAGGCATCGCAGCTTCAGTGGCGTCGGCGCTGGTGAGCACCACACTGGCTGCCCGTCGAGAAAGGTCTGGAGAGGTCAGCGCACTCAACTCGGCGCCCGCCAGCGAGACCAACCACCAGGTTCCCTCTCCAGGCACGAGCACGCTGGTGGCCCCAAAGGCGTCGTACACCACCTCGAGAGTGCCGCTTGCTCGCCCACCATCCACGCTGACCGAGGAGCCAACACACAGTGCGATGAGTTGTTCACCGGCAGCGACCTGCTCGCGACCGCTGCCAACAACCGACCAGATGGCGGTGCCCAAGATGGGGCCAGGCACCAATTCAGACGCCAGGGCCTCAACAGTGACTGCCAAGTCCATGATGGAACCTGCAGCACCACCGTGGTCATCGGGGACAGCAATGCTGCCCAGCCCCATGTCAGTCAGGCCCGTGCAGAATTCGGAAAAGTCCGCCGTCTCATCAAGTTCGGCGGCTCGGATCGCCTCCAGAGGCTTTCGAGACGATGCCCATGACGAGAAAGCCTGCGCGAGTTCGCGGTGATCTTGACTGATTCCGATCGACACTTGAGCGGCCCTTCCGTGGAAACTAGAACGTGTTCCAGCTTAGTGGACAGCCTTGTTCGGGGTGCCCAGCAGGAACCCCACGCCCGATACCCATCCAGAGAGCAGGCACAATTCCCCCGTGACCAACGACTTGATCGCCCATGCCCGCGCTGCCAAGGGATTCATGCCCGAAGCCGAAGGTGACTATCTCGTCGATGTGGCCAGCGAGCGCGCCAAATATGGCCCATTGCTCGAGGTCGGCACCTATTGCGGCAAGTCAGCGTTGCTGCTGGCGGCGGCGGCTCAGCCTCACGGCCAAAACGTGTTCACTGTCGATCACCACCATGGCTCGGAGGAAAATCAGTCAGGCTGGGAGCACCACGATGCCTCGCTTGTCGATGGCAGGACTGGGCGCATGGACACGTTGCCGACCTTTCGGCGAACCATTGAGGACGCAGGAGCCGAAGACACGGTTATTGCGATCATCGGGGCCAGCACGACCGTGAGCCGTCATTGGCGCACCCCACTGAGCCTGCTGTTTATCGACGGCGGCCACGCAGAGATCCACGCCCAAAATGACTACTCGGGGTGGGCCACGTGGGTGCAGTTGGGTGGCGCATTGGTGATCCACGACGTCTTTGAGAATCCTGAAGAAGGCGGGCAAGCGCCGTACCACGTCTGGCAGCGCGCCGTGGCGAGTGAATCGTTCATGCCCATCGGCCAAGTGGGCTCTATGCGCGTTCTGTCACGAATTGCCGGGCGACCAGGCCTGCCAGTTGGCTAGAAAACTTGGCAGTAAGTAGCCACAGGCGCGTGAGCTAGTTAGCCTCCAAACCTGGCCGACTTTTTCGGGACAGGAGGCCGCAGTGGAGATTCCCATCCGGGTTTTGAGCACCACCGACCGGTGCTTCATCGACAGATTCAGCGCTGGCTACACCCCTGCGCTCGCCAAGCAAGTGCGTGCCGCTGGTGGTGGACGCAAGTGGTTTGAGCGCCAACTCAAACCCACCAAGGTCAAAGACCGCGCAGGCAAGGCGGTGGACTCATGGTTTCCCACGTTGTGGTTCACCCCGGCCCAACTCTTTCAGCGCCACCAAGATGACATCACTCCGTCGTGGGAGTTGATGGCCGATTTTGGTCGCTGGACCATGATGCGCCGCGCTCTGTCGAACCGCCAACTGCTTGAGGTGATGACCGACTTTTGGTCGAACCTGCTGCACATTCCTGTGGGTGATGACGAGGCCTGGCCCTACCGCATCGCCTACGACAAGGTGATCCGGGCCAACGCTTTGGGCACCTTCTCCACTCTGCTCCAACAGACCATCACCCACCCGAGCATGGGTCTGTTTCTCGATAACGCTTCCTCCACCAAAGACGCGCCCAATGAAAACCTGGGCCGGGAGTTGTTGGAGTTGCACTCAGTCGGCTTGGGTGCGGGCTACACCGAGGACGACGTACTCAACTCGAGTCGGCTCTTGACGGGCTATCGCGTCGATCTGTGGTGGCCTAAATTCCAAACGTTCTACGACACCTCCTGGCACTGGACTGGTCAGATCAACGTGCTCGGGTTCAGCCACCCCAACACCTCCGCCGATGGGCGTACGGCGACCAACGCCTACCTCAAATACCTCGCACACCACCCGGCTACTGCTCAGCGCATCGCGAAACGGCTATGTGTGAAGTTTGTTCGCGACAATCCCTCTAGCGAACTCGTGAACGCAGTAGCCACGGCGTTCACCAAGTCGGGGACGTCAATCAAGGCGACTTTGCGGGCCATGGTTTCCCACCCTGAGTTCATCTCGTCGCGAGGGTCCAAGGTGCGCTCCCCGATTGAAGACACTGTCGCCACCACCCGAGCCCTGAGAGTTGCTCCCACAGCACCGACCAGCGACCAGTCGTTCGCTCGTGCGATCTATTGGGCCGCCACCGACCAAGGGCAAACGCCCTACAGTTGGCCAGCGCCCAACGGATTCCCCGAGGTCAATGGAGCCTGGTCAACCCCTGGTCGGGTGCTCAACACGTTTGATTTCCACCGCACGCTCGGCGCCTTCTGGTGGCCCACTAAACAAGCCAGCATCCCCAGCGACGCGACCTGGCTACCCGCATTTCCAGCAACCTATTCGGCAGTCATAGACGCCGCTTCCCTGGCTCTGTTGGGCACTCCCATTCCGCAGGAGCACAAAGACGGCATCGCCCAACGCTCCGGCATCTCCCTGACGACATCGCTCAACTCGATGTCTCACGATCGAGTGGTTCAGCTCATCGTTGCCTTGCTCGACTCCCCTACCCACATGATGCGGTGAGTGCGATGACTTCAACACAACGCTGCGGCTGCCCCGACTACGAGTCGAGCCTGCCAAGTCTTGGACGACGGGGCTTCTTGGGCGGGGCAGGTCTCCTGGCTGGGGCCATGACTGCCGGATCCCTCTTCGACGGCGCACACCGGCAAGTGGCCTATGGCGCCAACCCCGATGGGAACGTCGTGATCGTGCTTTCGCTGCGTGGCGGAAGCGACGGTGTCTCAGTCATCGTCCCGAAATCGCCCACCGATCAGGCACATCTTCAGGCCAAGCGACCCGGGATCATTGTCCCCACCGATCGCCTCATCGGCTCTGATCCCAGGTTCGGTCTCCACCCAGCACTCGCTCCGTTGCTACCCATGTGGACTGCTGGCACCTTCGGCGCCGTACACGCGGTGGGGATGAGTCAACCTAACCGCTCGCACTTCTCCTCCATGGAGCAAGTCGAGCGCGCCGCACCCGGCTCTGGTGAGCGCACCGGTTGGATCAACCGAGCTATCGGTTTAGACCCAGCCGCTAAACCGGAAGAAGCGATGCAGATCGGCTCCAACATGGTGCCCGCTCAGTTAGTTGGCCCGGCAGCCTCTTTGGGCATTGACTCACTCAACGATCTTGCTCTGCCTCGGTTGTGGAACGACCAGGCGCTAGCCGCTGGCCTGCGCCAAACCTGGAGCACTGGCACCTCCGCGTTGCGCGATGGCGTTCTGACCGCACTCGACGTCGTTGGCCGACTTGAGCCAGTGACCGCAACGGATCTTGATCCCATCAAGGCACAGTTCCCTGAGGGCCCGTTACGCGAGGTCTTGGCCAACACAGTGGCCTTGGTCAACGCCCAAGTGGGTGCCAAGGTCATCACCATTGACTATGGCGATTGGGACATGCACACCGGCCTTGGTCCCCCCGACCCAGGCAACTGGATGTATGACCATCTGACTCACCTGGCCCGATCGTTGAAAGCCTTCTTCGCAGGCCTTTCCCCGGCCATGGCAAGCAAGGTCACCGTGGTGACGATCTCCGAGTTCGGTCGACGTATTGAACAAAACGGCGAGAACGGCGTCGATCACGGCTACGGCAACTGCATGCTGCTGTTCGGCGCAGGAGTACGCGGCGGTCAGGTGCACGGTCAATGGCCCGGTCTGGCAGATGATGACCTCATCGATGGGGACTTGGCCGTCAAACAGGACTACCGCTCAGTGCTGTGGGAGGTCTTGTCGAGCCGATTCCCGCAAAGCCCAGTCTCGGGGAGTCTGAGCACGGTCTTCCCGGGCTTCACCCCAGACGCTGGCCTGGACTGTATGTCGTAGCTAGACCCGCGCTTGGTGACAGCCGCAGTCTTGACCGAGTTCGGCGAAATGATCAGCCAAGGTGTCCCCTGCCATGATCCCCCCACCGGGGGTAGTCCTGCTGAGTTCGTCAGCCGCCAAGATCACCGCAGCGGCGGTGTAGGAGGTCTGCTCGTTGGGCCACATCACGTGTTCGGGGTGCACTGATCCGGTCCAGTAGCGACCGCGTTCCCCGCGCAGGTGCTGCATGTCGGCGTACAACTCCAGCGCTCGCTCGCGATCACCAAGCGCGTCAAGCGACATCACCAGTTCACAGGTCTCCGCACCCGTCACCCAGGGGTTGGTGTCCACGCACCTGATGCCCAGACCTGGCATCACAAAGTCATCCCAACGGGTTTCGAGCAGCTCAAAGGCGGACTCACCGCGCACGGCACCGCCGAGCACTGGGTAGTACCAGTCCATCGAGAAGGTCGACTTGTCCATGAACAAGTCGCGGTGTTCGCGCAGCGCATGGCCCAATCGGCCACCTGCCAACTCCCACTCTGGCTGGGGATCCCCCATGAGTTCAGCAAGCGCCGCGCCAGCCCGCAACGACTGGTAAATGCTTGAGGATCCGGCCAACAACGCTTCTTCGTTGACCTTGGCAGGCACGCCATCAGGTCCAGTCGAGGTCCACTCTTGGGACCAACTGATGCCACCCCAGGGCAACTGCATGCCGACCACAAAATCTAGGGATCGACGCACAATCGGCCAGAACTTGCGCACGAAGGTTCGGTCCGAGCACAGCAACCAGTGATGCCACACACCAACAGCGATATAGGCAGAGGTGTTGGTCTCTCCGGAGGCATCCTCAGTCACCCCTGCCACGATCTTCAGCGGCCAGGAGCCATCAACGCGTTGGGTGTTGGCAACCCAGGCATAAGCGCGCTCGGCGGCCTCACGCTGACCGCCAACGAGCATCGCCATGGCCGCCTCGACGTGGTTCCACAGGTCGGTGTGCTCGCCTTCGGTCCACGGGACCGCACCCGAGGGCTCTTGCATCTCCGCAATCGACTCAGCCGTCTGAGCAACTTCTTGAGCGGTGATGATCCCGGGCACAGCTGGGATCGGGAAACTCATGCGCTGGCTGCCTCCGGCTTGCGTAGGTACAAGACCATGCTCTTGCCGATGAATGGGTTCAACGCCCGCTCAGCCAGTCGAGTGGCCACGCTCAACCGTGGGGTCTTCATGATGTCCCACACCAAAACCTGGTGGTAGGCCTTCACGAGAGGGAATTGATCGTTATCGACACCCACTGCGCACTTGAGCCACCAGTACGGCGAGTGCAAACCGTGGGCGTGATCCTTGCCCTCAAAGATCATGCCGGCCTTCGTGAGCTTCCCGATCAGGTCTTTGTCGGTGTAGATCCGCACGTGACCGCCTTCGACCTCGTGGTACTGGTCTGAGAGCGCCCAACAGATCTTTTCGGGCAACCACCGCGGCACGGTGATGGCCATGGTGCCTCCGGGGCGAAGCACCCGAACCAGTTCACTGATAGCGGCCTCATCGGCTGGGATGTGCTAGAGCACTTCAGAGGCCACCACTCGGTCGAACTCGCCGTCAGCAAACGGCAGCGCCAAAGCGTCGCCCTCTTTGATGTCCGCCTCGGCTCCCGCAGGTACCTCTCCGGCTTCGCGCATGGCGACAAACAAGTCGCGCACCCCGGCGAGCTCATCGGCGTCCTGGTCGAACGCAATAACGTCTGCGCCACGCCGGTACATCTCAAAGGCATGGCGTCCCGCGCCACAACCCATGTCGATCACTCGGTCACCTGGCTGTAGACCTAGGCGGTCGAAATCAACGGTCAACATTTGTGGTGCTCTCCTCAATAACGCGTTCGTAGGCCGCTGAAGTGGCAACTGCCACCGCACGCCAACTGAACTTCTCTTGCACTCGGGCGCGGCCCGCTTTGCCCATCTGGACTCGTCGGTCAGGGTCATCAAGCAACGCCGCGATCGCTTGAGCCAGTTCTTGGGGGTCACCTGGTGTCACCAGGTCCGCGCATTCGCCGTCGGGTCCAACGACCTCGGGGATCGCGCCAGCTCTGCTGACAACGAGCGGGGTTTCGCAAGCCATGAGTTCCGCAGTCGGCAGCGAGAATCCTTCATAGAGCGAGGGCACGCAGGCGATCACGGCCGATCCCATCAGCGCAACCAGTTCGGCGTCGCTAATGCCGTGCACGAAGCTCACCCGGTCGGCAATCCCCAAATCGTTGATCAACTTTTCGGTGCGCCCGCCTGCTTGTGGCTTGCAGACCAAGACGAGTTCGAGATCGCGCTCAGTGGAAAGCTTGGCAACTGACTCCAGCAGGGTCGCGATGCCCTTCATCGGCGAGTCAGCACTGGCCATGGCCAGCAATCGACCCGACACGCGCGGGGTCGTCGGCGGCACGAATACCTCATCGACTCCGAGCGGAATGACTTCGATCCGGTCTGCCTCGACCCCGAAATCAGCCGCGATATCGCGCTTGCTGCTGTCGCTCAC
>Ga0073899_10006003_pt1 | contig 10508 bp, 9 predicted proteins | sample KloWWTmetaKNB5Ph_FD_88975 | JGI IMG/M metagenome (GOLD analysis project Ga0073899, IMG submission 88975) | Active sludge microbial communities from Klosterneuburg, Austria, studying microevolution and ecology of nitrifiers - Klosterneuburg... | ecosystem: Engineered > WWTP > Aerobic digester >...
CTTGCGGCGGGGGTTGATCTTTTTATGACGAAGCCCTTTGACATAGGGCTGCTTCGTCGGGAGATCGCAACCCTTATTAAGACCCGTCACCAGACGAGCGGGCCAAGATCGCAGGCAAATGTCCTGAGTTCACCGACGAACCGTTTTGATTCACCGCGGCTGAGAGAAGCAAATTGAAGCGGGGAGGGCGAGGAGAAGGTTCCGCTTTCTCTTTGGGGATTCAGGCGTATTCTGCCAGTCACCCCGCTCCCGTGTGTATTTTTCCTGCGGCGGGGTCATATCTTGCCCGTCTCAACTGTGAACCATCCTACCTTTTCCCAACTCGGTCTTCCCGAGGCACTTGTTGCCGCTGTCGAACAGCTCGGTTACGAGGAGCCCTCTCATATTCAGGTGGCGGCCATTCCCCTGGCGCTTGCGGGTAGCGATATCATCGGACTGTCCGAAACAGGTTCTGGAAAAACGGCCGCGTTTGGACTGGCCGGCCTCGCCCGGATCGACTGGGACAACCCGACGCCGCAGATGCTCGTGATTTGCCCGACACGGGAACTGGCGGTTCAGGTCTGCGCCGAGCTCCAGCGCCTCGGTGCCAAACTACCGAGGCTCCGCGCCATCGCGATTTATGGTGGAGCTCCCATTGATCGCCAGATTCGGGCCTTGCGCCAGGGGACGCAGGTCATTGTAGGCACCCCGGGACGCCTCATAGACCACGTCGAACGCGGCACCCTCGATCTTTCCTCGGTAAAAATTACGGTCCTCGACGAGGCAGATCGTATGCTCGACATGGGCTTCGCTGATGAGATGGAGAACATCCTCCGGGCGCTTCCCGAAGATCGCCAGACGATGTTTTTCTCGGCGACGATGAATCCTGCGGTGAGTCGCATTATCAAACGCTACGGCAAAGAGCCCCAACTGGTCGAAATCGAGCGGGAAAGCCTCACCGTTGATACGATTGAGCAATTTTGCTACGAGGCGCGCCAACGTTCCCGAATTGAGCTGATCTCCCGAATTATTGATCTGGAGCAACCCCGCCTGACGATTATTTTCTGTAACACGAAGCGGGCTGTTGATGAGTGCACCGAGGAATTGCTCGCACGGGGCTACTCCGCCGACCGGCTTCACGGGGACATCGCCCAGACCATGCGCGAACGCGTCCTGCGGCTTTTCCGCGAGGGAACTGTCGAGATCCTCGTCGCGACCGATGTCGCCGCGAGAGGAATCGACGTGAACGATGTTGATATCGTCTTTAACTACGAACTGCCTCAGGATCCCGAGGACTACGTTCACCGGGTCGGCAGGACGGGCCGTGCGGGACGATCCGGCAAGGCGATCTCGTTTATCCATGGCCGGGACATCTACCGCATCAAGACGATTGAACGTTACACCCGTCAAGCCATCGTCCGGGCGGAAATTCCCTCTGCCGAGGCCGTCGAGAGCCGCTTGGCCGAGCAACTGATCGAGACGGTTTCGGAGCGTATTAAGGAAGGCAATTTCGACAAAGCGATCGCCGCGCTGCAGTCCCTGCGGGATCAAGGGCATGAGTGGGAGCAGATCGCCGGAGTGCTCATGACCCTGATGCGGGAATCAACCGGACGTGAGGGCGAAGAGATCGCCGAGGACCGGCAGGAAACGCCGAATGACAGACGCGAACGCAGACCCGAGGCACGCGGTGATCGCGGAGAACCGCGCGAATCCCGGCAGCAGGATGGCGAACGGAGAGATCAGGGTGGCGATCGCCGGGACCGCGATTTCAAACCGCGCCCTCAGCGCGAAGATGCGGCGGAGGCCGGCATGGTGAAACTCTTTCTCAGCCTCGGCAAAAACCATCGCGTCAGCCCGGGCGATATCGTCGGTATGCTCCACAACGAGTGCCACCTCGAAAGTGGCACCGTGGGCCGGATTCACCTTTTCCCTAACTTCAGTCTCGTCGAAGTCGCCGAGGGTGAAGCCGCTCACGCGATTGAGCAGGCGAGCCGCGCCCAACTCCGCGGTCAGACTTTCAAGCTCGATTATGATCGTGGTCGCCCTGAAGGTGGTGCTCCCCGTGGCAGCTACGGTGGCGGCGGTGGTGGCTACGGAGGCGGTGGAAGACGTGATAGTGATCGCCCCAGATCCGAAAAGCCGGGAGGCTTCGGTGGCGGTGGCCGTCGTGATGATCGACCACGTGGCGGCGGGGGAGGCGGAAAGCCATCGAACCGGGACAGCTATGATCGTGGACGCCGGGAACGTTGATTTGAAAAGGGATTCTGTTTAGCGCCTTTGAATTCGCTATTCTGCGTAGAGCTTCGCGTAGCTGGAGGCGATTTGGTCGAGGAAAAGATTCTGATCAGTACTCCACCACTTGTTGGAGAAGATCTCCACCTCGCGGTGGCCGGTGAAGCCGGTGGCGTCCACCCAGCCGCTGATTTCGCGGATATTGATGCAGCCTTCACCCATGAGGCCGCGGTCGTTGAGGAGATCGGTCGTAGGCGTTTTCCAATCGCAGATATGGAAGGCGTGGAGGCGACCGGTGCGGCCAGCGAGGTCGATCTGCTCTTTCAACTCGGGGTCCCACCAGACGTGATAGACATCGACGGCGATACCGAGCATTTTCGGTGAGCCGAGGGCATCACAAATCTCGTGTGACTGCCGCAGGGTGTTGACGGCACTTCGATCATCGGCATACATCGGGTGCAGAGGCTCAATGGCGAGCTTCACTCCTGCCTGTTTGGCGGCTGGCAAAACAGCAGCGAGGCCATCTGCGATTTGTTTTCGCGATTCGACCAAGCTTTGACCAGGGACAGCGCCGCAGACTAAAACGATGAGCGGAGCGCCAATTGCCTGTGCCTGCTCGATGGCGAGGAGATTATCATCAATGGCTGCCTGCCTGCCCGCAACTGTGCTTGATGGGAAGAAGCCACCCCGACACAGACTGACGACATCCATGCCTGAGTCCGCTGTCTGGCGCTTCAGCGTGGCGAGATCTCGCCCTTCCAGTGCCTGACGCCAGATCGTGATGCCACTGATGCCACGCTTCGGGAACTCCATCAGGCATTGGTCGAGGTTCAGAGGCTTGGTGGTGACGGTATGGACGCAAAGTCGGCTCATGGGTGACAATATGTGATTGATTCTTATCGCTGGTAAATCAGTTGTTTCCGATCATTATGGATGGGAAAAGCGATGGCTGATTAGGCTAAAATTAAATCCACTTCCTTCATAACGATGGAACTCTACCAACTCGAATACTTCCTCGAAGCCGCTCGCCAGCGCAACTTCACACGTGCGGCGGCGCATCTGCACCTGGCGCAGGCGGCGCTGAGTGCGCAGATCCGCAACCTCGAAGCCGAACTTGGCACACCACTCTTTAATCGCGGCCGACGGGAGACAGTGCTCACCGCAGCCGGCGAAACGCTACGCCAACACGCCGAGGCTTTGCTGGAACGTGCGGATGCGGCGAAGCGGGCCGTACATGATCTCATCGGCCTGCGTGGCGGGCGACTCACGATTGGAGCCATCCCTTCAGTGAGTGCTTGCCTACTTCCTGCTGTGATCGCGTCGTTTCGCAAACGGTATCCGCTGGTTGAGCTCGCGCTTTTTGAAGGCACGTCGGAAGCCGTCGCACAGTGGGTCGAGAGCGGACGAGTAGAGTTCGGCATCGTGCAACTACCTGCCACCAGCGGCAGCTTTGAGGAGCGCCCGCTTTTCACGGAGCCTTTTGTGGCACTCGTTGCCAAGTCTAATCCTGTAGCTAAGCAAAAGGCCATCAGTCTCGCCAATCTGGCGGATGAACCGTTCATCCTCTACAAAGGCCGCGCCCGTGACACGGCGCTGACGGCCTGCCGTGCGGCGGGTTTCGAGCCGCGCATCGCTTGCGAGAGTGGTGAATTGGAGACGATTCGGTCACTCGTCGCTGCGGGACTTGGGATCGCCATCCTTCCCCAACTCGCCACCCGACAACCGACCGCAGAATGTGCCGTCCTGCACCTGTGCGACAATCCGGTAAAACGACAGGTGGCGTTGCTGAGTCGATCAAGGCACACGGCATCGCCCAGTGCGACCGTTTTTCGGAAGTTACTGACGAGTCGCGCCTCTAAAGAGGACGGAAATGGCTGAGCCTAGAAACGTGAATAGAGCGCAATTATGGGCATGTGAGGGTCGCCTGGGGCTGCCAATGGGCCCACTCGGGCTCCCGCCAAGGATGCCGTGAATCGTCGGGATGCGGGCCGTCTATTGCTGTGGTTGTGCCGTTGGCTGCACCAGAGCGGGAACGGGCTGACGAGGAGCAACAGGTGCTGCAACAGGTGCTGCCGCAGGCGCTTTGACGGTCTTCGGAAGAGGCAGGACTTCTCCCACCACATCAGCCGAGCTGCTTGGTCCGACCGGTTTGACGGCCTTCAGGTATTTAAACAGATCACTGTCGGTCGAGAGGACCACGGTGCCGCCACCGAGAGTGGCCCGGTAAAGATCCATGGTGCGGACGAACTCGTAAAACTCTGCTGCCTCGGGAGAAATGTTGAACGCCTTCGCGTAGATCTCGGTCGCGGTCGCATCGGCCTCACCCTTCGTCGTTTCGACGATCTTGTAGGCTTCGGATTCGATCTCGCGAAGTTCCTTTTCCATGTCCCCGAGGATCTTGGCCGCTTCCCCGGCTCCCTCTGAACGGAATTTTTCCGCGATCTGCTGGCGCTCGGAAACCATGCGTTCGTAGATGCGCTCCTGCACGCCGTCATTGTAGTTGATCCGTTTAAAACGAATATCGAGCAACTCGATACCGAACTCGGCCAGCTTCAATTTTGCGGTATCGTAGATTTCCTTTTCAAGAGCGACCCGGCCTTTCCGGATGGGGATGAGTTTTCCAATGGTCCCGGTCTTGTCCGCCTCGGCGAGGTCCTTGTCGACCTGCACGGTGCGCTCTTTTGTCGTGCGAATGATCTCAATGAGCTCATGCTTCGCGACCGCGTTCCGGGTTTCCGATCCGAGGATGTCATCGAGTCGCGAGAGAGCACTGCGTTCATCACGGAGCTTCTCGAAGAAACGCAAGGGATCGACGATCATCCAACGGGCGTAGGTGTCAACGATGATGTAGGTCTTATCCTTCGTCGGCATCTCCGTAACACGTCCATCCCATTCGAGGATGCGGCGGTCAAAAGAGTTCACCTTCTGAAGAAAAGGAATCTTGAACTTAAGTCCCGGCTCAGTGACCGGTTCGCCAACAAGTTTGCCAAACTGGGTCACGATGACCTGATCGGTTTCCTGAACGGTGTAGAAAGCACCGTTGGCGATGAGAAACGCAACAAAGAGGGCGATGGCAACGAGGCAGCCGAATCCTGATTTTTTCATGGGAAAATAAAAGTGGGTAAATTGCGCTGATTGATTAGCGGGTGGCGGGAGCGGGTGGGCCGGTCGGGACTCCCTGGGTGAGCGGAAGAAAGGGAAGAACCTGATTCGCCCCTTCGTCGAGGATGACCATACCGCCGAGGCGGGGCATCACTTCCTCCATCGTCTCGAGATAAATGCGGCGGCGCGTGACGTCGGAAGACTTCTGATACTGGGTAAAGAGCGCCGTGAAACGGGCGGCATCACCTTCGGCTTCATTGATTCGCTGGGTGGCATACCCCTGGGCTTCACTGATCATTTTCTGCGCCTCACCGCTCGCTTTCGGGACCGCACGATTATATTCGCCGTTGGCAATGTTGATCGACTTCTCCTTCTCCTGCTGGGCGTTGTTCACTTCATTGAAGGAGTCCTGCACCGGCAATGGCGGGTCGACATCCTTGAGCTGCACCTGATCAATCGTGATGCCGAGGTTATACAAAACGACGAGCGCCTTCAGTTTCGCATTACACTCTGTTTCGATCTCCTGGCGGCCGATCGTTATGACCTCATCGACGGTGCGGTCACCGACAACCTCACGCATCACCGCCTCGCTGGCGTGCCGCAAGGTTAAGTCGGCATCCCGCACTTTGAAGAGGAATTTTTCCGGCTCAGTGACGCGATACTGAATCACCCAGTCCACGAGGACAGAGTTCAGATCACCCGTGACCATGTTGCGCTCGAGATCGTTGTCCTCCGGACTGGTGTATTGGGCCGGATTCGTCGCTCCGGGCGTGGAAAAACCGAACTCCTGTTTCAACTGGCGTGCCACAGGGACGGTCGTAACCTGATCGATGCCGAAAGGGAGTTTGAAATGAAGGCCGGGAGGAACCGTTTCGATATGTTTTCCGAATCGCAAAACGACCCCGGCTTCCTCGACCTGAATGGTGTAAAAGGCTCCCCCGGCCCCAATGACGGCGAGGAGCGCGATGGCTGCGGCCACGAGCAACTTTCCTTTAATGACCGGAGTCTTGAGCTCGATGATTTCTGTTCCTACCTGAATTCGCATTCCGCACCTTAAGGGCATTACAAAGGCGGTCCAGTTACAAATCCGGCCCGTTTTTGTATCCGGCGGAGTTGTATCCGGCGGAGTGTCAATCGGGTATCCCCTGCGCGATCCGAATGAGGTATCATCCGCCTCTCGAAATAGATGAGGAGGGAGAAGTTCGAATCGCCCGGCTACCGGTCCCGATCCGAATTGCGGCGATGACTCTGACACTGTCCGCCACCGCTTTGACGTTGTGGACGCGGAAAATGTTTGCCTGGGCCACGAGTCCGCGGACAAGACAGGCGATCGTTCCTGCATCCCGTTCCGCCGGAACCGGAATCCCCAGAACGTCTCCTATTACCGTCTTTCTCGAGATCGGCATCAGGATCGGCAGACCGTAGCGATTAAGCCTCTCCAATTCCCGGTAGATGCTGAGATTGTCGGAACTCTGCTTCGCAAAATCGATCCCGGGATCAATGATGAGTTGATCGTCACTCAAGCCAAGAGCCCGGGCGCGGGAGAGCCTCTCATTGAAGAATGCCTCCATTGCCGTCCAAATATCCCCGTAACGCTGGCTCGTGTGAGGAACTTTGGGTTCTCCCACTGTATGCATAATGAGCAGGGTGGCATTATATTCAAAACAGAGCCGTGCGCTGGTATCCTCGACGAGGCCGCCTATATCATTGATGATATCGACCTGACCGGTTTTTAGGACGGCTTCGACGACCTCCGGTCGCCAGGTATTGACGGAAAGCAACGGCGGCCAAATCTGCAGGTCATCGCGCGGGGATGCTTCGGCGCAGAGCGCCTGATACCCATCAATGAATGGCAGGAGCCGGGCGATCTCCTCGAACACTCCGATCGCGGAGCGATTCGTTCGGGCACTCTCTGCACCCACGTCAATGATGTCCGCCCCGTCGCAGGCCATTTGCATGGCCTGTTTCAGCGCCTTCGCGACGTCGAGAGTGCCATCGCCGGAAAAGGAATCGTCGTTGACGTTAACGATCCCCATAACACGGGGAAAAGCGCATAAAATCTCCTTCATCTTCTCTCGCAACCCTAATCGGGACCATTCCCCTGCAGTGGACGAAAAAGAGAGGGAGGAAGCAATGATAAAATCAAAAACGATTCCTCAACCGCCTGCCTCCTTTACCGGCGGCAATAACGCTGAGGAGTTCCTTCACCGGGATGGAGTCTGTCGCAATCGCGAGCGCCATTGCAATATATCGGAATTCATTGTATCGGGCACTTATGGCCGGGGGTAGCTTTTTCCAATCGACTGTCTTTAAGATCCTGATCTTCCTTTTTGGAACGGTCGTCATCGCGGCAGTCTCCGCGCCGCTTCTCTATCTCGGGGGGAAATACATTGCGGCGCAGGGCTGGCTGGCCGGAGGATGGCTCGACGGGCTCAACGCATCGCTGGAAAGGGCGTATTTTCCACGATATTTCAACCGCGCCATCCTCCTCGGCTCGCTTCTCATGATCTGGCCGACGCTGCGATGGCTCAATGCCGGGAAACCCCGACAGCGCGGCACCCGTCCCTCGCTTCAGTCGATCCGTGAGCAACTCCTCCTCACCGCGAATCCCGCGTGGTGGCGACATTTGCTGACGGGATTTCTTCTTGCGGGCGGGACCCTCCTGCTTCTCGGCTGGTTATACGTGGGACAAGGCTGGTATAAGGCCCTCGACGCCGGCGAACCACTCCCGGAAATATTGCTCGGTGCCCTCGGGACAGGAATCGCCGTGGGGCTGCTTGAGGAATTTGTCTTTCGCGGCACGCTTCATGCGATCCTCTCGAAATTGCTTAAACCGAGAGCCCTCTTCTGGGCTATTGCTGTCTTTTTCGCTGCCATTCATTTCTTCAACGCTCCGAGAGCAGCGTATCTAAAGCCGGTCACTGCGGGATCAGGGTTCCAGATCATAGGAGAGACCGTTGCGCATTTCATTTCGCAGTTTGCGAATCCCTACTTCCTTTTTGCCGAATTTGCGGTGCTGCTCTCGATCGGCCTCGTCCTCGGCTACACGAGGATGAAAACCCGCTCGCTCTGGCTTGGAATCGGCCTCCATGCGGGGTGGGTCTTCGGAGTGAAAACGCTCAGCCCCCTGACACAGCGGGCATTCGCATCCGGTGAAATGATGCCATGGCTCGGGGACAACCTACGCGTCGGGGCCGTCTCTTGTCTCGTCGTGAGCCTCACCGGCCTCGTAATCTGGCTCTGGCTCAGAAAGAAATATGAGTCACCTTTTCCTCTCCGTGAATGATCACGAGGCTCGCACGCATCCGGCAGGCATTGATCGGGTGGATTTACCCTCCCGTCTGCGGTGCCTGTGAGATACCCCTCGACGCCGCGAGACAGTTGGAAAAGCCGTTTCTTTGCGGTAATTGCGAGGCCACCCTCGTTCCCATCGGCCGAAACTACTGCGCGGTGTGCGGGCAGGGCTTTGAACTGGAGACCGCCGCGCCGTTCCGTTGCGCGAACTGCGGTGACCGCGAACTCGCAATCGACTTTGCGGTCAGCGCTTACCGCGGCAGCGGAGTGGCGAAAACCCTCATGCATCAGTTCAAATACGGCAGAGAGCGCCATCTTGCGAGACTCTTTGGGATCATGTTCGACGAAGTCTGGCGTGACGACCGCCTGCATCAGGAATCGTGGTGGGTCGTCCCGGTCCCACTCCACCCGCACCGCCTTCGCGAGCGGGGATTCAATCAGTCTCTGGAACTGGCCCGCGAACTCATCCGGCGGGCCCCGCGCGGAATTTGTCTGAACCTGCATCCCCTTTTGCTCCGAACCAGACAAACCGTCAGGCAGGCCCAACTCGACCGGAGAGACCGTCTCACCAACCTTTCCACGGTCTTTAAAGCCCGAAAATCGCTGCCCGCCCCCCCGCCGGACGGGACTCGAATACTCCTCGTCGACGACGTCATCACTACCGGGACGACCGTCTCCGAATGCGCCGCCGCCCTCCGCGAAAGACTCAAAATTGAGAAAATCGCCGCTATTTCGATCCTGCGCGGGTAACCCGGTCTGACGGAAATTGGTTGTGATCCCTTCATAACCCGCTATTTTCAGGACTTGGCGGCCTCGGTCTCGAAACACACAAATATACCTTAATTTTCCTATGGGCATCTTCAAAAAGCGCTCCATTGCATCTCTCGGGAAGAAGCGAACCGATATGCCGGAAGGGCTGTGGAACAAATGCCCTTCCTGCGGTGCGATCATTGATGAAATCACTCTCAAGCAGAGAAATCGCGTCTGCACAAAGTGTGATCATCACTTCACTTTGACCTCGCAAGAGCGCATTGGGATGCTTCTCGACCCGGACTCCTTCGAAGAGATGGATGCCACGCTGGAGTCCACCGATGCGCTCGGGTTTAAGGGCTATGCCGACAAGGTCAAAGTTTATCAGAAAAAGACCGGACTCAAGGACGCCGTAATCTCGGGTAAAGGCTCCATTCTCGGGCATCTTGTGACTCTCGGGGTGATGGACTTTCGCTTTCTGGGGGCGAGCATGGGTTCCGCCGCCGGTGAAAAGCTGACTCGTGCAATTGAAGTGGCCACAGCCGAGAGACGGGCCGCTATCATCGTTTGTGCCTCCGGGGGGGCGAGGATGCACGAAGGCATTCTCAGCCTCATGCAAATGGCAAAAACGAGCGGTGCCCTCGCCCGCCACCACGCCGCCGGGCTTCCCTACATCTCGATCCTGACCCATCCCACGACGGGCGGTGTCACAGCGAGCTTTGCGACCCTCGGAGATATTATTATGGCCGAGCCAAATTGTATGATCGGTTTTGCCGGGCCTCGGGTCATCAAGGAAACGACCCATCAGAATCTACCTCCGGGCTTCCAGACCGCCGAGTTTCTTCTCGATCACGGATTAGTCGACATGATTGTTCCCCGTTCCGTCATGCGGGAAAGGATCGGACATTTGCTCGACTTTATGCTCCCAGCGAGGCGATAGGCCCGGGAACCGGGGCGGCATTGCTCCGGAAACCCCCACTCCGGTTAGAAAATTCTAACTTTCCTCTAGGCGGTAGGTAGCATACTCGACAGTTGCGGCCCGCCCGAAGGGAAATTAATTGCTTCCCATCCAAGACGAAGTGGTCTATTTTCATAATTTTTATATTGAGAATAATTAACACAAGTTAATTACCATGATGCAATTTTCTAAA
>Ga0073899_10006004_pt1 | contig 10507 bp, 9 predicted proteins | sample KloWWTmetaKNB5Ph_FD_88975 | JGI IMG/M metagenome (GOLD analysis project Ga0073899, IMG submission 88975) | Active sludge microbial communities from Klosterneuburg, Austria, studying microevolution and ecology of nitrifiers - Klosterneuburg... | ecosystem: Engineered > WWTP > Aerobic digester >...
CACCAGAATCGGTCGGTGGCGCCCTCGCGCGGGTCGGCCACCGAGCGGATCGCGCTCTGGTCGGTCACCAGCCGATCGAAGAACGCCCGGCGCTCGCAGCCGAGCGCGGAAACCAGGCCCATTCCGGTGATGGCTACGTCGCGCATCGCGATTCTCCCGATGTCGGTCGCTGATGATACGTCGCCGGCGGGGCGCGCAGCGACCTTCGATTGACAACGCCGGCACGATTTGACAGACTTCCCCGGGTTATAGCACGGATGTCCGGACATCTGGATGGTCCGTGCGCTTCTTCCTCTCGGACGCAGCGCCTGGAGGCACCCACAAGGCACCCACAGGGCGCCCACAAGGCGCCCGCGAGGCGCCCGCAGGGCGTCGCTGCGCGCCGGGGAAGGATCAATCAGCTACCGACGGGAGAAACAGATGGCACTCATGACACCAGCGCAGTACCGCGCGAGCCTCAACGACGGCCGCGAGATCTACATCCGCGGCGAGCGGGTCTCCGACATGACCCGGCACGAGTGGTTCAAGCAGGCGATCGAGGTGTGCGCCAGCGACTACGTCTACGACGACCCCGCGACGCGCGACATCCGTCTGTACAAGACCGAGGAAGGCCACATGGCGCACCGGGTGTTCCAGGTGCCCAGGACGGAACAGGATCTTCAGGCCTGGATGGATCTGCCGGAGATCAGCAGCGCGGCCACCATGGTGTCGCTGGTGCTGATGGCGATGTGGAACGTCAAGGGCGAGGTCGCCGCGGTCAGCCCGAAATATGCCGAGAACATCGAGCGCATCTATCGCCACTGCCGCGACAACGACCTGCGCGCTGCCGAGCTTATCACCGACGCGAAGGGCGACCGCTCGCGCCGGCCGAGCGACCAGGACGATCCCGACCTGTACATGCGCATCGTCGAGCGCAACGACAAGGGCATCGTGGTGCGCGGCGCGAAGCTGCACATCACCGCCGCCAGCATGGTGCACGAGCTGGTGGTGCTGCCCACCAAGGCGATGAGTCCCGGGGAAGAGGACTACGCGGTCGCGTTTTCCGTGCCGGCGAACACCAAAGGCGTGAAGATCATCAATCGCGCGTTCATCGAACCGCACCACGGCGCCTTCGATTACCCGAGAAGCGTGCGCAAGGGCGTGCCCGACGGCTTCGTGGTGTTCGAGGACGTGTTCGTTCCGTGGGATCGCGTGTTCCTGGCGGGCGAAACGCAGCTGGCCGGCGTCTACGCGCACTCGCTCGGGCTGTGGGAGCGCGTCGGCGGTCTGATCGAGTTCGCGCACCGGGCCAAGCGCATGGTCGGCATGGCGGCGCTGCTTGCCGAGTGGAACGGCGTCGCGGGCGCCTCGCACATCCAGGAGAAGATCGGCGAGCTGATCTTCAATGCCGAGACGCTGCGCCTGATGCTCGACGCGGCCCGCCGCAACTTCAAGGTGAGCAACACCGGGATGGTGTATCCGGATCCGGTGGCGATCAACGTCGGCAAGTACCACGCCGCGACCACCTTCAACCAGATGGTGCGGATCCTGCACGACATCGCGGGCGGGCTGGTCATCACCATGCCGATGGAATCCGACCTGCGCAACCCGGAGCTGCGGCCCTACCTCGAGAAGTACCTGCACACGCGTCCGGGGGTCAGTGTCGAAGACCGCATGAGGCTGTACAGCCTGGTGCGTGACTCCACCGCCGACGCGTACGGCGGCTGGGAACTGGTCACCACCGTGCAGGCCGGCGGCGGGCTGGCGGCGCAGCGCATCGTGGTGCAGCGCAGCTACGACATGGAAGCGGCGAAGCATTACGCCAAGGTCGAGGCCGGCATCATCAAAGAATAGCGAATGATCACGCTCGGCGACATCATCGCAAGGAACAGCACCAACGCCGGCGGCAAGCTCGCGGTCAGCTGTGGAGACCTGACGCTTACGTGGTCGCAGGTTCACACGCGCGTGCGGCGGTTCGCCGGCGCGCTGCGCGGGCTGGGCCTGAAGCGCGGCGAGAGCGTGGCGATGCTCGGCGCCAACAACGCCGAGTACTTCGAGTTCTATTTTGCGGTGCCGTCGGCCGGGGGCATCTCGGTGCCGATCAACACCCGGCTGGCCCCGGCGGAAATTGCCGAGCTGCTGACCGACTGCGGCGCGCGCATCCTGATCGTCGAGCCGCAGTTCGTCGAACTGGTCATGGGGATGCGCGCCACTTTGCCGGACGTCGAGCATTTCGTGATTCTCGCGCCGCAGGCGCCGGCCGGATTCCGCAGCATGGACGCGCTGCCGGTGGTCGAGGCGGGCGACAAGAGCGACATCGACGACGTCGCGATGCTGCTCTACACCGGCGGCACCACCGGTCGCTCGAAGGGCGTGATGTTGACCCACCGCGGGCTGATTACCAACACGCTGCAATGGGCCGCCGCACTCGAGCTCACCAAAGACGAGTCCTTGCTGATCGCGACGCCGATGTTCCACGCGGTCGGCGGACTCAACAGCATTGCCGGGGCGCTTTTCGCCTACCCGACCTGCGTCCTGCCGCGTTTCGATCCGGTGCTGGTGTTCGAGACCGTGCAGCGCCGCCGACCGACCAACGTCGCGCTGGTGCCGACGATGATCGAGATGCTGGTGATGCATCCGGACATCGGCAGGTACGACCTGGGCAGCCTGACCAGGATCACCTACGGCGGGTCGCCGATGCCGATGCGCACACTGAATCTCGCGATGCAGGCGCTGCCGGCCACGCGCTTCTACCAGGTGTACGGCCAGACCGAAGGCGGCCCCACCGTGACGATCCTGCGGCCCGAGGATCACACCGAGGAGAACTCGCGCATCCGCTCGGCCGGCCAGCCGGTGCCGGCGACGCTGATCGCCATCCTCGACGGCGACGGCCGCGAACTGCCGACCGGCGAGACCGGCGAGATCTGCGTGCGCAGCCCGTCGATTTCCCCGGGCTACTGGCACCAGCCGGAACTGTCGGCCGAAACGCATCGCGGCGGCTGGCACCACACCGGCGACGCCGGATACCTGGACCGGGACGGCTTCGTCTTCATTGTCGATCGCGTCAAGGACATGATCGTCACTGGGGGCGAGAACGTCTATGCCGCGGAAGTCGAGAAGGCGCTGATCGCGCATCCGGCGGTCGAGAGTTGCGCGGTGATCGGCATTGCGCACGAGCGTCTGGTCGAGCAGGTGCACGCCATCGTGCGACTGCGCGCCGGCGCAACCGCCGACGAAGCCGGGCTGATCGCGCACTGCCGCAAGACGCTGGCCGGCTACAAGTGTCCGCGCTCGATCGGGTTTCGCGACACGCCGTTCCCGATGACCGCGATCGGCAAGGTGCTCAAGCGCGAACTGCGCAAGGAATACGCGGCGAGCGTCAGCGCGAGCCGGTCCTGATCTGGTTGAACGGGACGTTCTTGTCGGCGCGCATGTCCTCGGGCAGGCCGAGGATGCGCTCCGCGACGATGTTGCGCAGCACCTCGTCGGTGCCGCCGGCGATGCGTCCCGGAGGAGTGGCGAGCATCGCGTTCTGGAACCACGCGCCCATCGGCGCGATGTCCGGGTTCATGACCATGCCGCCCAGGCCCAGCAGGTCGATGCCGACCATGCTGATGTCCTGGCTCAACACGCCGAGCACCAGCTTGACGATCGACGATTCGGCGCCGAGCGGACGGCCCTCGGACAGTGCGGTCAGGGTCCGGTAGCCGGTGTACTTGACGCCGCGCGCGCGCACCATCAGGTCGGCGACCCGGTCGCGCACCGCAGCATCGTCGATCGGTGCGTTGCCGTGCGAGTCCCTGGCTTCGCAGGCGAGCCGGAACAGGTCTTCCGCGCCGGGTTGCATCACCGGCGACTCGGCGAGCCCGTAGCGCTCGTGGTTCAGCGCCGAGACCGTCACCTTCCAGCCCTTGCCGGGGGCGCCGACGCGCTGCGCGTCGCTGATGCGCACGCCGCTGAAGAACACGTCGTTGAAGCCGGAATGAACCGTGCCCGACATCTGCCTGATCGGCCGCACCTCGACGCCCGGGGTGCGCATGTCGAGGATGAAGGTGGTCATGCCCTCGTGCTTGGGCACGGTCGGGTCAGTGCGCGCGATCAGCAGCCCGAAGTCCGCGTAGTGCCCGCTGGAAGTCCAGGTCTTCTGGCCGTCGATGATCCAGTCGTCGCCGTCGCGGCGGGCCTGCGTGCGCAGGCCGGCGAGGTCGGAGCCGGCGCCGGGCTCGGAGAACAGCTGGCACCAGATCTCGTCGCCGCGCAGGGCCGCGGCGACGTGACGCGCGTGCTGTTCGGGCGTGCCGTGGTCGAGGATCGCCGGGATGCAGACGTTCATCGCGATCTCGAACACGCCGCGCGGCACCGCGTACTGCTTCTCCTCCTGGCGGAAGATGACTTCCTCGATCGGCTTGCCGCCGCGCCCGCCGGCCGATTTGGGCCAGGTGATGCCGGCGAAGCCGGCCCTGGCCTTGATGGCCTGCCAGCGCTTCGCCGCGGGAACCTTGACGGCGTCGTCCTCGGTCTCGTAGCCCAGCGCCGCGCCGCTGCGGCGCACGGCGTTGGCCTCGAGGAACGCGCGCACCTCGGCGCGAAACGCTGCTTCTTCTGCGGTGTCTTCGATGTTCATGCTCAGCTCGCCGTTGCGCCCGATGCGCTCACTTGATCGATGAAGTAGCTCTTCCAGCAGGCGGGGCTCCCGAGCATCAGCGCGAGGAGCCGGGCGCGCCGGTAGTACAGGTGGCAGTCCAGGTCGGTGGTGTAGCCGATGCCGCCGTGCACCTGGATGTTCTCGCGCGAGGCCATGTCGAATGCCGCCGTCGCCGAGATGCGCGCCGCAGCGGCGGCGACCGCGAGATCGGGCGCGTCGTTGCCGATCGCGTACGCCCCGTAGTAGGCGTTCGAGCGCGCCAGCTGCACTGCGACGTACATCTCGGCCAGCTTGTGCTTGACCGCCTGGAACGACCCGATCGGCCGGCCGAAGGCATAGCGCTGCTTCGCGTATTCGACCGCCATCTGCAGGCACGCATCGGCGCCGCCAATCTGCTCGAACGCGACCAGGATTGCCGCCCGATCGAGGACGGCGCGAATCGTCTCCCAGCCGCCGTTGCTGCCGGCGAGACGCTCGGCCGGCGCGTTGGCGAATACGAGCGTCGACAGCGAGCGGCCGGGGTCGAGCGACTCGAGCGCCTGGCGCTGCACGCCCGGCCCGTTCAGGTCGACCAGGTACAGGCCGACGCCGTCCGCCGCGCGCGCGGCGACGACTGCGAAGCCGCTGATGTCGGCGTCCAGTACCGGCGTCTTGACGCCACTGACGGCGGTCGCGGTCGCGGTCGCGCCGATTGCCGCCTGGACCGGGTCGCCCGGCCCTTCGACAAGGGCGAAGGTCGCCACCTCGCCGCCGACCAGGCGCGGCAGCCATGCCTGCTTCTGCGCCTCGCTGCCGGCCAGCAGGATCGCCTCGGTTGCCATGTAGACGGTGGTCGAGAACGGCAGCGGCGCCAGCGTGCGCCCGACTTCCTCGGCGACCAGGCACAGCAGTTCGTGGCCGAGCGCAGTGCCGCCGTACGCCTCCGGGACCGTGACGCCGGCCCAGCCGAGCTCGGCGGCCTTCTTCCACAGTTCCACGTCGCACGGCTGCCCCGCATCGATGCCGCGGCGCAGGCGCTCGATCGGCTTGTGATCGGTGACGAAGCCGCGAAACTCGTCGCGCAGCGCGATCGATTCGTCCGAAAACTCGAAATTCATGATGCCCCTGGTACCGTTTCCATTGCAGCCGTAATGCGCCGGCGCCGCAGCGGCGCCGGCCCGGCCCGAGTCACTTCACCTCAGCGCCTGCACCAGCCACAGCGACAGGCTCGGGAACAGGATCAGCAGCGCCAGCCGGATCAGGTCGATGCCGATGAACGGCAGCACGCCGCGATAGATCGAACGCAGCGGGATGTCGGGCGACAGTCCGTGCAGCAGGAACACGTTCATGCCGATCGGCGGGATCACCATGCCGAGGTTGATCACGACCAGGTTGATGATTCCCCACCACACCGGGTCGTAGCCGAAGCCGGTGACGATCGGCAGCACGAAGGGCAGCGTGATCAGCATCGCCGCGGTTTCGTCGAAGACCGCGCCCAGTACGAGGTACATCACGACCAGCAGCGAGATCACCGCGAGCGGCGGAATGTTCATCCCCTGCAGCAGTGCCACGAGCTCGTCCGACACGCGCGTCAGGCCGATGAAGTACGACATGATCGACGCGCCGAAGATCGCGACGTAGATCATCCCGGTGGCGGCCGCGGTCGAGCGCAGCGCTTCGACCAGGACCCGGCGGGTCAGTCGTCCGCGCAATCCGGCGAACGCGACCGAGAGCAGCGCCCCGAGCGATGCCGCCTCGGTGACCTGGAACACGCCGCCGTAGATGCCTCCCGACACGCACACGAAAAGCACCAGCGCGGCGCGGCATTGCCACAGTGCCGCGCGGACCTCGGTCCAGTCGGCGCGCGGGCCGGTCGGGGCCACGTCCGGGCGCAGCTTCGTGAAGGCCCAGATCGTGAAGATGTAGCCGACGATCGCCAGTAGCGCCGGAATCACCGCCGCCACGAACAGGTCGAGGATGAACTGCTCGGCGATGATGCCGTAGATGACCAGGATGACGGACGGCGGCACCATCGCGCCGAGCGTGCCGCCGCAGGCGATCGTGCCGCTCGCGAAGCCGCCTTCGTAGCCGCGACTGCGCATCTGCGGCAGCGCGAGCCGTCCGAAGGTGGCGGTCGTCGCCACCGACGACCCGGCGATCGATCCGAACAGCCCGCAGCCGAGCACCGTGGCCACGCCCAGGCCGCCGCGACGATGGCCGAGCAGCGCGTGCGCGAGACGGTAGATGTCGTCGGACAGCCCGCCCGCGGTGGCGAAGCTGCCCATCAGCAGGAACAGCGGAATCACGCCGATGTCGAGGCTCATCATCATCGACGCGGGCTCGGCCGACATCAGTCCGAACGCGGCGGTCCAGCTGGACATCGAGGCGAACGACACGACACCGACGACGACCATCGCGATGCCGATCGGGACGTGCAGCAGGATCAGCACGAACACCGCGGCGAGCGCGAGCACGACCAGCAGCACCGGACTCATTGAACCGACAGCTCCTCGCGGGCGGTGCATTCCTTGCCGGTTGCCAGCGCCTGGACGTCGACCAGAACGACGATCAGTTGCGACAGTGTGGCGAGCGCGAGCAGTGCGGTGGCCGCCCACCACCACGGCCCGATATGCCACGCGAGCAGAGGCGTCTCCTCGCGGGTGGCGGTCAGCGTCATCGCCCTGCGCGCGAACTGCCAGGTGAAGCCGGCGAACACCAGCATCACGACGACGCCGGAGAAGATCTCGCACAGCCAGTGCCCCACGCGACCGCCGACCGCCTTGCCGAAGGCCGCGATGCGCATGTGCTCGCGCATCGCCAGCGCGTGGGGGAAGCAGGCCGTCACTGCGACGACCAGGATCAGGAGAACGATGTCGTTGGCGCCGAAGATCGGCTTGCGGATCGACGAGCGCAGAACGACGTCGGCGACGGTGATGGCCGACCCCGCAAGGATCAGCCCCACCGCCAGCAGCGCCACGATCCGCGTCAACCCGACGTTCGTCTGCTGCGCTCGATCGATCGGGCTCATCGCGGATCCTGGCGCCTTCGACAATCAGCGCCCGCGCACCTTCGCGACTTCCTCGCGCAGCGTCTTGAGCAGCAGCTCGCCGTTCGGGTGGCCCTTCGACCACTCCTCCGACACCGGATTGAGCAGGCTCTCGGCCTTGGCCCGGTCGGCCGCGCTCAGCTCGGTGTAGGTGCGGGTGGCGTCGGCGCGCCATTCCGCGCGCACTTCTTCCTCGCGGGCGCTGATCATGTCGGACCAGATCTTCACCAGCGGCTCGCCGCGGTGCTTGTCGATGACGGCCTTCGCCGCGGGCGACAGCTTGTCGTAGCTCGCCTTGCTCATCACCACCGACACCATCGACGGGCCGATCGGCAGGATCATCACGTGCTTGGCGACGTCGAACTGCTTGAATGACTTCGACGCGCTGAAGTTCGTCAGATCGACGTCGAGGCTGCCGCGCTGCAACGCCTCGGCCGAGGTGCTGAAGTTGAAGCCCGACACCGGTGCCGCACCCAGCTTCCCGAGGATCTTCTGCTGCAACGGCGACGACGCGGCCGACTTGCGCCCGGCAAGGCTGTCCAGGTTCTGGATCGGTTTGGTCGAGAACAGCACCATCGACGGGCCGGTCATGATGCCCATCGGCACCAGGTTCTCGAAGCCGCGCAGCAGGCCGCGCTGGTGCAGCGCCCACACCGCGTAGCTGCCTTCCCTGACGTTGTGGACCGTCAGCGGCATGTTGCTGATCACGCTGTCGGCAAAGCGTCCCGGCGCGAAGAACGGGAACATCCAGGCGATGTCGGCAACGCCGTTCTCCAGCAGCTCGAGTTGCGCGCGCGGGTCGCGGCCGAGAGCGCCGCCCGCGAAATATTCGATTTCGACGACGCCGGCGCCGTCCTTGTTCACGCCCGCGATCCACTTCGTGAAAATCTGACTGGCGATCGCCTGCGGCGCTTCGAACGATGCGAACTTGAGTTTTTGCACTTGCGCCTGGGCAACGGAACACCCCAGCGCCAGGACCGCCATCGCGGCCAGCGTACGGATCTTCATCTCCACTCCTCCTACGGATATTGCTCGTTCAGGTGGTCGGTTCGGCGCCCGCGCAGCACAGTGCGCGGCGCAAGCGACCCGCACGCTGGCGGATTTCCGACCGTACTTGTCCGGACGACCGGCACAGCAATCTATCAGCCGGAAAGACGACCGTCAAGGAAACCACGCCAGGAAGCCGCACCAGAGGGCGCGGTCGTGTCGCGCGGTCGTTGCCAAGTGCGGCGCACGCGTGCTTAAATCCGCCGCGCAATTCAGGCGGGCCGGCGCGGCCCGCCGCAACCGGGAGCACCGAGTGGCACAGCCCAGACTGGACGATCGCGAGTTCCGTAACGCACTCGGCGGTTTCGCGACCGGCATATGCGTCGTGACCACCCGCCGGCCCGAGGGCAAGCGCGAAGGGCTGACGGTGAACTCGTTCAGTTCGGTGTCGCTGTCGCCGCCGATCGTGCTGTGGAACCTGTCGCTGCGCGCGCCGAGCGCGCCCGCCTTCCGCGACGCCGAGTACTTTGCCATCAACGTGCTGGCTGCCGATCAGCAGGACGTCTCGCAGCGCTTTTCCCAGCCTGCCGCCGACAAGTTCGCGGGCATCGAGCACCGGGTGACCGAGGGCATTGGCGGCGTGCCGCTGCTCGACGGTGTGGTCGCCCGCTTCGAGTGCCGCAAGCAGGCCCACAGCGACAGCGGCGACCACATCGTGCTGTTCGGGCTGGTGGAGCGCTTCGAGTACTGGGACCGCACGCCGCTGCTGTATCACCGTGGGCGCTACCGCACGCTGACCGACTGAGCGAAGCCCCCGGAGCGAAGTCCCCATTGTTGACATTCAACGCAAGTTTGGACACGCTGAATTATCTGTCGTCGTCGTGAGGTTGTCCCATGCCTGAAGCGTTCATCCCGGTTCGCCGCCTGCACCATTTCGCGTACCGCTGCCGCGACGCCGAGGAAACCCGCTCCTTCTACGAGGACCTGCTGGGTTTTCCCCTCACGCACCTGATCCGCGCCGAGGTCGTGCCGAGCACCGGCGAGTACTGCCCTTACGTGCACCTGTTCTTCGAGCTCGGCGACGGCTCGTCGATCGCGTTCTTCGACCTGGGTGACGGCAAGGGTGCCGAACCGTCGCCCAACACGCCGGCGTGGGTCAACCACTTCGCGATGAAGGTCGACTCGGTCGAGGCGCTGCAGAAGGCGAAGGCTCGCCTGGAAGCCGCCGGAGTGGAAGTTCTCGGGATCACCGACCACGGTTTCGTGCGTTCGATCTACTTCTTCGACCCGAACGGCGTGCGCCTCGAGTTCGCTGTCGACACCACCGAGGGCCGGGTACCGCCGGCCGAGCGCCAGGCTGCCCGCCAGCGGCTCGACGCGTGGACCGTCGAGAAGACGTCGCGCGCGACGACCTGATGCTGCGCGGCGCGCCGGTTCCCGGCGCGCGACAAGTCCGAACCAGGGAACATCATGCTGCCGATCGAACATCGCTGGGTTCACGTCGCCTTCGAGGAGACGAGCCAGTTCACCGAAACCTACGGATTCGTTGGCAGCCAGGGCACCGTCAACCTGGAAGGTTTGCTGATCCGCCCGGTCGAGGGCGTATCCGACACGGTGTTCCTGATGATGCACCCGAGTTCGACGCTGCAACTGCTGCCGCTGCCGTCGGCGCTTGCCGCGGCGGGCTGCCCGGTGCTGTGCATGGGCAGTCGCTACGCGAAGAACGACTCGCCGCTGATCTACGAGAAGGTCGCGGTCGATCTCGGCGCCTGCGTGCGCCACGCGAAGGAGCATCTCGGCTACCGCAAGGTGGTGCTGCTGGGATGGTCCGGCGGCGGCTCGCTGGCGCTGTTCTACCAGTCGCAGGCCGA
>Ga0073899_10006005_pt1 | contig 10507 bp, 7 predicted proteins | sample KloWWTmetaKNB5Ph_FD_88975 | JGI IMG/M metagenome (GOLD analysis project Ga0073899, IMG submission 88975) | Active sludge microbial communities from Klosterneuburg, Austria, studying microevolution and ecology of nitrifiers - Klosterneuburg... | ecosystem: Engineered > WWTP > Aerobic digester >...
CGGAGTTGGTCGAAGTCCACCGCCAGCTTGACGCTGCCGTCTTCCCCCTTGGCCTCGGTCACGCAGCCCGGCAGCAACTCCCGCAGGCGGGCGATGTTTTCGCGCGTGAAGTCGGGCGAGTGCATCTTCAACTTGTCCATGTGAATCTTCTTGTGGCGTGCATACTCTCGGTGTCCTGGTCGCCTACGGGCGACTCATAGGCCGTCAATCGGGTCAGCGTCATCTGGATCGGTTTCGGCCCCGTCTCCGAGGGGCACCTGCTGCCAGTCGGCAGCAACGGCAGGCCACTTGACGGTTCGCTCGATCGGTTTGCCTTCGGCATCTCTAGCGAGACCATCCCCGGACCATACGGCCCAGAAGTCAGGGTCATGCGAGCTTGGCTGCTGCTCCGTTGGCAGGTTGTTCATCTGCACCAAGACTGGAAGCTCGGATGCCCACCCCAGCAGGATGGCGTGGCGAGAAGGCAAGGAAGGCAGATCGCGCAACAGGCCGCGCAGATTGTCGGGCACTAGCTTGTGAACCAGTTCTTGGTCACGGTCGTTGCTGATCCGGTGAAGCAAGTAGCTGTTGCATTGGGACAGCACCGTCTGCGACAGCTCGCTGGGACGCTGGGATGACAACACTAGCCCTAGGCCGAACTTGCGCCCTTCGCGGGCGATCTTCTCGAAGACCTGGCAGCAGATGGCCGCAGAGTTCTGGTTTTCTGCATCGTCCGGGTAGCGGCGGATGAAGGTGTGGGCCTCCTCCATCACCAACACCGTGGGCAACGTCTTGCCAGCATTGAGCTTGCGATAGCGCTGCAAAGCTTCCAGCGTCATGCGTGCGATCACGGCGGTAATGACGTGTACCACTTCCGCCGGGACCAGCGAGAGGTCGATGACGGTGATGGAGCCGTTGGAGGCTTGGCTGTCGCCGATGTACTTCGTCAACCACTGATGAAGCTCAATGTCCGCGGCGCCGCTTGTGATGCTCTTCATGCGGTTATCCGAAAGGATCGTCCTAATCCGCATCAGCATCGTTTCCACGTACTCCGAGACACCCATCAACTCGGCGTTGGCTTCAACGCTACGCAACAGTTGGTCCCCGGTAAACGCACGCGGCACGTCCGCGTCAATGGGCAGAACATCGGTATCGCTGCCACCGAAAGCGGAGTGGGCGGTCTGGGCCAGGCCAAGAAACTCGTCAATTTCCGGCTTCGTGAAGTCCAGGTTGGGATACTTGTTGGCGGCTGTAGGGGTTCGAGCGGCGACAAGCTCGTCGAGCTTTATCTTGAGCGCACCCAGTGCGTCACTCTCCGGCTGTGAGAAGCTGTTGTCGTCAGCCAGCCCTTCCTGCCACTTGTTGATCTTCTCAAGAAAGTTCTTAGGGTGCGGGAAGTTGGCCCATGGCCGCCCAGCGTTTCGCTCGATCTGGAGCACGCTCACCAGCGTTCTAAGGTACCGGCGCATCTCGTGGCTGGGGGTGAGTGCGGTCCCTACCGCGCCGTCTCGAACTGAGCGAAGTGCCTGGATCAAGGTCGGGCGCTGCGCTTTGGCGCTGGCTTGAGTGAATGCGCTCCACTCGGCGCTGTTCCAGAACCACAGAGGCACCTGGAGTTGTTCGACGCCCTCCTGCGGATCGACCGCAAACACTCGCACCTTACCCATCCCCTGGAAGGTGCTCGCGTACTCGCCGTTGGGGTCCAACACGATGAAGCGGGCATTTGGGTCTTTACCGTTCCGCTCCTTCTTGGCCGCATCCATCGACCAGCGAACCAATCCCGCAACCGAGCATGACTTGCCGCTGCCTGTGTTCCCCAGGACCGCCAGGTGGCGGCCAAACAGACGGTCAGGGTCGATTCGGACTTCCGCGTTGGCTGCCAACGGACTCACTCCAATCTTGACGCGGCGCTTCTCCCCCGACTCGACGATGGCGCGTAGCTGGTCTTGCGTGGGAAGCAGTACCGGGTCGCCGACCGAGGGGAAAGCCTGCACACCGCGCTTGAACTCGTAGCGAGCCTTGGCATCGCCTCCGCCCATGTAGAACAAGAGGCCCAAGGGGTTGAGGCTCATCTTGCGCAGCGGATACGGCAAGTCCACCAAGCCGAAGTCCTGCATGCCTTTGCGCTTGGGGTACTGGGAACGCTCGACAGTGATCCACTCCACCTGCGCCACCAGGTAGCCCTGGTCGCCGGGCGCCAGCACATAGCCGTTGATGCGAGGGAACGGACGTGGCGTGCCGGTGTTCAGCGAAACCCCATCAGGAGCCTCGATATCCAACAGCACCTTGATCTCGTCGGGCGAAACGAAGTCGATGGTGCCGATGCGCAATGAGTCGGCATGTGCCAATGGCGACAGGCTCATAGCTCACCGCCCCCTTCAACAGCATCTGTCCCTTTGGTCTTGAGCGCACTCTGCTGCGTGCCGAACCGCTGCTTCAGCAGTTCGCTCATGCGGAAGGTGGCCCTGTCGATGGCGGCCTTCGGCAGGTAGTTCTCGGTCAGCGTCGTCAAGTCGGCAAGCACCGGGCCAAGCAACAGGCTGATCTGCGACGGCCGGCCAATCTGCTCATAGGTCTGCATGACTCGACCGAGCGGGTCGCCATGCGAGATCACGACCAAGTGGGTCGAAGGGATGGTGAGCATGTCGCGAATGACGCGGTTGACATGTTCGTCCCCGAAGCTGTAACCGTACGTCACGAGCGTACTGTTCGGGCGACAGACTGCCACAGCGAGGTCGCGGAATAGCTCGACATAGGGGTAGTCAGCGGTTTCCCTGTCCTTGGCAGCGTTGGGGTAGATCATCAGTTCGTATGCAGTCGCTCCACCCAGGCCCGGAGCCTTCAAATAGGGATCGACCGTGTCCGCCCCAAAGGGCAGGCCAATACGTCGAATGTTCTTGCCCGTCTGGACCCAGTCCACCGAGCCGTGCAGTTTGACAAAGCGGGCCACACCCTCCAGATAGCGCGGCTCGCCGCGGATGCCAGGCGGGTTGTAGTGCATGTCCACATCGAGCCGCGAGGATCGGAAGATAGGCATCAGGTTGCCGAGAAAGCGATCCAGCAGGTGCAGGCCCGCCACCTCGGCTCCTGCCTCAATCAGCCGGTCGTAGTTGGTCGTGAAGATGCTCAGGCGATCCCGCGTTCCGGTTCGGCTTGCAAAGCTCATCAGGAACGTGACCAGCGTGTTGAACGCTTGCTCTCGCTGCTTCTCCTGGGCAGTGGCAATTCCTTGCTCGCTCTTCAGGATGGACTCTGCGAACTCCTGCATCCCGGCTTGAAGTTCTTTGCGCAGAACGTCAACCTGTGCGTCTTGCAGAATCTCCAGGCCGCGAACCAGTTCATTCGCCACGCGCAGTTGGTCCTCGAAATTGCCCTTCTCGCGCCCAGCTTCCTTCGAGGACTTCTCCACCGCCGCGTTGATCTTGTCTTGATGACAAGTGAGGTTCATTGCGCCCATACCGGTCGCACCCGTGCCGGCAGCCAGGTAGTGCACCGCATGAGTAAGCCCGGAGCCCACCAACAGGGAAAAGTGCTCCGATTGGAAGAGTGACGTTAGCCAAGGCTCGATCCGCTCACGAAGCTCCCTTTGCCCGAACTCTTGCCCGTCGCTGATCCACGATGCCTCGCTGCCTTCTTGGAGCTTGAACTTCTCGCCATCCGCGGAAAAGTAGAGGGGCCGATGGTCGTCTCTGACCTTGATGACGTTGGCTGGCTTCTGCGGGACAGCCGGCAGCTTGATGGTTGTTGACATCGTGTTGGTCCCTTGGTGGTTCACCGGCTCAATGCCGCATGGTCGCTTTTCAACTGTCGCAAGCGGGCGTTGATTTCCACCTTCCGGTTGAACTGCCTTTCCTTCTCAAGGCGTGCCGCGGTCTTGTTCACTTCGCGCTGTAACGCTTGGAGTTGACTGAAGCGATCTACTAGTGCGGCCATCGACTCATGGGGGCGCGCCGGGAGAGGAATCAGCGTGCGCAGCAATTGCTCGTAGAGGCCGCCCAAGTGCAGAACCAACGGCATCGGGGCGCGTTCAGCGCTGGCGGGCATCCAGCCAGTGGTGAAGTAGTCGCTCAGCACCCAGCGGCTGGCGTCGCCTTCGTTCGGGCGCTTGTGGCAGGCCACGACCTGGGTCTGGCCGGCGTGCGTCAGCTCAAAGATGAGGGGAAACTGGACCGCCTGATCGATGGCGCGCAGCACGTCGTAGCTCAGTTCCCGCGTCTTCAGCTGGATGCCGAAGACCTCGATCTCGGGCACGCCCGGTCGGGCCGGCAGGTTGATGGTTTCGGGCGCCAGCTTGTACTGCCAGACGATTTGCTCCACCTGCTGCACGAACAGGTTCTTCAGCCGCGTGCTGGCATGGCCGTGCGCGTAGAGCTTGCTCTTGGGCAGGGTACGGCCGAAGGCCGCCTGCGCCGGGTAGTGAATGAAGGCGGGGTGCGCAACGGGTTGTGAGGTGAGCCCGTTCATCCCGACCCCTGGATGACGAGGAAGGTGATGAGCTCGAAGTCGTCCAGGCCGGCGATGGCGTTGACCAGCGCGGTGGTCCGGCCGCCGGTGAACAGGCTGTCCAGGTCTTTCTCTTCCTTCACCTGGATCATCGAACGGATGGCTTGGCCCAGCAGGTCAGAATAGGCCTGCATCTGCCGGCCGTCGGCCGTCTCGGCGTTAAACCGGCGGCAGGCTTCAGGCATGGGCTGGTCGCGGCCTTTGCAGGCGGCGCGCACCAGGTCCAGCAGGCGCTTCACTTCGCTGTGGTCGTGGATGACCTGACCCTGGCGGCTAATGTAGACGAGGTAGTAGGGGTGCAGGCGGTTGTGGTCGTTAACGTTGACGCCGCGGTGGCGGTTGCGTAGCGTGAAGATCACGCCGGGCAGCAGGCCGCCTTCGGGCTGCGCGGGCACCACGGCATGCATGCCGTTGGGGGTGTGAGCCAGTTCTCCATGAGCCTTCACGTAGTTGAGAAGGTCCATGCGAAAGTCGTTGAGCCCCAGGTCGGTGATCGAGACGCCGGTCTTCAGGTCTTCCAGCTCGATCACTTCCTCCTGCAGGCGCCGCAGCTGTTCCTTTCGGTAGGCCACGTCGTTGGCCTGGGCGCTCAGCACGTTGTCGTCACCGGTGGCGGTCACGTCGGCGATCATCATCCGGCTTTCGACTCGCTCCTTGAGGTTGATGTACTCGTCCAGTGAAATGTCGGGCCAATAGTTGACGAGCTGGATGCTCTGGTTGGGCGATCCGATGCGGTCAACCCGGCCGAAGCGCTGGATGATGCGCACCGGGTTCCAGTGGATGTCGTAGTTGATGAGGTAGTCGCAGTCCTGCAGGTTCTGGCCTTCGGAAATGCAGTCGGTGCCGATGAGCAGGTCGATCTCGCTCAGCTCGCCGGGCAGCACCGCCGTCTTCTCTTTCGACCGCGGGGAAAAAAGGGTCAGCAGCTCCTGGAAGTCGTAGCCGACCTTCAGCGTAGACGCGGGCCTGTCCTTGCCGGTGACCTTCGCGCTGTGCAGGTGCAGCTGCGATAGCAGCTCGGGCGCCAGGTTGGCATAGAGGTAATCGGCTGTGTCGGCAAAGGCCGTGAAGATCAGCACCTTGCGGTTACCCGGATTGATGGGCTGGCCGATCTTGCCGAGCACGTGGGCCTTTAGGTGCTGGAGCTTGGCGTCTTGCTGTGGCGTCACCTGGTCCATGGAGGCCAACAGCGCATCGATGAGCGCGAGGTCTTCGGTAAGCTCGTGCTCCCAGCGCGGCAGGTCCATGTCGGCCAGGTTGATCTTGATCTTGCCGCCGACGGCGTCAGAGCCTGCGCCGCTCAGGTCTTCCAGGTCGGGCAGGTCGTCGTCTTCGGGGTCGAGGTCGGAGAAAGCGTCGGTCAGGTCCGCCACACTGGCGGCGCAGCCGTCCTTCTTGAAGGCGTTGATGCGGGCCAGGGTGCCCGTGTGGTTGTTGCGCAGCGACCGCAGCGTGAGGCGAAATGCATGTACCGAGCTTTCCAGGCGCTTGAGCAAGTTCACCGTCATTAGGGCCTGCAGGCTCCGTTCACGGTCGACCTGACGGAACTTGCCCCCGCCGCTGGCCACCTGGGTGTCGTACAGCGCCTCGTACTTCTTCAGCCGGCTGGGCAGGATGTAGCCCAGAGGCGCATACACGGCCAGCTTCAGGCGTGAGAGGTGGCTGAAGATGTCGTTGAAGCCGAGCACGTCGCTGCGGTGCGTGATGGGACAGTGGTACGAGAGCGGCTTGCGCCGATCCGGGAAGCGGCCGATGTCGGTGGTGTCGTAGAAGGTTTGGATGTGCTTGCGGGAGCGGGCGATGGTCACGCTGTCCAGCAGCTCGAAGAAATCGAAGTCCAGCGCGTCGAGGATGGCGCGGGCCGTGCGCTGCTCGGGCGGCAGCTTGCTCCAGCTGTTGAAGGCCGCCTGCGCGTGGCGGAAGATCTCCTCGACCGACTTGCCCGTGCGCAGCTTCTTGCTGAGGTTCTCGGAGTCGCCTTCGTAGGCCAGCGCCAGCTGGTTGCGCAGGTCGTTGAAGCGGTTGTTCACCGGCGTGGCCGACAGCATCAGCACCTTGGTCTTGACGCCCTGCTTGATGACCTGGTTCATCAGCTTCTGGTAGCGTGTCTCCCGGTCCTTGAAGACATCGTTGTTGCGGAAGTTGTGCGATTCGTCGATGACAACGAGGTCGTAGTTGCCCCAGTTCACCCGGTTGAGCGCGGTACCGAATGACTCGCCACTGGTACGGCTCAAGTCCGTGTGGCACAGCACGTCGTAGCTGAAGCGGTCTTTCGCGAAGAGGTTGGTCTTGAGGTTGTGGTTGAAGGTGAGCCAGTTGTCGGCCAGCTTCTTGGGGCACAGCACCAGCACCGAGCGGTTGCGCAGCTCGTAGTACTTGATGACGGCCAGGGCGGTGAAGGTCTTGCCCAGGCCCACGCTGTCGGCCAGGATGCAGCCGCTGTAGGTCTCGAGCTTGTTGATGATGCCGGTGGCGGCATCGCGCTGGAAATTGAACAGCTTCTTCCAGATCAGCGTGTCTTGGTAACCTGTGCGGTCGTTGGGTAGCACGTCCTCGTCCACGTCACCCAGGAACTCGTTGAAGATGTTGTAGAGCATCAGGAAGTAGATGCTCTCGGGCGAGTTCTCCTGGTAGACCGCGGCGATGTGGTCGACGATGGCGGCGGTGACGTCTTCTACCTTATCGGCATCGTTCCAGATCTGGTCGAAGAGCTGGAGGTAGGTCGCCGTGAACGGCGGCTCGTCCATCTTGTTGACGAGGTTGGAGACGGCGTTGCCGGGCTGGTAGCCGAGATCCACCGCGGTGAAGCCATGCAGGGGCATGTAGACGATTCGGCCATCAACTGAGCCGCCTGCCTCGACGCAGGCGAACGGCTGCATCGGCGCCTGGGTGCGGTTGGACATGAAGCGAGCCTTGCGCCGCAGCCAGTCGGCGCATTCCCTGGCGATGGCGCGCTGGGTGAGCTTGTTGCGCAGGTGGATCTCGAACTCACTGCCGTACAGGCTGCGCTCGCGGTTGAGCTTGGGAATGTGGAATTCCTTGCGCTCCTTGCGGATCTTGTCGGTCACCTCTTCGGCCACGAAGGTGGGGGACGTGAAGATGAAGTGGAGCTCTTCGACCTGGTCCAGCTCGGCCTTCAGCGCTTCGAGCGCATATATCGAAAAGCAGGACGCTGCGACCTTCAACCGTGCGCCCGGCTTGAGCGTTTGCTTGAGGTCGTCACCGAGCAGGCGGTTGATGTTGTCGATGATTTCCATCAGCGCTCATCCGCCTTCTTGTTGTTGTGGATGCTCGCGGCTATCCATTGATCCAGCTCCGAACGGCGGAAGCGCCAAGTGCCACCCAGCTTGAACGCTGGAATCTCGCCGGTTGCCGCCAAGCGATAGACCGTCCGTTTCCCCGCCTTCAGGAACACGGCGACCTCGTCGATGGTGAGGATCTCGTCTGGCAGCTCGCTCATCTCATCACCAGCAGGATGCGAAACATGGGTTGGACTGCTGGCGCACATTGTCGCAGTTGGGCACAATTATGCAAACTTGGCAATATCTAGCGAGTTCGTGCCACCGCGCCTTTGGTGGGCCGCGCTGCCACACGCAAGATTCGCGCGGCAGCGCGAGTCGAGCAGTTGGAGTTGACTGATCGATGTACGTCATCGACCTGACCCACTACCTGGACACCAAAGGTGCGATCGCGCCCGAGCGGGGGCCCGCCCGAAAGATGGCGGACTTCCTGACCGCCGTGGTCGCCCACGCCTCCGATTTCGATCGACCCGACGACGCGCCGGGTCCGGTCTGCTTCAAGTGCCGCAAGCGTGACCAGCGCGTCGTCGAGACCGGCATCACCGAGGATGATGTCGTCGTCTGGCGCTGCCTCGCCTGCGGCACCGAGGGGCGTATCTCGAACTGGCAGGGCACGTTCTGGGACTTGAGCCGGGGCACGCCGTCGAGCTGAACCGCAAGCCCCCTCACCCCATGGCGAGACCAACAAACGAAGACCTGGAAACCTTCCTCCGCCGTCAGGACGCGGGGGACCTGGTCGCCGTGCTGCTCGAACTCGCCAAGGACCACGAGGCCGTTCAGGCACGCCTTGCGCGCATGCAGCTGGCCGACCGGCCGGACAAGCTCGCCGCCGGCTTCAAGAAGACGCTGTCCGGCTGGCGGCGTTCGACCAAGTTCTATGGCTACCGCGAGGCGGGCGAGTTCGGCCGCATGCTCGACGGCTGGCTGGACCAGGTGGCGCGCGAGCTGCTGCTCAAGGATCCCCCAGCCGCCGTCTCGCTCTTCGAGGCCTTCATCGAGGCGGATGCGGCCTGGTTCGATCGCGCCGACGACTCCGACGGCGTGATCGGCGACGCGGTGCGCGCGGCTTGTCGCCACTGGTTGCAGGCCGCCGCACGCTGCGAGACCCCGCCCGACGTCTGGCCCGAACGCCTGCTGAAGCTATACCAAGCCGATCAATACGGAGCGCGCGACGAGTTGCTTCGGCGAGCCGATCTGCTGCTCGACGAGCCGGCTCAGCGCGGGCTCGTCGCCCGGCTCGAATCGCAGCTGGCGCAGGCACTCGACGCGTCCCCGCGTGGGGAGAGTCCGCCGATCGAGGTCTTCCGAATCTCGGGCGCGCTGTCGTTGCTGGCCGAGTCGTTGCGCGACCCCGACGTCATGGTGCGCGCCTCGCTTCGCTACAGCCCGAACCCCAACCCCGTGCAGCGGCAGGCCTTCGTGCGGGCCTACCTCGACGCCGACCGGCCAGCCGATGCCATGGTTTGGCTGCAGGACGCCTGGGGCCACCTCGAAGACAGTCGGCAAGACCTACTCGCCGATGCCTTGGAGCGACTGGGCCGCTTCGAGGAGAGTTCGCCGATCCGGCAACGGATGTTCGAGCGCACGCTCTCGGACTTCTACCTCCAGCGCTGGCTGGAGCACCTGCCCGAGCCCACGCGCGCCGAAGCCGTCGCCCACGCCCGGCAACTCGCGCTCGCGCACGACGACTTGGCGGCCGCGGCCACGCTGCTGCTGCAACTCGGCGACCCTGCTGCCGCCGAGGCCAGGCTGCTTACCGAGCCCGGGCGCATCGACGGCAATGACTACGGACGCCTCGTTCCGCTGGCCAAGGCCTTGCGCGCCCACGAGTGCCCGCGTGGCGAGACCGTCGTCTACCGTGCGCTGTTGAAGGGCATCCTCGATCGGGCCTACGCGCGCGCCTACGGCCACGCTGCGCGCTACTGGGCCCGACTGGGCGAGATCGCGGGCGGCGGTGTCGGCCTGCTGCCCCTGCCGTCGCACGAGGACTTCGAGGCCGAGATCCGTGCCCGTCACGGACGCAAGCCGGCGTTCTGGGCATACGTGAACGGAACGCGCCGCGACCGGCACGACGACAAGGACGACCTGACCCCGTAGGCCCTGTCGGCCCGTAGCGCTTATCCACGGCCGCGCGATCGGCGCCTCACACGCAAGACTCGCGCGGCGGTGGGTAAGCCGCCTGCACGAACCGAGGGCTTCCGGCCGTCCGCAGTGCTGACGAGGTGGGCGACTGCCTGGCCGACGTGTGCCTGCCGCAGTCGACCACTGCGGTTGCGGTCCGGAAGACGTTGGCGCAGGATCGTTCCCGCTTACGCTGGCTGAGTCAGCCCGGCTGATGCCCGACACTGCATCGCCCCTGCCCGCACCCGTGGGCGCATACGCCGGCCTCATCTCCTGCAAACCGGCGGCCGCAAGGTCTGGAGATACGCGTCAGGCTTCGAAGACGAAGCGCCTGCCCTGCCCCAGTCGAGCATGCGGGACCGTAGCGGCATCAGCCGAAACGCCGCTGCTGCAGCCGCGCCCGCAGCCTGCCCCAGCCCGCTGCGCCAACCGCGTCGTCACTACGCGGCGCCAGCCAGTAGTGACGACGCGCGCGCTGCCCCAGCGCACGAGCGTCTTGCCGGGGCTGTCGCAAGTGACGACCCCACGTGACGGGCTCCCAGGCGCGTCAAGACCTCGGACCGTGCAACGCGGTCTGCACCCGCCCGCTCCCCGCGGGCCATGTC
>Ga0073899_10006006_pt1 | contig 10504 bp, 11 predicted proteins | sample KloWWTmetaKNB5Ph_FD_88975 | JGI IMG/M metagenome (GOLD analysis project Ga0073899, IMG submission 88975) | Active sludge microbial communities from Klosterneuburg, Austria, studying microevolution and ecology of nitrifiers - Klosterneuburg... | ecosystem: Engineered > WWTP > Aerobic digester >...
AGGGTAGCCGTCGCACCGAGCACGCGCAGCGCTTCGTTGGGATCCTGCACGCCGGGCAGCTGCACGACGATGCGGTCGAGGCCCTGGCGGGCGACGATCGGCTCCGTGACGCCGAGTTCGTCCACGCGATTGCGCAGCGTCGTGATGTTCTGCTGGATCGCGAAGTCCTGGCGCTGCTTGATCTGCGTCGGGCTCAGCCGGACCGTGACCGAGCCGCCCGCACCGAGCGTGTCCGTGTCGATCGACAGGTTCGGGTCCTGCTGCCTGAGCAGGTTCGCGACCTTCTGCGCGTCGTCGCCGCTGCGCAGGCCGATCCTGACCGTGTCGACGCCGTCGCTGGCCACGCCGGTGAAAGGAATTCTTTCCTTGCGCAGCATCGTCCGGTAGTCGCTCTCCATGCTCGTGAGCAGCTGCTTCACGGCACCCTGCGCGTCGACTTCGTACATGAAGTAGACGCCGCCGCGCAGGTCCAGTCCGAGGCTCATCGGCTTGAGGCCCATTGCACGCATCCAGCCCGGCGTGCGGGGCACGTCGGACAGAGCCACCAGGTATTCGGCTGTGGCGCCCTGCTGCACGACATCGCGCGCCTTGAGGCGAGCGCTCACGTCGTCGAAGCGCAGGACGAGTCGGTCGCCCTCGAGATACGAATTCTCGACTGTCACGCCCTTTGACTGCAGCAACGAAACGACTTGCTGGCGCTGGCCGTCGGTGACGGCGGTGCGGTCATTGCGCGAGAGCTGCAGTGCGGGCGCGTCGCCGAACACGTTCGGCAGGGCGAGCACCGTGCCCACGAGCAGGACGATGACGACCAGCCAGATCTTCCAGGCCGGGTAACTGTGCATGCGCGAACTCCGGGACGACTGTTCAGGCGCTCTTCAGGGTGCCCTTGGGCAGCACGCTGGTGACCGTATGGCGCTGGACCTTCACCTGCACGCCGTTCGCGATTTCGACGGTGAGGAAACTGTCGGAGGTCTCGGTGACCTTGCCGAGGATGCCGCCGGCCGTGACGATTTCGTCGCCGACGCTGAGTGCGGCGACCAGGGCCTTGTGCTCTTTGGCCCGCTTGGCCTGCGGCCGGATCAGCAGGAAATAGAACACGACGAAGATGAGCAGCAAGGGCAGCATCTGCAGCAGCGCATTCGGCTGGGCACCCGTGGCCGCCTGGGCGTGGGCGCTCGCGATCAACCAGTCCATCAGGAACTCCTGTTGCCCCTCGACCGAGGGGTCATGCTTGGAAAATGACCGCGGATTATACCCGAGGGTCGGCCGGACTGCCGGATGTAGTCACGGGCCCCGCTTCCGGGCCGGCGAGGAATTCCGCCTGGAAGGCCTCGAACCGGTTGGCGTCGAGGGCCGCCCGGATCCGCGCCATCAGGCACAGGTAATAGTGCAGGTTGTGGATCGAATTGAGCCTTGCGCCGAGGATTTCATTGCAACGGTCGAGGTGCCGCAGGTACGCGCGGCTGAAGTTGCGGCAGGTGTAGCAGGCGCACTGCGGGTCCAGCGGCGAGGTGTCCGCCTGGTGCCCGGCATTGCGGATCTTGATCACTCCCTGCGAGGTGAACAAATGACCGTTGCGGGCGTTTCGCGTCGGCATGACGCAGTCGAACATGTCGATGCCGCGGGCGACCGCCTGGACGATGTCGGCTGGGGTGCCGACGCCCATCAGGTATCGGGGTCGATCCCTGGGCAACGCCGGCGCGAGCGCCTTGAGCACGGCATTGCGTTCGGCCGCGGGCTCACCCACCGCCAGGCCGCCCACGGCGTAGCCGTCAAAGCCGATGTCGACCAGCTGGCCCAGCGATTCATGCCGCAGACCCAGGAACGTGCCGCCCTGCACGATGCCGAACAAGGCGTTGGGGTTGGCCAGGCGCGTGAATTCGTCGCGACTGCGGCGCGCCCAGCGCATCGACAGTTCCATCGACGTCCGCGCCTGCTGCTCGGTCGCCGGATACGGCGGACATTCGTCGAACGCCATGACGATGTCGGAATTGAGCGCGGTCTGCACCTGCATCGAGATTTCGGGACTCAGGAACACGGCGTCGCCATTGACGGGCGAGCGGAAATTCACGCCCGCCTCGGTCAGCTTGCGCAGTTCGGCGAGGCTGAAGACCTGGAAGCCACCCGAATCGGTCAGGATCGGCCCCGACCAGTGCATGAATCCGTGCAGCCCGCCATGGGCACGGATGACGTCGGTGCCCGGTCGCAGCAGCAGGTGAAACGTGTTGCCGAGGACGATCTGCGCGCCGAGGCCCGTGAGTTCCTCGGGCGTCATGGCCTTGACCGTGCCGTAGGTGCCCACGGGCATGAACACGGGCGTCTCGACGGTCCCGTGCTGCAGGTGCAGGCGGCCGCGCCGCGCGGCGCCGGCCGTTCCCAGCAGCTCAAATTTCATGCCGCGCTCCCGCGATCGAGCGCTGCAGGCCCCGGCTCGATGAACATCGCATCGCCGTAACTGAAGAAGCGGTACTGCTGCGCGACTGCGTGACGGTACGCCTCCAGCACGTGCTCGCGCCCGGCGAAGGCACTGACCAGCATCAGCAGCGTCGATTCGGGCAGATGGAAGTTGGTCACCATCGCATCGATCACGCGAAAACGCCTGCCCGGCGTGATGAAGAGCCGTGTCTCGCCGGCATACGACTCGAGCCGACCGGACGCCGCCGCACTCTCGAGCGACCGCACCGCTGTCGTACCCACCGCGATGACGCGAGCGCCGCGTACGCGAGCCGCAGCCACCGCTTCGCAGGTCGCTCCGGGCACGGTGTACCACTCGGAATGCATGCGGTGCTCTTCGACGTTGTCGACCCGCACGGGCTGAAAGGTACCCGCGCCCACGTGCAGCGTCACATAAGCGAACTCGGCGCCCGCCGCGCGGCAGGCTTGCAGGACCGCGTCGTCGAAATGCAGACCCGCGGTCGGCGCGGCAACCGCGCCGGGCTCACGTGCGTACACGGTCTGGTAACGCTCGCGATCCTCGAGTTCGGCTGCGCGTGCCACGTACGGCGGCAGCGGCATCTCCCCGAGGCGATCGAAGGTCGCGTGTGCGTCGCCGCTGAATTCGACGCGCCAGAAGTCCTCGTGGCGCTCGAGGATGGTGAGCGTGTCGCCACCGCCGAGGTCGATCACGGCGCCGGGTCGCGACAGCTTGCCTGCGCGCAACTGCACGATGGCCGTGCGCAGGCCCGTCAGCCGCTCGAGCATGACCTCGACCTTGCCGCCGCTGTCGCGCTTGCGGCCGTACAGCCGCGCGGGAATCACGCGCGTGTCGTTGAACACCAGCAGGTCGCCCGGTCGCAGCAGGCCCGGCAGGTCGCGGAACTGGCGATCGGCGAGCGCACCTGTCGCCCCTTCGAGATGGAGCAGCCGGCTGCCACTGCGCTGTGGCGCGGGGTGGCGGGCGATCAGCGCATCGGGCAGGTCGAAATGGAAGTCGGTGCGCCGCATAGGGGCGCGCATGCTAGCAGAGGGAACCGTTGGCCCGGACCCCTCTGCCGCGGCTCTTCCAGGCTGTCTCAGGACGAGATGCCGCCACCCTTCGTGTCGGTCGGCGGCGCCGGAGGCACCGGCGCGTTGGGCGCACGCGGGGGCGGCGGATCAGGGCGGAAACCCGGGCTCAGGGGGTCGGCCGCCGGCATCAGGACGTCGAAAGCCAGGTGCTTTCGCTGACGCAGCACTTCGATCTTGACCTTCTCCCCGGGCTGGTACGACCCGAGGATGCGGAAGGCGTGACGCGGGTTATCCGGGGTGCGTCCGCCGATCGAAAGAATCACGTCGCCCTCCTCCAGGCCCGGACCCGGCGCAGGCGGCGCCTTGACCACCAGCAGTCCCTGGTCCGTGCCGAAGTACTGGCCGAGCCGGGGCGTGATCGGCACCAGTTCGAGCGCGCGGAAGCCGCGGCCACCTGGGTGCACCATTTCCTGCAATTCAGGAGGAATCTGCATGCCCTCGAGCATCGGCACGTGCTCACGCAGCATGCGGGCCATCGGCGGCTCGGCAGCTACCGTGGTCACTGTCGTCGACAGCTTCTTGCCGTCGCGCAGGTAGTCCACCTTGACCTCCTGACCCGGCTGCGTGGCGCGCATCTGCTCGACGAGCTGGCGACCCGCCGCGCGGTCGCCGGTCTTCCTGAGTGGTTTGCCATCGATCGCCACGATCACGTCACCCGACTTCAGGCCGGCGGCGGCAGCCGGGCCGGACGGGCTCACTCCCATCACTTCGACGCCTTCGGCCAGGTCGGGACTGCCGCCGACGTTGATGCCGAGCATGGCGCCACGGGGCGGTCCGCCGGGTGGCGGCATCGGCCCGCCGGCGAAATCGTCGCCATAGAGTTTGCGCGAGAGATCGGCGATGTCGCGTGCCGCAGCGTCGAGCCGACCGCGCGCCGCGTCGAGTTCCTGCTGCAGCTGTGCCGTGTCCTGCGTCTCGGTGGCAACGGCAACCTGTGTCGTCGCCGCCAGCGCGATGGCGGCCGCGAGCAACGCGCCGGGCACGCGCTGCATCACTGTTCTGATTGGTACGGATTGCATGGTCACGTCCTCGTGGTCACATGTCGATGCGCTGCGCTTCCACGTAGCGCAACTGCACCAGGGAGTTCATCGCGCCGACGCGTTTGCGCCAGAGCTGCTCGGCAGAGCCCGGATCGATCGCACCGTCGGCGACGGAAATCTGCTGGTCGATCCACTGCACCTGCGCCTCGAGCGTGTCGATCGGCACGCTCGTGCCGGCGCGCTCGACGACCGGACGCTCGCCAATCGCCGACGGCATTGCGTCGAGCGCCTGCGATTGTGTCTGCAGCTGCGCGACGCGATCGAGCGCGCGGGCAAGCTGCGACTTGGAAAAACCGGCCGATGCGCCGAACAGCGCACCGATTTCGGCATGCGCGTCGTCAACCCGAGTTCGAAGGCTGCGACGTCGAAGTGACCACGCGTTCCCGCGGGACGTCGCACTGGAAATACGGCGACTCGGCGAGCCATTTGCGGTCCGGGTAATAGGCGAACAGCAGCGCGCCGCCCTTCAACGTGTCGATGACCGTGCGGGCGATTTCGGGACGCAGCGCCGGGCAACCCCAGCTGCGGCCGAGCCGGCCAAGTCGCTCGGCGATTGCCTCGCTGACGTAGGGTGCGCCGTGCATGACGATCGCGCGCGCAAGTGCATTGTCGTTGAAACCGGGATCGAGACCCGAGAGCCGCAGCGAGTAACCATTGCTGCCGTAGTAGGGCTCCAGCGTCTTGAAGAGCCCGATGCTCGACATGTGGCTGCCTTCTGTGTTGGAGAAGCGCTCTGCTATTGCGTCACCCGTGTTACGGCCGTGCGCAACGAGCTCCTGGAACATCAGCCGACCGCGCTCGAGGTCGAAGACCCAGAGCCGAGGCTGCGTGGATGGCAGCGAGTAATCGATGACGGCGAGGTGACGGAAGCCATCGAGCACGCCCTGCTTGCGCGCGCATTCGGCCGCGCGGGCCGCGAGGGCAAGCACCTTGGGGTTGGCCCTGGGAGCCTCGGCGACCAGTTTGTCGGCCAGAACGGATGGCGCCGCGAAGGCGCCCGGTGCGGCCAGAGCGGTCGACAGCAGCACCAGGAAGGTGGCCAGGCCGTGAGACAGGCAACGTCGCATGCTTCGGTCGGTCTCCTGGGGAGGGAACGGCCGCCCAGGGGCGACGCGAGCCATAGGACCGCCGGCAGTTTACCGGGTTCGCTGCCGTGGTGGCAGGAGTCGTGGCAGATCAGCGCCAAAATCGTGTTAACTGAATGATTATAAAAGTGTTTCCATCCGATGAGCCCGATCGGGTAAGCTGCGCGCCCGGTGCCGGGATGGCGGAACTGGTAGACGCACCGGACTCAAAATCCGGCGAGCTAATCACTCGTGAGGGTTCGATTCCCTCTCCCGGCACCACTAACCCCTGTCCCCTAAGCCCTTTCCATGAAGTTCTGCTCCGCCTGCGGTAACACGGTCTCGCTCCGCACGCCCGAAGGCGACCATCTCGCCCGCCACGTGTGCGATGCCTGCGGTGTCGTCCACTACCAGAATCCCAAGCTGATCGTCGGTTGCGTGCCCGAGCATGCAGGCCGGATCCTGCTGTGCCGACGCGCGATCGAGCCGCGGCTCGGCTTCTGGACGATCCCGGCCGGTTTCATGGAAAGCGGCGAGACGACCCAGGAAGGTGCGCGGCGCGAATCGTTCGAAGAGGCGCAGGCCGAGGTGGAGATCGGTTCGCTGCTGGCGGTGGTACACGTGCTGCACGCGGACCAGGTGCACGTGATGTTCCGCGCGAAATTGCCCCAACCGCGCTTTGGCCCCAGCCCGGAGAGCCTGGAGGTGGGCCTCTACCGCGAGGACGAGGTTCCGTGGCAGGACATCGCCTTCCGCAGCGTCGAATTCGCCCTGCGCCGCTATTTCGACGACCGTCGGCGCGGTGTTGAAAACCACCACCTGACCGCGCTCGATTACCGCAGGAACGGCGGTGTTCGGTAGGATTTATTTTGCAGTGCGGCGGCGCTTTGGCAGAATACAGCGCTCGCCAGCTTGCGCCGCCGCGTGCTGTCGCCTTTTTCGTCATCAGTCAACGCCCGGAGTGCCCCGATGACCTTTGTCGTCACGGAAAACTGCATCAAGTGCAAGTACATGGACTGCGTGGAAGTCTGCCCGGTGGACTGCTTCCACGAAGGTCCGAACATGCTGGTGATCGACCCGGACGAGTGCATCGACTGCACGCTGTGCGAGCCGGAGTGCCCGGCGGAGGCCATCTTCTCGGAAGAGGAACTGCCTGCCGGCCAGCAGGATTTCCGCAAATTGAATGCCGAACTCGCCAGGCAGTGGCCGGTAATCACCGAGAAGAAGGACGCGCCCGACGACGCCAAGGAATGGGACGGTCGCCCCGGCAAGCTGGGTTACCTCGAGCGCTGAGCGACTGGAGATCAGCGGGCAGCGACCGCCGCCTTCTGCGTTTCCTGGATCGCCTGCACCAGTTCGGCCGGCGTGACGTAGCCGCCGATGTAATCGCCAGTCTGCGTGAAGATCGCGGGCGTGCCTTCCACGCCGAGGTCCGAGCCCAGTTCGTACTGCGATTTGACCGCGGCGTCGCCGCAGGTCTTGCCCTTGACCGCGTCGCCCTTCTTCGCCCGCGTGAGCGCCTCGCGGCGGTCCGCGGCACACCAGACCTGTTCGGCCTTGGTCCACGATTCGGTGCCAGGACCGGTGCGCGGAAAGAACATGTAGCGCACACGCACGCCGGATTTGTTCACCTCGGCAATCTGGCTGTGGAATTTGCGGCAGTAGCCGCAGTCGATGTCCGTGAATACCGTGACCGTCATCTTCGCGTTGGCAGGCCCGAACACGATCATGTTGCTTTCGGACGCCGCCGCCAGTGCCTTGGCGCGCGCCGAATTGCGACGCGAGGCGGTGAGGTTCACCTGCGTATCGAGGTCGTAGACGTTACCGCTCAGCAGGTATTTGCCGTCGGCGCTGACGTAAGCGATCAATCCGCCCATGGCCACTTCATAGAGGCCGGGAATCGGCGAGACCGCGACGTCGGACGCCTGCGCCCCCGGCAGTTTCGCGACGACGCGCGCGCGCACGTCGGCCGGGATCGCAACCGGCGGCGCGGCAGGTGCTGCCGGTTTGGCGTTGGCCGCCGGCTTCTGGGCGGTGGTCGCGGTCTGCTTGTCGCCCGTGGCCGCCAAAGCGCTGGAATTCGGCGCGAGGGCGAGCAAAGCGGCAGCGGCAGCGGCAGCGACGAGCAAGGCGGCGGTGGTGATCGGGCGAGCTGGGGTGCGGCGGCGCATGCGGCGTTCTATCCCTGGAATGGTGGCTCTAGGACAGTCGCCACGGCCGCAGGTTCAGTGAGTCCCCGCGCCCGCAACCAGACAGTCCCGTGGGGCGGGCGGAGTCTAGCAGAGCCGCGCGCCCGTCAGCCGCGCGGGTGGTGCTCGGAGTGCAGGTCCTTGAGGCGTTCGCGGGCGACGTGGGTGTAGATCTGCGTCGTCGACAGGTCGCTGTGACCGAGCAGCATCTGCACCACGCGCAGATCGGCGCCATGGTTCAACAGGTGGGTTGCGAATGCGTGGCGCAGCGTGTGCGGCGAGAGTTCGCGTTCGATGCCGGCCTTGCGCGCATAGCGCTTGATGATGTGCCAGAAGGCCTGGCGCGTCATGCGGTCGCCACGGCGCGTCGGAAACAGGTAATCGGTCTGCCGTTCGAGCAGGATCTCGACGCGCGGACCCTGCAGGAACTGCTGCACCCACTGCACGGCTTCTTCGCCAAGCGGGATCAGCCGCTCGCGGTCGCCCTTGCCGACGATGCGCAGCACGCCCTGGTTCAGGTTCACCTGCGCAAGTGTGCAGTTCACGAGTTCGGAGACGCGCAGCCCGGTGGCATACAGCACTTCGAGCATGGTCCGATCGCGATGCCCGAGCGGGTCACTCACGGCTTGAGCGGCCAGCAGGGCCTCGACTTCCTCCTCCATGAGCGACTTCGGCAATGACCGGCCGACCTTGGGCATCGCGATCTGTGCGGTGGGGTCCTCGCGCAAGGTGCCCTCTCGCGCCAGGTAACGGTAGAAGCGACGGAAGCTTGAAAGCTGGCGCGCGGTCGAACGGGGTCGCGCTCCCGCCTGCACTCGCGAAGCCATGAACGAGAGAATGTCGCCACGCTGCGCGCGCTCGAGGTTGCCTGAGTGCTCGTCGAGCCAGCGGTCGAGCGCGGTGAGGTCCGCCCGATATGCCGCGAGCGTGTTGGGCGACAGGCCGCGTTCCATCCACACGGCATCGAGGAACCGGTCGATCGGACCCGGCCGTGCGGCTGCTTCGCCGCCGCCAGCGCCCGATCGGGACAGGAAGCTCGACTTGACTGCAGTGCTCATGGAACCTCGCGGCTTGACCTAGCACGCAGTATGCGAGCCGCCTTCCGAGCCCCGTCGTGACCCCTCTCACAGTTCCCCGGGGCGTCATTAACATAACTGGAACTGATTCACAGAATGCCGGGGTCCCGGCAGACTGGCGCCTCGGATCGGTCCAATGCCAACCAGTCTCTCCCAGCGCCAACCGGTTTGCCGCGAGCTTGCACACGAAATCCACTGCCACCAGCGACCAGACCGCCGGCGCCTCGGTACTCCAGGCAGCCGACGCGGCGAGCGTTTCCGCCGCACCACGGTCGGGCGGCGTGCTGGGCTGGCTGTTCTGCCTCGTCTTCGGCACCTACTCGTTGTCGCTGTTGTTCCTGGTGACGTCAGTGGCTGCGCTGCTCGCTCTGCTGTTGCCGCTGCTGCACTGGCGCCGTTCGTCGACGCGTTGGCTTGCGCGTCTGTGGCTCGCCCTCGCCTGCCTGCGGCTGCGGGTGCGCGGCCTCGAGCAACTGCCTGACGATTCGTGCGTGCTGGTGGCGAACCACTCGAGCTACCTCGACGGCGTCGTGATGGCGGCGGCCCTGCCGCCACGATTCAGCTTCGTGATCAAGCGCGAGGCGACCGACATGCCGGTCATGGGATTCCTGCTGCGGCGGATCGGATCGGAATTCGTGGATCGTCACTCCGCCGGCGGCCGGCAGCGCGGCGCCCGGCGGGTGATGCAGCGCGCGGAACAAGGCCACTCCCTCATCTTCTTCCCCGAGGGCACCTTCGACTCGGTCGTCGGACTCAAGCGGTTTCACATCGGCGCGTTCGTGGCAGCCGCCCGCAGCGCAATGCCGCTGGTGCCGATCGTCATTCATGGCGCGCGTCATTCGATGCCGCATGGCGCGTTCGTGCCGATGCCGGGCACGATCCACGTCGAGATACTGCCGTCGATCGATGGCGGCGGGCGTGGGCCCGACGACCTGCGGGATGCAGCACGCGGCGCGATGCTCGGTCGGCTCGGCGAGCCTGACCTCGCGGTGCTGGCGGCGGCTCCAGCTCGCGCGCGCTGATCCGCACCCAAGTCTGGTGTCGCGCGCCACAAGGAAAACAGCGTATTTGCGCCCGCGCTTGCTTCCTTCGGGTTCCTGGGCCGGGACGAATCCGGACCCCGAGGCTCCAGCCAGTTGCACCGCTGGCACGATGTCGATTGTCGCCCGCCTTACATGCTGCGCCGGTACTGCCCGCCCACCTGGTACAGCGCGTTGGAGATCGACCCGAGCGACGCGACCTTCACTGCTTCCATCAACTCGACGAACACGTTCCCACCCGTGGCAGCCTGTTGCTGCAGACGTGCGAGCGCGGCCGGACGCCGCGCCGCGTTGCGAGCGAGAAAGGCGCGAACCGCCGCGACCTGGTCCTGCTTCTCGTCTTCGGTTGAGCGGATCAGCTCGGCATTGCGGATCTCGTCGTTCGAGCCTTCCTTCGCGAGGTAGGTGTTGACGCCGATGATCGGCAGCGTGCCGTCATGTTTCAGTGTTTCGTAATACAGCGATTCTTCCTGGATCCTGCCGCGCTGGTACATCGTCTCCATCGCGCCGAGCACGCCACCGCGCTCCGAGATCCGGTCGAACTCGCGATACACGGCCTCCTCGACCAGATCCGTCAGCTGGTCGATC
>Ga0073899_10006011_pt1 | contig 10500 bp, 6 predicted proteins | sample KloWWTmetaKNB5Ph_FD_88975 | JGI IMG/M metagenome (GOLD analysis project Ga0073899, IMG submission 88975) | Active sludge microbial communities from Klosterneuburg, Austria, studying microevolution and ecology of nitrifiers - Klosterneuburg... | ecosystem: Engineered > WWTP > Aerobic digester >...
CGCTCAGCGCTGTGCCCAGGGGCGTTGCCGGCGGCGGGGCCGGAACCTCGGGCGAGGTGCTGGCGAGAACGTTCATGACAAGCCGGAGCCCCCGACGGTCGGGGCGGCCATCCAAGTGATCGCTGCGAGGATCACGAAATAGGTGACGGTGAGTGTGGCCCGGACTCGGGCGCGGCCCCGGATTCCCGCACCCAAAATCGGAATCAGGGCGCTGTACTCACCCAGGGTTGCCCAACCGTCTGGAAGGAACGGATAGGCGGCAAGGACGAGAGCGAGTCCCGTTGCTGCGGGGCCAGGCCACCTGGCAGTGAGTCCGGCGAGCGCACAGGCTGCCAGGTCCAGGACGAGAACGGGCCACGGCTGACCGGAGGCGGGGATGAGCGCCAGCACGAGCGCGGCCAGTAGCCCCGCCAGAACCGGCTCGGTGGTGCGCGACTCGGTGAGCCTGAGGGCGCGGCGGAACCCGCGGTCGAGCGGTCGGGGGTACGTCATCGGGTCCTCCGGTGCGCTGGTGCGGGGGCGTCTCACCAGGTCGAACGTTAGCCGAGCAGGCCAAGCGGAGGTAGCCGATCTGTCCTCCAGGTCAGCCAGGACCGATCGAGGGCAGCCCTCGCGGGATTGGCTGCGGCGCACTCCATGCGCATCCACGATGCAACTATGAGCCACCTGTTCAAGGCCTGTGCACTGGCCGTCGTGCTGCCGCTCCTGTCGATCCCCGTGGTCACGGTCATTCCTGCCGCCACCGTCCCGGTTGCCCTCGGCGTGTGCGACCTGTTCCCGTGGTTTCCCGGATGTGGGCTGTGACGGGCGCGCCCCGTCGCTGGGCGATCGGCGTGGTTGCGCTCGCCGTCGCCGGCAACCTTCTTGTCACCCCGATCGCGGCGAACGCTGACGATCGCGACGCCACCGTCGCCGAGCTGGTCACCGCCGCCGAGGCAGCCGCGGCCGCCGTTGCGAGCGGTCAGCCAGTCGTTGCAACTGCGCTCACCAACGAGACCACAGAGGTGACCGCAGACCCATTGACCGGCCTGCTGACCGCCGAAGTCACTGCCGGCGTGGCGCGGGTGAACGACGGGCACGGCGGATGGCGCATACCGTCGGCAGCGCTCGTGGAGACCGCGGACGGCCGACTTCGCACCGAGGCCGGTGCCGTGCCGGTGTCGGTTTCGGGAGGTGGGGTGGGGCCGCTGCTCACGGTCGGCGAGGTTGCGTTCCAATGGCCGGACGCGTTGCCGGCCCCGCTGGTGGAAGACAATCTGGCGACCTTCGCCGAGGTGGCACCTGGCATCGACCTCGTCGTGCGCACGGCCGTCGACGGCGCCGAGTCCTTCCTGGTCATCAACAACGCCGACGCGGCTCTTCACCCGATCGCCCGGTCGATCCCGATCACGGCGACCTCTGCAACGCTGACACCCGTGGTTGGCGACCACGGCAAGGTCGACTTCGTCGACGCCACTGGAGATCCCGCAGTCGTGCTGCCTCCCGCCTACCAGTGGGATTCGGCGGGGCAGCCGGGGGGTGCGGGGCTGGCCGCGCTGCTGGATCCGGCCGAAGGGTCCCGGGTCGAACTCGTCGCCCCGGCAGTGGATGCGGGTCTGCGCTCGGTGTCCTTCGACGCTGAGTCGGCCGCCATGGGTCTTCTGGACGATCCAGGCACGGTCTTTCCGGTGATCATCGACCCGTCCGCGATCACCCAGACTTATGCTGTGCGGGTCACGCAGGAGTTCAACAAGTACAACTCCGACATCGGTTCCCGGGGCAAGATCGGCTACAACGGCTGGACGGCTCCCTACTACAAGTCGCGGCTGTACTACCAGTTCCGGTGGCCCACCAACGACGACGGGAGCAGCTTGCGACCCGAACAGATCACCGAGGCCGAGTTCACGGACGTGCAGACCCACTCGCCCCAGCACGACTGCAGTAATCACAGCTTCGGGCCATCGGTGAAGCTCCAGCTCCACAACTCGATCGATGGTGACACCACGTGGGGCAACCAGCCCGGCACCCACGACGTCGGGTCCAAGAACGACGACTATGCGGTGGGGCACGAGGACGTCTGCCACGACACACACACGCAGACCTGGAACATCACCACGATGACCACCAACGAACGGCGGGAGTACCCGACGCGGGCGTCGATCACCGTCGGGATCCGTTCGTCCGACGAGACCGATCGCAACGGGTGGCGCGAGTACAAGCACGACCCTGGCGACTCGCCGAGATTCAAGCTCACCTACGAGGCTGAACCACCGGCACCCGAATCCGCCTGGGTCAACGATCCCGATGCGACCAGCCCCACGACGGTGGCCAACACGTCTGACGTCACGCTTATGGCAATGCTGAAGCTGGCCGGCGAGTTCAAGTGCCGGGGTACCACCGCCTGTCTCCAGGCAGACTACACGGTCATCCGCCACTTGCCGGGCAACCAGAACGTGACTGCTCTTGCCGGGAGGAAGTCGGCCGCCGCGGACTATCAGGGCACCCCGGTCACCGTGTCCACCGAGGTCACGGGGCTCGCCGAGGGCAGCTACACAGCCTCGATTCGCACCTACAACTCCTACACCGGGCTCTACTCCGCTGTCGCGACCACACTGGCGTTCACAGTCGACCGTGCTCCCGCCAAGCCGACCTGGTCGTGGGTCGCCGACGGCTGGTCGGGCCAAGCGGCGCTTCCCGCTGGCACCCGCCTGTCGGTGAGCATCCCGACGAGTTCGCTCGATGCCGACGTAGCCCAGGTGTGTGTCTCCTGGATCGCGGGAGACCAGAGCGGCACCGAGTGCGCAGAACCTGTCGCGCCCGCCACGATCCTCCCGGTGGGCCCCGAGTCAGGGTTCGCTCCAGGTTCGATCTCCGCGCAGGTGACCGCCAGCGACCCCTACTCAAGCAGCGACCCGCAGTTGGACAGCCCGGCTTCGCGGGCTCTGTCCTGGTAAACGTCCACCCCCGACAAGACGAGGTCCCGCATGTCTCCCACCCCCGCCCGGGTCGTTGCGGCCGCCGTGGCATTCACCGTTGTGGTCGGTTCCCAGCAGTGGGGTCCGGCACCCGAAGCCCACGCGGCCACACCGTCGTGGAAGCCGGCGCTCCAGCAGTTCAAGAGCGTCCCCGTCGCCAAGGTGGCAGGCAAGCAGCGCCGCGCTGCGACCGTGACCGCGTTCACCCCGGACACGGTCGTCTGGCCCGTGCCGGAGCAGGCTGCGGTCGACCTCGACGAGGTCGCTCCAGGCCGACCGGAGCGGGCCGGCACCACCCCGGTGCGGATCGCGCCGGCTGAACCGAAGCACGGCGCCACTGCCCGGGTGCGTGTCCTCGACCGGACCAGCGCGGAGGCGCTGGTGGGGCCCGGGGTGGTGACCGTGGTCGAGACCTCGCCGGACACGCCGCTGGCGGTGAAGCTCGACTACAGCGGCTTCGCCGCCGCCGCCGGCGGCGGCTACGCGTCGAGGCTCCGCCTCGTCCAGCTGCCCGGGTGTGCGCTCACCACCCCCGAACGGCCCGAGTGCAGGCAACAGACCCCCGTTGAGTCGACCAATGACCTCGCGGCGCAGGAGTTGACCGCGCAGATCACTCCTGCCGATGCCGTGAGTGGCACGCCCGCCCCCCTCGCCATGACGGTGCTCGCTGCGGCCGCCGACACCTCCAGCGAGCAGGGCGACTTCACGGCGACCTCGCTCAAGCCCTCGTCGACGTGGGCGTCCGGCGCGGGGACGGGTGAGTTCACCTGGAGCTACCCGATGCGCGTCCCGGCGACGCCCGGCGGCACCGCCCCGACCCTGGAGCTCGCCTACTCCTCCGGTGGTACCGACGGCGGGGTGTCGAACACGAACAACCAGTCCTCGTGGGTTGGTGAGGGCTTCGAGCTGGCCAGCGCCTTCATCGAGCGCAAGTACGTCTCCTGCTACGACGACCGCTCCGGCGGCAACAACAAGTCCTCGAACGCGGTCGACCTCTGCTGGGACACCGACGCCAGGAAGACGAACAACCAGCGGTGGGACAACGCGTTCCTCTCGATGGCGGGCCATGCCGGCGAACTCGTCCGGATCGGGAACACCGCCGAGTGGCGGCTCGAGATCGACGACGGCACCCGGGTCGCAAAGCTCGGCGGGGTGGGTGACAACGAGTACTGGCGGGTGACGACCCCCGACGGCACCCGCTACTTCTTCGGAAAGGGTCGGTCCGACAATGCCTCTGCGCCGGCGACCAATGCGCGCTGGTCGGTGCCGGTCGCGGCGAACAACGACGGTGAGCCCGGCTACAAGACGGCCTTCGGCAGCAGTTTCGCATCCCAGCCGTGGCGCTGGAACCTCGACTACGTGATCGCGCCCACCGGAGCGACCACGACCTACTACTACGTCAAGGAGACCAACAAGTACAAGAAGAACCTGGCCACCTCGACCAGCTACGACCGAGGCGGTTACCTCAAGACCATCCAGTACGGCGAGCGGGCCGCCGCCGAGACCGACGACGACTCGTCGGCCAAGGTGACCTTCACAGTGGAAGAACGCTGTGACACGTCCCTCTCGGCGAGTTGCCTCACCGCGAAGCCGAAGAGCTCGACGGCCAAGGCGTGGCCGGACGTGCCGATGGACGCGGTCTGTGACGCGGACTACTGCCCCGACCAGAAGTATGCGCCGACGTTCTTCACGCGCAAGCGACTCGCGAAGGTCGAGACGTTCACCCGCAACAGCGCCGGCACCGGCTGGGAACCAGTGGACGCGTGGGTGTTCGGCAAGTCGTTCCCCGAACCCTCGGACGGCGCTGCCGTTCCGTCCCTGTGGTTGTCGTCGATCGTGCACTCGGGCCAGGCCGGGACGGCGATCAGCCTGCCGGCGGTCACGCTCGACCCGATCATGCTCGATTCGCGGATCAGTGGGTCGGGCGTCGCCCTGGAGAAGCCGCGCCTGGCGACGATCATCTCCGAGACCGGAGCGCGGACCATCGTGGAGTACTCGGCGCCCGAGTGCACCAACGCGAACCTCCCGGCCGAGTCGAAGATCCCCACCAACATCACCCGGTGCATGCCGGTCTACTACTCCTCGGGCACCTCGGCGCCGACGCTGCAGTGGTTCAACAAGTACGTGGTCGACTCGGTCACCGAACGTGACCTCACCGGGATGAGCGACTCCAGCCACGCGAGCCTCGGCCTCGACGTCAGCTACGACGTGGTCACCGCCTACTCCTATGACGACGCGGGAGGCGCCTGGCGCTACAACGACTCGCCCCTGGTCAAGGCCAAGTACCGCACCTGGAGCGAGTGGCGCGGCTACACCATGGTCACCGCCAGCGTCGGCAGCGGTGCGACGCGGTCGGTCACCGAGAGTACGTACTTCCGTGGCATGAACGGTGACAAGGCCGCCAGCGGTGTCAAGACCGTGGACGTGACCGACTCCACGGGGGCCAGTTGGCCGGACGAGGAGTGGTTCCAGGGCCTCCTCCGCGAGACCCGCACTCTCACCGCAGCCGGGGGGGTCGAGGACGCACGGACGATCAGCGACCCCAGGGCAGCCCCCGGCGCCAGCGACGGGCGACTCACCTCTCATCAGGTCGCGATCGAGAAGACGACCACCCGGCAGCGCACCAGCAGCGGTCACCGGGCCACCATCGAGCGTGCCCTGGCCTGGGACAGCTACGGGCAACCCACGCTCAGCGAATCCGAGGGTGACACGGGCGTCTCCGGCGACGAGACCTGCACCCGCACCACCTACGCCGCCGCTGCCGACGCCGGTACCGGCCCCATCGATCGCATCGCTGCGGCGACGACGATGCCCGCCCTGTGCGCGACCCCCGAAGACCTGGGCCAGGTGATCTCTGCGACCCGCCACTACTTCGACGGCGCCACCACTCACACCGCCGCGGTCGGCCTGCCCGGGTTGGTGACCACCTTCGAGTCACTCACCGGCTCGGGAAGCACCCGTGGCTGGACGTCGACGAGCCGCGAGAGCTACGACCAGTGGGGGCGGGTGACAACCAGCAAGAACGCGCTCGGGAACACCACCACGACCGCCTACACCCACACCGCCGGCGGCCGGCTCTCCGGGGTCGTACTCACGAGCGCCGACCCCGACGGCAGCGGGCCTGCGACACCGCTGACGACCACCACCAGCTACGACACCCGGCTGGGCCTGCCGACCAAGGCCGTCCAGCCCGGCGGCCAGACCACCGAAGCCGGCTACGACGCGCTGGGCCGGATCACCCAGGTCTGGCAGCCCGGCCGCAGCAGGGCCACCCAGACGGCATCGACCACCTACGACTACACGGTCAGTCCGTCCGCCCCTTCGACCGTCACGACGCGGGCCCTGTTGCCTTCAGGCAGTGGCTACGCGACGTCGGTGACCCTGCTGGACTCGTTCCTGCGGACCCGGCAGGTCCAGACCCCGGCGGCGGCCGGCGTCGGGCGTCTCGTCACCGACACGCGGTACGACTCGCGAGGCAATCCCGTCCTGACCGACAGCTACTACAACGGCGACAGCGACCCCACCACCACCCTGGTCACACCGACCAGCCGCACCAGCATCCTGACCTCGCACCGCTACAGCTTCGACTTCGCCGGCCGGCAGACCCGAGACGGGTTCTACAGCGCCGAAGCACTCCAGTGGGAGACCACGACCGGCTACACCGGCGACACGGTGACCACCGACCCGCCAGCCGGCGGCACGCCCACCACGGTCGTATCCGACGTGTTCGGACGCACCACCCAGCTGATCCAGCACCTCGGCACGAACCCGACCGCACCTGGAGTGGAGACCAGCTACCGCTACGACCCGGCCGGCAACCTGACCTCCATGACCGACGCCAAGGGCAACGAGTGGAGCTACACCTGGGACCTGGCCGGCAACAAGCTCACCTCCGACGACCCCGACAAGGGCGTCTCGTCGATGACCTACGACGCGGTCAACCGTCTGACGTCCTCCACCGATGCGCGCGGTGTGACCCTGAAGTACTTCTACGACGCGCTCGGGCGCGCCACCGGCACCACCAAGGCCGACGGCACCACCACGCTGACCTCCACGACCTGGGACACCGTGGTAAAGGGACTGCAAGCCTCGACGTCGCGACACCTCGACGGTGGCACCTTCACGCAGCGGGTGAACGCCTACGACTCCGCCGGCCGACCGACGAGCAGTACCACGGTCGTCCCCGCGATCGCCGGCCTGATCGACACCACGCTGGCCGGCAGCTACACCTCGACGGCCACCTACAACCCCGACGGGAGCCTCGCCACGCAGTCGGTTCCGGCGGCTGGTCCGCTGCCGGCGGAGACCCTCGCCTACGCCTACACCGCCCGGCTCGGGCAGGCCGACACGCTGACCGGCACTCTCGGCGCGACCACCGCGACCTACCTCACCGACACCCAGTACAGCGTGTGGGGGACAATCGCGGCCCGGCTGTTCGGCACCCATTCGGGCAAGGCGGGCATGTCCAGCTACGTCCGGGACCCGGCGAGCTTGCGGCTGACCGCGATCGGCCTCAACCGGCAGGTCAACCCCGGCCACACCGACGAGTACACGACTCTTGCCTACGACCCGGCCGGCAACATCACCCAGGTCAGGGCGGCGCTCGACGGTGGCCAGGTCGACAACCAGTGCTTCGGCTACGACTACCAGCGGCAGCTGACCGAGGCCTGGACTCCGTCCGGAGACGGGTGCGATGTCGCGACCCGGAGCCAGCCGGACCTGTCGGGCCCGGCGCCGTACTGGACGAGTTGGGCCACCGATGTCACCGGCAAGACCACCAGCCGTACCGACCGCACGACCTCGGCCGCAACCACGACGAGCTACGCCTACCCCGCCGACGGAACCGACTCGGTCACCCCCCACTTCATCACCGGCACCAGCACCACCGGGGGCAGCGGGGGGACCGCGAGCTACGCCGCCGACGCAGCTGGCAACACCATCAGCCGACCCGGGGTCTCCGGTGAGCAGTCGCTGGTGTGGGATGACCAGAACCAGCTCACCACCATCACCGAGAACGGCGTCGCGATCGCCCAGATGGCCTACGACGCGTCCGGTGCCCGCATCCTGCGCCGCCAGGGTGACACGACCACGATCTATCTCGGTACCACCGAACTCACCCTCACCGGGCAGGGCGTCCAGGCGCCCCTGGCCGGAGACGGTTCTGGTGCGCCGATCCTGTCGGGGTTGCGCTACTACACCCACGGTGGCGAGACGGTGGCGGTGCGCTCCGGCGCCAGCAACGACACCGTGGTCACCCTGGTGTCGGACTGGCAGGGCACCACCCACCACCAGATGCGCAATGCGACCGGTGAACTCGCGACCACCTGGCAGAACCCGTACGGGCAGCAGCGTGGCGCCGCGCCCGTCGGCTGGGCTGGGGAGCGGTCCTTCGTCGGCGGCACCCGGGACGCCACCGGGCTGATCCGGGTCGGCGCCCGTGACTACGACCCACGCTTGGGACGGTTCATCACGGTCGACCCGCTCCAGGACCTCGCCGACCCGCTGCAGTGGAACGGCTACGTCTATGCGAACAACAGCCCGCTCGCAAATTCAGATCCCAGTGGACTGGCCGGCGACAACTTGATCGACGGCATGAGCCAACGCGGGCACGCCAATGCTGCGGCCAGCCGCCATGCGTCCGAGCAACAGAACCAGGAGCAAGGGGCACGGTCCACGAGCACCGCAACCACCACCACGGGCAGCTCCGCGCCGAAAGTTGACACGCCCATCACCCCGCACCCTGACGCGCAACTACGCATGGCCTATGCCGAAAGCAAGATCACGAACTGGGGCTGGGGCACGGGCCAGACGTACCCATACGTCTACGAGCAGACCGACGAGCAGAAGCGCAACGACGCCGTGATGGCGAGTGTGCTGGGCTTCGACATCTTCTCGGATATCGGCGAGTGTGGCCAAGGCGGTGTTTGGGGCTGCGCCGGCGCGGCCGCGACGCTCCTGCCCTTCGCAAGACTCGGCAAGATCGGGAAGCTGCTGACCGTCGAATCCAAGGTGGCAGCTAACAGCGGAGACGAACTGCTGAACGCAGCGAGGGCAGCGCGCGATGCCAAGGCCGCAGAGGTCGGTCGCAGCAAGGCGACAGTAACCGGTGGCTATGGGCGCGACGGCCGCGTCGCTGCCGGCTGCGCGAGCAATCCCGTTGGTTGCGCCGAGGATGACGTCGCTCGTCAGATCGGGGGTAACCCGAAGGACATCACCTTCACAGAGGCTGTTCGTCCGCGAACTGGTGAGCAGGTGCCGATCTGCCCCCGCTGCCAGGGAACCTATGATCAAGGCCAGTTCCCACAGGGGACACTCTTCGACCCAGCTGGACCATGGGGCTCTCGATGACCGATCAGAATCTGCCGGATGACTGGGCGGCGTTGCGTACCTCCATCGGCAGCGCCGAGTTTGTCCCCAGTGCGATCGATCGCTTGCTGCATTCCGGATCTCCAGAGCAGGCAACCAGCGCCTACTGGGAACTCGACAACCGTGTGGTCGTCCAGGGCCAGCTCTTTGATTCTGCGATTCCGGCCAGCATGCTGCTCGTCCGATCCATCTGCGAGCGGAACTTCACGTTGAACGGCTTGTCTAGAAGTCTGGATCTGCTCGTGGAGTTGGCATTTGGAGAGTCCGACCAGAGTGAGGTCGCGCGCGGGAACTACGACCTCGGTGCGCAGTGCCGAGCGGTGATCAATAGCGGGCTCGGCTGTATCAAGGCCTTGGTCGACCAAGCGGACGAACGGGTTCTTCTCGGTGTGCTGGACCTTGTCGACCGCGTGGACATCGATCCAGTATCGCGGAACGCGTTCTTCGAGGCGTTGCCCCTTCCAGGCTGGCCATCCAGTCTACGAGACCGAGTCCAGGAGATTCGCCGCAGTGCCTAGGGAAGCGCTGATCATCGGCGCTATCGCGGCTGGGCGGGTGTGGGGGGCCGGGTCTTGGGCTTGCCCGGCGGTTCGGGCCGGCTTGTCTTGCCTTCCGGCCCGCCGGTTTGGGACCTCGGGCCAGTTTCGGGCAGGCTGGCGCCCCAACTACCCGGTAGTGGCCGGGGTCGTGAGCCGGGTTTGGATCACGGTGGCTCTGGCGAGCATGAGCAGGTTCGCTGAGGCCATGGCGACCTGGACCAGGTTCAGGTTCTTGGCCAGCCCGCGGTAACGGGTCTTGGCGAAGGCGAAGTCGCGTTTGAGGATCAGGAACACGTGTTCGACCTTGGCCCGGACCGACGCCTTGCGCGACTCGATCTGCCGGTCGGGGGCCGGCATCGTCTTCAACACACCCTTGCGGGCGGCGACCTGCCAGGTGACCTGTGACAGGTGCCTGTCGGCGGCGATGTCGGGACGCTTCTCGACGCCCTGGTAGCCGGCGTCGGCGTACACCACCTGATCGTCAGCCCGGACCAGGCGGGTGATCTCGTCAAGGTCGTGCACGTTCGCGCCGGTCACGGTCACACTGTGGACCAGGCCGGTACCGGCATCGACACCGGCGTGGGCCTTCATCCCGAAGTACCACTGCTGGCCCTTGCGGGTCTGGCGCATCTCCGGATCCC
>Ga0073899_10006013_pt1 | contig 10498 bp, 9 predicted proteins | sample KloWWTmetaKNB5Ph_FD_88975 | JGI IMG/M metagenome (GOLD analysis project Ga0073899, IMG submission 88975) | Active sludge microbial communities from Klosterneuburg, Austria, studying microevolution and ecology of nitrifiers - Klosterneuburg... | ecosystem: Engineered > WWTP > Aerobic digester >...
GACAGCCAGAGCACGGTGTTGTACTTGCCGAAGTAGCGATCCGAGATCCAGCCGCCGAGCAGCGGGAAGAAATAGACGCCGATCACGAAGGTATGGAACACCTCCTTCGACATCGCCGCGCGTTCCGACTCCGGCAGATAGGCGAGCAGGACGCTGCTGATCAGGAAGTTGGTGAGGATGTTGCGCATGCCATAGAAGCTGAAACGCTCGCAGGCTTCGTTGGCGATGATGTAGGGAATCTGGCGCGGCATCTGGCCGCTGCTGGCGGGTTGGTTCATCGGCTCAGGGCGCTGGTCGGAAAGGCGGCAGTGTAGCGACTTGCCAGGCTGCCTCCGGCCATGTTCCGATGCCGCCGCATCGACCACGGACGCACGCCATGACCCCACACGCACTGCGCTTCGATCTGCACCCGGTCGAACCCGAAACCGACCACCCGCGCCCCGAGCGGCGCATCCACGGCAATCCGCAGCGCACGACCTGGAACCACTACAGCAATGCCAGCGGCGAAGTGTTCGCCGGCGTCTGGTCGAGCGAGGTCGGCAGTTGGCGCATCGAAATGGGCGAGCGCGAAGACGAGTTGTTCTTCGTCACGCACGGACACTGTCGTCTCGTCGCCGATGACGGCCACAGCGTCGACTGCGCCGCGGGCCAGTCGCTGTTGATCCCCGCGGGCTTTCGCGGAACCTTCGAGGTGCTCGCGGCGATGACCAAGCACTACCTGATCGTGGATCGCCGCTGAAACAATCTGACAAGTTGCTGCGGCGCCGCGTGCGATGTGAACTGGATCACATTACGGTACGCGGGTTCCACATCGGAACAGGGGGCGTCACCAAGCAGCAACAGTCTCGACCTGAACCGGTCGCACGGGACTCGCTGTGCACGACGCATCAATCATCGCCATCGGAGTCGTGTCCCAGATGAATACCAAGCTCAGCGTTCTCGCCGTTTCGGTTGCCACCGCCCTGCTCGCGTCGGGCTCGGCCCTTGCTGCACGCGTCAATGAGATCGACACCGGCGCACTCGGCCATGTTTCCGACCCGGCCCTCGGCCAGGCACTCGGACTCGATGCCGGCGCCAGCTTCAAGCGCTTGAACCAGGACGGCAACGCGCGTGGCACGACGCAGGCGCGTCTCGCGCAGACGTACATGGGCGTCAAGGTCTACGGCTACTCGGTGGTGGTCGAGAACAATGACGCGGGCAAGGTGCTCGGCGTCTATGGCCCGGTAGCGCGCAACCTCGCCAAGATCGCGCACATGCAGCCAGCGCTCGACGGCGACGCCGCGGTACGTTCGCTGCAGACCGCGCACGGCGACGCCAAGAGCCGGATCGAGAATGCGCGCTCCGAGCTGTACGTGCATGCCGACGCCCCGGGCGGCGCGAAGCTCGCATACCTCACTTCGTACGTGAATCATCGCAATGGCAATCCGACGCGTCCGACCGCGCTGGTCGACGCCAACACCGGCGCCATCATTGAACAATGGGAAGGCCTGACCACCGGCAAGCCGGGCGGCGGCGGCGTTACGACCACGCCGGCTGCGATCACCGGACTCGGCGGCAACACCAAGATTGGTTCCTACACCTACGGTACCAACTACTCCGCGCTCGAAGGTGGCCAGGCCAGCGGCACCTGCTACCTCGACAACAGCTACCTCAACACGGTCAATCTCGGCGGCCGCACCCGCGGCGGCTCGACTTGGTCCTTCCCCTGCTTCAACAGCGCAGAAGCCACCATCAACGGCGGCTACTCTCCGCTGAATGATGCGCACTTCAACGGCCAGGTCACCAACAACATGTACAAGGCGTGGCTCGGCCGCGCGCCGCTCACCTTCAAGATGACGATGAAGGTGCACTACGGCACGCGCTACGAGAATGCGTTCTGGGACGGCCAGGCGATGAGCTTCGGCGACGGCGCCTCGTACTTCTACCCGCTGACCGCGATGGACGTGACCGCGCACGAAGTCAGCCACGGCTTCACCGAACAGAACTCGGGCCTGCAGTATTCGGGCATGTCCGGCGGCATGAACGAAGCCTACTCGGACATGGCCGGCGAGGCCGCCGAGTACTACGCGCGCGGCGCCAACGACTTCAAGGTCGGCGCCGACATCACCAAGGGCAGCAACCCGCTGCGCTGGATGGATCAGCCCTCGCGCGATGGCAGCTCGATCGACAATGCCTCGCAGTACGTCAGCGGCATGGACGTGCACTACTCGAGCGGCGTCTACAACCGTGCGTTCTACCTGCTGGCCCGCTCCTCGACCTGGAACACGGAGAAGGCATTCAAGGTGTTCATGCGTGCCAATGACCTGTACTGGAACGCGACCGAGACCTTCAAGAGCGGCGCCTGCGACGTCGAAAAGGCGGCCACCGATCTCGGCTACGGCTCGGCGGCAGTCACCTCGGCCTTCGCCACGGTCGGCGTCTCCTGCCTGTAAGCACAACAATCGTCACAACCCGAAGGGCCGGCCATGCCGGCCCTTTTTTTTGGCCGTTCCCTCACCGCCCACTCACGAGCTGGCGCGCAGGCTTTCGCGCGCAGGGGCCATGCATTTTTTCCCGCAAGGGAAGGGGGACTTGTGAACACGATCCTGCGACTGGCCACACTGGCCATGCTCTGCGCACCGTTGCACGTTGCTGCCGAATGCCCTGCCGCGGAACAGGCGGTATTGGAGAAGATGGATCGCGACTGGGGCAACGCCGCCGAAGCCGGCGACGGCAGCAAGCTCGATGCGGCGCTCGCCGATGATTTTCTCGATCTTGCACCCGGCAGCGGCGATGGCAAAGCCGAGTCAATCGCGGCTGCGCTGAAGAACGCCGCCGAGGCCAAAGCCGGATCCAGCCCGATCGATAGCCGCGCTGATCACTACATCATCCACTGCACCCGGACCAGCGCGACGATCACGCATCGCAGCGTCTTCTCCGGCAAGGATGCGCAGGGCAAGCCCTGGTCCAACCAGCGCCGCGCCGTGCACACGCTGGAGAAGCGCGATGGCCGCTGGCAGGTGGTGGCCACGATCGCCACCCGCCTTGGTGACGGTGACATGCTGCGCTACCTCGAACTGGACTGGGCCGCCGCCGACATCGCCGGCCCGGCCGACTGGATCGAGAAAAACTACGCCGACGATTTTTCCGGCGTCAGCAGCCGCACCGGCAAGTTCAGCAGCAAGGCCGAGGATCTGGCCGACGCGCGCGCCGCGAAGATGAAAACCGCCTCGGCCCGGATCAGCGAGATGGACGTACGCATGTCCGGCGATGCCGCAGTCGTCACCGGCGAGTATCACTCCACCGGCACTGATGCCAAGGGCGCTGCCTTCGATCGCCGCATCGCCTTCACCGACACCTGGAAGAAGGTCGACGGGCGTTGGCTGGTGTGGGCTTCGCAGGGCACGCAGATCACCGAGTAAGCGACTTGCACACGCCGGAGCGGGCCGCAGTTCGCGGTCTGCCTCCGGCGGATGCGATCACGGGCGAGGCGTGTCGACTGGCGGGTCTGGCATCACCACGTGGCCCGCGTGCCATTCGCGGTAGCGCCGCACGAAACGCTGCGCTTCCCAGGCCAACACGCGCCAGGTGAGGTCGAGCAGCACCGCCACCACCAGACCAACGACGAGCCCGCCGAGGATCAGCGCGTTGACGCTGCTGCCGATGCCGGCGTCGGCGACCCCATAACCGGTGCGCTCGATCAGCCACTGACCGACCTCATGCGTGACGTAGTACGCCGGCGCAATCGTGAGTGGATTGGTGATCATCTGCAGCGCGACCATCAGCGTGAGGTTCGCGCGCACCGCCACGGCGGCGAAGAACGCGAGCAGGATCTGTAGTCCGTAGGTCGGCATGAACGCCAGCACGGCACCGACATACAGCGCCGGCAGCACGTTCTCGCGCTTGAACGACCACAGGTACGGCCGCGAGCGCGCGGCCTCGGCGAAACGCCGAATCACCGGATAGCGGCCGACGTTGGCGCGTCGCGGCAGCAGGCGCAGCAGACGCCGCAAGCGCTTGCGGCGGCGCAACCATTGCAGGCGCAGGGGATGCTTGCTCACTGAATCGCAGGATAAGACGGGAAGCCGGATCGTAGCCGACACCGCGCCCGCAGGGGCTATTGGCGCGCAATAATCGCGGCCGATGAACGCCTCGCCTCCTGGCACGCCCGCCGCAGCGCCCGAAGACCAGCAACCCGTGCTTGCTGGCGCAGGCATGGCCGAACATGTCACCTCACCCGGCATCTCCGGGCCGGGTCTGCAGCCAGTACAGCCGCAACTGGGGCCGCGCTATCACGTCGAGCGACTGCTCGGCAGTGGCGGCATGGGCGCTGTGTGGCTGGCGCGCTGGCGCCAGGACGATGTCGAACGGCCGGTCGCGGTCAAGGTGTTGCTCGCCGGCCGTGATTCCAGCGTCGCCGCGCAGCGCTTCCAGCGCGAACGCCGCATTCTCGCGCGACTGCAGCATCCGGGCATTGCGCGCTTGCTGGATGTCGGCACTACCCCCGATGGGCGCATGTTCCTGACCATGGAATACATCGCCGGGCACATGCTGCTGGAGCACGTGCGCGCCGAACGTCCGGACATCGCCACGCGCCTGCGCCTGCTGATCGAGATCGCCGAAGCGGTCGCGTTCGCACACCGCAACTTCGTAGTGCACCGCGACCTCAAGCCGCTGAACGTGATCGTCGACCGCGAAGGCCATCCGCACCTGCTCGACTTCGGAATCGCCCGCCTGCTCGGCGATTCCGACGAGGAGACGCTGACCCGCACCGGCGTGCGGCCGCTGTCGCCCGGTTACGCGGCGCCCGAGCAACTGCGCGGCGACGATGTCGGCACCGCCGCCGATGTCTACGCGCTCGGCGTGATTGGCTACGAACTGCTGTGCGGCGCGCGACCATTCGAGCGACAGGGCGGACTGGAACGCATCCTGCGCGACCTGGTCAGCGAGCGTCTGCGCGCGCCGAGCGAAGTAGTCGCGACCACGCTTGGCGACGAGGCCCTGCGGCCAGCGCTGCAGCGCAAGCGCCTGGCACGCGAACTGCAGGGTGACCTCGACACCATCCTGATACGCGCGCTGGCCGCGCAACCGGATCGCCGCTACGCGACGGCTTCCGATCTTGCCGACGATCTGGCGCGCTACCTCGATGGCCAACCGATCCGCGCGCGCCCGGACACCGGCTGGTATCGACTGCACAAGTTCGTGTCGCGCCACCGGACGGTGGTCGCGATCGCCGGCAGTGCCCTGCTCGCGCTTGTGTTCGGGCTGCTGGTCGCGCTGGCGCAGGCGCGGCGCGCCAACGCCGAGCGCGACCGCGCGCTGGCCGCGCGCGACTTCATGCTCGGCATGGTGCAGAGCGCCAATCCCTACCAGGCGCCGAACCCGGCGCTGCGCGTCGATGTCATGTTTGAGCATGCGGCGCGCAATCTGGTCGGCCGCTTTCCCGATGATCCGGAAATGGAGGCGACGCTGCTGCAGCAGTTCGGCCGCAGCCTGCTGGTACTGGAACGCGGCGATGCCGCCGCCGAAGCGCTGGAGCGTGCCGAACGCCTGCTCGCCGGCCAGGTGCCGGACACGCACGCGACGCTGGTGGAGGTGCGCGGGCGACTGGTGGACCTGTACCGACTGCAGCGCAACTTCGCGCGCTCTGGCGCGCTGGCCGAAGCCCAGTTCGCTCTGTGCGGCGAAGGCAGCGAGCTGAAAGCGCTGCAGTGCCTCGGCATTCGCAACGATCGCATCGAGAGCAGCCTGTTCAGCGGACATTCGGCGCGTGCGCTGGTGCAGGTGCACGAGGCACGCGCTTTCGCGACCGCCGCGCGACTGGACGACGACTACGAATCAGTTTTCGTCGACTACCTGGACGGCATGGCGCGACGCCAGTTGGGCGATACCGGCGCGGCCGCCGATGCCTTTCTGCGCCTCGCCGAACGCACCCTGGCCACAGTGCCGGCGCAGCACCCGGGCCTGCTCACCGACATGCTGTGGTTCGGCGTGATCGCACTCGACCTCGGCAACGTCGAACTTGCCGCACGCTGCGCCGAACACGCGCTGGCCGGGCGCAGCGCGCTGTATGCGCCCGGTTCGCGCTACGTGCACGAGGTGCGCCTGTTGCGCGCTCAGGTAGCGCTGGCGGCGGACGACAGCGTGCGTGCGCGCTCCGAACTGTCGACAATTCTCGCGTTCCGCGAATCCCAGCACGGCAGCGAAAGCTCGCCGATGACGCTGGCTGCAACCTGGCTGGCGCTGCTCGACGCGGCTTCCCCCGCGGACTCGCGCACAACGGCGGGTACTGACGGCGCCGTGCTCAACGTCGACGACATTTCCGCGCGTGCCACCGAACTGCGCCTGTTGCATGCGCTGATCGCGATCGCGCGCGGCGACGTGGCGACCGCAACCAGGCTGCGCGGCGAAGTCGGTGACCCTGCCGAACGCACGTCGATCCCGCAATGGCAGCCGCTCGCCGACCTGGTTGCCGCAGGTATTGCCGAGATCGACGGCGACGCTGCGGCCGCGAGCGCATTGCGAGCGCGCATCGACACCGAACTGGGGCGACAGGGCCGGCGCCTGTTCGATCCGGTAACCAAGCGCTGGCTGGGCGCAAAGCCTGCACAGGCGGACGCCATTGCCGCACGCCTGCAGGGAACAGCCACCCGCATCGCCACCGCCCGCCAGCAACCGTTCTGACTGCGACCCGCACCCGCCATGTCCCGACCCGCATTTCCGCTTCATGAGCCTGTGGTCAGCCGCACCCTGATCGGTGTCTGCGTGGCCGTCTTTCTGGTGCAGTCGCAGATCGGCGACCGCGCCCTGATCCTGGCCGCGTTGTGGCCGCTGGGCCCGTACTTCGAACCCTGGCAGGCGTTGAGCTATGCCTTTCTGCACGGCGGCCTGACGCATCTGCTGTTCAACATGCTCGGCCTGCACATGTTCGGCAGCGACGTCGAACGCATCATCGGCCCGCGCCGTTTTGCCCTGCTCTACTTCGCCAGCGTGCTGTGTGCGGCCGCGGCACAACTGCTGGTCAACGACCTGACCGCATCGCCCTACCCGACCGTCGGCGCATCCGGCGGCCTGTTCGGGGTGATGCTGCTGTTCGCGCTCTTGTTCCCGAAAGCGACCATCGTGCCGCTGATTCCGCCGATCCCGATGCCGGCCTGGCTGTTCGTCAGCCTCTATGCCGGCGTCGAGCTGTGGCTGGGCGTGACCGGATCGGCGCAGGGCATTGCGCATTTCGCGCACCTCGGCGGGCTGGTCGGCGGGGCACTGGTCTGGCTGCACTGGCGTGCCAGAGCGCGGCGCAGGCACTAGGATTCGCCCATGACGACGGCGCAACTGGACTGGCGCGAAACGACGGAGACGGGCGCGGTGCTGGCGATCCGCGGCGCCTGCACGATGCAGGGGCTGCCGGCGCTGCTGGCGCAACTCGCCGCACTCAAGCGCAAGCCGGCCACACTCGATCTCTCGGAACTCGACGCCCTCGACTCGGCCGGCGCGCTGGTGCTGCTGCGCCTGCTCGACGGCCAACGCCGTTACCGCGAAGCACTCGCCCGCATCGCCGCTGCGCGTCCGGAACACCAGGCCTTGCTGCAGCTGGTTGCCGACCGCGCCAGCGTCGAACCCGCGGTCGCTGCACGCCGCAGCAGTTGGCGCGAGTGGCTGATCAAGCTCGGCGAAGCAGTGCACGGCTTCGGCGCCCACGCGCTGCAACTGGCGGCGTTCTTCGGCGCGATCAACCACTGTTTCTGGTCGATTCTGCGCGGTCAGCGCAAGCTGCGCATGACCTCGGTCGTGCACCACATGGAACGCACCGGGCTCGATGCAGTGCCGATCGTGTCGCTGCTGTGCTTCCTGGTCGGCGCCGTGGTCGCGTTCCTGTCGGCGACCGCGCTGCGCGACTTCGGCGCCTCGATCCTCACCGTCGAGATCGTCGCGGTCAGCTTCCTGCGCGAGTTCGGCGTGCTGCTCTCGGCGATCCTGGTCGCCGGACGCTCCGGCAGCGCCTTCACCGCCGAGATCGGCTCGATGCGCTCGCGCGAGGAAGTGGATGCGATCCACGCGCTCGCGCTCGATCCGATCGAGCTGCTGGTGATCCCGCGCCTGGTCGCGCTGCTGGTGATGCTGCCGGTGCTGGCCTTTCTCGCCATGCTCTCGGGCATCGTCGGCGGTGCCCTGGTCGGGGCGATGGCACTCGACATCTCCTGGACCATGTTCCTGGTGCGGATGCAGGACACCACCGAGCTGTACTACCTCTGGCTCGGGCTGCTCAAGGCACCGGTGTTCGCGTTCCTGATCGCGTCGATCGGCTGCCTGGAAGGGCTCAAGGTTTCCGGCAGCGCCGAATCGGTCGGTCGCCACACCACGTCCTCGGTGGTGCAGTCGATCTTCCTGGTGATCGTGTTCGACGCATTGTTCGCAGTGCTGTACATGCAACTGGACCTGTGAGCATGGCCACCGACGACAACGCCGCCGTGATCGAAGTGCGCGGGCTGCGCAACCGCTTCGGCGCCCAGGTCGTGCACGAGGGTCTCGACCTCGACGTGCGCCGAGGCGAAGTGCTGGCGGTGATCGGCGGCTCCGGTGCCGGCAAGTCGGTGTTGTTGCGCTCGATCATCGGCTTGCAGGAACCGGCAGCCGGCACGGTGCGCGTGTTCGGCACCGACCTGCGTGCCAGCGATGCCGCCACCCGAGCCGCGATCGAACGGCGCTGGGGGGTGATGTTCCAGGACGGCGCGCTGTTTTCCTCGCTGACCGTGATCGAGAACATCCAGGTGCCGATGATCGAGCACCAGAAATTGCCGGCCGACCTGATGGACGAACTGGCGCGACTCAAGATCGCGCTGGTCGGCCTGCCCGCCGACGCCGCGCACAAGGTGCCGGCGCAGTTGTCCGGGGGCATGCGCAAGCGCGCCGGCATCGCGCGCGCGCTCGCGCTCGATCCCGAGATCCTGTTTCTGGACGAACCGACTTCGGGCCTCGACCCGCTCGGCGCCGCCGCCTTCGACGAGCTGATCGTGACGCTCAAGCAGAGCCTCGACCTGACCGTGTTCCTGGTTACGCACGACCTGGATTCGATCTTCACCTGCTGCGACCGCGTCGCCGTGCTGGTCGACCGGCATGTGGTCGCCATCGACACGCCGGCGCGGATCAGTGAGCATCCTCACCCATGGATTCAACAGTGCTTCCGCGGCCCGCGCGGTCGCAGTGCCGAAAGTGCGCTGACGCTGCGCACGCAAGGAACCTGAGATGGAAACCCACGCCCGCTTCTTCCTGATCGGACTGTTCTCGCTGGTGGTGACGGCGGCGCTGGTGCTGTTCGTGCTCTGGCTCGGCAAGCTGCAGCTCGACCGCGAATACCAGGAATACGATGTGCTGTTCCACGAGTCGGTGAGCGGCCTCAGCGTCGGCGGCCTGGTGCAATATCACGGCATCCAGATCGGCGAAGTGCGCAAGTTGCGGCTCGATCCGGAAGACCCGCGCGAGGTGCGCGTGCGCGTGCGCGTGACCGCGAGCACGCCGATCAAGACCGATACCAAGGCGCAGCTCAGCTACACCGGCCTGACCGGGGTCGCGGTGGTGGAGCTGTTCGGCGGCACGCCCGCTGCGAAATTGCTGCGCGAGGCTGGCACCCAGCCGGTGCCCGAAATCGATTCGGTGCCGTCCACGCTGAGCCAGTTGATGAGCGGTGGCAGCGGCGCCATGCACAGCGCGCAGGAAGTGATGGCGCGCGTCGGCGAGGTGCTGAGCGACGAGAACATCGGCCGCGTCTCGACCCTGCTCGACAATCTCGCGACGGTGAGCAGCGAAGTGAAGGATGACTACCCGACCCTGCGCACCGCCCTCGCCGACGCCCGCGAGCTCGAACATCGCCTCAGTTCCGCGGCGAAACGGGCCGATGAACTGCTGGCGCAACTGCAGCACGACATCGCCGCGCGCGAAGGCGATCCCGACGGCGGTCTGGTCGATCAGGCGCGCGCCGCGGTCGCCGACATCCGCTCCGCCGCGCGCGAGGTCGATGCCTTCGCCGTCGCCGGCCGCACCACGTTCGACAGCCTCGACCAGCAGTCGCGCGGCGAACTGGCGGCGACGCTGAAGGCGCTGCAACAGGCCAGCGAAAATCTCGTGCGCATCACCCAGCGCTTCGACCAGGGCCCCGCCGACTACGTGCTCGGCGCCGAATCCCTGCCCGTCTACACTCCGGAGAAGAACAAGTGACCCGCTCCACATCTCTTCGTGGGTGCGATTTTCAATCGCACGCTCTTCCCACCCGACTCCTCGCCCTGCTCGGCATCGCCCTGATCTCGGGCTGCGCGCTGCTGCGCACGCCCGAGCCGCTCACCACGCTGCAACTGCCGCTCGCCGATTCGGCACCGACACTGCAATGGCCAGCCCGGCTCGATCCCGGCATCGTCCAGGCCACCGCCGCCCTGCAGAGCAACCGCGTGCTGGTCACGAAGGGATCCTTGCTGATGCAGCACGAAGGCCTGCGCTGGGTGGACGCGCCACCGGTACTGGTCGCCGA
>Ga0073899_10006016_pt1 | contig 10496 bp, 7 predicted proteins | sample KloWWTmetaKNB5Ph_FD_88975 | JGI IMG/M metagenome (GOLD analysis project Ga0073899, IMG submission 88975) | Active sludge microbial communities from Klosterneuburg, Austria, studying microevolution and ecology of nitrifiers - Klosterneuburg... | ecosystem: Engineered > WWTP > Aerobic digester >...
AGATGCCCGACCGGGTGGTCACCGGCGCCGTGCTCGGCGGGATCGGCCCCACCACCGGGCCCGAACAGGCCCCGGGCTACACCCGCATCCTCCCGCTGTGGGAGCCGCTCCTGCGCCGCATCCGCGACCCGTTCGGCGGCGTGGTCACCTCGATGGTGCAGCGGGCGAGCCCGTGGGCCGTACCGGGGTTCGGCATCTACAAGCGCGTCGCCCCGCAGAGCGATCGGGCGGTCTTCGATGACCCCGAGATGGAGGCGATGTTCATCCACGACGTCGTCACCGCCGCCGACGGGCCCGAGGCGCTGCGCGCGGCCGGCGGCGCCGACGTCGTGCTGCTCGATCTCGGCCTGCCCGGCGCCGACGGCTTCGAGGTGCTGGCCCGGCTGCGCGCCGAGGACCACCCGCCGCCGGTCATCGTGATCACCGCCCGCGACGACATGCAGTCGACGGTGCGCGCGATCCAGCAAGGCGCGTACGAGTACCTGGTCAAGCCGCTCGACATCGATCGGCTGCGGCTGGTGGTGCAGCGGGCCGCGGCGTCGCGCAACGCCGAGCGCGCGCTCGGGCAGTTCGTCGCCCGCGAGGCCGCGAGCGCGCAGTTGGGCAACCTGATCGGCAAGAGCCCGGCGATCCGCGACGTGTGGAAGCAGATCGGCGCGGTGTCGACCAGCAAGACCACGGTGCTGGTGCTGGGCGAGTCGGGCACCGGCAAGGAGCTGGTGGCCAAGGCCATCCACTACGCGTCGGCCGAGCGCGAGCAGCCGTTCGTCGCGATCAACTGCACCGCGTTCGCGCCCGGCGTGCTCGAGTCCGAGCTGTTCGGCCACGTCAAGGGCGCGTTCACCGGCGCGGTCGCCGACAAGGCCGGGCGGTTCGAGCTGGCCGGCGGCGGCACGCTGTTCCTCGACGAGATCGGCGAGCTGCCGCTGGAGCTGCAGGCCAAGCTCCTGCGCGTGCTGCAGGAGCGGGTGTTCGAGCGGGTCGGGGACGGCCGGCCGGTGCCGCTGCGCGCGCGGGTGATCGCCGCGACCCACCGCGACCTGCCGGCGCTGGCGGCCAGCGGCGGGTTCCGCGAAGACCTGTACTACCGGCTGCGCGTCGTCGAGATCCGCCTGCCGCCGCTGCGCGACCGCGCCGAGGACGTGCCGCTGCTGGTCGAGGGCCTCTTGGCCAAGATCAACCGCGACCTGCACCGCGACGTGCGGCGGGTCGCGCCCGAGACGATGGCGGCGCTGGTGCGCTACCCGTGGCCGGGCAACGTGCGCGAGCTGGAGAACGCGCTGACCCGCGCCGTGGTGCTGTCGACCGGCGAGGTGCTCGAGGCCCGCCAGCTGCCGCTGGCCGAGGTCGCGGCCACGGCGACCAACGCGACCGTCGCGACCAACGCGGCTGCGCGCGAGGCCGCCGGCGACGAGCCGCTGGTGTCGCTGCGCGAGGTCGAGCGCCGCCACGTCGAGCGCGTGCTGGCCGCGACCGGCTGGAACAAGCGGCGCGCCTGCGCGGTGCTCGAGATCAGCCGGCCCACGCTCGATCGCAAGATCGCCGAGTTCGGCCTGGCCCGGCCGGGCGGCGGCGGCGACGACGAGGACGGCGACGCGTGACGCCGGTCCTGCACATCTTGATCGGCGCGCTGGCGCTGGCGTTCGCGCTGCTGATCCTGCGCGCCGACCCGCGGCGGTGGGACAACCGCGCGTTCGCGGCGCTCGGCGTGCTCGACGCCGCCACCGCGCTGTTCCGCGGCATCGCCTCGCTGTTCGGCGCGTCGCTGCTCGACCCCGAGGTGGTCATCCCGTGCTCGCTGCTCGCGCCGCTCCTGGCCTGGGCCACGATCGAGTTCGCGTACTCGTTCCCGTTCGCGCGGCCGATGCCGTGGCGGTGGCGGGCGCCGCTGATCCTGTGGGTGGCGGCGGCGCTGACGGTGATGATCACGATCCACAGCCTGGCCGCGTCGACGGCGCTCAACCTCGGGTTCTTCATCCCGGTGTCGGTGGTGTTCGTGGTCCTGCAGGTGCGCAACCTGCGGCGGATGAGCGGCGATCGCACCGGCGTGCGGCTGGTGCTGGCCGCGCTGGCGCTGCGCTGGCTCACCGCCAACGCGCTGTACTCGCTGTACGGCCAGCTGTCGAGCGACACCTGGGCGCTGCTCTTGTGGATCGAGTCGACGGTGGTGGTGCTGCTCTCGTTCTTGCTGATCGGCCTGGCCGTGGTGCGCACCAACCTGTTCACCGCGCGCAGCGCCGTCGGCGAGCTGTTGCTCGAGGCGGCGTTCGTGATGATCGGCCTGCTGCTCACCGGCGCCGGCGTGCTCGGCGCCGGCAAGCTGGCCGCCACCTGGCCGCGCATCGAGCGCCCGCTGTTGATGCTGTCGGCGGCGGTGCCGCTCCTGGTCTACGTCGGTGCCGAGCGGCTGCGGCCCCGGCTCGAGCGCGGTGTCGATCCGCGCCGGGCCCGCCGCCGCGATCTGATCGACGCCGCCGAGCCGGCGCTGGGCAGCCACGAGCCGGCCACGGTGGCGACCGCCGCCACCCGCGCGCTGACCGACCTCACCGACGGCGGCGCCGCGCGGTTCGTGCCGCAGGCCGAGCTCGACGGCGGGCTGCGCGCCGCGCTGGCCGGCCCGGTCGACTGCCGGTGCGGTCTGGCCGAGCTGGCGGTGGCCGTGCGCACCGGGCCCGAGCTGCACGGCGCGCTGGTCGTCACCGGCGGCGTGCTCGATCGCGAGAGCCTGCAGGCCGCGCGGCTGCTGGCCGACCGCCTGGCCGACGCCTGCGAGCACCAGCGGCTGCGGACCCGCCTCGACGAGGCGCGCCAGCTGGCGGCGCTGGGCGCGTTCGCGGCGGCGATCGCCCACGACATCCGCACGCCGCTCACCAGCGTGCAGATGAACGTCCAGATCTTGCGCGGCAAGGTCGACCTGCCGGCCGACGACATGGAGTACTTCGACATCGCGCTGGCCGAGCTGCGCCGCCTCGACGCCCACGTGCGGGAGCTGCTCGACTACGCCAAGCCGCTGCAGCTGCGGCGGGAGACCGTCGACGTGCGCGAGATCGCCGACGACGCGGCCCGCACGGTGGCGGCGGTCCTCGACGAGCGCGGCCAGACGCTGGCCCGGGACCACGCCGGCGACCTGCCGGCGATCGCGATCGACGCGCCGCGGGTGCGGCAGGTGGTGTGGAACCTGCTCGACAACGCCGCCAAGGCGTCGCCGGCGGGCGCGACGATCGCGCTGCACACCCGCCGCGACGGCGATCGCGTGGCCATCGACGTGATCGATCACGGCGCCGGCATCGCCGCCGCCGACCTGCCGCGGATCTTCGAGCCGTTCTTCATGACCCGCCCCGACGGCACGGGCCTCGGCCTGGCGATCTGCCAGAAGGTCGTGCGCGGCCACGGCGGCGAGATCGTCGTGCGGTCGCAGCCCGGCCAGGGCTCGACGTTCTCGGTCGTGCTGCCGGCGGCGTGAGGCCGCGCCCGGCGGCGAGGCCGCGGTAACGCTTCGTTACCCCGGGCCACGAATCGTTACCCGCCGGCCCGGCGCGGCCCGCCAAGTGCGCGCGATCGCGCGGCCCGCGGCTCGGCACGGCGGGTGCTCTACCGAGCGGCGTGTGGACCCTGGCGCGCAAGATCCTGCTTCACGACCGCATCAAGTTCACGGTGGCCGCGGCCGGCGTGTCGATCAGCGTGATGCTGGTGCTGGTCCAGATCGGCCTCTACCTCGGGTTCATGCAGAACGCATCGAACCTGATCGATCACTCGACCGCGGACGTCTGGGTCACCGGCGAGGGCAGCGAGAACTTCGACTTCTCGGCGCCGATCGACGAGCGCGCGTTCTACAAGGTCGCGTCGACGCCGGGCGTCGCGCGGGCCGAGCGGATGCTGCTGGGCTTCGGCCAGTTCCGGCTGGCCGACGGCGGCACCCAGGGCGTGCAGGTGATCGGCCTCGACCCCGGCGCCCGGCTGCTGCGCCCGTGGCACGTCGTGGCCGGCGACGTGCGCCGCCTCGGCGAGCCCGGCGCGATCGTCACCGACATCACCGAGGCGCCCAAGCTCAAGGTCCACCGGGTCGGCGAGCGCCGCGAGATCTTCGGCGCCCGCGCCGAGGTGGTAGCGCTGACCTCTGGCATCCGCAGCTTCACGACGTCGCCGTTCGTGTGGACCGATCTCGACAGCGCCCGCGCCTACACGCTGTACCCGGCCGACCGCTTCAACTTCGTGATGGTCGAGGCCGCGCCCGGCGTGTCGCCCGAGGTGCTGGCGCGGCGGCTGTCGGCGCTGCCCAACCTCGACGCGTACACCACGCCGCAGATGTCGGCCCGCGCGCAGCACTACTGGTCGGCGCGCACCGGCGTCGGCGCCGGCTTCTTTACCACCGCCGCGCTCGGCATCATCGTCGGGCTCGTCGTCGTCGGTCAGATCCTCTACAACGGCACGCTCGAGCACCTGAAGGAGTACGGGACGCTCAAGGCGATGGGCGCGCGCAACAGCGCCATCCTGCGCGTGATCGTCTACCAGGCGCTGATCTCGGCGCTGGTCGGGTTCGTCCTCGGCGGCGGCCTGGCGCTGCTGGCGCAGCACGCGATGGTCGCGGCCAACCTGACCGTCAAGCTGACGCCGGCGCTGGTGGTCGGCACCGCCATCCTCACGGCGGTGATGTGCTGCGCCGCCGCGCTGTTGTCGGTGGTGAAGGTGCTGCGCCTCGACCCCGCGTCGGTCTTCAAGGGCTGATGCGCTGCCTCGGACCTCGGAGCCATCCATGACCACCGCCTCTCCCCTCGCATCGCTCGCCGGCGTCACCAAGATCTACGGCGACGGCGACACCCAGGTCACCGCGCTGGCCGACGCCGACCTGTCGATCTACCCCGGCGAGATCTTGCTCATCGAGGGCCCGTCGGGCTCGGGCAAGACCACGCTGATCTCGATCCTCGGCCTCTTGATGCGCCCGACCCGCGGCGACGTGTTCATCCGCGGCGAGCGGGTCAGCGCGCTGCGCGAGCGCGACCTGCCGCCGATCCGCGCCGGCGCGTTCGGCTTCGTGTTCCAGGGCTTCAACCTGTTCCCGGCGCTGACCGCGCAAGAGAACGTCGCGATCGCGATCAAGATGAAGCAGCCGCGGGCGCGCAACGCCGACGCCGAGGCGCGGCGGCTGCTGGCCGCGGTCGGGCTGGCCAACCGCATGCATCACAAGCCGGCCGATCTGTCGGGCGGCCAAAAGCAGCGGGTGGCGATCGCCCGCGCGCTGGCCGGCGACCCGGCGATCATCGTCGGCGACGAGCCGACCGCCGCGCTCGACACCAAGACCGCGCTCGACGTCATGGCGCTGCTGCGCTCGCTGGCCAGCGAGCACGGCCGCGCGGTCGTCGTCGTCACCCACGACCCGCGGCTCGAGCGCTTCGCCGACCGGGTCGCCCGCGTCGAGGACGGCCGCGTCATCGCCGTCGACACCATCGCGCATCCCCACGCCGCCTGAGGACCACTACCATGACCACCACCGCTCCCCGCCGTTCGTCCCGCACCAAGCTCACCGCCGCCGGCGCGATCGCCGCCCTCGCCGTCACCGGCGTGGTGTGGTCGCAGCGCGCGGCGCCGGCCGCGCCGTCGGTCACCGCCGCGCCCACCGCGCTGGTCGCGCCGGGCCTGGTCGAGGCCCAGGGCGAGCGCATCGCGCTCGGCTTCGAGGCCGCCGGCCGCATCGTCGAGTTGATCGCGGCCGAGGGCGACGCCGTCGCGGCGGGCCAGGTGCTGGCGCGACTCGACGATCGCATCGCGCGGGCCCGGGTGGCGCGGGCCGAGGCCGGCCTGGCCGCCGCGATCGCCCGCCGCGATCTCGCGGTGCGCGGCGCGCGCCCCGACGAGCGGATCGCCGCCGAGGCCGAGGCCCGCGCCGCCGCCGCCACCGCCCACGAGCGCGCGCTGGCTCGGGGCCGCGCCGACGCGCTCCACGCCGCCAACGCCGACGCGGTGGCGCTGGCCGAGGTCGACGCCGTGCGCGGTCAGGCCGAGGCCGCCGAGGCCGCCGCCGCCGCCGCGACCGCCCGCGCGGCGCTGGTGAGGAAGGGCACCCGCGCCGAGCTGGTCGCCGAGGCCAGGGCCGCGGTCGCCGCGGCGACCGCCGAGCTCGACGAGGCGCGCGCGCTGCTCGACCAGCACGTGCTGCGCGCGCCGCGCACCGGCGTCATCGTGCGCCGGTTGCACGAGGTCGGCGAGCACGTCACGACGATGCCGCCGACCACCGTGCTGATCCTCGCCGACACCGCGCACCTCGAGCTGCGGGTCGAGGTCGACGAGACCGACGTCGGCCGGGTCGCGGTCGGCCAGGCCGCGACCGCCCGCGCGCTGGCCTACGGCGATCGCGCCTTCCCGGGCAAGGTGGTGCGCGTGCTCGGCGAGCTGGGCCGCAAGACCCAGCGGCTCGACGATCCGCGCGCCCGCATCGACACCCGCGTGCTCGAGGTGGTGGTCGCGCTCGACGGCGACGACCGGCTGCCGCTGGGGCTGCGCATGGACGTGGCGCTGGCGCCGATCGGCGGTGGCCAGTGACCGCGCGCCCGGCGCTCGCGCTGGCGCTGATCGCGCTCGCCGCGCCGGCGGTCGCGCTCGCCGACGACGCGACCCGGCCGATCACGCTGGCGGAGGCGCTGGCCACCGCGCGCGGCCACAACCCCAGCTACCTGGCCGCGGTCGCGGCCCGCGATGGCGCGGCGGCCCAGGTGCGCGGCGCCGCCGGCGTCGACGATCGCGTGCTCGAGGCCGGCGTCGACGGCCTGACCCGCGCCGCCGATCCGGTGGTCGGCCCGTTCTTTCAGGAGACCGGCGTCGACGCGATCGGCGGCCACGTCGCGCTGTGGCAGCCGCTGCCGTGGGGCGGCCGGGTCGGCGTCTCGGTCGCCGATCAGGTCGCGCGCACCAGCGTCCGCGTCGCCGCCGGCGGGCCGGTCAGCGACATCACCACCACCGTGCACCAGCCGCGCGCCGAGCTGGTGTGGCAACAGCCGCTCTTGCGCGATCGCGGCCGGCGCAACCACGCCGCCCCCGCGGCCCGCGCCGCCGCAGCCGCGTCGGCTGAGGAGGCCGCCCGCCTCGCCGCCGAGGTCGCGCTGGCCCACGACGTCGAGCGCGCGTACTGGGAGCTGGCCTACGCCGAGCGCGAGGTCGAGATCCGCGCCAGCGCGCTGGCGCTGGCCCGCGATCAGCTGGGCGTCACGCGGGCCCGCGCCGAGGTCGGCAAGGTGGCCGAGCTCGAGGTCGCAACCGCCGAGCAGGCCATCGCCGCCCGCGAGGCCGCGCAGCTGGCCGCCGAGCAGGACCGCGCCGCCCGCGCGATCGCGCTGCGGGTGCTGCTCGGTGAGGACGACGACGGCGACGCGCGCCTGGTGGCCGCCGACGACCTCGCCGACGACGTGGCGGCGCCGGCCACCGCCGACGCCCGGACCCGCGCACTGGCGTTCGCGCCGCAGCTGCGCGCGCTCGAGCACCAGGGCCGCGCCGCCGCGATCGAGCTGGCGGTCGCGACCGCCGACACCCGGCCGCGGCTCGATCTGATCGTGCGCGGCGGGCCGATGGGCAACGCCGACAGCGCCGGCGCGGCCTGGGCCCAGCTCGGCCGCTTCGATGGCTACCAGGCCAGCGCCGCGCTGTCGTTCAGCCTGCCGGTCGGCAACCGCGCCGCGACCGGTCGCCGCGACGCCGCGCGGGCCGCGCGCGAGCGGGTCGAGCTCGAGGGCGCCGCGCTGCGCGGCGCGGTGACCGCCGAGGTCACCCGCGCGGTCGACGCGGTCGCGCTGTCGGAGCGGCGGATCGCCGCCGCCGCCCAGGCCGCGCGCCTGGCCGCCCGCACCGTCGAGCTGGAGCGCGATCGCTGGCAGGCCGGCGCCGGCACCAACTTCGACGTGCTGATCCGCCAGGACCAGGCGGTCGCCGCCGAGGCCGCGCTGGCCCGCGCCCGCGCCGATCGGCGGCTGGCGCTGGCCGCGCTGGCCGCGCTCACCGGTCCGTGATCGTCGCCGCCGCGGCGAGCGCGAGCCCGGGGCGGATCAGCTGGCGGTACTGGGCCCGGGCCAGCGCGTCGGGCATCAGCCGCACCAAGGCGTCGCGCAACCCGCGCGCCAGGGGGTTGCGCCAGTGCGCCATCGCGCCGAGGCGCCGCGAGTCGAGCTGCACCTTGCGCACGCGGGCGTGGCGCGCGGCCACGTAGCGGGCGTGCGCGCCGGCGAGGCCCGGCCGCAGCGCGAGCCCGATCGCCAGCGCGTCCTCGATCGCCATCGCCGCGCCCTGGCCCTGGTTGGGCGTCATCGCGTGGGCCGCGTCGCCCAGGAGCCACACCCGATCGCCGCCCCACACCGGCCGCTCGAGCTCCTCGAGATCGTGGTGCAGCGGCGGCGCGGCGGTCAGCCCGGCCAGCACCCGCCCGGCGTCGCCGCCGATGTGGCCGAACGCCGCGGCGAAGCCGTCGGGCCACGCCAGCGCCGGCGCGCGCGGCGGCGCGGTCAGCACCAGGAAGTAGTAGAGCTGGTCGTCGCGCAGCGGCACCACGCCGATCCGCGCCGCGCCGCCCCACGCCTCGATGGCCTCGGTGATGCCGGGGTTGGCCATGACGCCGCGCCAGCACGTGACGCCGCTGTAGCGCAGCGCGGTGGCGCCGACCGTAGCCTCGCGCACCCGCGAGCGCAGGCCGTCGGCGCCGATCGCCAGCTCGAACCGGCGGCCGGGCAGCGCCGGGACCTCGACGCCGCCCGCGTCGGCGACGATCGCCTCGACCGCGGCGCCGTGGACGACCTCGACCTGCGCCGGCAGCGCCGCGACCAGCGCCGCGTGCAGCGCCGGCCGGGTCAGCGCCCACAGCGGCCCGAACGCGGGGTCAGCGCGCCGCGGCTCGATCCGCGACAGCGCGCGGCCATCGGCGCGGCGCACCACCAGCGCGGTCAACTCGCGCCCGTGCGGCGCCAGGTCGACGCCGAGCGCGCCCAGCACCCGCGCCGCGTTGGGCGCCATGATGATGCCGGCGCCGATCGGCGCGAACGACGGCTGCCGCTCGAGCAGCGTGACGCGGTGGCCGTCGCGGCCCAGCGCGATCGCCGCGGCCAGCCCGCCGATCCCACCACCGACGACCAGGACGTTCACGGCGCCTCCAGGCGGAACGCCTGCCGCAGCCCGGCCTCGAGCGTCGCCAGCTGGCGCCGGCGATCGAGCTGGCCGCGCAGGCCGGCGATCAGCAGCGCGAAGTACAGCGCGAAGAAGGTCGTGAAGGCCAGCCGGGGGTCGAGGCCACGCGGCCCGTGGGCGGTGAGCTCGTCGACGACCCAGCGCTCGAAGCCGGCCAGCCGCGCCGCCGCCGGCCCCGCGGGATCGACGCGGAACAGCGACGCCGCGAGGTAGGCCCGCGACAGCGCCGGGTCGACGTCGTACGAGTCGTAGAGCGCGCGCGCGACGTGCACCAACCGGGTCACGACGTCGCCCTTGCGCGGCCGGGTGCGCTCGGCCCGGGCCAGCGCCTCGCCGATGTGCTCGTCGAGCAGCGCCTCGGCCAGCGCGCCGACGTCGGGGAAGTGGGCGAACACCGTGCCGACCGCGACCCCGGCCTCGGCGGCCACCGCCCGGCTGGTCGCGCGGTCGAAGCCGTCCTTGGCGATCACCCGCCGGGCCGCGGCGAGCAGGCCGGCCCGGGTCGCGGCCTTCTGCTGGGCGCGGCCGCCGGCCGGGGCGGGGGCGCGCGGTCGAGCGCGGGGCTGCATGCTCGTGAGCGTACTCATTGAGCATGCTCAGTCAAGTCGGATGCGGCGTTCCGGTTCCGGCCGGCCGCGTCGCCGTGTTACGACGAGGGTCATGCGCTCGCTGTCCTCGACGATCGGCCTCGTGCTCCTGGTGGCGGCGTGCTCGGGCGGCGGCGGTGCCCCGGCGATCGACGCCGGCCAGGACGCCGACCCGATGTTCCCCTTCGACGCGGCGACCGACGCGCCGACCGACGCCGAGCCGATGTTCCCGTTCGACGCCGCGGTCGACGCCCGCCCGATCGACGCCCCCACCGGTGACGGCGGCCTCGATCCGCTGGCCTGCGGCACCGGCACGTCGATCATCCCGCTGCCCGCCAGCGGCACCGCCACCGGCAGCGCCGCGGCGTCGACGCCCGGCAACGTCAGCTCGACCACCTGCAACGGCCGCGGCGCCGAGACCGCCTACCTCGTGACCGTCGATCACCCGGTGACGCTCGACGCCACGACCGACGTGCTCGCGACCACGCTCGACACCGTGCTGTACGTGCGCAGCGCGTGCCAGGACCCGACCAGCGAGCTCGCGTGCGCCGACGACGTCGGCGCCGGCAACCCGCGCTCGCACCTGACGGTCGCGCTCCAGCCCGGCACCTACTACCTGATCGTCGACGGCCGCAACGTCGGCTCGGCCGGCGACTACACGCTGACCGTGCGGATGTACGAGGGCCGCGGCGCGCCGTGCGCCACCGTCGCCGAGTGCGCGCCCGGCGACACCTGCCGCGCGATCCCGCC
>Ga0073899_10006017_pt1 | contig 10496 bp, 9 predicted proteins | sample KloWWTmetaKNB5Ph_FD_88975 | JGI IMG/M metagenome (GOLD analysis project Ga0073899, IMG submission 88975) | Active sludge microbial communities from Klosterneuburg, Austria, studying microevolution and ecology of nitrifiers - Klosterneuburg... | ecosystem: Engineered > WWTP > Aerobic digester >...
CAGCGTCACTGCGTTGTCCGGCGGTGTCCAAGTGGCCGCCACGCCTCTGGTGGCCGACAGCGTCAGCGCCGTCTTCACGGAAAACGGCCAACTCAGCGTCGAGACGCTCTACCACGGTGTCGTGAAGTACAGCGACGTCAAGGCCGTTTCCTGACCCCCGCAACCGAATCTCCCGCCGCACCCGCGCGACCCCACCCAAGGAGCCCATCATGGCATTCCAGCAAGGCCTGTCCGGCCTCAACGCGACGAGCAAGAACCTCAGCGTCATTGGCAACAACATCGCCAATGCGAACACCTACGGGGCCAAGGCGTCGCGTGCGGAGTTCGCCGACATGTATGCCAATGCCATCAACGGCAGTGGCGGCAGCGCAATCGGCATCGGTGTGAACCTCACCGGCGTGACCCAGCGCTTCACGCAGGGCAACATCACCACCACCGAGAGCGGGCTGGACCTGGCCATCAACGGCAACGGATTCTTCCAGCTCGAGTCCGGCGGCGCGACGGTGTACTCGCGCAACGGTCAGTTCATGCTCGACAAGAGCGGCAACATCGTCAACTCGTCCGGCCAGAAGCTGCTGGGCTATGCCGCCAGCTCCGACGGCGTGATCATTCCCTCCACCGTCCAGGCGCTGCAACTGCCCACCGCGGGCGTGGCGCCCAAGGCGACCGAGAGCGTGTCGCTGGAGTTCAACCTCGACTCCCGCGTCGCCGGACCGGATGCCGCGCTGACCTTCGACCCGGCCGATCCCACCACCTACAACAACGCCACCTCGGTCACTGTCTACGACGCCAAGGGCCAGGAGATGGCGCTGACCTACTACTTCCGCAAGTCCGACACGGTCGCCGATACCTGGGACATCTATGTCACAGCCAACGGCACCGACCCATTCGGCGGCGCGCCGGCGGTTCCCGGCGTCACGTTCGCCACCGATGGCAGCGAGATCACGGCGCCGGTCGGCGGCATCCCGCTCACCATCCCTGCCGGTGTACCGCTGACCGGTGGCGGCACGTCCCTGGACGTCAACTTCGACCTGCACCTGGACAACGCCACACAGTTCGGCGCTGCGTTCTCGGTGACCGACCTGTCGCAGGATGGCTATGCGCCGGGTCAGCTCACCGGCGTGAGCATCGACAAGACCGGGGTCATCAAGGCCCAGTACTCCAACGGCCAGTCCAAGTCGGCCGGACAGCTGGTGCTGGCCACCTTCCGCAATCCGCAGGGTCTGCAGCCGCTCGGTGGCAACGCCTGGGGTGCGAGCTTCAGCTCGGGCGACCCGGTCATCGGTGCGGCGGGCCAAGGCAACTTCGGTCTGCTGCAGTCGGGCGCGCTGGAGGAATCCAACGTCGACCTCACGGCCGAACTCGTCAACATGATCACCGCGCAGCGGGCCTACCAGGCCAACGCCCAGTCCATCAAGACCGAGGACCAGGTGCTGCAGACGCTGGTGAACCTGAGGTGATGAACCTGCCCCGAAGCGGCCTGGCGGCTGCTCGGGGCAGTCAGCGCTTCTCATTGCACTGAAGGACCCGGCCGATGGACCGCATGATCTACCTGGCCATGGCTGGCGCCAAGGCCACCATGCAACGCCAGGATGTGGTCGCGCACAACCTGGCCAACGCGTCGACCCCGGGCTTTCGGGCGGAGCTGGCGGCCTTCAGGGCCGTGCCGGTGCGCGGCGACGGTGCCAGTACACGGGTCTATGCCCTGGAGTCGACGCCCGGCTACAAGGCCGAGGCCGGACCGGTGCAGGCCACCGGCCGCAACCTCGACGTCGCCATGCGTGGCAACGCGTGGCTGGCCATTCAGGCCAGCGATGGCACCGAGGCCTACACCCGAGCAGGTGCGCTCGATGCGGACCCCGAGGGCCAGCTCGTCACACGCAGCGGACAAGTGGTCCTGGGTGAAGGTGGTCCGATCACGCTGCCACCCAATGCCGAGGTGAAGATCGCCGCAGACGGCACCGTGAGTGCCCGGGTCGCCAACGGGCGCCCGCAGGGCGTGGGCAAGCTCAAGCTCGTCACACCTGAAGTCCCGCTGCAGCGCGGCACCGATGGCCTGTTCCGTGCCGCGGAGGATCTCCCGGCCGACCCCACCGCGCAGGTGCAGGACGGCGCACTCGAAGGCAGCAATGTCAACGCCATCGAAAGCATGGTGGCGATGATCGCGGCAGCGCGCCAGTTCGAGCAGCAGATGAAGATGCTGCACAGCGCGCAGGAGAAGGAGCAGGCTGCGACCAAGCTGCTGGGCTCGAACTGACCGCGCGCCGCTGGCGGCTCGCGTCGCCCGCAGCCCACCCGATCGAAGAAAGCGCCGGCCCCCCGGCGCTTTTTTGACGATCGGGGCACTCAAGTTCCCCGGATCATCGTGGCATCCCGATTGAAGGAGTATGGCCATGATGCGTTCGCTGTGGATCGCCAAGACCGGCATGGAGGCGCAGCAGACCCAGCTCGACGCCATTGCGCACAACCTGGCCAATACCGGCACCAACGGCTACAAGCGTGGCCACGCCGTGTTCGAAGACCTGATGTACCAGAATCTGCGGCAAGTTGGGGCGGCCAGTTCGGAACAAACCCAGCTGCCCACAGGCTTGCAGATGGGCCTGGGGACGCGCGCGGTGGGCATGGCGCGCAACTTCTCGCAGGGCAACCTGCAAAGCACCGGCAATGCGCTGGATGTGGCCATCAAGGGCCATGGCTTCTTCCAGGTCCAGATGCCCGACGGCACCTCGGCCTACACACGCGACGGCTCGTTCCAGCTCAACGCGCAAGGGCAAATCGTCACCCAGAACGGGTACCTCGTTCAACCGGGCATCACGGTGCCGGCGGCGGCGCAGGCGGTCACCATCTCGGCTGACGGTACGGTATCGGTCACGCTGCAGGGACAGACCACGCCCCAGGCGCTGGGTCAGCTGCAGCTGGCCGCGTTCGTCAATCCGGCAGGGCTGGAGCCGCGGGGCGAGAACCTGTTCACCGAGACAGCGGCTTCGGGCACACCCAGCACCGCCGCGCCGCAGTCCGGCGGCCTGGGTTCACTGTCGCAGAGCTTCGTCGAGACCAGCAATGTGAACGTGGTCGAGGAACTGGTGCAGATGATCCAGACCCAGCGCGCCTACGAGATCAACTCCAAGGCCATCCAGACCTCCGACCAGATGCTGCAGCGCCTGGGTCAGCTGTAACGCGCATTCGCCGTCCGAACACCATGAGCCCATCGCTCTGCACCCTGGCCCGGCTGGTCAGCGCAATGACCGCACTCATCATGGCCGGCTGTACCGCCATCCAGCGCGTGCCGCCGGTCGACGTGGTGCAACCCACCGCGGCCACACCGGTGGCTGTGGCGCCAGTGCCGGCGCCGGCCAACGGCGCCATCTTTCAGGTCGATCGTTACCGCCCGCTGGTCGAGGACCACCGCGCCCGCCTGGTCGGCGACACCTTGATGGTGCAGATCACTGAGAAGATTTCGGCCACGCAGAAGTCCAACAGTTCGGTCGACAAGAGCGGCTCGATCGAAGCCGGCATCACGGCGCTGCCCGGTGTCAAGGCGGCTCGCCTGGCTCGCGCCAACGCTGCCGGCGAATCGGCGAACACGTTCGCCGGCAAGGGCGTTACCGAGAGCTCCAATGACTTCTCCGGCACCATCACGGCCACCGTGGTGCGGGTGCTGCCCAATGGGCACCTGATCGTCGCCGGGGAGAAGCAGATCGGCGTGAACGCCAACGTCGACGTGTTGCGCTTCTCCGGTCAGGTCGACCCCCGCGCGATTGCGCCGGGCAACAGTGTGCTCAGCACGCAGATCGCCAACGTCCGCGTCGAGCAGCGAGGCCGCGGCCAGGCGGCCGAAGCCCAATCGGCCGGCTGGCTCTCACGCTTCTTCCTGACCATGTGGCCGATCTGAAGCGCCCCGAACATCTACAACCCGAGGCTGCCATGTCCTTCAACGCCGACCGGACCCTGCGCGCGATCGTCATCGCAGGCTTGTTCGTCGCCAGCGCCGCTTTGTGGTGGCCGGCGCACGCCGCCCGCATCAAAGAAATCGCAAACGTACAAGGTGTGCGGCCAAACCAGCTCACCGGGTACGGCCTGGTCGTGGGACTGGACGGCACGGGAGACCAGTCCACCCAGGCGCCCTTCACGCCGCAAAGCCTGGCCTCGATGCTGCAGCAGATGGGCGTGACACTACCGCCGGGTGTGTCGATGCAGCCGCGCAACGTGGCCGCGGTGCTGCTGACGGCGGAGCTGCCAGCCTTCGCGCAGCCGGGCCAGCGCATCGACGTCACCGTCGCATCGGTGGGCAACGCCAAGAGCCTGCGCGGCGGCACGCTGGTGGCCACGCCGCTCAAGGGCGCCGACGGCCAGATCTATGCCATGGCACAGGGCAACCTCATCGTCGGCGGTGCGGGCGCATCGGCCGGTGGCTCCAAGGTGCAGATCAACCATCTGGCGGCCGGCCGCGTACCCGACGGCGCAACCGTCGAGCGGGCGGTGCCCACCACACTGGGCCAGGGTGGGCTGCTTCAACTCGACTTGAAGCGCGGCGACTTCGCCACCGCACGCGCCGTGGCCGGCGCCATCAACGAGGCCAAGGGTGCGGGCAGTGCGATGGCGGTCGACAGCCGCGTCGTGCGCGTGCGCGTGCCCGATGACGCCAACGAACTGGTCGGCTTCATTGCCGACATCGAGAACCTCGACGTGACGCAGGGTCGGCCGGCGGCCCGGGTCGTGCTCAACGCGCGCACCGGCTCGGTGGTCATGAACGAAGCGGTGACGCTGGGCGAGTGCGCGGTGGCGCATGGCTCGCTGTCGGTCACCATCGCATCGACGCCGGTGATCAGCCAGCCGGGGCCTCTGTCGCAGGGTCAGACCGTGGTGGCCGAGAAGGCCGACATTGCCATCACCCAGCAGGGCGGCTCGTTGGTCCAACTGCCCGCCGGTGCCAGGCTGTCCGAGGTGGTCAAGGCGTTGAACTCGCTGGGAGCCACGCCTCAGGACCTGCTGGCCATTCTTCAGGCGATGAAGAGCGCCGGCGCGCTGCGCGCCGAGCTCGAGGTGATCTGAGCGGAGTCCGCCATGGCAGCCATCCCTTCCGGCGTCTCGCCGACTTCCACACAGGCATTGGCCACGGACACCCGGGGCCTCGATGCCCTGCGACGTGGTGCTGGACACGACCCCAAGACCGCGGCGCGTGAGGTGGCACGCCAGTTCGAGTCGCTGTTCATGAACGAGTTGCTCAAGAGCATGCGCGCGGCCAACATGGGCGATGGCTTGATGGACAACGAAGCCACCAAGATGGGCACCGGTATGCTGGATGCGCAGATCGCGAGCCAGATCAGCGGTCGGCCGGGCGGCCTGGCCGATGTGATCGCGCGCCAACTCGAGCGCCAGATGGGGATGAACCCCGGGCCGATACCGTCGACTGCCTCGGCCAACAAGGCCTTGCCGCTGGTCAGCCGGCCGAGCGACACGCCGAAGATTCCCGAGCGCAGCGCCGCCGGCTTCGTGCAGCAGCACAGCGACGCTGCCAAGGCAGCCGAGTCCCGCACCGGGATCCCCGCGGCGTTCATGATGGCCCAGGCCGCCCACGAGACGGGCTGGGGCAAGCGAGAGATCGTCGGTCGCGACGGTACAAACTCGTTCAACCTATTCGGAATCAAGGCCGGCTCGAACTGGAGCGGGCCGACCGTGGACGTGACCACCACCGAATACGTCGGAGGGCGCGCCCAGAAGGTGGTGCAGCGCTTTCGCGCCTATTCGAGTCACGCCGAGTCGTTTGCCGATTACGCCAATCTCATGAACAGCAGTCCGCGCTACCGGTCGGTGGTGGCTTCCGGCGGCGACGCCAAGGGCTTTGCCCAGGGCCTGCAACGGGCGGGCTATGCCACCGATCCGGCCTATGCCGACAAGCTCGCGCGCGTCATCAACACCACGCTGCGGCTGCAGCGCGCGCAGGCCTGATAGGCCTGCCGACACATCCCACCTCTGAGGAGCGCGGCCATGTCGACGCTGATGCAACTGGGCACGCGGGCCATGTTCGCAGCCTATGCCCAACTGCAGACCACCAACCAGAACATCGCCAATGCCAACACGCCGGGCTATTCGCGCCAGCAGGTGATGCTGGGCACGGCGCCCGGTCAGTTCTCGGGTTCGGGCTACTTCGGGCGCGGTGTCACGGTGCAAACGGTCACCCGTGCCACCAACATGTTTCTCACCGCCCAGGCGGCGGCCACGCAGTCGGCAGCGTCGGCCGATGCGTCGCGGCTGACCATGCTGCAGCAGCTCGAGCGGGTGTTCGGTACCGGCCAGGCAGGTCTGGGATATGCGGCCACGCAGGTGTTCAACGCGTTCTCTGAACTGGCTGCCGCACCCGGCGACATGGCGGCACGGCAGGCGGTACTGGCGCGCGCGGAGGACTTCGCTTCGCTGGCCCGTTCGAACAGCGATCAGATCGAGATGCTGCAGGCCAACGTGGTCAGCGACGTCCGCAACGCCGTCGATGTGGTCAACGTGGCTGCAGTCGGGGTAGCGGATTTGAATCGCCGCATCGCCGAGGCACTGGCGACTGGTCACACACCCAACGACCTGATGGATTCGCGCGATCAGCTCATCCGTGACATCAGCAACAAGATCGAGGTCAATACCATCACCGCGCCAGATGGCAGCCTGAGCGTGTTTGTCGGCAACGGGCAGAGCCTGGTTCTCGGCGGGCAGGCCAACCAGCTTGTGGCCATGCAGGACCGCTTCGACCCGTCGCGCGCCGAGCTGGGCATGAACGTGGCCGGCTTCACCACGCCGCTGGCCACGTCCACCCTGGGCGGTGGCGAGATCTCGGGGCTGTTGCAGTTCCAGGACAGCGATCTGGTCGAGGCCCGCAACCGACTGGGCCACATCGTCGCTGCACTGGGCACGGCCATCAACACCCAGCAGTCGCTCGGTGTCGACCTGACCGGTGGGGCCGGGGCACCGCTGTTCGAGCTGGGTGAGCCGGTGGCCATCGCGCACAAGGCGAACGCGCGCGACGCGTTCGGCGTTCCACTGGCCAGCATCACTCTTGCCGTTGCCGACCCGGCGGCGCTCAAGGCCAGCGAGTACACGCTGGAAGAAGACCCAGCCAGCCCCGGGCAGTACCTGATCACCCGGCTCTTCGATGGCCAGACCTTCGGCGGCTTGAACGACGGTGATACGGTCGACGGCTTCACCTTCACGCTCGGTGCCGTGCCGCCTCAGCCGGGAGACCGGTTCCTGCTCAAGCCGGTCAGTACCGCTGCGGCTGGTGCCGCGCTGGCGCTGCAGAACCCGCGCGGGGTAGCGGCGGCCAGCCCGCTGATGGCGGCTGCGGCCGCCACCAACACTGGCACGGCTGCGGTGGGCTCGCTGCAGATGGCCAGTGCACCGGCGACGCCGTACGCGGCGATCGGCGACATGTCCGTGGTGTTCACCAGCGGCACGGGTGACTACGAGATTCGCGATGGCGGTGGCGCTGTCCTGAGCAGCGGAACGTGGGCAGCCGGCAACCCGATCGCGTTCAATGGCTTCGAACTCCATCTCACCGGCGTTCCGGCCAACGGTGACCAGTTCGCGGTCACGCTGACGGCGTTTCCCAACGCCAGTAACGGCAACGCACTGGCGTTCGACGCGATGGCCACCCGGCTCCTGGTTGACGGCAGCACCGTCAGCGATGCCTACGCCGAGGCGCTGGCATCGGTGGGCGTGCGCGCCCAGGGTGCGGCGGCGGCCGCCGACACCAGTGCGGCCGTGGCCGCCCGCACCATGGAGGCGCTGACCAGTGAGGTGGGCGTCAACCTCGATGAGGAAGCGGCCCGGCTGATCCAGTACCAGCAGGCACTTCAGGCCGCTGCCAAGATGCTGCAGACCGCTCAGAGCGTCATGGACATGCTCGTCGAGCTCGGTGGCCGCTAAGGAGATCGACGATGACCATGCGCGTATCGAACCTCAGTCGCTATGAAGGCGCGATCGACACGCTGCAGCGGCGGCAAACAGAAATGAGCCATGCGCAGCTGCAGATGACCAGCGGCAAGCGCGTGCATGTGCCCAGCGACGACCCCACGGCCGCAGCGCGTGCCGAACGAGCCTTCATCGCCCAGCAGCGCATCACCGCCGAGCAACGCTCGGTGGACGTCAGTCGCAACGCGATGGCGCTGGTGGAGGCCGGGCTGGGCCAGGCCGGCGACCTGCTGCAAAGCGCTCGCGAACGCCTGCTGGAGGCGGGCAACGGGAGCTATAACGATGGCGAGCGCCAGGCCCTGTCGACCCACCTGAAGCAGCTGCGCAGCCAGCTTCTGGCAGTCGCCAACCAGACCGACGGCGCCGGGGGCTATATCTTCGGCGGGCAGGGCTCGGTGGCGCCACCGTTCCAGGATGCCGTCGGCGGCGTGGCCTTCGCCGGCAGCGGCGGCCAGGGCCAGGTGTCGGTCAGCGAACAGATGCCCACGTCGGTGGATGGCGAGGCACTGTGGCTGACCGTGCGCAGCGGCAACGGTGTGTTCGTCACCGATGCTGCTGCCACTAATACTGGCAGTGCCTACATCGCCCCGGGCAGCGTGTCGGACCCCTCACTGCTCACCGGGGGGAGCTACGACATCACCTTCAGCGTGGTCGGTGGCGTCACCAGCTACACCGTGAATCCGGTGGGAGCCACGGGCAGCTACGTCAGCGGCGGCACCATCTATGTCGACGGCATGGCGCTGCAGGTCAGCGGTGCGCCCGCCGATGGCGACCAGTTCACCATCGTCCCGGCGGCTCCCGATCTCGATCCGTTCGAGGCGCTCGATCGTGCCATAGCGGTACTCGATGACCCCGCCAGCAACGACGGATTGGTGGCGCAGGCGGTCAGCAACGGCGTGCGCGACATGGATGCGGTCATGAGCCACTTCCAGGCCGCGCGCTCGGTGGCAGGCGCCACGCTGAGCCGGCTGGAGGTGATCGACTCGCGCAACCAGGATCGCGACCTGTGGGCGAAGTCGGTACAGTCCGACGCCGAGGATCTGGACATGGTGCAGGCCGTGTCCGATTTCCAGAACAAGCAGACCAGCTACCAGGCTGCCTTGCAGAGCTATTCCATCGTCCAGCGCATGTCGTTGTTCGACTACATCAAGTAGAAAGCCGCCGCACCGCACCTGCGTCGGTGCACACTTCACCCATGAATGTCCATTCTGTGCTGGGCCAGGTTGCCCTGGGTTACTCGCCGATGATCGACCGGCACCGGGCGGTCACTGCTTTGCGCCTGACCGTTTTCCCGTTGCGCAACGAAGCCCCACCGCCAGCGGGCGATCTGCTTGCGGCCATGGCCGAAGCCTGGCCGGCCGATGCCGGGCGCATGTCGCTGAACATCGTGGGCGAATCGCTGCTGCATGACCTGCTGCAGACCGAGTTGCCGCTGAACCTGATGGTCGAAGTACCTGCCTTCATGGCATGCGATATCGCCAACGCCCAGGCACTGCAGGCGCTGCACGCGGCCGGCAATACGTTGCTGATCAAGGGCCGCCCGCGCACGCCGCTGCCGCGCGAGGTGCTGCCGTGCTTTGCCTACTCCATCATCGACCTGTCCGACGAGCGCCGCGATGGGCAGCCCGCGCCGGGCGGCGTGTCGCGCACCATCCCGCATGTGCAAGGCGAGGTGCGCACGCTGGGACAAATGAACGACGCCTTCACCCGCGGTGCCATCGCCGTGCTGGGCTGGCCCATCGACGACACCATCGTGGCCAGTGGCAAGTCGTCGGCACAACCCGACCTGCAGGCCATCGTCGAGCTGATCAACCGGGTCGACCGCTCCGAGCCTGTCGAGCGTCTCGAGGCGGTGATGAAGAACGACCCGACCATGGCATTCCGGTTGATGCGCTATATCAACTCGCCGGCCTTCGGCTTGTCGGTCGAGATCACCTCGTTTCGGCACGCCATCATGCTGCTGGGATACAAGCGCCTGAAGCGCTGGCTGGCGCTGCTGCTGGCATCGGCCAGCCGTGACGTCAACATGAAGCCGGTGATCTATGCGGCCGTGCGACGCGGACTCCTGATGGAAGAGCTGGTGCGCGATCATGTCGATCCGGACAGCCGCGGCGAGTATTTCATCTGCGGCGTGTTCTCACTGCTTGACTGCATGATGCGCCAGCCGTTCGCGGAACTGCTCAACAACATCCCCGTGCCCGACAACGTCAAGTTGGCGTTGGTGGATGACGCCGGCCCCTACTTTCCCTACCTCGAGCTCGTGCGGGCTGTCGAGTCGGCTTCGGTCTACGACATCCGCAGCGCCGCCGACAGCCTCCTGCTGGCGGTATCCGAAGTCAACATCGCGGTGCTTCGGGCCCTGTCGGCCGCACGGCAGCTCGATTGACTCGCGCGGCCCGGGCCAGCGTGCCGGGCCGATAAACTGGCCGCATGGTGCGTCGTGACGCTGAGGAAGAACTGGATCCCAAAGGGGGAGGTTCGACCCTGGCTTGCTGCGCCACTCCCACGGGTGAGAGTCCCGTCCCGGTAGGCGTCGGTGC
>Ga0073899_10006019_pt1 | contig 10495 bp, 5 predicted proteins | sample KloWWTmetaKNB5Ph_FD_88975 | JGI IMG/M metagenome (GOLD analysis project Ga0073899, IMG submission 88975) | Active sludge microbial communities from Klosterneuburg, Austria, studying microevolution and ecology of nitrifiers - Klosterneuburg... | ecosystem: Engineered > WWTP > Aerobic digester >...
CCGTCTCCGCTGAGCCTACCGCCGAAGGTTGTTCCTCCGTCGTTCGCACTGCCAGCTCGTCACCGCCGTGGGAATCTTTCTTTACCTGTTCTAGAGGTGTCTCGTTGTTTCACGAATCCTGTTCCGTTCTCCGGGCATTCTTCCGCCATGCGGCAGGCAGCCTGTACCACATCGTCATCGTCGCCATGAGCGCAGGCATTGCGCTCCTCTTGCCGGCCGGAGCCAGCCGGTTCCTATCGCTCTGGGCGCAGGTCGAACATGACAAATTTTCACTGATTGCCGTCGAGATGATCGCCGCCGTTCTGTTGATGGTCTGCTTCACCGCGATTCATCGGAGTCTGCGGGATCGATCGCTGGCGGCAGCTGCCAGGGGGGCCGGGCTGGTCTCTTTTTTCCCCCGTCCTGCGCCCGAGGCACAGCGACGCATTGCTGCTTTGAAGGAAGGGCAGGGGGCCGGTCGCACGGTCATGGTGATCGGGTCCAGCGGATCCGGGTCTCTGGTGGACCAGGTGGGAGATTTGTCATCCGTGCTCGACAAGTGTCTGGAGGCGAAAATTTTTCTGGTGAACCCGTTTAGTCAGGATGCGCGCACGCGGATGGAAGCCCTGACGTCTCCTCCCGCCACGCTGCCGGCCTTTCGTGAAGAGGTCCGGCAGAGCATCGCGCTGCTCAAGCGACTGAAGGCGCTGGGAAAAGTTGTAAAGTTGAAACTCTATGCTGATCCTCCATTGGTGAAACTGGTGATCCTCGGTGATTATATCTGGCTCCAGCATTACCATGCTGATCTGGATGGGCAGAACATGCCGGAGTACGTATTGCAGCGAAATCCTGCAACGCATGGGCTCTATTCGTTTTACGCGCACTATTTTATGCAGCGCTGGGAAAGTGTTGATAGTCCGGAATATGATCTGGATCGAGATGAGCTGGTCTACCGTACCCGGACGGGGCAAGAGATCCGGCGCGAACCGGTTGAGACTGGCGCGGCGCCCGCCGGGAGTTCAATCGCAGAATCTTCGCCGGTCGGAGCTCGCGGAGTATTTCAATTGCGGCATGCACCGGGACCGTATCTACCGGTGCGCGGGTACGATCTCGACTAGGTTGACTCGTCCGCCCAGGTCACACACCCTTGATGAAACATGGGCGGTGGCTAGAAGATGAGAAATAGCCGCGCAGGTGGTATGACTATGGCCTACTTTTACAAGAGGGGCTGTCGCAACTCATGCGAAGACGGTCTGAAGAGTCACGCCTATGAGTAATGGAATCGCATCCGGCGCAACCAAGTCGGAGATGGCACTGTTTTCCTATGGCTTCAGGCCGTTTTTTTTGGGTGCGGCCTTGTTCGCCGGTCTCGCGGTTCCTGCCTGGATCGTGATGCTGGCGGGTGGCGGTGGCTCAACCGCTCTGGCTGCCCCTCGTGAATGGCATGTGCACGAGATGCTGTTCGGATTCTTACCCGCGGTTATCACCGGCTTCGTGCTGACGGCCGTCCCGAATTGGACCGACCGGCCTGCAATTAAAGGGCGCCTGTTGATCGGTCTGTTCTGCCTGTGGGCAGCCGGTCGCGTGGCATTGGCGCTGCCCTGGTTCACACCGGGGGTGAGTAGCCTGGTCGATGCCTCCTATCTCATCGTCTTATCAGGAGTGCTCTGGCGCGAAATCGCGGCCGGAAAAAGTTGGAACCATGCGCCGATCGCCGTCTTACTCAGTCTCTATGCGCTGGCCAACATATCGTTTCACTTGTTGGCCGCCAGTGGAATGGCGACGGATCTTGCCGAGCGAATGGCGTTGGGACTGGACATGATGCTACTGGCGTTCATCGGCGGACGTGTCACACCGAACTTCACGCGAGAATATCTGTCCCGGGCGGGGCGCGCGCAGCAGCCTGCAAGCTTTTCCCGCTTCGATCTCCTGGCGCTGGGGTTGGTCGGATTCGCCGCGCTGATCTGGAACGTTCAGCCGATGGCCGCTGTGACCGGTTGGCTGCTGATTGCGGCGGGAGCAGTCAATCTCGTGCGAATGTTGCGCTGGTATGGGTGGCTGACCTGGCGTGAACCACTGGTGTTTGTGCTGCACGCTGGCTATGGCTGGCTGACGCTGTCGATGCTCCTGTTGGGCTGCGCCATTCTTGGAATCGGTCTGCCGAAAGAAGATGCGGTGCATGCGCTGACCACCGGCGCAGTGGGTGTGATGACGCTGGGTATTATGACCCGGGCGAGTTTGGGGCACACTGGGCGCCCCAAACAAGCCGGTCCTGCAACCATCTGTATCTACGGACTGGTCATCCTTGGCGCGATACTGCGAGTCTTCGGCTTGAGCACCGGATTGCCGACCAATCTGGTGCTTGGCCTCGCCGCTGTGAGTTGGAGCGGCGCCTATCTACTGTTTGCATTGATCTACGGCCCCTTCCTCCTGCGCCCCAGCCTGGATGAATGAAGGGAACAATGAGACCTATGACCGAACGCGATGCAGCATCTGTGCGCGTATCGGTTTCGATACTCTGCCCACGCGGTCGGATACGGTAGTTTTCCTCTAGGCCGTTTCAGAAGAATTACGTGCATTTCTATCCCCTCGATAAGATGAGCAGGACTTGTTGGTCTGCTTGGGGTATAACCTTTGCTGTCACACCAATTGAGTGGCCGCGTAAGGGTTGCCTGTCCTTTGTGCGGCAACGCTATTTTGCTCGTAGGGGAGCCCATGGCCAAAAAGAAATCACGTGCATCAACGGTAGGACAAAAAAAAATGCTCCGCCCGGCGAAATGGAAGGCCCCTGAAGCCTCCTCTGCGGCTGGTCCGCAGCCACCTCCGGTGGGGAATCCGTCCTCCGAATCAATCTTACCGATCGATCCCATTCCACTGACGAAGCCTCCTGGGAATGATCACGAGGGGCGACTTGCGAAGAATCTCATCAAGACGGTCATTGCCCTGCCGCTTCTCGACAGGCTGAACCATGAAACGAAGGAGCGACTTGCGGACCCCGCCCGTCGTCCGACCATCCATGAGGTGATCATTGATTTGAATCTTGAATATCCCACAGGCCGGGAAGCGGCGCGAGAGTGGGTATTCAAAAAGATCGAGGAACTGATCGCTCAAGAAGGATCGAAGCAGGCAGGCCAGCGGGTCGATCGCAAGAAGAGCGAGTTCAATGAGCAATACGTCTTTGCCTCTCTTGAGGCGCACGTGATTCGCGAATTGGTCGAGCAGGACGCTAAGGAAAAACCAGACGTACCGGGGAACGACGGCAAGCTACGAACGCCTAGGGCTATCTACCAGATCTGGGAAGATTTTAAGTTGAAAGCGTTCATTACCAGCTCCATCACTACCGTGAAAGCTGATGCGGCGAAAGTGGCCTTCTCTGCTTTAGGCGACAACATCGTCTGGGCCGTGATCGATTCTGGGATTAAAGGGGATCATCGACATTTCAGCACACACCTGAATCTTGCCGGCCAGGTCGAGGAATGGCACTACGATTTTACGGGCGAGCTTGATCAGAAGAAGACCGCGTTAGTGGATGACATGGGCCATGGCACTCATGTGGCAGGCATTATTGCGGGAGAGATTTCGGCCGATCCGAAGCTGCGGCCTGGCGAAGCACATCCTGACATTCTCGCCTATGCCCGATCGCTCAGGCTCGACGGGGACCAGACGGAGAGGGAAGTCGTCTACGAGCAGATCAAGGCCGCCTCCATTTCCGGTATGGCCTCCCGGTGCAAGCTGGTGAGCCTAAAGGTCCTCAATGAGGTTGGTGAAGGCAGCGTGAGTAACATCATTGCCGCGATCGGGCACATTCAGCGGATCAATAGTTTCGGGCGGTACATTCGCATTCATGGGGTGAACTTGAGTGTCGGATACCCATTTGAACCCGAATGGTTTGCTTGCGGGCAAAGTCAACTCTGTGTGGAGGTGAACCGCCTCGTGCGCTCCGGCGTCGTAGTAGTTGTGGCGGCAGGAAATTCCGGGTACGGGATCCTGTCCACTGATTTTACGGGACTCCGTTCGGCCGGGATCGGTCTCACTATCAACGATCCTGGCAATGCCGATCTCGCGATCACTGTGGGCTCGACCCATCGGAATATGCCGCATGTCTATGGTGTATCCTATTTCTCGTCGAAGGGGCCCACCGGTGACGGACGCCTGAAGCCAGATCTGGTTGCGCCGGGGGAGAAGATCCTTTCGTGTGCGGCGGGGCAGATGGAGAAAGACATACAGGGGAAAATCGAGAAGGACGTGACTTACCTGGAGTATTCTGGGACGAGCATGGCAGCTCCACATGTCTCCGGTGTGATTGCGGCATTCCTGTCCGTCCGCCGCGAATTCATCGGGCAGCCGGAACGGATTAAAGATATCTTTGTATCGACCGCAACGGATCTCCGTCGGGAACGGTATTTTCAAGGAGCCGGACTTGTGGATCTCATGCGCGCGATTCAGTCCATTTAGCATGGAAGGAGGAGCGCAATGGAACAGTTGGCAGGATTTCCTTATTTTCGGCTGCAATTCACCAAAGATGCCACCGTTCATGACCAGGCGGAAGTCACAGCATTAAGAGAGTTTCTTGGAAAAGACCAAACGACCGATTTAATCGTGATATCCCATGGGTGGAATAATAACATGGAGGAAGCCCGGGCCCTCTACGAGGAGTTTTTTGCCAACTTCCGCTCGATGCTCGATGTCGGCACAGTCGCGGGGCTCTCCGACCGCAAATGGGCCATCCTCGGGGTATTATGGCCTTCCAAGAAATTTGAGGAGAAGGAACTCATTCCCAGCGGCGCGGCAGGGGCCAGCTCGGCTGTCGGGCTGGCGGCGATACAAGCCAAACTGAACGACCTCAAAGGTGTCTTCGATTCAGTGCACGCGGACCAGACAATTCAAGAACTGCAAAAGCTTCTGCCGAAGTTGGAAGATAGCACATCTGCTCAAAAAGAATTTGTCGAGAAAGTTCGCTCACTTCCTCGAAAAGCGGTCATAGATGGAGAGGATGGGTCAGAGTTGTTCTTCAAAATTCCTCCCGCAGATTTGTTGGAAAAGCTGGGGAAACCAGTCTCATTTACTGTTGCTCGCCCACAGTCGAGCGGGGGCGGGGCGGCGGGAATCGGCACAGGAGGCGCCGCTGGCTTGGGAGAGTTTTTCAGCGGCATATGGTCCGGTGTCCGGAACGTCCTTAACTATACGACCTACTATCAAATGAAGGAACGAGCTGGGCTGGTCGGGGCCAACGGACTAAATCCCATTCTCCGGGCCATCAAAGCCGAATATCCCAAATTGAAACTGCATCTGGTCGGCCACAGTTTTGGTGGACGGCTGGTAACAGCCACAGTAGCAGGCTCAAGCGATGCCGCGCTCTTGCGGGTAAGCACCCTGTCATTGCTGCAGGCTGCATTTTCACACTACGGATTGGCAAAATCCTGGGATGGTGCGAACAATGGGTTCTTCTATCGGGTGGTTGAGGCCCAGGCCGTCGCGGGTGCGACCTTGATCACCTGCACAGCGAATGATCGCGCGGTGGGCTTGGCCTATCCCATTGCCTCATTGCTGGCAGGCCAGGTGGCTGCCGGGATCGGAGACAAGAATGATAAGTATGGGGGAATCGGACGCAATGGCGCACAGAAAACACCAAGGACACAAGAGATGACGCTTCTTGACGTGACTGGTACATATCAACTCACGAACGGAGGAGTCCATAACCTTTCGACTGACCGATTAATTACGAGTCATGGAGATGTGGCTAATAGGGAAGTCGTGTATGCAGTGGCTTCAGCTATCGCGGTGGCCTAGTAGTCTATAGCGATGCTTGAAGAAGTTAGGCCTGATAGTCAGGTGCCGCCTTAACCATTCACTATTTTCAGTATGATGGCTGAACGACCTACAGTCTTTATTTCCTATGCCCGCAAGGATGGCGAAGTGTTTGCCACCAAGCTCCGCAAACGCTTGGAAACTGAACACCCTGAGATCAGCCTCTGGCAGGATCGGACACGCATGGAGGGTGGGGTTGGCTGGTGGCGACAGATCACAGAGGCATTAGACAAGGCGCGCTTTCTGGTTCTTGTCATGACGCCAGCGGCTATGCAATCTACAATCTCCCGGAAGGAATGGCGCTATGCACGACAACAAGGGCTCTGTGTATATCCCGTGAAGGGTGTCGCCGACACAGAGTTTGATTGGGCAAATATGCCCCGCTGGATGAGTAAAGCCCATTTCTTCGACTTGGATCGCGAATGGGATACGTTCATCAATCATCTGAAAAGTCCCTGTCAAGCGGTGCGGGTGCCCTTCATGGCGCCAGATCTACCCGAAGGATTCGTCGAACGCCCGGCGCTGTTTGAGCAATTGATGGGTCAGTTGCTCGACACCAAGCGTGAGAACCCTGTCGCCATCACAACATCGCTGCACGGAGCAGGGGGATTAGGAAAGACGACCCTTGCGGCGGCGCTGTGCCATCACGATGATGTTCTTACTGCCTTTGATGATGGTGTTTTGTGGATCACTCTGGGCCAAACACCTCAGATTCAGGCCGGCCTCGCAAAACTGTATGCCGCGCTGACCGGCGAGTATCCAGGTTTTATCGATGAGGAAGACGCCGCCTTCCATCTCGCGCAGAAGCTCGAGGACAAGAGTTGCCTCATCGTCCTCGATGATGTGTGGGATGCAGCGCACCTACAGCTGTTTCTCCGCGGGGCGAGCTACTGCACGAGACTCATTACGACCCGGAACTTTGATATTGCCGCTGACACTGAACGTGTGAACGTCGACGAGATGACTCTTGATGAGGCGGTTCAGATGCTGACAACGCGCCTCCTGACGCCCGTCGGTGATTACACGCCGTTTCGTGAGCTTGCTCAGCGACTCGGCGAATGGCCCTTATTGCTTGAACTGGCAAATGGGACGCTACGCCAACTTGTTGCACGCGGCGACACGTTGACGGGAGCCCTTACTTATCTGGAAGAGAAACTAGATGACCAGGGTGTCGTCGCCTTCGATCAGCGCAATCCCCTTCAGCGTAACCAGGCTATCACGAAGACCATTGAGGGAAGTCTTGACCTCTTAACTCCAGAGGAACGTGAACGGTGCTTGGAATTGGCTATTTTCCCAGAGGATAAGGACATTCCGATTTCGGTAGTGGGTGACTTGTGGGGTCTTAAATCATTAAGAACGAAAGAGTTGGCACTTCGCCTGGATAATTTATCCTTGCTCAAGTTCAATCTGCAGATTGGAACTATTCGCCTGCATGATGTGATGCGCGCGTACCTCGTAGCAAAACTGGCCAACCCTCACCTGCTTCATGCCAAGCTCGTGGAAGCATGGGGAAATCCTCACCAGCTTGCCGAAGCTTATGCTTGGCGCTGGTTGCCGTACCATCTTCTGGGAGCCAAACGGATGGAAGCGCTTCGCCACCTGCTCCTGGATTTTGACTGGCTCCGAAACAAATTGGACCGTACTGACGTCACGTCATTGGTTGCAGACTACGGCTTTTACAGTGATGTCGATGTCAGGCTCCTTCGAGAATCACTCTTGCTTTCCGCCCATGTTTTACTAGAGGACAAAAATCAATTACCCGGTCAATTGCTGGGCCGTCTATCAGCCGAAATATCCCCCGGTATTCAGAAGTTAAGGGAGAAATTGGAGGCATGGCAGGCTGTTCCATGGCTCCGACCTTTGCTCCCCATCTTGATAGCGCCAGGCGGCGCTTTGTGCTTCACGCTGTATGGACACACCGGAAAGGTTCGAGCAGTGGCCATCACCTCGGATGGACAACGTGCACTCTCCGCGTCCGATGACTGCACTCTAAAGGTCTGGAAGCTGCGCGACGGCACTGAGGAGCGAACCTGTTCTGGACATATCGATTGGATTAGGGGAATTGCTGTCACTCCGGATGGACAACGAGCCGTCTCAGTCTCGGACGACCACACACTGCGAGTGTGGGACATCACGACTGGTTTAGAGGTGCGACAGATCAAGATCTATTTCGATGTGCTCACCTCCCTGGCACTGACCCCTGATGGCCGATTTGCCATCACCGTCTCACACAACCGAACACTCAAGGTCTGGAACCTGGAACAAGGCACGGAAGAATGCACATTTAAAGGCCATCTTGGCAAGGTCAATTCCGTAGCGGTCAGCCCAGACGGGCGATTCGCCTTTTCTGCTTCCGACGACAGAACTTTGAAGATTTGGAACCTTGAAAAGCGACAAGAAGAACGGACGCTGATAGGGCATACCGCGAAAGTCAACGCAGTGACGGTAAGCTCCGATGGGCGTTTCGCAGTCTCTGCTTCCGCTGACGATACGTTGCGAGTATGGGACCTGGAGTCTGGCAAAGAGAAGAGTGCCATAGGACGTTCGGCTTCCTGGGTACGAGGGATTGCAATTACGTCGGATGCCAAATACATCATCTCATGCTCAGAAGCTCACACGTTGAAAGTTTGGGACATAGAGCGGAAAGCCCAAGAGAGAATTCTCAAGGGCCATACCGATTGGGTCAATGCTGTGGCGGTCACCAGGGATGGAGTGTCCGCTGTTTCAGCATCTGACGACCAGACCTTAAAAGTTTGGAATCTAAGACGGGGGACGGATGAAAATGTCTTCATAGGGCACGCCGACCAGGTCAAGGCCGTCGCAGTTGCAAGGAATGGACGGCGCGCTGTCTCCTCATCCCTTGATCAAACTCTGATCGTCTGGGATGTGGAGCATCAAAGGAAGCTGAGCGCTGTCACTAAGCATGATCGTAGGTGCCTAACACTCACGGCGGATGACCGACGTATTCTATATACGGCTGGTGAACGATATATTCATATACGAGATCTCGAGACTGGAATCGAGCAGCGAGCATTTGCAGGCCACGTGGATAAGGTGACAGCGATAACAGGGACGCGGGATGGATGTTTTGCGATATCCGCCTCCGATGATCAAACCATTAAGATTTGGGAAATTGCGACGGGTAAGGAGAAAATGGCAATAGACTCGGGCCAGCATCGAGTGAGGACCTTGGCTGTCACTCCGAACGGCCGGATTCTTATCGCCGGTTCCGAGTACGGAAGTGTCAAGGTATGGGATTTGGAACGGGGAAAAGAAATCGTTACGCTTCAACATGGGCCGAGGGAGCATTCGAGATATGCCGCTCGAGTGAATCATGTTGCAGTCACTCCTGATGGGCGGTGTGCCATATCGGGAGCTGATGATCGTACGTTGAGAGTATGGAACCTTGAGCAGAGCTTGGAAGTACAGACTCTGTTCGGCCATACCGCCGAAATCAGTGCGGTATCGGTGTCTTCCGATGGGCAATATATTTTTTCAGCCTCCCATGACTATACAGTGAAGGTCTGGAACTTAAACACTGGGACCGTCGTGGCCACGTTCACGGGAGACAGCCCGATGCTCGCCTGCGCGGTTGGGGAGTTAGGCACCATCGTCGCCGGGGATCAATCAGGACGCATCCATTTCTTACGACTTGAAGGAATAAGATGAGGAAAGGTGGGAAATGAGGTGGATTTACGGCAGGCTGATAGCAACATTTTGCAGACCGTTCAAGACCCATAGAAGCAGAAGACGTGCGATTCACAGACCACATTTGGAATCTGGCTCACGTCGGACTCACTCATCTCACTGGGCTTGGTTCTTTTTGCACCGGCGGACTCTGTCTATTGGTCAGACCGGCACTTCTTCGAGCCCTGATGTCCGGACCAACCGGCAATAAAACGCGTCCACGAGGGGCTGCAGGTTTACGCAACCGGCTTCATTGTATGGGGGCAGCAGTCCCCTTGTCCCCTTCGTGCAGCCACCGGTTCCACTGGCGGACGGCATCTTCTCCCAAAAAACCTTGAAGCGTCGTTATACGACTGATGCCCATTCGGCGTTCAATGGCTTTGAGCCGTCCGTGATAGCCTAACTGCCGGCCGATGCCGAAGAGATCGATGTGCGGCTGGTCTAGCGTCAGGTCGGAAAAGTGGGCTCGCAACATGGGGAGATCGAACGTCGAGCCGCAGAATGTGATGAGGAGGTCGTACTGTGACAATTCCTCTCGCAGACGAAGCAGGCTCAGCGACTCGTTCCGGCAACCATTCATACAGACGCCATTGGTGGCGTGCGACCATGGTCCTCGCAAAGTGCCGGCTATACTTTTTGTGGAAATGCTCCTGAGCCTCGGTGATCGGGTCGTCCAAGACAGCTTTCCGTGTAGTGCTGAGTCCGCGCACATGCCGGGCGAAAAAAATCGATCCCACGTGGAAGCGCCTTGGCGCCAGAACCGCCGTTCCGTGTGCAGGTCCACACCCGGCAACATGCAGAAGCTCGATATAATCACGACGGTGACCCGAACGGGTTCCATCAGAGTGAGGGAAAAGGGGCGAAAACAACAGCGAGAAGAGGGGAAATAAAAAGGGGGCGCCCATCTCGAAGGCTCCGGTCAAGAGGGCACAGTCCATCGTGCCCTCCGTCTTCTCCGAACGGGGCACGTGTTCAGATCCCGTCTTCCCTCGCCGTGCCGCTCGCGTGACTCCGTCGCATC
>Ga0073899_10006020_pt1 | contig 10495 bp, 10 predicted proteins | sample KloWWTmetaKNB5Ph_FD_88975 | JGI IMG/M metagenome (GOLD analysis project Ga0073899, IMG submission 88975) | Active sludge microbial communities from Klosterneuburg, Austria, studying microevolution and ecology of nitrifiers - Klosterneuburg... | ecosystem: Engineered > WWTP > Aerobic digester >...
GGCCACTTTGGCCTGGCGATTCGCGACTATGCGCACTCGACCGCGCCCAACCGCCGCTACCCCGATCTCATCAGCCACCGGCTGGTCAAGGCCGTGCTGGCGAGCCTGCATTCGCCCTACAGCGTGCCTGAGCTGCAGGCCCTGGCCGAGCACTGCAACCGCCAGGAAAGCGCTGCCAAAAAAGTGGAACGAAGCCTGCGCAAATCCGAGGCTGCGCTGTTCTTGCAAGACAAGAGGGGTGCCGAGTTCGACGCCATCGTCACCGGCAAAAACAACCGGGGCACTTGGGTGCGCACGCTTGTGCCACCGGTTGAGGGAAAGCTGATGAATGCCGGGCCCGAGGTCGACGTGGGCGAGAAGCTGCGCGTCAAGCTGATCAGCACCGATGTGGCCCAGGGATTTATCGACTTTGCGCCCAGCCCGTGAGGCATTGAGCGTCACACTCAGCATGCTGACAGTTTGAATGAAAAGTGGCTCTAACGCTTTCTGGATAAGCGGGAGCAGCTATGATTTAAAGAGTTTCCTTGCCCATGGCGCCTGCGCGCTGCCCGAGCCACACAAACCCAGATCGCGCTATGCCATCCCTTCCATCCAACGATCAGGCTGCCCCGCAGCCCCATCCAGGTAAGCGCATGCCCCAGGTGCACCCCGATGTGCTCAAACTCGGCCTGGTGAGTTTTCTCACCGACCTGAGCTCGGAGATGATTTTCTCGGTGTTCGCCGTGTCCTTCACCACGGTCGCCGGGGCGTCGAGTGCGCTGCTGGGGCTCATCGAAGGGCTGGCCGATTTCTCTGCCTCGTCGCTCAACTACCTTGCTGGATGGTTGTCGGACCGCACGGGCCAGCGCAAGTGGTTCGCGACCGCAGGCTATGGGTTTTCGGCGCTGGCCAAGATGATTTTGCTGGTGTCCTCGTCCATCACCGGGCTGGCCGCGTTCCGCGTCATCGAGCGCCTGGGCAAAGGCTTTCGTGGGCCACCGCGCGATGCCTGGCTGGTGTCGGTGGCCGGTGAGTCCTCGCGCGGTTTTGCGCTGGGGGTCCACAAGGCGCTGGACAAATCGGGCGCCGTATTCGGCCCCCTGGTGGCCTACGGATTGTTGAAGTGGCTGGGCGAATCGGCCAGCACCTACAGTGTGCTGTTCCTGGTGGCTGTCGTGCCTGCGGTGCTGGGCGTTGTGGTGCTTACGCTGATCCACAACCCGCCGGGCCAGCCCCACCCGCGCGAGAGCCTGCATGAGAACTGGCAGCAACTCAGCCCCGGTTTCAAGCGCTTTTTGCTGCCCGCCGGTGTGTTTGCGCTGGCCTACTTCAGCCTGGGTTTCTTTTTGCTGCGCGCGCACGGCGTGGGCTTTAGCCTGACGGATGTGGTGCTGCTTTACGCCCTGTTCAACACCACCTGCGTGGTGGCCGCGCCGCTGGTGGGCCACCTGGGCGACCGGGTGGGGCGCAGCCGCATCGTGCTGCTGGGCTACGCCGTGTACGCCGGCCTGAACCTGTGGATGGTGTTTGCCAGTACGCGCTGGGAGATGGTGGCCGTGTTCTGCCTTTATGGCGTGTTCTATGCGATTGAAGAGTCGCAGAGCAAGGCCTTCATTGCCGACATCGAGCCCGAGCGCCGCGCTACGGCCATGGGGGCTTACAACTTCGTCACCGGGACTTTGTACCTGCCGGCCTCGCTGGTGGCAGGGGCGCTGTGGACGGTTTCTCCCAGCCTTGCCTTTGGCTTGGCCACCGCGTTGGCGTTGGCGGCCATGGTGATTTTTGTGCGCGTGCGGCCTGCCGCGCATCCCATGCGCTGACGACTGCCCTACAGTGACACCATGAGCCATCCACAAACCTTCCTGCGCAGCGACCTGGTCCGCATTGCCACCGAGGCGATGAAAGAGCGCGGCCTGGAGCCTGAGTTTCCCGCGGGCGCGCTGCGCGAGCTGGCGGCGCTCACTGGCCCGGGCGAAGACCCCAGTCCCACCATCCGCGACCTGACCGCGCTGCCCTGGTGCTCCATCGACAACGACGACTCGCTCGACCTGGACCAGCTCACCGCCTGCGGGGCCATGGGCGGCGGCGCGGTGAAGATTTTTGTCGCCGTGGCCGATGTGGACGCGCTGGTGAAGAAGAACTCCGCGATTGACCTGCATGCGCGCACCAACACCACCTCGGTCTACACCTCGGCGCGGATATTCCCCATGCTGCCCGAGCGTCTCTCCACGGATCTGACGTCCCTCAATGACGGGCAGGAACGCCTGGCGATCGTCACCGAGATGGTGGTCGATAAGGATGGCGTGGTGACGCACAGCACCGTGCACCGCGCCCGCGTGCGCAACCAGGCGAAACTGGCCTACGACGCGGTCGCCGCATGGATAGAAGGCGAGGGTGATTTGCCTGAGGCAGCGCGCGCCGTGCCAGGCATGGACGAACAACTGCGTACGCAGGACGCCGTGGCCCAGCGCATGCGCGTGCGCCGGCGTGACCAGGGTTCGCTGGAACTGGAAACCTTCCAGCCGCGCGCCGTGTTCGAGGGCGAGCGCGTGGTGGACATCGCCCAGCAGGTGCAAAACCGTGCGCGCCAACTGATCGAAGAATTCATGATCGCCACCAACACCTGCACGGCGCAGTTCCTGGCGCAACACGGCGGCAGTGCCCTGCGCCGGGTGGTGCGCTCGCCCGAACGCTGGCTGCGCATCGTCGAAGTGGCCAGCAAATACGGCGAATCCTTGCCCACAACGCCCGATTCACGCGCGTTGGAGGGCTTTCTGGCACGCCAGCGCAAGGCCGATCCGCTGCGCTTTCCCGATCTGTCGCTGGTCATCATCAAGCTGATGGGCTCGGGCGAATACGTGGTTGAGCACCCGCACGGCGAGCCCATCGGCCACTTTGGTCTGGCGGTGCGCGACTACACCCATTCCACCGCGCCCAACCGCCGCTACCCCGATCTGGTCAGTCTGCGCATGGTCAAAGCGCTGCTGCAAAGCGAGCGTTCGCCCTACGGCGCGGCCGAACTGGAGGCGCTGGCCGAGCACTGCACGCACCAGGAAGACGCTGCGCAAAAAGTCGAGCGCAGCGTGCGCAAGTCCGAAGCGGCGCTGTACCTGCAGGGCCTGGTGGGCCGGAAATTTGACGCCGTGGTCACCGGCGCAACCGACCGCGCCATCTGGGTGCGCATCTTTGTGCCGCCTGCCGAGGGCATGCTGGTGGGTGCTGGCACCCACCTGGACGTGGGCCAGAAGCTGCGCGTCAAATTGGTGGAGACCAATGTGGAGCGCGGTTTCATCGATTTTGAGCAGATCGCCTAGTGTGCTGTCCCGCAAATAGTTGCCTGAAATGAAATCGATGGATGCGTGCTCAGGACAAGGCGCAAACGGCCGTGATAGCCATTGCTATCACAAGGGTTTGCAAAGCGGTACTGGGCAGGAAGGCGCTGTTTTCTAGGCCATGTATTTGCGGGACAGCACACTAGCCATTGCGCTCGGTCCCCGCCTGGACCGCTCAGGCGCTTGGTTTGTATTTGGCCCTTGGCGGCAAGGGCGCTCACCGAAGGAAATATTCCATGGAACCACGCGCTATGCCCCCTGAACCTGCACCGACGCCCTGGGATGTAGAGGCGAACATCCGCCATGCCTACCGAACGGTGCGCGTGCATGCCGGGTCGACCGAGGCCCTCACGGTGCTGCACATCGGTGCCGAGCACACGGCCGTGGCCACGGGGGAGGGCGCCGAGGCGGCCGCCACCCTCGTACTGCCGATCGGTGCGCTGAAAACGGCGCAAATGTTCTTCCGGCGCAGCCCACCGACGCCACTGGAAATGGAAAACGCCATTGCCACGGTGGAGGACGAAGTGATGCGCCTGCCTGCGCTGTTGCCGCCCCGTTCCACTCTGTGGTCGGTGGACCCGTCGGTACGTGACATTGCCCTGATGGCGGGCGTGGCCCCTGGCGCGTGCATGGTGTTGCCCCTGGAGCGCATGGAGCAGACTTTTGAGCGACTGGCCGCCGTGGCTGAGGGCCGCCCGGCAGTGCTCGAAGGCCTGCCCGACAGCACAGCGTTTGCGGCTGTACTGCTGATCCTGCGTGAATTCATGCACCACCTGGGTTTTTTGTCCATCCGCGTGTCGGCCTGAGAGGCGGAGCCCCCGCGACGGTTCGTACGGGCCGCCTGGCGCCTTGTGCGCTTGGGTTCGCAATATTGCAAATATTCAATTATTGTTGAATAATTGCAGGATGGAAAAAGAAACCGCCACTACTGTCTTTGAATCGCTGGCATCGGGCGTCCGGCTCGACGTCTTTCGCCTCCTCGTCAAGCAAGGCCCTGAAGGCCTGGTGGTCGGCGAGATCGCGGCTGCGCTGGGGCTGCCGCCCACCAATTTGTCGTTCCACCTGAAGGCACTCACGCAGGCCGGCCTGCTCGCCGCCACGCAGGAGGGGCGCTACCAGCGCTACCGCGCCAACATCGCCCTGATGGTCGAACTGATCGCTTACCTGACCGACGAATGCTGCGCCGGCCACCCCGAGGCCTGCCTGCCGGTCGGCGCCATGGCAGCCTGCACCAACTGCCCCTGACGCGTGCAAAACGCAGCTCTTTTTCACTCCACCTTCCCCTTGACCGGTCCACCCCATGCGCAATGTCCTGTTTCTCTGCACCCACAACTCCGCCCGCAGCATCCTGGCCGAGGCGCTGCTCAACCACCTGGACGCCCAAGCGCCCACGCAGCACTGGCGGGCATGGTCGGCTGGTAGCAGCCCCCGGCCCGGGCAGCAGCCCCACCCGCTGGCGCTGGAGACGCTGCAAAGCGTCGGCATTTCCACCGATGGCCTGCGCAGCAAGAGCTGGGATGAATTCGCCGCCCCCGGCGCGCCGCACATGGATTTGATCGTGACCGTATGCGACGGCGCGGCGGGCGAGGTGTGCCCGATCTGGCCGGGCCACCCGGCCAGCGCGCATTGGGGCTATGCCGACCCGTCGGCGGGCGATGCGCCGGATGCCGTCAAACGCGAGGCCTTCCGCCAGACGCTGCACGCTATCAAACGCCGCCTGGAGTTGCTGCTGAGCCTGCCGCCCGAAAAGCTGGAAAAAAACCTGTTGCAGGACACCGCGCGCGGCCTGTCTTGCCACTGAAAATTAGGAGTTCACCATGAGTGCCATCCAGATTTTTGACCCGGCCCTGTGCTGCAGCAGCGGCGTGTGCGGCGCCGAGGTGGACCAGAACCTCGTCAATGCGTCGGCCGACGTGGATTGGGCGCGTCAGAACGGCGCGCAGATCGAGCGCTTCAACCTCGCGCAGCAACCCCTGGCGTTTGCCGAGAACCCCTTGGTGAAAGGCTTTCTGCAGCGCTCCGGCCAGGAAGCCCTGCCGCTCACGCTGGTGGCGGGCGAAGTGGCGCTGGCCGGCCGCTACCCCAGCCGCAGCGATCTGGCGCGCTGGGCCGGCATTGCGCTACCTGCCACCGAGTCGCCGTCCGCGGGCAATTGCTACTCGGGCGGCGCCTGCTGCTGAGCCGAAAGACCCTATGAAATTTCTCGACAACGCCCCGCGTTTTCTCTTTTTCACCGGCAAAGGTGGCGTCGGCAAGACCTCGCTGGCGTGCGCCACGGCCATGCAACTGGCCGCGCAGGGTCAGCGCGTGCTGCTGGTCAGCACCGATCCGGCGTCGAACGTGGGCCAGGTGTTTGGCGTCGCCATAGGCAACCAGGTCACGGCCGTCCCGGAGGTGCCGCGCCTGTGGGCGCTGGAGATCGACCCCCAGGCTGCCGCGCAGGGCTACCGCGACCGCATCGTCGAGCCGGTGCGCGGTGTGCTGCCGAACGACGTAGTCAAGGGCATTGAAGAGCAGCTCTCGGGTGCCTGCACCACCGAGATTGCCGCGTTTGACGAATTCACCGCGCTGCTGACCGACGACAGCCTGGACGCGCGTTACGAGCACATCATTTTTGACACCGCGCCCACCGGCCACACCATCCGTCTGCTGCAACTGCCGGGGGCCTGGAGCGGCTTTCTGGAATCGGGCAAGGGCGATGCCTCATGCCTCGGCCCGCTGGCTGGGCTGGAAAAGCAGCGCAGCCAGTACGCGGCGGCCGTGGCGGCGCTGGCCGACGGCACGCGCACCCGGCTGGTGCTGGTGGCCCGCGCGCAGCAGTCCACGCTGCGCGAGGCCGCGCGCACGCACGGTGAACTGCACGCCATCGGTTTGGGTCAGCAGTACCTGGTGGTCAATGGCGTGTTTCCGCCCGGCGAAGCGGCGCAAGACCCGCTGGCCGCTGCCATCTGCCGGCGCGAGCAGGCCGTGCTGGCCGCCATGCCGACCGCGCTGCAGGCCCTGCCCACCGATCTCGTGGCGCTCATGCCTTTTAACCTGGTGGGGCGCGATGCCTTGCGCCAGTTGCTGGTGGAAACCCCGGCGGCGCCGAGCGACAGCGGCGAGAGCGTCGAGCAGCCCACCATCGACCTGCCACGCCTGGCCGCGCTGGTCGATGGCATCGCCGCCGACGGCCACGGCCTGGTGATGCTGATGGGCAAGGGCGGCGTCGGCAAGACCACGCTGGCCGCCGCCGTCGCGGTGGAACTCGCGCACCGGGGCTTTCCGGTGCATTTGTCCACGTCGGACCCGGCGGCCAACCTGGAGCAAACGCTGGGCGGCGCGCTAGCGAACCTCACCGTGAGCCGCATCGACCCGCACGAGGTCACCGAGCGCTACCGCCAGCAGGTGCTGGCGACCAAGGGCGCGAAACTCGATGCCGCGGGCCGCGCATTGCTCGAAGAAGACCTGCGCTCGCCGTGCACCGAAGAAATCGCCGTCTTCCAGGCCTTCTCGCGCACCATCCGCGAAGCCGGCAAAAAGTTTGTCGTGATGGACACGGCGCCCACTGGCCACACGCTGCTGCTGCTGGATGCCACGGGCGCCTACCACCGCGACATCGTGCGCCAGATGGGCAGTACGGGTGTGCACTTCACCACGCCGATGATGCAGCTCCAGGACCCCAAGCAGACCAAGGTGATTCTGGTCACGCTGGCAGAAACCACGCCGGTGCTCGAAGCCGCCAACCTGCAGAACGACCTGCGCCGCGCCGGTATCGAGCCCTGGGCCTGGGTCATCAACAACAGCGTGGCGGCGGCCCGGGTGAGCTCGCCGCTGCTGCGCCAGCGCGCCCGCAACGAACTGCGCGAAATCGACGCTGTGGTCACACAGCACGCCAAGCGATGGGCCATCGTCCCGCTGCTGAGTGAGGAACCTGTGGGCATTGCGCGCCTGCTGGAGCTTGCCGGCTCTGCCTTCCGGGCTGACGGAGTCTGAAATGGGTCTTTTTGAACGCTACCTGACGGTGTGGGTTGCCCTGGGAATATTGGCCGGCGTGGGTCTGGGCCTTTTGGTCCCGGGCGCATTTCAAACCATTGCGGCGCTGGAAGTGGCGCACGTCAACCTGGTGGTGGCCGTCTTCATCTGGGTGATGATTTACCCGATGATGATCCAGATCGACTGGAGCGCGGTGAAGGACGTGGGCAAAAAACCGCGCGGCCTGGTGCTGACGCTGGTCGTCAACTGGCTCATCAAGCCCTTCACCATGGCGGCGCTGGGCGTGCTGTTTTTTCGCTACCTGTTCGCGCCCTGGGTCGACCCGCAGTCGGCCAGCGAATACATCGCCGGCATGATTTTGCTGGGCGTGGCGCCGTGCACGGCGATGGTGTTCGTCTGGAGCCAGCTGGTGAAGGGCGACGCCAACTACACGCTGGTGCAGGTGTCGGTCAACGACCTCATCATGGTGGTCGCCTTTGCGCCCATTGCCGCTTTTCTGCTCGGCGTGACGAATGTGACGGTGCCCTGGCAGACATTGGTGCTCTCCACCGTGCTCTACGTGGTGCTGCCGCTGGCGGCGGGCATGGCCACGCGGGCGCTCCTGCAACGGCGCTCGGCGCATGCCGTGGGCGACTTCGTCGCGCGCCTCAAGCCCTGGTCGATCGCAGGGCTGATCGCCACTGTGGTGCTGCTGTTTGGTTTTCAGGCGGGCACCATCGTCGCGCAGCCGCTGGTGATTGCGCTGATTGCCGTGCCGCTCATCGTGCAGAGTTACGGCATTTTTGCGATTACGTGGTGGGGCGCGCGCTGGCTCCGTCTGCCGCACGAGGTGGCTGGGCCGGCGTGTTTGATCGGCACCTCGAACTTCTTCGAGCTGGCCGTGGCCGTGGCGATTTCGCTGTTTGGCCTGCACTCGGGCGCGGCGCTGGCTACCGTGGTTGGGGTGCTGGTGGAAGTGCCGGTGATGCTCTCGCTGGTGGCGCTGGTGAACCGGGCGGGGCGCAGAGTTGCGGTGCCTGTCTAGGGAAAATTGTAAGCAAAAATGGCTCTAGCACTTACTGGATAAGCGCAAGCAGCTATCAAAAACAGAGTTATCGCAGAATCAATACAGGCACTTGCGACAACCGCAGCAGCGTGGTTGTGGTGCTACCCACAATCAAGTGGCGAATGCGCGAATGGCCATAAGCGCCCATGACCAGCAGGGCTGCGCCCTGGCTGGCGAGCAGATCGGGCAGTGCTTGCTCAGGTTCGCCGGGCAGCAATTGCGTTTGCACCGCGAATCCGGCTGCGCGCAGTTGTTCGGCTGCAGCAGCAAGTTGCTCCTGCGCCTGCGCAGTGTCTGCGCCCACCATGGCGACGAGTGCAGGCAGGCCCTTGAGCAGCGGGCTGCGCGCCACCATTTCTACTGTTGTGTTGGCTGTGGCGCTGCCGTCATAGGCCACCACAAACCGTTCGGGTGTACTGAATTGCCCGGTGGTTGCCACCAGCACCGGTCGCCGCACGGCCCGTATCACGCGCTCGACATGGTGGTCGAGGTGGATGCGGGCACGCGAGCTGGCCCGGTAATGCGCACCCAGCACGAACAGCCGGGCGTCGGGTTCGAACTCCAGTACCGTGTCGACCAGCTCGCCATGGCGCAAGCGCGCGTCCAGTTGCTGGACCCCGGCTGCAGCGGCATGCGCGCGGGCTTTGGCCAGCATCTGTTCGCCCGCCTCCTGGGCTACTTTGCCGCGTTGTTCGTCCAGGGCGCTCAGTTGCTGCAACAGCACCTCTTGCGCCCCCAGGCCAATGGCGCCGCTGTAGTCACCCACATGGGGCATCTGGGGCGGGCGCTCGAGTACGTGCAGCAATTCCAGCGGTACTTGCAGCCGCAAGGCCGACCAGGCGGCCCAGTCGACCACCGCAGTGGTGGTGTCCAGGCCGTCAATGCAGGCGTAAACCTTGTTCATGGAAGTTCTCCTTGGTGCATGTGTTGTGTGCGTTGATGGCTGTTATGTCTCTGAAATGTGGGTGGCCTAGCTTCCAAGCGTACCCGGTGTACCACTTCACGCAAAGCCCAAACGCCCACGGGCGTCTCGGACAAAGCGAGAACTGCCTGGCTCTGGATGGGGCAGCTGCGCGCGTGATTCTCGCGGGCGATCCGGGTGTGGGTACCATCGGTGCCAGTCCAACCCGAAGGAGTAGTGTTGATGGAAAGCCCGGCTGCGACGCCCGCCCCCGCCCCCTTGGCTTCGGCCAGCCCATGGTGGGTGGTGTGCCTGTGCGCGCAATGGTGTGGCACTTGCCGCGACTACCGCGCCTTGTTCGATCGCCTGGCCCATGAGCATCCCTCTACGCACTTTGTCTGGATTGATATTGAGGATGAGGCCGATGTGGCCGGTGATCTGGATGTGGAAACCTTCCCCACCCTGCTGATTGCCGACGGCCAGACCGCACGCTTTCTCGGGCCCTTGCTACCCCAGGCGGCCGTGCTGGCGAGGCTGCTGGAGAGCCTGCAGGCCGGTTCTGGGAGCTTGCAAGCAGACGCCCAAGCCCAGGCGGTGTTTGAGCGCGTGCTTGCAGCCCATGGTTGACAGTGCGCACTGTGAACTATTATTTTGATAGCTGCAGGCGATTGATGGTAAAGCGCGCAGCCCGGTTTTTGTCATAAATTAAAGCGCCTGCAGCGGGTGGCGTGCAGGACGATCAAAAGAGTGAGTGCCGCTTTGCAAATCAAGGCGTTACAGGCTACAATACGCCCCTCACGACCAAACGGGCGGGTACCAACCGCCCGTTTTTTTTGGTCGTTTGCTTTTGGAGCTCGAGGCCTCTGGGGGTTATCGGGTTTTTTGTTTTTCCGGGACTGAATCAATCAACGTGGCACTGCAGCAAATCGTCGAGCAAATTGTCGCTGGCCTGGGCTATGACCTGGTCGAGATCGAGCGCTGCCCAGGTGGTTTGCTGCGCATCACCATTGATTTGCCGTGGGTGGCTCCTGTCGAGGGTGTGGTGTCTTTGCCAGATCAGTTCATTACAGTGGAAGACTGCGAAAAGGTCACGCGCCAGTTGCAATTTGCGCTGGAGGTGGATGCGATTGAGTACAAGCGGCTGGAGGTTTCCTCGCCCGGTATTGATCGGCCTTTGCGCCACGAGCAGGATTTTCAGCGCTTTGCCGGGTCGGTTGTCGACATTGCGCTCAAGGCGCCCATGGGGGCGGCAGCAGCAGGGCA
>Ga0073899_10006021_pt1 | contig 10493 bp, 7 predicted proteins | sample KloWWTmetaKNB5Ph_FD_88975 | JGI IMG/M metagenome (GOLD analysis project Ga0073899, IMG submission 88975) | Active sludge microbial communities from Klosterneuburg, Austria, studying microevolution and ecology of nitrifiers - Klosterneuburg... | ecosystem: Engineered > WWTP > Aerobic digester >...
GCGCTCGGCAAGAACATCACCGGCAAGCCGATCAGCATCGACCTCGCCAAGGCGCCGCACCTGCTGGTCGCCGGCGCGACCGGCTCGGGCAAGTCGGTCGGCGTCAACGCGATGATCTGCTCGCTGCTCTACTCGTGCACGCCCGAGGACGTGCGCATGATCATGATCGACCCCAAGATGCTCGAGCTCAGCATCTACAAGGACATCCCGCACCTGCTGCTGCCGGTGATCACCGACGCCGAGGCCGCCAACCTCGCGCTGCGCTGGGCGGTCGACGAGATGGAGCGCCGCTACGCCGTGCTCAGCGACGCCCAGGTCCGCGACATCGGCGGCTACAACAAGAAGCTGCCGCTGCTGCTCGAGCACTTCGAGGCCGAGAAGCGGATGCTGGCGGAGGAGTCGGCGCTGGCCAGCAGGGAGGCCGAGGAGGAGGGCGAGGACGCGGTGGCCTCGGAGTTCTTGGCGGGCATCGCCTTCGACCCGGACGGCCACCCGATGAAGTCGATCGGCGGAGACATGCTGGGGGCGAAGCTCGGCGACCGGCCGGAGAAGATGCCGTACATCGTCATCATCATCGACGAGTTCGCGGACCTGATGATGGTCGCCAGCAAGGAGGTCGAGACCAGCGTCGCGCGCATCGCCGCGAAGGCGCGGGCCTGCGGGATCCACCTGATCCTGGCGACGCAGCGGCCGAGCGTCGACGTGATCACCGGCACGATTAAGAACAACTTCCCGTCGCGCATCGCGTTCCAGGTGACCAGCGACATCGACTCGCGGACGATCCTCGACGGCAAGGGCGCGAAGCAGCTGCTGGGCATGGGCGACATGCTGTACATGGACCGCGGCGGCCAGCCGCAGCGGGTCCACGGCTGCTATGTGTCCGAGGACGAGATCTTGAAGGTCGTGGCCTTCATCAAGAAGCAGGCCCGGCCGGTGTACAACCACACGATCGCGGCCAAGCGCGACGAGGACGCCGAGGACGAGCCGAACGACCGCCGCGCCGATCCGCTCTACGATAAGGCCGTCCAGATCGTGGCCGAGACCCGCAAGGTCAGCACCAGCATGATCCAGCGGCGCCTCAACATCGGCTACAACCGCGCGGCCAAGATCGTCGAGCAGATGGAGGAGGATGGGGTGATCGGCCCGGCCCGGGGCACCGCGCCGCGCGAGGTCCTGGTCCAGGCGGCCTGAGCCCGGTCGCCCTCGGCGCCGCTCCGCCCGCGTAAACGCGGAGTAAACGCGGGGTCCATCGCCGTGGCCGCGGATGGCTGTCCGCGGCGCTCAAAGCGTGCTATCCGGGGCTTCAGGCCGTCTTTCCGGACCCGCGCGTCACCCCGCGCCGCCGGTCCGGCGGCCGTGAATCGGCCCTCCACGCTCGTCGTCTGTGCCCCCCGCGTGGGTGAACCCCACAGGAGCCCGTCATGCCTGCTTTTACGATCTGCGCCTTCTCCCTCGGTCTGTTCTGCAGCGCCTCCTCCCTCGACCTGGCCGCCGCGCCGGGGCCGACGGCGGCCAGCGTCAGCGACGCCAAGGCTGCGCCCATCGATGTGGCCGCGCCGACCGACAAGACCTCGCCCTCGGCGGTGCTCGCGTCGGTGCAGTCCTTTTACGACGGCACCGTCGACCTCACCGGCAACTTCCGCCAGACCTACGTGCATCAGGTCTACGGCACGCGCACCGTCAGCAACGGCGTGCTGCGCCTGCGCAAGCCGGGCATGATGGTGTGGGACTACAACAACGCGGCCGACCTTGACTTTTACGTCGACGGGCAGAAGCTGTGGGTGGTCGAGCACGACACCCGCCAGGTGGTCAGCCAGAAGGTCGAGGGCAACTCGAGCCTCTCGGGCGCGATGAAGTTCCTGTTCGGCGGCCAGAAGCTGATCAAGGACTTCAAGGTGCGGATGGCCCCGGAGAAGCCGGCGAAGGCCTACGCGATGCCCGGGCACAAGGTCATCGAGCTCAAGCCCAAGGAGCAAAACCCCCATTACAAGACCCTGCTGCTGGTCGTCGACGAGCAGACGGGTCGGGTGGACGCCTTCGTGGTCCGCAGTCAGGACAACAGCACCAACCACTTCGTGCTGACCGACGTGGTGACCAACAAGGGCCTCGAGGCCAAGGACTTCAAGTACAAGATCCCCAAGGGCTACGTCGAGACCAAGCAGTGACGAGGGAGTGAGCTCCGCGCCTGCGGATTGCGCCTGGGGCCCGGTCTGCCGAGGTGGCGGCCGGGCCCGGTCGCGAGCGTGCTCCCGGGTCGGGCGTGACCAGGCAGTGAGGGATGCGGCCTCGCACGCGTGCTGGCGGTCCTGCATCGCAGTTGCGGGCGGATACGGGGGCCTGGTACCGTGCCGCGCCTGCGAGCGCCGTGGACGGCGCCCAGTTTAGGGAGAGATCCGATGCTTCGACCGACGTTTTCCTTGAGCCTGATGACCCTGTTGGCCGCGACCACGCTGGCGGCCTGTACCGCTGACAAGAACGAGACTGACACCGACGGTGGCACGGGTGGCACGGTTGTCACGACGAGCGCGACCGCGACCGAGACGGATCCGACGGAGGCTTCCGGCACCACGGCTGCGGCGACGACCTCGGAGTCCACGGCGGACCCGACGACCGACACCACCCCGACGACCACGATGACGGGCGAGACGGCGGCGGACGGCGAGGCTTGCAGCCAGAACGACGACTGCATGTCGCTGGGTTGCCTGAAGTTCCGCGACGCCGAGGACGGCGAGTGCGTGGCGGCGCCTGCGAACATGGCGACGCGCATCGCCGGCACGCTCCTCGACTTTGCGACCAACCAGCCGATCCCCAGCGTCGAGCTGCGCGTGATCGGGGCCCTGAGCGCGCTCGGTAACCCCGCCATGGCGACGCCGGTGGCCATGGGCAACGCGGACGCCGCCGGCAAGGTCGACTTCGTCAGCCCCGAGGCGCTCAAGGAGGGCATCGGCATCGTCGGCATCATCACCGGCGGCGACTACTACACGACCGCGACCGGTCTGGCCTCGCCGACGGCCGGCAAGTACGGGCCGATGAACGGCATCCGTGACATCTGGGCGGTGCCCACGGCGAAGCTGACCGAGTGGAGCGGTCTGCTGGCCGCGGATCCGGACGTGATGATGTTCCTGCCGCTCGGTGACAACGGCGGCGTGATCGGCCTCGCCCGCGACGCGGCGACCAGCGCGCCGCTGGCCGGCAAGAAGGTCGTGCCGGTCAACGACGCCAGCAAGGCCTTCGTTCGCTACCTGGCGGACGACGGGATGAGCTTCAACAGCGACGCGACGGGCGCGACGGGCGTCTTCATCGTGGTGAATCCCGGTCTGGCGGAGGAGTTCACGGTCGAGGGCAACCCGGAGATCACGGCCAAGGCCGGTAGCGCCAAGGGTGCGGCCTTCGTCATGATCCTCAACCTGCCCTGAGGGCTCGGGCCCTGAGGCATCGGCCTCGGGGCTTCGCACAGGGGCGATGACCGCGGAGCGTTCGCGGTCATCGCCCTCGTTCTTGGTTCACACGTAGCTGTTGGTGGCGGGGTCCCAGCGCTTCCAGGCGCCGTTGATCTCCTTCAGCAGGTCGGGCTTGCCGGTCTCGACCTTGAAGCGGGTGGTCGTGAATTTGCTGGCCAGGTCGGCGGATTTCGTGAGGTCGACGAAGATGTTGGCCTCGTCGATCGCGTGGTAGGTGGTGAGCATCTCGACGCCGTCGAGCTCGACGGTGACGAAGCCGTTGCGCGCCGAGTCGGCGTGGGCGAGGTGGCGGTTGGTGCCGGTGCCGCGCAGGAGCTGGTCGATGTTGCCGGCGAGGTCCGAGGCGCCCGGGGTCGCGCTGAGGGTGGGGTCGGCGGCGACCTGGAGGACCAGCAGGGTGGCGTAGGTGCCCGAGCTGATGGCGCTGCCGACGAACTCGACGATGTGCTTGCTCGGGTCGTCGTTGGTGCCGGGGACGCCGGCGTAGAAGGCGTGGATGTCCCCGGTGAGGGCGACGACGTTCTGGAGCTGGCTGAGCTCGCCGAGGATCTCGTCCCGGCGGTCGCGCATGCCGTCCCACTGGTCGGCGTTCATGTAGAATTTCTGGTTGAACGGCTCGATCGGGAAGTTGGTGAGGTCGATGACGAGGGGCATCAGGCTGTACTCGTTGCCCCACAGCTTCCAGGTCTCCTTGGCGCCCTTCATGGTGTCGAGGAACCACTTCTGCTGCTCAGCGCCCATGGCGTCCTGGGTCTTGCCGCCGGACTTCTTGTAGTTGATGGTCGCCCAGAGGTCGAAGGTGTCCTTGATCACCAGGTAGCGGGAGCCGATCGAGGCGTAGTTGCCGAGCTTGCCGAGGTGGCGATACGCGAGGCCGCGCTCGAGGGTCATGAGGTCGACGTCGGGGATCTCCATGACGCCGGGGTTGTCGAGGCTGGCGATCAGCTTGTTGACGTGGATGGCGTCGAGGTTGCCGGTGATGACGGCGGGGTCGAGGTCGAGCTGGGTGGCGGCGCCGACGAGCACGGCCTTGTAGGTGCCGCTGGCGAAGGTGTCGATGTCGACGTAGGGGCTGGCGGCGGCGGGCAGCTCACCGAGCTCGGCCATCAGCTCGGCCTGGGTGAGCACGACGGTGCCGGGGAACGCCTGCTCGGGGATCAGGTGGTCGGTGCGATAGCTGCGGAGGTCGGTCATCACCAGGCGGGCGTGCTTGCCGAAGGTGAAGTCGCGGTAGATCTGGATGTCGCCGGGGAACGGCTGCTCCGGGTCGTACTCGAAGTCCTCGGTCTGGTAGTCGATCGGCATGTACTCGAACCACACCTGATTGGCGCGGCGGCGGCGGTCGGGGTCGGACTCGTCCTTGCGGCCGTCGAAGTAGGTCGAGTTCGGGCCGTGGGCGTCGTCCGAGAATTCGTGGTCGTCCCAGGTGCAGATCATGGGCACCGTCTCGTGGATCTTGCGCAGCGCCGGGTCGGAGCGGTACGTCCGGTACAGCTCGCGGTAGTTACTGAGGCTGCTGGCCGCGTAGTACTCCTCGGGGGTGCCGACGTGGAAGCCGATCGCGCCTTCCTTGTCGCTGAAGGTCGAGGCCCGGCCCGAGGTGTCCTGAAAGCTCGGGTCGCCGGTCGTCTCGTAGATGTAGTCGCCGAGGTGGATGATGAAGTCGAGCTCCATCGTCGCCATGTGCGCGTAGCTGTTGTAGTAGCGGCCGTTGTAGTCCTGGCAATTGGCGACGGCGAAGCGCAGCTTCACGTCGCTGTCGGCGGCGGGCGCCGTCTTGGTGCGACCGACCGGGCTGACGTAGCGGCCGTCGGCGCGGGTGTGGATGAAGCGGTAGTAGTAGGTCGTCGCTGGCGTCAGGCCGCGGACCTTGGCCTTCGCGCAGCGGTCGAACTGGGCCTGCGCGGGCACCAGGGTGCGCGCGGTGCCCTCGAGCTCGAGGGGGCTGGTGAACTCGGCGTCGGCGGAGAGCTCGAGCTGGAGCTCGGCGTCGTCGTCGGCGAGCTCGGCGTCCTCGACGCGGGTCCAGAGGATGACGCTGTCGGGGCGGGGGTCACCGGAGGCGACGGACTGGGGGAAGTAGTCGGCGCCGTCGAGGAGGGGGCCGTCGTCGGGGTCGTCCTTGGCGCAGCCGGGGGCAGCGAGGCCGGAGAGGCTGACGGCGCCGGCGGTCACGAGGGTGGCGCGGAGGAAGGCGCGGCGGCCGAGATTCTTTTTAACTGAACGAGGCGTCGAGTATTGTGACACTGGAGTGGTCTCCTCCGGGCCAGTGTAGAGGTTAGGGGGCGGCCGCGTGGTTTTTTTCGGGGAGGGGCCTGTGAGGCCGTGCTCGGGTCTCGGGCGGGTCACGAGGCTGTGGCGCGTCTGGGTCGATTTGGGTTATGGATGGACGCTGACATGAAACGATCTTCTGCGCTGTTTATGGGTTCGGTGCTGGTGCTTGGCCTCTGCGCGTCGTGCTCGACGTCCGGGGCGGATACCGAGGAGTCCGGGACGACGGACGGGGACACGGGACCCGTGTTGCCGGAGGGCTGCGCCGCGCTGGTCGAGCCGGGTGAAGAGGCCTTCACCGAGCTGTTGGGGGCGTTGATGGACGCGCAGCCGGGGCAGACGGTGTGCATGAGCGAGGGCACCTTCAACTTCGTCGACGAGCTGTCGATCTCGGGCGACGGCGTGACGCTGCGCGGTGCGGGGCGCGACAAGACGATCCTCGACTTCAGCGGCCAGACGGTCGGCGCGAACGGGGTCAAGATCACCGGCGACGACGTGACGATCACGGCGCTGACGGTGCAGGAGACGCCGGGCGACGGCATCCGCGGCGACGAGGTCAAGAACATCACCTACGACGATGTCGCGGTGAAGTGGGCCGCGCAGGGCTCGCTGGAAAACGGGGCCTACGGGTTCTATCCGGTCGGTTGCGACGGGGTGACGATCCGCAGGTCGCTGGTGGTCGGCGCCCGCGACGCCGGCATCTACGTCGGCCAGTCGAAGAACGTGCTGGTGGAGGACTCCGAGGCGTACGCCAACGTCGCCGGGGTCGAGTTCGAGAACACCACCGACGCGACGATCCGTCGGTGCCACGCGCACGACAACACCGCGGGGATCCTGATCTTCAATCTTCCCGGTCTGCCGGTGAAGGATGGCAAGCGGACGCTGGCCTACGACAACATCGTCGAGAACAACAACATCCCGAACTTCGGGGAGCCGGGCACGGTGGTCGCCCAGGTCCCGCCGGGCATCGGCTTTATGATCCTCGCGGCCGACAGCAACGAGATCCGCGACAACCAGATCAGCGGGAACATCTCCACCGGCGTGGTGATCGTGCACTACAGCTCCGACCTGTTCGAGGCCTACGACGACGCGGAGTTCGACATCTACGCCCAGGGCAACTACATCCACGACAACACCTTCTCCGGCAACGGCACGATGCCGGCTGATCTGATCCTCGGGGTCACGGCCGGCAAGACGCCGGGCGCGGACATGCTGCTCGACGGCTGTGTCGACCCGGATCTCGCCAACGCGGACGGGGCGCTGAGCAACTGCTTCCCGGGCAACGGCGCGGCGACCTTCTTGAACTTCGACCTGTGCCAGGACAACGGCGGCATGACCAAGGACCTCGAGACCGTGAACTGCATGCACACGCCGCTCGTGGGGCGGACGTGAGGCCTGGGCTGGGCCTCATCGGGTGGGGCGCGGGCGGGGCGCTGGCGCTGATGCTGGCGCTCGCGTCGAGCTGCGACCACGACGCCTGTGCCGGTGCGACGCGCTGCGTCGCGAGCGGCGCGCTGCCGCTGACGAAGTTGAGCGAGTACGACTTCTTCCAGGGCAAGCCGGCGGAGATGCGGCCGAAGGACGGGGTGGTGCCGTACACGGTGGCGGCGCCGCTGTGGGCCGACCAGGCCGGCAAGGGCCGCTTCATCGTGTTGCCGGAGGGCGGCAAGATCGGCTTTAGCGCGGATGGCGACTGGTCGTTTCCGGACGGCACGATCCTGGTCAAGACCTTCTACTTCGACCACGACCGGCGCGACCCCGAGGCTGGCGCGCGGATCCTCGAGACGCGGCTGCTGGTGCGCGAGGCGGGGGCCTGGAAGGGCTACACGTACTTGTGGGACGAGGCCGAGACGGAGGCGACGCTGCTGAAGACCGGCAAGCGCCTGATGGTCGACTTCGTCGACCTGGACGGCGCGGCGAAGACGGAGGAGTACATCGTCCCGAACCTCGACCAGTGCAGCAGCTGTCACGAGCGCGACGACGAGGAGCGCTCGCTGGGGCTGATCACGCCGCAGATGAACATGCTCGTCGAGCGCGACGGCGAGATGGTGCCGCAGATCGAGTGGTTGGCGCAGCAGGGGCTGTTCGACGGCACACCGCCGGATTCAGGGTCGCTGCTGGCCTTCGTCGACCCGCTGGGTGCGGAGGGCACGCTCGACTGGCGGGCGCGCTCGTACCTGCACGGCAACTGCGCGCACTGCCACCAGGAGGGCGGCGGCGCGGGCAAGAGCGGGCTGATCTTCCTGGCGACCGAGACGGACCCGGCGAAGTACGGGATCTGCAAGGTGCCGGCGGCGGCGGGGCCGGGCGCGGGCGGGAAGCCGCACGACATCGTGCCGGGCGATCCGGAGAACAGCATCATCCTGTATCGGATGAACTCGCTCGATCCGGAGATCAAGATGCCCGAGCTGCCCAACCGGGTGATCGATGCGCAGGGCGTGCAGCTCATCCACGACTGGATCGCGGCGATGCCGGCCGACTCGGCCTGCGTCGATCCCTGAGGCCGCGAGCGACTACTGCGGCGGTGGTCGCGGGTCGCAGCGGAGGCAGGGGTCCATCACCGGCGAGGGCGTCTCCGCGGGGTGCGGCGGGCGCCCGCGCGGGATGGTGAGTCGGGCGGCGCGCCAGCGTCCGTGCTTGCGCTGGTGGAGCTGGGCGGCGAAGTCGTCGGGGCTGACCAGCAGCTCGGCGAAGCCGGCGCGGTTGGTCAGCAGGTCGGGCTGGAGGGCCTGACCCTGATAGAACACCCAGCCGCGGCGACCGCCGCGCGGGCCGTCGGGGCGGGCCGTCGCGCCGGACACGACCTGGAAGACCGGTTGCTTGAGCCAGAAGCGGCTCGAGCGCTTGGTCGCGTCGAAGATGTCGGCGGTGGCCGAGAGCGTGCGGTCGTGGCCCGAGAGCGCGCCCGCGAACAGGCCGCCGTCGATCGCCCGACGCAGCGGCTCGCTGTGCAGTGAGAAGGCCGAGTCGGGGAACAGGCCGCCCTGACCGTGCGCGCCGGCGGTCTCGATCGGGTGGTGGCTGACGAGTAGGCGCGGCACGGACGGTTGCGGCGGTGCGGCCTCCAGCGCGGCCAGCAAGGCCTGCTGCTGCGCGAGGCTGGCGTCGGCGGCGGCCCGCAGCGCTGGCGGCGGCGGACCTTGCCAGGCGGCGGTGTCGACGAGCACGAGGTCGACCAGCGCGTCGGGCCCCGGCGCATCGACGGCGCAGAGCTGGTTGCTGCAGGTCGAGGCCACCGCGGCGCGGCCGTCTCGCTCGATCCGCAGCACGTAGTTGGCCGCGGGCTGCAGCCAGGGCTGGATGTCGGCGCCTGTCCGAAGGGTCAGCTCGGGCGCGCCGCAGCGCCACTCGTGGACGCCGAGCACCGCGAAGCTGCCGCCGCCCGAGCCCTGGTGTGTGCGCGCGACGCGGGCGAGCTGGGCCACGCCGGGGCGGCTCCAGGCGGCTGTCGGGGCGCAGGCGTCGCCGATGGCGTCGCCGAGCCAGAGCAGGACGACGGGGACGCCGGCCTCGCGGCGGGCGGCGAGGGTGCGCTCGACCTCGGCGGCGACGAGCTTGGCGGTGCGACCGGGGAAGCCGGCCTCGCCGAGGAGGAGCAGGCTGACGGCGGGCGGGGCGGGAGCGGGTGCGGCGAGGTCCCAGCCCTTGCCGCGCTCGGTGGCGCAGGCGAGCACTGCGGTCGAGAGGACGGCGGCCGAAACGAAGCTGGCTGAAAAGACAGATGCCAGCGAACGAGCCGCGTTGCGCTGGGCGCGGGCACAGGTGCGCCGGGCGTACGGAGCGGGCTGCGTTGCGAGGGCCACGTCGGGCGCCGAGCGTATCACGGCGGGCCGGCGCGCCGCGTTCGTGACGGTAGCGAGGCCGGATGGCGAGGAAATCGAAATGGCGGCGATCGGCGAGCTTTCGCACGGGATCGCGGGACGGGGGCGCTTGCACCGGTGGAGGGGCTCGGGCAATGCTTGCCGGGTCATGTCCCACCTGCTCCTGTCGATGACGGTCAACGGCGAGCCGGTGCAGGTCGCCGCGCCGGCGCACCACACCCTGCTGGAGGTGCTGCGCTACAAGCTCGACCTCATCGGAACCAAGCAGGGCTGCGACAAGGGCGACTGCGGCGCCTGCACCGTGCAGATCGACGGGGTGCCGCAGCTGGCGTGCCTGACGCTGGCGGTGCACGCCCAGGACCGCGCGGTGACCACGGTCGAGGGCCTGGGCCTGCAGGCGGGCGGCTGCCACCCGCTGCAGGACGCCTTCGACCGCTGGAACGCGGCGCAGTGCGGGTTTTGCACGCCGGGCATTCTCATGAGCGCGGAGGCGCTGCTGCGCCGGCATCGCGGGCAGGCGCTGACGCGGGCGCAGGTGTGTGAGGCGCTGGCGGGCAACCTGTGCCGCTGCACGGGCTACACGAAGATCATCGACGCGGTGCTGGACGCGGCGGGGCAAGGCGCCGCGGTCGCGGGGGAGGTTCGCCATGCCGAGTGAGGACCGCGAGCGCGACTGGCAGCTCGGTCAGGTCCACCGCAAGGTGGACGCGATGGAGCGGATGCGGGGCGTCGCCCGCTACACCGATGACCTGAAGCTGCCGGGCATGTTGCACGCCAAGATCCTGCGCAGCCCGCACGCGCACGCGCGGATCAAGGGGATCGACCTGGCCCCGGCGCTGGCGATCCCCGGGGTGTTCGCGGCGGTGACCGGCCAGGACTTCAAGATCCCCTACGGCATCATCCCGTGGACGCAGGACGAGAACGCGCTCGCGGTCGACAA